>Ga0126312_10002529_pt1 | contig 12233 bp, 20 predicted proteins | sample Plot104A_FD_92537 | JGI IMG/M metagenome (GOLD analysis project Ga0126312, IMG submission 92537) | Serpentine soil microbial communities from UC McLaughlin Reserve, CA, USA - Plot104A | ecosystem: Environmental > Terrestrial > Soil > Grasslands | place: USA: UC McLaughlin Reserve, Lake County... | reverse complement strand
TCCGTGTTGTACATTAACCCGGCGGCGAATCCCGACGCCGTGCACGGGCCTGTAGCTCAGCCGGTTAGAGCGCTTCTCTGATAAGGAAGAGGTCCCTGGTTCGAGTCCAGGCAGGCCCACTCGAAAACATTGTTATTTGCAGGTAAATTGTACGTGGCAAGAAAGAGCCGGGAGCAAGTCCCGGCTCTTTTGACGACCATTTGACGACAGCTAGAACCGGCTCAGGCGAGCGCCTCTTCCATAGCTGTTGCGGTGGCGTCTCCCATGCTCGGCATGACGTGGGAATACGTGTCCAATGTTATCGCTATGGTGGCGTGGCCGAGAAGTTCCTGCACGAACTTCGGGTGGACGCCACGCGACAGGAGCAGCGTAGCGCAGGTGTGCCGAAGATCGTGAAAGCGCATGTGCGGAAGCCCGGCCCGCTTCAGGAGCGGCATGAAGCTGCGCTGTCTGAGGTTCGAGGGATTGATCGGCCCTCCCGTGTCGGTGGCGAAGACGAGTCCCTGGTCCTGGTAGCGGTCTCCGAGAATCTCCATATCCCGCAGCTGGCGCTCCAGGTGAGATCTGAGCGCTTCCACGGCCTGCAGAGTGAGGCGGATAGACCGGCGACTCTTGTTGGTCTTCGGCTCGCCAAACGCTATTTTCCCGCCGCTCCTCGTTAGTGTGCGCCTCACGCTCACGACGGCATTCTCCAGGTCCACGTCCTGCCACCTGAGCGCCAGCATTTCTCCCTGTCTCATACCGGTGTGGATGGCGAGGACGTAGAGGGCTTCGAGACGGTCTGCACCGGTTGCTTCGAGCAGCCTGCGCGTCCCGTCAGCGGAGAGAGCGCGCATCTCTCTCGGAGCCGGTCTCGGCGGCTTCACCGTGTCGGCCACGTTTCTCGGCATGAGGTGCCACTTCACGGCCTGTGCAAGGCCCCGGCGCAAGATGTCGTGCATCTTGTGGACCGTCGAGGCGCTGAGTCCCGTGTCTAGCCGGTCGCGATAGAAGCTCTGGACGTGCGCGGAGTTAAGCTTCTTGAGCTTCAGCCCGCCGAGATTAGGCTTAATGTGATTGTTGACAAGGTTGGTGTCCCGGTCGTATGTGCTCCGCCGGACGGAGCCGTACACCGACCCCTTGAGCCACACGTCAAGGTACTCGCCAACGGTCATGTTCTCGTCGTCGTACACGATCCCGTCGATGCGGTCGGACAGAGCTTTGGTGAGCTTGTCCCTGACCTCTGCTTGCGTCTTGCCGTAGATGGTCCTGCGCTTCGTCCCGTTCACGGTCGGGACGTAGTACCGCGCCTCCCAACGCCCGTCCTTGCGGCGGGTGATCGTGCCCTCGCCGTTGCCGCGCCTACCCATCATTCTCTCCCATCATCAGTTCGCGAGGCTCGACGCCCAGTGCGTCGGCCAGTTTGCGTATCGTGCGGGGCTGTGCCCGCTGTTTGCCAGTCTCTAGGCGGCTTATCGTGTCGAAGGCTATCCCGGTCATGTGCGATAAATCGCGCTGAGAGAGCGCACGCTCCCGCCTGAGCCGCCTCAACCCCGCTCCATCCACTTCCGTGAACCTATAATTCATACTAGCATTATACTAGCAATTTACTAACTTACAACGGCTTGTGCTATCCTCCTGCGGTTTTGCTCCAGTTGCTCGGAGTGGGCTTCTGTTTCAGCGACGTTCTGCTTTGGATCACCCAAGATTGAGCGCAAGGAGGTTCTGAAGAATTTCTTCGTCAGAGAGGTCAGATGGCCGCCCGTAGGCGGCAAAGGTATATGAAGTGCCATTGCGAGGCCGAGCGCTCCTTCAGCGTTACCCCGCGCCACCTAGTGACGAACTCTTGAGGAGTTATTCCTTCCATGTTTCGCAATGCTGCCCACCTTCTGGTCGGCGGCTGTCGGGCATCGTTGGTGCAGGGGGTCAGTTCAGTTCGTAGCTCGTTACCAGCAACCCTTTGGCTCTGTCTAAGTCCTCGTAGTTACGGATAGTGATCTCTAGGTCTCCAGTGCCGTAGTGTCCGATGTTTCGTACGTCTCGGGTGAAACCCTCTTCTAGTGTTACGCTGTCGGGGTCTACCTTCACGTAGACCAATATGTTGCTCTGCAACGTACGGAACTCTACGCAAGCGAAGTTCGTAATCCGCTTGAAAGCGAAGTAGTACTTCAGCGTATTTATCTGCACGTCGCCTAAAGCTAGTAAGAAAGCTTTCAGAGCCTCGTAACGGTCGCGTAGGTCTGCGTCAGCTTGGTCTAGGATCTCAGTGATAGTTTTGTAGATAACCTTTGAGTTTTGTAGATAACCTTTGGTTTTCCGGTAGCACCATTGTCCAGAACAGGTTCTGATACCGACTGCACTACGGGAGCGTTCAATAGTTCGAAGAGCAAGAACTCGTCACCGTACCTCTGGTAACGGATCAGGTCGATGTTCCGGCCCATCTGCTGTACGGCGTGTGTATCGTACCTTGTGAAGTCACCGGCGATACACAGGAGGCGAGGCTTGCTCCACTCGATGCTATCCGCCTGCTCCTTGCCTAGCTTCGTCTGCACAAACAGCGTGAACTCGCCTTGATGGTCCATCAGCCAATCCAGATAATAGAGGCCCTGGGTGATCACATTTTGATTGAGGGAACGTTTGTACTCGATGATGACGGGGTAGCCGTTCTCATCGATGCCCAACGTGTCTATCCGACCGCCGTGGGTTTTGCCCGTCGAATACTCACTAGCAAGGAACGTGACGCCGAGGAACTCTTCTAGGTATTTCTCGATCAGGTGTTGCAGCGACTTCTCGACCGCCACGGATGTGCCTGCCAGTTGCGTTACCGCCCCGTCGGCGATACGGAACAACTTTATGTCGCTCATGCCAGTACTCCTCAACCCTAGATGTTACAGACAACATTAAACCAGCCGGAACCTGGACGCGGTAGTCAGTAGAGTCAGCTTAGGCGGTGCAGGCGTGTCAGCCTGCACCGGTCCTTCTCCATTCGCGAATGAAGAGGCGGTGGGGGATGGGTCTCGAAAAACAAGTGGCCGATTCTCCTACCCGCTCACCCCCGCGAGAAATCCGAGGCCAGTTCCGTGAACACAGACATACATTGCTTGTGTTAGTCCGATTTTGGTATCGGTCCAGTTGTGGCGCGTCAGCGCAGTTACTCTAGAGCGGCTGAAAGAGGAATTGAACCGGATAATCAAGGCGCTGACGAGTGGCGAACTGAGCGGCAGGGCTGGAGACGTGGCCGTCAAGGCGATCAACAGCCAGCTCAGGGCTATCGAGCTAAACAAGAAGCTGCAAGACGAGGAGGAAGAACACCGCAGAAGCGAATCAGAGGGCGACCTGAGCGGACTATTAAGTTCACTGTAGGTCAGGCGCCTAAACACGTCGGTTGGTGGTTCCACACCTGAGCAGATGGCAGCTTAGCACGTAATCGTATGCGCGCTTGAGCAAGAAATCCATCGTCTACTGACCGCACCTCGCTAACCTCCACAACCCTTAGGATCGATGATGAGCAGGTATCTACCATACCGGGTGCGTTTACCGCTCGCGGTCTCCTTGCGTCGTTTTGAAATTCTTGTATCATGCAGAGCATGACGACTGAAGTTTACGTTCAAAATAACACTGTTCACTCTTTCCCGGTTCGGGACTCCGTTTCGCAGCCTAGGTCGCACCCACTTCCGACCGGTGCGCATAGGTGGAACACCGACCGCATCGGCGCTGGTGAACGTATGGAACTTCTTCGCTTCGAACGCGGCTATGCCATCGACAATGGTCAGGAGTACATCTTCAACTCTAAGCTTTTCCTAGGATCTAGCGAGGTTGATCTCCGACAGCGAGTTCGCGGGACTCTATTACATAGTGATCTTTGGCAATCAGCCGCGAATGAAGCTTGGTTCAATGACAGAGACTGGCACTACGCCGGGTGGCAAACAGACGAAGGCACGATCGAAATACTCTACAGGGCATACTTCACTGGAGGAGATGACAGCATCGAATATGTCCTCAATCCGCCTCCCTTCTTGGGGCACGAATCCGAGGACGTGCTCGATGTGCTTGCTTACAATATCTACATGCTGCCAACTACCATCCGCAAGACCGGCCAGGACAAACGTGCTGACCTACTTCCCGTGCACATACGCAATTATGACGTGATCATCTTCTCGGAAGCCTTTGATGACGACGTACGCGCTGAATTGTTACGCCATATCAGTACGGAGTACCCGTTCCAGACGAGCATACTTGGGTCAGATACCTTTCCCTTGGCCCAAGATGGAGGCGTAATCATCGTCAGTAGGTGGCCGATTGATCCTGCAACCGAAGATCAAGTCGTTTTTAAAGATCAGAATCTAATTCCGATTAGTGGAGAACTGTGTAGGGATTCGGATTGCAATGCGGACAAGGGTGTGGTTTATGCGCAGATCACCAAGGGGGATCGTAAGTTCCACATTTTTGGCTCACATTCCCAGGCATCATACCCGGGAACAAGTGGTTGGAGGTACGAACAGATCCGTGCGCGGCAATTTCAGATTATCAAGGCTTTCATCGATTCAAAGAATATCCCACCGGACGAAGCGGTGATCATTGGCGGCGACTTGAACGTCGATCGGACTAATCGCGTCGAGTTCGAGAACATGAAACGTATCCTCAACGCGGAGTTTCCCCAACGTCAGAGTGGTCATGCCTTCACTGTCGATCCTTCAATTAATGAACTTTCCGGCGGGGATCATCAAGAATACCTTGATTACGTTCTGTACTCAAGAGCGCATCTCCAACCTCTGAATGCTAGCATCGAAGCGCGCATTCTACGTTCGCGTTTTCCGTGGAAGGAATACTTCTGGGAGGACGAAATTTGGGAACTCTCAGACCACTTTCCGGTAAGCTGCACGTTGCAGTATGGGCGCCCCGAATTCAGGGTCACACCGATTGCACTCGATTTTGGCAACGTGCTTAAAGGCACTGTGGCGACCCGTGACGAAGCCTTTACCGTGGCAAGTACTGGTACGGCTCCGGTGACGATTCAGGGGATAACGGTGGAGGGTCCACAGGCGGCGACGTTTTCTGTGACTCCCTCTCCGCCAAGCTCCTTCCCTGCTGAGTTGCAGCCTGGTAGTACATTTCCCATCAGAGTCTCGTTTACGTCGCGTGCCCCAGGGCAACACAGGGCAACCATTGTGGTAACAGGTTTGCAGCTATTGGGTACTCCCGTACAAATCCTCGTTCCAATGGTCGCATACGTCACGGCACCTTATCTTAACGTATTACCTACTACAATTAACTTCGGGTTCGTGGCCGTAGGAGAGAGCGAGCAGCGGATTCTGCTAGTCGAAAACGCAGGCGATGCGGAGTTGCACTATTCGTTACCCCCGACGTTGCAGCGGGAGTTCTATTGGCGGACAGGCACGCTGGGCGCTTCGCGAACTCTGGCACCCGGTGCTAGTGAGACCATACCGGTTCGATTCGAACCGACAAGGACGGGAAGTCAGGAACATCGGATCACCATTGAGAGCAACGACCGAACCGCTACCGTCTTACTTCTGGGTGAAGGTATTCCTCCGCCTGTACCACAGATCAGCGTGGCTCCGCCGCAGCTCAACTTCGGGGTTGTATATGTGGGCAGGACAGCCACCTTGGATTTGACAGTGACCAACACTGGTGCCGCTCCCTTAACAGTGAGCGAGCTGCGAATTGAGGGACCAGATCGTGCCCTCTTTGCCCTGACCGGACAACAGGCGCGTACCGTACAGCCCGGACAATCTGCTGTGGTTCAGGTGACCTTCACCCCGACCACTATGACGGCCGGGGGCCACCGAGCCAACCTAGTAATCGTCACCAACGCTGAAAACACCCCTCAACAAAGCGTTGAGTTATTCGGCATGGGTGCGACATCAGATATCGAGGTGACCCCCACCGAGATCAAGTTCAACAACTCCGTGCTAGCGCCACACCTACCACTAGGTCTTGGCGAAAGACGCAGCTTCGATATTTATAATCGAGGCTCGGCGCCCCTTACAGTTACTGGCAGCTCCTTTAGGGTTATCGATTTTGGAACCGGGCAGATATCTCCGCACTTCCAGATTCTGGACGAAAGGGGACGCGTCTTCCCACAGAACGACGTTCTATTGAACGCTGGCGACTCCCTTAGCTTGTCGCTTCAATTCCGCCCCGTTGCGCTCGGCAATCACCCCGCTACGATAACGATTACGTCCAGTGACACGGCACAATCTGAAGTGGTGATTGAGGTCAGCGGTCGAGGAGTGCAGTAAACAACCTTCTGCGTCGCCCTAACGGCGGTTTGTTGAAGTAGCCTACAGAAGGCGATCGTTCATAGGAACGATAGTGGCTTGCCGCGCTAGTCCTCGTAGTTCTGCCCTTCGGGCATCGTGGCGTCTTCGAGGGACTGTGCTTGATCTAGAGCGTTTGTCATAGTTATTGAGCCAGTAGCCGGTAGCCACGGTGCTCAAAGAAACCTCTGGCATCCCGGCTATTGATCGCCCAGAGCGCCGCGCCTATCGCTTCGAACAGGGCTTTTCGGCTGCGAGCTTGTGCTCGGCGCAAAATCCTCTTGACCTTCGAGAAGGCTTCTTCGATGGGGTTGAGATCAGGAGAGTAAGGCGGCAGGTACAGAAGCTCGCAGCCCGCTCTCTCGATCAGCTCCCTAACCCGAGAACCCTTGTGTGAGGAGAGGTTGTCCATCACCACAACCTGCCCCGGCTTCAGGGTGGGAGCCAGAACCCTACCTATGTAAGTCTCGAAGACATCGCGGGTGGTGGGGCCTTCCACCGCGAGGGAAGGTCCCATGCCTTCCAGGCTCATGCTAGAAAGTAAGGTAACGTTTGCTCCCCAGTTGCGTGGTACAGAGCAGCGTGCCCGCTCCCCTCGCCTCGACCAGGCGTACGGCGGTGTAAGGGAGGTGTTGGTCGAGCACTCGTCCACGAACACAAAGCGTCCGGCCTCAACTCTGCCGGCCACCAGAACCCGCCAGGCGGCCCTTAAGAACTCGTCGCGTTCACTCGCACCCAGCGTCCTTCTTTTGGGCTGATGCCCATCCGCCTCAAGAGCCGCGAGAGAGTCGACTCGCTCACCCTAATCCCCGCTACTCGCTCCAGAAACCTGCCCCACTCTTTTAGCGAAACCGCTGGGCGCTTCTCCACATCAGCCTCAAGTAACCTCCCGACTCGCTCGCCTATCTTCGGGCGTGGCCCTGGGTGCTTCTTCGGAGAGAGCGAGCTGCCCTGGTTGGCTTTAGCAACATAACGCTTCACTGAGGAGAGGCTCACACCGAAGGTACGAGCGGCTTCGCTCTTACCCATCCCCCTATGTATAGCCTCGACTATCTTCCTACGCAGATCTTCGGAGTACGCTTTCATGCACCTATGATGCTGCATGGTTCAGCAACCGTGCAACTTGCTCTAAGCCGAGCTTCCTTCTTGCCTTCGGCTTCCGTGGCTTCGCACCCTCTTTTGATGCAGGCCCTCGATTCCCGTGAGCTTATGGGAGCTCACGTCTTCCCACCACTCTGGGGTAGGTTTGGCCTCTTGAATGGAGCGGCAATCTATCCTGTATATAGGATTACTCCCGTACACAGGCTCTGAATACAGAGTCTCTATGGCAGCCCAGTATCCCCCCTTCGATGCGATGTCTTTCTCAACGACGGATTTGCAGGGAAACGACACCTGGAACCAAAACCGGTCAGTGGTTCCTTCTTCACTCGTTCCCTCTTCACTCGTCATTGACTCACGCCCTGAGTCTTGCTTTTCTAGAGCGTCAAGGCGCGAGTGCAGTTCATCCAGCCACCGGGAGCGCTCCTTTGCAAGCTCGCTAATCTCAGCTAGGTCGTGTTCATACCTAGCGCGTGCCTTAGACCGGAGCCAAAAGAGAAAAGGCGCCGCCAAAACGATCATTCCGGTGAAAACTGTTGCCAAACCGTCCATACCGCTACCTTTCATCCAAGCGGGCGACAATACGCTCCAAGAGGGAGTATATCCTAGCATTGCTGTCTACCAACTGCGCCTTAATTATCCGAAGCTCGGGAGAGCCGCCGCGCCAATCGCGCACTAGGTTAGCGATCCTCTCTAGGACGACGAAAAGAGCGATAGCCTCTCCGAGAAGCTGGATGAATTGCGAAGTGGTCACTTCTCAGCGTCTGCCGTTCCTGCGGAATCCGCAACACGTCTTATCGCTTTGAGTTGCTCCTTCGCACGGTTGATCGTTGTCTCAACCTGCTCTAGCTCGCCAGGCGTCAATCCGATGGTTATCCACCGTTGCTCTCCTTCGGTGTCTAGGTACGAAATCGTCCAAAGGTAACCGCTAACAAGATCCGTGCCGGAAGATGCAACGGGTAAAAGACAAGGACGGACTTGTGTGTCGGCAAACGCAGGGCCGCTAGAAAAGGCTTCCACTGCAAGGAATTCCTCTCGCTCTTCCTCTGAGTATGAGAAAACGCTCGCGATTTCATCCTCACGCTCCCTTGCTAAGTCTTCTTGGCGAAGGATGTCTCGACTCTCAACTATTACCTCTAGAGGAGCTAGACCTTTCTCGATTAATCTCCCCTTGAGGTAAAGAAACACCGCGATAATACGCTGCACATCTCTGGCCTCTTTCCCAAAACGGTCGGCCAACTCTTCGACCTCCGAATCAGGAAGAGTTGTGTAAGGGTACACCTCAGTTCGATCAGCAATGATCCTTAGCAACTCCGTCGGTGCATCGAAAAGCTGTCGAAGGTCACGCAGGAAGAAGTCGTTAGCACGAACTCTGCCTCGAACTAGACGCTCACGCCCTTCAGTCACTCAGCCCGCTTCTCCTTCATCTCCTGTTCGTACTCTGCCCGCTTCTTGTCCACTTCTTCTTTGGGAACCCTCAAGAGCTTCTTGGTTAGGTTCTCGAAGCGCTCGAAGGATGGCTCCGCGTCCTCGCGGAGCGGGGCTGTGGGAGTTGTGTGCCACCTAGTAGCATCGGTTCTGGTCGGGTTGTCCATGCTGCTCGCTCACCTCCTGTCCATCAAGGGTTAGGCTCTCCGCCACTCCTGCTCTGAGATACCGGCTTGCTTCAAAATCTCCCTGAGAAGTCCCCTGCGAACCTCGTCGCCCTTGTGCTCGTTCGGGATGGTGACTGTGAGAGTCCCCTTTCTCATGAAGGGGTGCTTAGAACCTGAGTGTGGCCCGTCGAAGCCCAGAGCCCGAAACTTTCGGATGACGACTGGCCTCGGTGTGACCTTGGGCAGCGCCACCAAGCACGCTACAGGACATTCAGGTCAATCTCTTCAATGACCGGCAAATCCTTGTCCTTGTGCTGTATCTTCAAGATAGTCCAGTCTAAGACCACCTCTTCCAGTGCTTCTAGCGTCTCTTCCCGAGAGGGTTCACTGGCCCACACACCCTCAAAGCCGGGAATGGTGGCGAACCATCCGCCATCCGGTAGCCGCTTCAAAGCTCCATGTCTCCAAGCTGCTATCTCGGCATACTTCTCGATGACCTGCATCGGCAACTGAGGAAACTGCTTTACCTCTGATATGACTTCACGCACCTGGTCGTCGTCGATGGCTTCTGGGAGAAGCTCTGACTTGTCCTTCTTGATTTCGATGCTATCCGTGCGGTCAATTACTGCTTCGGTCATTGTTGGGGCCTCCTCAATTCGTCGGGTGCAGAGACGTGGGAAACGTTGGTCGAGTTGATGACGTATAGCGGGTTTCCTTCATTGTCGTAATGCCCGTCTACCCGGACTACCTCCATAACGACAACTTTCATACGAAGAACCGACTGGTCGTCTAGCAGATATTCGTTCCAGTGCTCCACATCGCCCCGGAATGGGATGACCTCTCCCTCGAATTCTTGGTTACCGAGCCTGACCTTCTTCCTTCGTCCGCGTCCCACCCCACGCCCCGTTTCTAGTCCTCCGACTGCCCTGACAACCATGTCATTATGGGTTTAGTCTCTAGCCCCCGTCAAAGGTTTTTGAGACGTTTTCCGCGTACCTATCGCTATATAGCGTAGTATGCGCGACGCTGGCCCCCATATAGTAGCACTCTCAGGTCACAGCCAGTAGCATACTTTGCTTCTACGCCTGTCTATAAAGACCTCCCTTCACCGTCGTTTATGCCCGCTGTCCGCTCACAATAGACAGAGGCGATGAATTTCGGATGAATCGAGATAGTGTATGCGTTTGAGAGGGTCCGCACATCTGCCACGTGGCCCATTTTGGGTGAGCCAACTACGTGATTACCTTCATGAGCGCTATACACTAGTGAACGAGCGGGGCCGGGGTTACGCTTACGGTCGCATTCTCAGTGGCAGCAGCTACACGCTATCGCCACCACCAGGGCCGCAGAATCTTCTCTTTCAGGCTCGCGCGATCATCGGAAACCACGCGCCTCTTTTAGCCCCCCAGCAGGCTAGCGCAGTAGCCAACACCAGGTCGTCGTGGTCTGTTTCGCGCCAGTGCTCGTAAGAGTCATGAGCTGTCTTGAGGTTCACCTTGCGCCGGAAGTTGAGCATTTCTTCCCGCAAAACCGGCCAGAGCTTCAGGCCTTCGGCTACCTTAAGCGTGCCCGCGTGCAATGCGACCTCAAGTGTCGCCACAAGGTCTCGCTTTGGCACGCGGTAGCCATCCGCGTCGTGGGTGACCTTCTCGCCCCCAGTGATGGTCACGCCCGTAAAGACGAGGCCCCGCTCCGTTAGCAAGTCGGTGACGGCGATACCTACGCCGGTCCGGTCCACGAACAGTTCCGGCCTCACCTTGCGCGCACGTCCGAGCGTCGAGTTGTACTCCTCTCGGGTGAGCCTTGGGTCGCGGATGAGAGCGGCCACCCTATCGGCCACCTGCGGGTAGGGAGTGCGAAGCGGGTAGCGCTCCAGGTGCCGCAAATGCCACGACTTTCCCCGCCCTCTGTCCGGGCGCGTCCCCGCAACATCTTCAACAATAGCAAGCGCCGTGTAGTCTGCCGACTGGCCGAGATCCAACCCGACGTAGAAGCCCACCTCAATCACCCGCGAATAAGGGCTTGACCTCGGGGAACACGGCCCTGGTTACCAGCTCATAAGTGAATATCGCGTCCTCAGTGTCGTGAAAGGCACAGCAGTATTCTTGTTCGTAAACCCAGGTGGGCAGGGCGCGCCGCTCCTCCTCCAAGAATGCCTCGGAGACGCGGGGGCACTCTTTGGCCGTTACTCGGTAACGTTCCCAAGCCACTCCATTCGTCCACTCCTCATAGAACACCCCTCGCTTACCGGCGGGCGTGGACAACATCAGCAATGCCCCGCCCGATACGGCCAGCATCGGACGGACCGCGTAGTACAACCCGTCGTCCACACGTGCGGCCTCGTCCACCACCAACAAGGCCGCGCCGCTAAAGCCTCTGATGGTCTTCTCCGTGCCCGGCAGTGTTACTATTCTGGATCCGTTCTCCAGCTCCACGGAAAGCTTGCGCTCAGCCTGCGGCAGCACGGGCCTGTCCAGGTCCCTGTAGAAACCGGCTATCTTGCCGAAAAGCTCCTGCGACTGCCTCAGGCTCGGGGCAAGACATAGGATCAAGCTGGCTGGGTGGTACAAGGCCCTATGCAGGGCGATTATCGCGGTCGTCGTGCTCTTGCCCGACTGCCTGGCGGCGTTGATGAGGATGCGATCGGAGTCAGAGCGCAGCAGTCGTTCCTGCCAATCGTCGGGCGTCATGCCAAGCATGCGGGCGAACTCGGCGCGGTCGGAGGGGATCTCCGCCCCCACCCTGCGGCGCTGGTGGCGCTCCCTTAGTCGCCGGACCTCCTCAGCCAGCCGCGCCGTACTCACGCTTTAGCTCCTCGATCTCGGCGGCCAGCTCGTCGGTCTCCTTGACCCGGCGCTCTAGCTCTATGAGGTCCTTTAGCACCCGATAGACCTAGACCACAACGGCGGCATCATTGCGGTCCACACTGCCCCTCAGCACGTCGTCCTTGAGCGCTCTTAGCTCCTCCTTCAGCCGCGTAACCTCTCGGTTGGCCTTGCCTCTACCACCTCTCGCAGCCGTCCTGCGGCGCTTCTCAGCGTTCTCCGGAGCGTGCGCCCAACAGAGTCCATGCTGACCCGTAGCAGGCAGGGTGCAGCGTTCGCCATTTTGCTTTGTCGCGCTGCATTGCCTACGCAACAGATTCACCCCGTTTTCGACCCTCGACCGGCTAGGCCAAGAACCAACCCGTTCGAAGCGATCAAGGTCCGGTGCCCGGCCATGTTAATCACTCATCGTCCTTAGGAGGGGAGGGGGTATTCATCCCCTCCGAAAACCGTAAATA
>Ga0126312_10002528_pt1 | contig 12235 bp, 8 predicted proteins | sample Plot104A_FD_92537 | JGI IMG/M metagenome (GOLD analysis project Ga0126312, IMG submission 92537) | Serpentine soil microbial communities from UC McLaughlin Reserve, CA, USA - Plot104A | ecosystem: Environmental > Terrestrial > Soil > Grasslands | place: USA: UC McLaughlin Reserve, Lake County... | reverse complement strand
AGCGGGCAGATCACGTAAGCCTGCCGGCCGTCCTCGATCTCCCTCCTCACCTCCTCGTAGGCCCCGAGCCGCTGTGCGGGGTCGACGACGTTGGTCTCGACCGGCTTCCTTCCCGGGGGCAGCTCGTCTATGAGGGATACCTCGAGGTCGCCGTAGAGCGTGAGGGAGAGCGTCCTGGGTATGGGGGTAGCTGTCATGACGAGGGTGTCCGGGGTCGTCCCTTTCTCGCGGAACACGGTCCTCTGGCCTACTCCAAAACGGTGCTGCTCGTCCACGACGACGAGCGAGAGATCCCTGAAATCTACGCCCTTCTGGATAAGTGCGTGTGTCCCTACTACGATGTGGGCTTCGCCGGCGGCTATCCCCTCCAGGGCCTTGCGCCTCTGTGCCTCGCCCTGTGAGCCGGTGAGCAAAACGACGTTGACGGGCACGTCGGCCAGGGCGGCCGAGATCGAGAAGTGGTGCTGCTCCGCCAAGACCTCGGTCGGCGCCATTATGGCGCCCTGTCCTCCCGCCTCGACCGCGGTGAGGAGCGCAGCTATGGCGACCACGGTCTTGCCGCTGCCGACGTCGCCCTGCAGTAGGCGGCGCATCGGCTTCTTCTGGCGCATGTCGTCGAGGACCTCCTCCACAACCCGCTCCTGAGCCCCTGTAAGACCAAACGAGAGGCCTTTCAGGAATGGGTTGAGGAGGCTCCCGTCGCCACGATGCCTATCGCCGGGCTCGGTCCTCTGTAGGTGCGCCTTGCGGGCCGCGAGGCCGGCCTGGATCAGGAAGAGCTCGTGGAAGATAAGGCGCCGCATCGCCGCCGCAAGACGCGCCCGCTCACTCGGGAAGTGGACCTCGTGTATCGCGTCGTGCAGATTGGGCAGATTGTGGCGCACGCGGACGTCGGCGGGCAGCGGATCGAGAATCCGGCCGGCCGCCTCAAGGGCGCGGTGGATGAGCGTCCGCATCCTCCTGGCCTGTATTCCCTTGTTGACGGGGTAAACGGGCACGAAGCGTCCCGCGTGGGGCCCTTCCTCGCCCCCGGGATCGTCGACGACCTCGATGCTCCTCGCGACTATCTGAATTCCGTAGCGGCTCTGGACCTCCCCGGAGACGACCACCCGCACCTCGGGGAGCAACTGGCCCAGAAGCCAGCTCCTGCCCCAGACCGTCACCGGAATGTAGCCCGTGCCGTCGTAGAGTTGGACGGAGAAGCCGGGGGCGCGCCCCCGCACAGGTTTGCCGACCGGACGCGTCGAGACCACCGTGCCGAAGATCGTGGCCCTCTCTCCGACGCGCAGCTCGGAGATGCTCTTCACGTTCGAGAGGTCTTCGTGGCGCGAGGGGAAGTGGGAGACCATGTCGGCCATCGAGGCTATGCCGAGGTCCCCTAGCACGGCTTCGATCCGCGGCCCGACGCCGGTAAGCTCGGTTACGGGCCGCGAACGAAGGTCCGTCAGGGTCGTCCGGGCGGGGAGGACGGCCCTAGAGGTGGGCAACGCCATAGGCTCCCAAGCCTACGTGAGACCCGACGACACCACCGATCTCCGCGACGAGCTTCTCCTCGACCCCGAGCCGCTCGGCGAGCTCGGAGAGGAGCTCGGGGGCGGCGATGTGCCCGAAGTAGAGCGGTCGTCCGGCCTCCGCGGCCGGCCTGACCTCTTCGACGATGGTCGCCATCTGCCGTTTGCGCCCGCGGGTACGTTTGAAGGGAACGATCTCTCCGTCTGCCACCTCGAGCACCGGCCTGACATCGAGGGCCGTGCCGAGGAGACGCTGCGCCCTTCCTATGCGTCCGCTCTTGGCCAGGTACTCGAGCGTGCCCACGGCGAAGAGCACTCTCGCCCCTCCTACGGCTCTCTCCGCGGCGCGCCTGACATCCTCGAAGTCCCCTCCCTCGTCGATACAGCGCAGGGCCTCGAGCAGGATCAAACCAGACCCCATCTCGGCGCTCCTGGTGTCGAGCACGTGCACGGGACGGTCTACCATCCCCGCCGCTTGCCGGGCCGAGTCGTGGGTGCCGCTGAACTCACTGGAGAGGGTTAGCACGAGCACGTCGTCGTAGTCGGAGAGCGCCTCGTAGGCCTCGACAAAGGCACCAGGGGCGGGTTGCGCCGTCGTAGGGAAGACGTCGGAGTCGCCAAGCCGCTCGTAGAACTCCTCGTTGGACATGTCCACCTTGTCCCTGTACGTCTCGTCGGCCCCGAAGTGGAACGTAAGCGGGACCACCCTGACGTCGGGCCGCTCGAGGACACCGGGGGCGAGGCTCGTGGTGGAGTCAGTCACTACGGCAGTGGTCACTCGGCCACCATCTGCAAGGGATAGAGCGGCTGTCCCCCGTCTCTCGTCTCGACCTCGAGGTCGCCGTCGAGATCCTTGATTCCGTCGAGAATCGCCGCGAGGTCGGCCTCAACCAGCTCCTCGCCCCCCAGCAGCGTCAGAACATCGGCCCCTTCACCCACGATCTCTTTCGCGAGCACGAGCGCCGCGTCGCGCACGCCCTCCTCGACGGCCATTAGCTCTCCGCCGAGGAAACCCATGTATGCTCCTTCGGGGACTTCGCGGTCGCCGATGCGGGCGTCGCGCACGGAACGCGTAACCTCGCCAACGCACAGGGACTCCGAGATCTCCAACATCTCCCCCACCACCTCATCGGGCTCGCCCTCGGCGTCGAATCCGACCATCACGGCGAGTCCGGCGGCGATGTTCGTCGTAGGTACGACGTGGATCTGTGCTTCGACCAGCTCGCCGACCTGCTGTGCCGTGGGGACGATGTTCTTGTTGTTGGGGAGCATTACGACGGATCTAGCCCCTGTCTTCTCCACCGCCCCGGTGAGTTCGGCGGCGCTCGGGTTCTCGCCCTGCCCGCCCTCGACCACGACGGCGCCCATCTGCTCGAAGAGGGCACGGTTGCCCTCCCCGCGGCTCGCCGCCACTACACCGAGCCTGGCAGCGGGCCGCTTTTCCTCACCGCGGGCCCGGACCTGGGCCTCCATGTCATCGACCTTCACGCCGGCCAGGCGGCCGAAGCCCCCCGCGTAAGAGAGGGCTTCGCCAGGGTCTTGGGTGTGCAGGTGGACCTTGACCACGTCGTCGTCTGCGACCACGAAGACGCTCCTGCCCGAGGCGTACACGTGCTCGGTGAACTCCTCCACATCGCCGTCGAAGCCCTCGACAAGAAGCTCCGTGCAGTACCCCCAGGCCTCTTCCTCGGCGTGGATCGCCTCGAGGTTGGGCGCTTTTTCCTCGGTTTCGGGAACCTCGATCTTTTGGCCCGTAATGCAAGCGTAGAGGCCATCGAGAATCACGGCGACACCCAACCCCCCGGCATCGACGACCCCGGCCTCGCGCAACACGTCGAGCGACTGCGGGGTGCGGCCCACAGAATCGTGGGCCGCCTGCCTCGCCACATCGGCGACAGTGGCCAGGTCGGCGTCGCCTCCATCGGCGGCCTCACGGGCGGCCAGGGCAGCATCCTTTATCACGGTGAGCATCGTACCCTCGACGGGCTCGTGAACGGAAGAGTACGCTCGCTCCCTCGCGCCTTCGAGTCCGGCGGCGAACGCTTCGGCGTCCAGGGAACTCCGGTCGGCGAGCACCTCGCACGCGCCGCGGATCATCTGCGAGAGAATGACCCCGGAGTTTCCTCGCGCGCCCATCAGCGCTGCCCTGGCACAGGCCTTGCTCGCCTCCTCCCGGCTCCCGTAGGACTTGCCCGAGGTCTCCTCCAGCGCGGACCCCAGCGTGAGCAACATGTTCGTACCCGTGTCTCCGTCCGGTACAGGGTAGACGTTGAGCGCGTCGATCCTGGCGACCCGGGCCTTGACGGCCGCGTGGGCCGCGGCAACCATGTAGGCTACCTCTATCGCCATCGCGTAAGATCCTTCATTGCTCCTCTCATGGGGTTTCCGGCAGACCACTTCAGGAGATCGTCGACAATCTGGTACAATCACCGCCCGACGTCCGGAATACGGCTTGCGAGTCGCGTTTTCCGGCGTCCCCAAATTCGACCGGTATCCTAGCACAGGAGATGTTTCGTGGCGAAGGTTTGTTATTCGTGCGGGAAGAAACCAGACTTCGGCAACGCGCGCAGCCACTCGCTGAGGGCGACACGTCGTCGTAGAAACCCGAATTTGCAGAAGATCCGTATTCAGGAAGGGTCGGCCACGCGGCGCGAGTGGGTCTGCACCTCATGCCTCAAGGCGTTCAAGATCACGAAGGCCTCCGTGGGAGCACCCACAGCGGGTTGAGGGAGGGCTAGCCCTCCCTCAACCCGCGCTTCTCAGCAAGGCGCCAGGCTTCGCCAGGCGCCTCCTCAGCCTTCAGCTTCTCCCGCTCAGGGCCTCGCGCCGGCCGCGCACGACGAAGCATCGTTCACGGAGGTGAGGTTCTATGCTCGTGGCGGGGCTAAGGGACGACCGGCTGAAAGCTGAGAGCCGCCGAGCGAAGCCTAAGGCCCGAAGCGTGCTGAAATGCTTGCGCAAAGAGGTCAAGAACCTCTTTGCAATTTCGGCATCAGGTCGGCCATCTCCATCGCCGAGACGGCGGCCTCGAAACCCTTGTTGCCCATCTTCGTTCCGGCCCGTTCTATGGCCTGCTCGATCGTCTCCGTGGTGATAACTCCGAAGATGACGGGCACCCCCGTCTGCAGCGCCACCGTGGAGATACCGCCCGCGACCCCGCCGGCGACGTAATCGAAGTGGGCCGTTGCGCCCCGGATCACGGCCCCGAGGCAGACGATGGCGTCGTAGCGTCCGGAGAGGGCCAGCTCTCTGGCGACGACCGGTATCTCGTAGGAACCAGGCACCCACGCCACGTCGACGGCCCCGGCATCGCCCCCGTGGCGGCGGATCGCCTCGAGGGCCCCGTCCAGCAGCGCCTTCACGACGAAGTCGTTGAAGCGCGAGGCGACTATTCCGAAGGATCTGCCCCCGGCAGAGAGGTTACCCTCGATGTGGTTGACCCCCTCCACACTCGCCCCTAGAACCTCTCGAAGACGTGGTTGAGCTTCTCGCGCTTGGTCTTCAGGTAGCGCTCGTTGTAGCCGTTCGGCTCCATCTCGATCGGGACTCGCTCGGTGATCTGTAGCCCGAAGCCCCTGAGGCCGACGACCTTCGTCAGGTTGTTGGTAAGCAGACGGATGCGCTTGAGACCGAGATCTTTGAGGATCTGGGCCCCTACCCCGTAGTCCCTCAGGTCGGGCGCCAGACCTAGCTTCTGGTTGGCCTCGACGGTGTCCATCCCCTCGTCCTGCAGGTGGTAGGCCTTCATCTTGTTGAGGAGGCCGATGCCCCTCCCCTCCTGCTGCATGTAGGCGATTACGCCTTCGCCTTCCGCCGCGATGCGCGCCATCGCGGCCTCCAGTTGCTCGCCGCAATCGCAGCGCAAAGAGTGCAGAGCGTCGCCGGTTAGGCACGCTGAGTGGACCCTGACGAGCACGTCGTCTTTGCCTTCGGGCTCGCCCATCACCAGGGCGACGTGGGTGAGGTCGTCTATCTCGTTCTCGTAGGCGCGCAGCCTGAACTCCCCGAACGGGGTGGGTAGTCGCGTCTCGACGGCGCACCTGACCTGCGTCTCGAAGGCGTGGCGGTACTCGATGATCTGGGCCACCGTCACCAGCTTGATGCCGTGCTCGTCGGAGAAACTCTCCAGGTCGGGGACCCGCGCCATCGTGCCGTCCTCTTTCATGATCTCGCAGATCACACCGGCGGGCTTTAACCCCGCCAGCCTGGCCAGGTCGACGGCGGCCTCGGTCTGGCCGGCGCGCTGCAGGACGCCCCCTGGCTTGGCCCGCAAGGGGAAGACGTGCCCTGGCATCACGAGGTCTTCCGGGCCGGTCGCCTCATCCACGGCGACCCTGCAGGTATGGGCCCTGTCGGCGGCGGAGATGCCCGTTGTGATGCCCTCTTTAGCCTCGATCGAGGCCGTGAACGCCGTGCCCATCCGCGAGGCGTTGTGGGTGACCATCTGCGGTATGTCGAGGCGGTCGACGATCTCTCCCGCCATAGGCAGGCAGATAAGACCACGCCCGTGGGCGGCCATGAAGTTGATGTCGTCCGCGGTTACGAGCTCGGCGGCCATGGTCAGGTCGCCCTCGTTCTCCCGGTCCTCGTCGTCACACACGATAACCATCTTGCCCTGCTTGATGTCCTCGACGATCTCCTCTATCGGACTAAAAGGCATCTCCGGCGCTCCTTTCGAAGGTTGAAAACCTCTCTTCAATCCGCGGCTCGAGCAGCCGCTCAACATACTTGCCTATAACATCGGCCTCGAGGTTTACCCGGCTCCCCGGCCCGAGCTCGCCCAGGTTCGTGTTCGCGCGGGTCCGGGGCAGTACGGATACCGCAAAAGTGCCCTCGCCGACCGAGATGATCGTCAGGCTTATTCCGTCGACGCAGATGCTACCCTTCTGGACACAGTAGCGCAGCACCGCCTCGGGCGCCCCGAACTCCCAGATCTCCGCGTCACCTTCGGGCCTCACCCCGAGCACCTCGCCGACGCCATCGACATGCCCCTGCACGATGTGTCCTCCGAACCTGCTCCCCGCGGACATCGCCCGCTCCAAGTTGACGGGACTCCCCACTTCGAGGCCGCCGAGGGAGGTGCGCCTCAGCGTCTCGGGCATGGCGAAGAAGGTGAGCGTCCGACCGTCGACCTCTCCGACCGTCAGACAGGCCCCGTTCACGGAGACGCTGTCGCCGGCGCACGCGTCTTCGGAGACCATGCCGGCCAAGATAGCGAGACGCAGCATCTCGCCACCCTCGAGCGACGAGACGCGCCCCACTTCCTCAACAAGCCCGGTGAACATGTTGCTCCTCTCCACCAGGGTAGAGTGTCACGGCGAGGTCATCCCCTACCTTCTCGACCTCCGAGACCGAGAACTGCAGCGACTCGGCCACCTTCGTGGCCCGGAGCGCGCCGATCATCGGCACGCCCTCAGAACCAAGTAGCTTCGGTGCGTAGAACAGGGTCAATTTGTCTGCAAGCCCCTTGCGAACGATGCGCGTCGCCGTCTCGCCCCCTCCCTCGACGAGCAGGCCTTTTATGCCACGCCCGCCCAACTCATCCAGTACGTAGGGAAGGTCGAGACCCTCCTCCGAAAGCGGCGTCGCAACGACCTCGACTCCGAGTCGTTGCAGCTCTGTCTCGCGGCCGTCGAATGCGCTCTCGGGGGCGAAGACGACGAAGGGCGCCTCTCTCGCGCTCCTCGCGAGCTTACTGCGTGGGCTGGTCGTCAGGTGGGGATCCAGGACCACGCGGGTGATACGGGGCGGCGGCGCGGGCAGATCACGAGCCGTCAGCATCGGGTCGTCGGTCCGCACGGTGTTCGCGCCGACGAGTACGGCCCCGGCCTCGGCCCTCAGCTCGTGGGCCCGCCTCCTTGCATCCTCTCCCGTAACCCACCTGCTGTCCCCGCCGGAAGCGGCTATCCTGCCGTCGAGGGTGGTGGCCAGCTTGAGGTGGACGAACGGCCTTCCGGTGCGCATGTGGTGGAGAAATTGTTCGTTTTGCCGCTCGAACGCGCGATCTTCGAGCACCTCGACGTCGACGCCGGCCTCGCGCAGTATCCCCACACTCCTGCCCTGCATCCTGGGGTCAGGGTCGAGGTGGCCGACGATGACGCGAGCGATGCCGGCCCGCAAGATAGCCTCGACACAGGGCGGCGTCCTGCCGTAATGGTTACAGGGCTCAAGCGTCACGTACAGCGTGGCCCCACGCGCGGTCCTTCCTGCCCTATCGAGGGCCTCTATCTCGGCGTGATCCCCTCCGGCTCTGGAGTGCCAGCCCTTGCCTAATACACTGCCGTCGCGCGCGACAACAGCCCCCACCAGGGGGTTCGGCGCAACCGTGTAGCGCCCGCGCTCGGCAAGGCGGCGGGCAAGATCCATCATCGAATCCTGCAGCACGTCTTCCTTTCTCCCATCCGGACTCTCACCGTCGGCGCCGGACTACGGCTCGCCGCGAACGCAAACCTTCACCGGCTCAACCTCCAAAGAGGCTCGCGGGCTCTCCAGCAGGGGCCCAAGGCGACCCTGCCAGGCTCACCGCCGGTGCGGGAATTTCACCCGCCCCCGAAAGTAGCACGCCAACGCTATCACACAGTCGCTGCTCTAACAAGGAAACGCTTCGCGTTTCCGCACGCTCCGGCTTCGCCTCCGCTTGTCAGCCAGTCAGCACGCTTCGGACCCTTGCAGGCCCTGGCTTCTCAGCTTCCTGAGTTCCGGCCTCGTCCTGGCGCGCATGACGAACCGCTATCAGCGGCAGTGGGGTTCTACGCTCTTGGCGAGGCTACGAGACGACTAGCTGAAATGCTGACTCGCCCTTTCGCCAGCCTCGATAATTCTGCGCATCTCCGTTGCGGGGTCTCCTTTGAAGACCGCCGAACCGGCGACGAGGATCTGGGCGCCAGCTTCTACCATGAGCGGCGCCGTCTCGACCGTGATACCGCCGTCGACCTCGATGGGGACGCTGGTCATCACCTTGAGGCGCCTGACCTTCTCGACCATCTCGGGGATGAAGTCCTGGCCTCCGAATCCCGGGTTGACGCTCATGACATTGATGTAGTCCACGTACGGCAGGGCCCACTCGATAGACTCGGGTGAGGTCGTCGGATTCAGGGCCACACCGGCCTCGCAGCCTCCCGTACGGATCAGATCCAGCGTGCGGTGCAGATGGGTGACGACCTCGGGCTGGACGGAGATGCCCACTACTCCGGCCTCGATGAAAGATGGGATCAGGTTGTCAGGGTTCGTCACTTGAAGGTGGGCGTCTATGGGGAGCTCGACCGCGGCGGCGAGCGAGGCCGCGACGGCAGGTCCTACCGTCAGGTTAGGGACGAAATGGTTGTCCATAGCGTCGAAGTGTACGAGCTTGGCCCCGCCCCTCTCGGCCCTCCGCACCTCCTCGGCAAGTTCCGCGAAATCGGCCGCGAGGATCGAAGGGGCACCGACCACCCTGTCACCGAGCTTTCCGAAAAACGTCAAGTGCGCTGCCTCCCACGTCGTACGTCCAGAGACGGCCATTCTACAGAAAGGGCCATTCTAGGGTAGCTTCTGGAGGTCCACGGCGTAGAGGTCGTACCTCTCGCTGGGTGTTTTCACCGGCGTGAAGCCGGAGAGGCGCTCGAGCGAGTCCGCCAGCTGCGAGTCCTTCGCGACCATCACGTAGTCCACGTTGTTGCGGCGCAGGATCTCGACGCCCTTTTGCAGCGTGGTCCCGGTGAAGAACTCCCGCACGTCGAGCGAGCCCTGGGGGACTTCGATCTGGCCCGACACCCGCTTCTGCAGCTCGGGGAGGACTCTTAAGACCAGTCCGCCCCTGCGACTGACGACGTTCGCCTCAGAGGAGTAGGCGGGGATACGGGCGCTCTGGATGTCGGGCGCGAGCACGACAACGGGCGAGTGTATCTCGCCGCGGAACCAGGGATAGATAGGGTCCGAAGGGTAGAAGCCGGATTTGCGGCTCGCCTCCCTGTGCGCCATTATAGAATCGATGCCCTGACCTGCCCGGGGTAACGCCGCGACGGTCAGCGCGACGATCACCAAGGCGGGAAGGACCGCCACGAGGAGTCGCAACGGCCCGAGACGCCGCAACCACGTGGAGGCGTAGTCCAGGGCAGAAAAGATGAGCCAGCCAAGGGTGAGAACAGCGGCGAGCTGTATCGGCCAAGCCAGACGCCAGATCTGGCCCGGAAGCACGACGTTATCGCCCAGGAACGTCGTGATCGGCGGCACGTATACGACTACGGTAGTCACGTACATGACACCGAAGAGCAGTTGTGCGGCCAGGCTCCGCTTCAGGCGCCAGAGCAGGAAGGGGAGTCCGATCACGAAGGCTGTGGCGATCACCGGGTCGAGGAGCAGCGAGGGGTGCATTATGTAGGAGCCGTCGGCCAGCTCGAGGATGCGATTCCTTTCCGGGCTGACGAAGATCATGTTCCGCAGCACGTCAGGGTCGCCGGAGTTGATGTCCGAGTCGGCCAGCGCGTTCGCCAGCGGCTCATCCGTAAACGACGAGACGAGGACCGCCGGGATGGCGACGATCGCTACACCGGCGAGGCCCATGGCGGAGATCCTGGCCCACGCCGCAGCGCTGCGCGGGTTGGCCGCGAGGTGCAAGACGGCGAATCCTGCCATGGAGATGCCGATGATCGCGAGCCCTATCGGGTGAATGGCCATGACGGCACAGCACAGGAAGGTGAAGCCGAGGAAGTACCGCTTCGCTCCACCATCCAGAAAGGCGTAAGCGCAGGCGAGGGCGAGGGGCAGGAAGAGGAACTTGGCGACCAGTTTGTCCTCGGGCAGGCGTTGGACGAACTCGCCCCCCCAGGATATGCGCGACTGGCTCAGATGCATCAGGAAGAAGAGCGCGTAGAGGCTGCCCGAGAACAGCGCCGCCCGCTCGCTGTCGAACAGGATGCGCGCCAGCGCGCAGAAGATTAGGAAGGCTACGACGACGAGTGCGGGGTTCAGGTACGAGAAAACCAGCTCGACCGGATCGACCCCCGAGATCCTGGAGACCGCGGCCTGCTCCAGGAGCCAGCCGTTGATCCTGGCGCGCGAGAGGCCGACGTCCCCACCGAAGAACGGCTCGACGGAGGCGAGCCTGTCTCCTCCTAGATATTCCCTGACCCACGAGAGGTAGATCCAGATGTCCCCGTAGTAGCTAGGGGCTGTGATTCTGGCAATATACGAGAGGGCCGCGACGAGGGCGGCGAAAGGCACCCAGAGTATCCCCCCAGAGTCGGAGGGCGCGTCACCGGCCAGACCACCGTCCGTCTGCTCCGGACGGAAGGTCAGGACCAACGCGGCCAGCCAACTGACGGCGATGGTCGTGCCACAAGCCCACAGGTAGACGGTCAGGGTGGTCTGAAATATGAGCATGGGTAGTGCGAGCAGCGCGAAGAGCCCGACGCTCGCTACGAAACCCGCCGGCGCGAGCGCGACACCGGAGAGATACCCCCTGAAGAACCAGCGCACCAGCAGTAAGCCCGGCGTCGAGAACAGAGCCAGTGCAGCCAGCAACATAGCCCCCGGTATCGCCGCGAAAGCATCCCTGAACGGTCCGACGACGGCGGATGCCGCGACGACCGCGAGCACGACGCCGGCCTCGAACCATCGAAGGTGAAACCGGTCCTTGTCCACTCTCTTCTCCTGCACGGTCCCTACAAGCGGGTCTGCTTCGTCGAAGCGGATGCTCTTACCGGCTTGATCGCCTCGGAGGTGCCGAGTATCCGGCCCGAGCTGTCCTTGGCGCTCACGGCGACGTAAGGCTCTTCGGTGTGCAGTGTCACAGCCGTCTCGAAGCCCTTGCGAGGGGCAGAGCGTGCGGGCTTGAGTCCGTCGGAGCCATCGCCGACCAGCACCTGCCAGATGTCTACCTCCGTCGTGCCGTTCCAACTTACGTACAGCGTTACCCTGTCTTCAGGACCGGCTTCGGCGAAGACGGCGGGGGAATCTTGTGGCTTTCCGTTCCACGGGAAGCGGAAGGCCCTGTAGGACTCCACCTCGGAGGGGAAGCTGGCGTCGAAGAGCAGCTTTCCGTCCCACCTGAACTCGGAGAGGAGTGGTTCGCTGCCCCACCCGACGAATACGTTCCCGTTGGGCAACACCTGCACGTTGCCCTGGGTGGCCGCGAGTATCTCGTTGGGATGCGTGTACTCACCGACCAGGGTGGCACTCATATCACCTGCGTCGATTTCGACCACTGCGCCGCGGGACTGCACCTCCCTCTGGACCGTGCCGTTGTCGAAGATCGTTATGATCCCGTCGGGATGACGGCGGGCATCGTGCTGCCAGTCGGTTCTGGTCCCGTATCCCATTCCGAAGTCGCTCTTCTTGCCGCCCAGTCGCCAGACGATCTCACCCGTCTTGCGGTCGACTTTGTAGACGGTGGAGGTCCTTCGGGCAGAGATGATGAGATATCCGTCAGGATGTGAATCTACGGAGTTGATGTGGAAGTAGTCGAAAGGGCTTCTGAGGTCGGGCGGAGGCCGGTAGTAAGACTCCTCGAGGCGGACGTGATCGAGGCTGTGCCACTCGAAGAGCACCTCGCCGGTCTGGATATCTATCTCCTGGACTATCCCTTCGAGCACGACGCCGTCCTCGGGACCGCCGACCCCGGAGAGGTCCCTGCGCACCTCGTTGTAGATCGTGATCAGAGCGGTGTCCTCGGGGGTGATGAGGAACTCGTGGTGGTCTCCTTCGTAGCCGTTGCCGGCCCCGAATCTCCTTATCTCCCTGTAGGT
>Ga0126312_10002527_pt1 | contig 12241 bp, 10 predicted proteins | sample Plot104A_FD_92537 | JGI IMG/M metagenome (GOLD analysis project Ga0126312, IMG submission 92537) | Serpentine soil microbial communities from UC McLaughlin Reserve, CA, USA - Plot104A | ecosystem: Environmental > Terrestrial > Soil > Grasslands | place: USA: UC McLaughlin Reserve, Lake County... | reverse complement strand
CGGCCGGCTACAGCCAGCCGTAGTGCCGGAACGCGCGGTACAGCCCCAGGCAGATGGCCACCATCACCACCAGCACCAGCGGGTAGCCGAAGCGCCAGCTCAGCTCGGGCATGTGCCGGAAGTTCATGCCGTAGATGCCGGCGAGCAGGGTCGGGACGGCCCAGATCGCGGCCCAGGCCGAGATCCGGCGCATGTCGGTGTTCTGCCGCACCGACACCTCGGCCAGGTAGGCCTGGAGCGCGTTGGCGAGCAGGTTGCCGAGCGCGTCGGCCCCATCGACCAGGTGCTGCAGGTGGACGCCCTGCTGGCGGAAGTGCCGCCGGAACCGGTCGCCGGTCAGTGCTGGCGACTCGGTGGCCAGGCGGTCGAGCATCTCGGCCAGCGGGGCGGCCGCTCGCCGGAACTCCAGCACCTGACGGGCGAGGTGGTAGAGGCGCTCGGTCGGCCGGGACCGACCGGCGGAGAAGACTGCCTGCGCGGCCTCGTCGACCGCGCCGTTGAGGGCGCCGAGGACGGGGCCGTAGCCCTCAACGGCATGATCGAGGACGCAGGTGAGCACCGCCGCCGGGCCGGCGCCGGCCAACTCGGCGTCGCCCCGGAGGTCCTGACTCACCCGCTCCACGGCCCGCTCGTCGCGGTCGACGCTGACCACGAAGCCGTCGCCAAGCACCAGCTGGACCTTTCCGAGCCGGACGGCTTCCTCGGCGGCCACCCACCTGATCGTCTTGACCTCCGCGAACACCAGCTCGCCAGAAACCTCCAGGGCCGGCCGGTTGGCCGACGTGTCCGGGTCGTCGACCAGCGGCCCTGGCAGGGCGAACTCGTGCTGGACGGAGGCCAGCTCCTCGGGGCTGGGGTCGCGCAGGCTGACCCAGACGAACGTGTCGCCGGCCGGCGCGGCACCGTCGGTGCCGCGCCCGTCCTGATAGGTGGTTCGCGCGGTGGCCATCACGCTCCCGCCACTCCGCCCAACAGCTGCCCCACGGCCGTCAGCTTCTGCAGGACGGCGGCCAGCACCACTCGATCCAGGTCCGGGCTCGACAACCATGACCCATCATGCCGGCGTGTCCTCGCGCCCACGCCTCCTCCTTTGGTCCTTGACCTACGCAGCTACCCTGCCGCCGGCCGCGGCAAGGTAGCCGGCCTCTCGAAGCGGTAGTGATCAGCCGGCCAGCCGCTCCGCCTGCTTGCCGGCCTCGCGGAGGGTAAAGGCGGCGAAGATCTCGCTCACCCCATAGACGATGGCCCACACCCCGACCAGAGTCACTAGGGGTCAGCAGCGACCGCTCCCAGGAACGCACCGCCCACACCCCGAGGACCAGCTCGGCGACCCCAAGCAGCAGCCCGGTCCACCACCAGCCCACCTTGGGGCCGGCCAGCGCGTCGACCAGGTGGATGATGCCGAAAGCGATCAGGTACCAGGCCACCAGGATCGACACCACATACAGGGTGATGTCCGGCCAGAAGAAGGTACCGATCCCGGCGGCCACCCCTATGATCCCGGAGAGGATGAACAGCCACCGCCAACTCTGGACCCGGCTGGCCACCACCAGCTGGGTGATGCCGCCGAACAGGAAGGCCACCCCGACCAGCGCGGCCACCGCGGCCAGGCTGCCGACGCGGTAGGACAGCACGTACATGCCGAACCCGGTCCACAGGATCCCCAGGACCAGGAACCACCCCCAGTAGCCGGACAGCTCCCGCGCGCCGGTCCGCATCGCCTCCCGCAGTGGGGTCCTCGTCGAGGATGTCACATCGCTTGTCATCACAACCTCCCCTGCCGCCCGCCGCCGCGCGGGCTCGATTCCCATGTCCACGAGCCCGCGGCGGCGCGGGTGCTTCTACCTTGTGCGGTGGTGCGTCCTGCCAGCCGGTCGGGTGCCAGGGTCAGGTGGTCGCCCTCTTGGCGAGTTGGTCGGCGTAGGCGCGGGCGTCGATGGCGTCCAACATGACCAGCTGGGCGTTGTCGACCGCCCACTCGGCGTAGTCGAGGGCGTCGGCCGCGTTAGCCTCGGCCCAGGCCGCATCGTCGGCGGCCATGTCGGCGTCCACCTCTCGGGTCCGCTTGTCGATCTTGGCCTGGACGTCGTCCATCTTGGCGGCGGCGTCGGCCTTCATCTGGGCCCACTTGCCGCGTGCGCGGTCGGCGGTCTGGTCGGCCCGCTGCTCTGCCCGCTGCTGGGCGTCCTTGGCGTCCTGCTGGGCCTGGTCGATTCGCTGCCGGAGCTGCTCACGGGACTCGGTGGCGGCAGCCTGCACCGCCGACTTGGTCGCCGCGACGCGCTGCTGGAGCTCGTCGACTCGTGCGGAGAAGTCCATGCTTCCTCCTTGGATTGCGCCGATACCGGTCTAAGCTGCTCCTCTGCGGACGGATTGCCCATGCCAAGACCATCCACCGCAGGTGAGCGCGGTCGTACCTGTGTGATCCCTAGCCCTCACCCACCTCCTCTAGCCACAAGCTGTTGAGTTCCTTTCCTGGATTGCCGCGGGTCGTGACCTGCGCCATCGCTACGACGCTACGACGCTCGACTGCCAGGTGGCTGCCAGGCGGCTGCCATGAGTACCGCCCCGCTGCCGTGTGTCCCCGCGACATCTGCGGCCGGGGCGGCGGCCGATATGAGGACGGTCCCGCATCGTGACGGCAATCGGCCTTACGGGTCGGCGCCGACGCCGTGCTGGACTCTCGACTGACTCGTTTAGATCGGATTCACCCGTTTCGGGTGACGTCCGGGCCGTTGGGGGACGGCTATGGTCGCCGTAGCTGCGACGGACGGAGCGGCCATGACGAACGTCGAGAGGGAGCGGGTCGAAGGGTTCGGGCGGCTGGAGGATGGGCTGCGCCAGGCCGGCGACTGGTATCTCTGGGGTCCGTATCTGAGCGAGCGGCAGTGGGGCACGGTGCGGGAGGACTACAGCGCCGACGGCGACGCCTGGACCTACTTTCCGCATGACCACGCCCGTTCCCGCGCCTACCGGTGGGGGGAGGAGGGCATGGCCGGCTTCTCCGATGTGGAGCAGCGGCTCTGCCTGGGTCTGGCGCTGTGGAACGGGCGTGACCCGATCCTCAAGGAGCGGATGTTCGGCCTGACCGGGGCGCAGGCCAACCACGGGGAGGACGTCAAGGAGTACTGGTGGTACCTGGACGCCCTCCCCAGCCACGCCTGGAACCGCTGGCGCTACCACTACCCCCAGGTCGCCTTCCCCTATGACGACCTGCTGGCCGGCAACCGGCAGCGGGGCAAGCTCGATCCGGAGTATGAGCTGCTCGACACTGGCGCGTTCGACGAGGACCGGTACTGGATCGTCGAGGTCGACTACGCCAAGGCCGACCCCACCGACCTGCTCATGACGGTCCGGGTGACCAACGCCGGCCCCGAGGCGGCCATGCTGCACGTGCTCCCGACCGCCTGGTTCCGCAACACCTGGTCATGGGACGTGGACGCGCCCCGGCCCGGGCTCCGGAGCCGCGCGGACGGCTCGGTCGCCATCGACCATCCCTTCCTCGGCGACCTGGAGCTGCTGGCCGGCGCCGGGCCGGAGGGGGCCGCCCCGACCGCCCTGTTCTGCGAGAACGAGACCAACAACCAGCGACTGTTCGGCGTGCCCGGCCCGACCCCCTACCCCAAGGACGGGATCAACGACCACGTCGTGGGAGGGGCGGCCACCGTCAACCCGGACCGGCACGGCACCAAGGCCGCCCTGTGGTACCGGCTCCAGGTCCGGCCGGCGGCAACCGTCGAGCTGCGGCTCCGCCTCCGGCCGGACGGCGCCGGCCTGGAGGGCGCCGCGGCGCTCGGCGCTGAGTTCGATCGGGTCGTGGCCCAGCGTCGGCAGGAGACGGATGCGTTATACGCCGAGCTGACCCCACCGGACGTCTCGGCCGACCAGGCGGCGGTGATGCGGCAGGCGTTCGCCGGGATACTGTGGAGCAAGCAGCTGTACGCCTACGACGTGGCCCGCTGGCTGCGGGGTGACCCGACCCAGCCGCCCCCGCCGCCCTCCCGTAGTGGCGGGCGCAACACCCACTGGGCCAGCTTCGACGCCTTCGACCTCATGTCGATGCCGGACAAGTGGGAGTACCCGTGGTTCGCGGCCTGGGACCTCGCCTTCCACTGCGTCGCCCTGGCCCATCTCGACCCGGCGTTCGCCAAGTACCAGCTGCTGCTGTTGTGCCGGGAATGGTTCCAGCACCCCAGCGGGGCCCTCCCGGCCTACGAGTGGGACTTCGGGGACGTGAACCCGCCGGTGCAGGCGTGGGCGGCGCTGGAGGTGTTCGCCATCGACGGCGCCCGCGACCTTGACTTTCTCAGCCGGGTATTCGACAAGCTGCTGGTGAACTTCACCTGGTGGGTGAACCGCCAGGACGCCAACGGCTCCAACCTGTTCGAGGGCGGCTTCCTCGGGCTGGACAACATCGGCCCGCTCGACCGGTCCCATCTCCCGGTCGGCGGCACGCTCGAGCAGTCCGACGCCACCGGCTGGATGGCCTTCTACGCCCTCACCATGGCCGCCATCGCCTCGATCCTGAATCGCTCCGGCCACCGACCCGCGCTCGACCTGGTGCTCAAGTTCCTCGAGCACTTCGCCCAGATCCGCCAGGCCATGGACACCCTGGGCGTATGGGACGAGGCCGACGGCTTCTACTACGACAAGCTGGTCACCCCGGACGGAACCGCGGTCCCGGTGAAGGTCCGGTCGATGGTCGGCGTCATCCCCCTGCTCGCCGCCGTGGTGATCGACGAGGAGGCGCTGGGGCGCGCCAGGGTGCTGGGGAGGGCGTCGGCCCGGCTGATCGACCAGCTCGGCGGCCTCGAGCGTCTGGTCTCCCAGGGTCTACTCCGGGGCGAGCCCGGCGACCGGCGCCTGCTCCTGGGCGTGGTCGGGGTCGACCACCTCACCAAGCTGCTGGGCGCGCTGCTGGACGAGCGCGAGTTCCTGTCACCGTACGGGCTGCGGGCCCTGTCCGCGTTCCACCGCGACCACCCCTACGAGCTCGACGTCGACGGCGTCCGGTCCGCGATCGACTACGAGCCGGCCGAGTCGACGACGGCGATGTTCGGGGGAAACTCCAACTGGCGCGGGCCGGTGTGGTTCCCGCTCAACTACCTGCTGATCAGCGCGCTCGAACGCTACCACCGGTTCTTCGGCAACGAGCTCACCGTCGAGTTCCCGACGGGCGGGCCGCGGGTCACCCTCGACAAGGTGGCCGCCGGGCTGCGCCAGCGGCTCATCGACCTGTTCCTGGTCGGGCCGGACGGGCGGCGACCGTGCTTCGGCTGGGTCGACCGCCTCCAGCGCGACCCCGCCTGGAGCGGAAATCTCCTCTTCAACGAGTACTTCCACGGCGACAACGGCGCCGGGCTCGGCGCCTCCCACCAGACCGGCTGGACCGGGCTGGTAGCCGACCTAATCCGTGGACGGCCCGGCGATGGGATCTACGCCCTCGCCGACCTCGGCTGGGTCGTCGACGAACGGGCCAGGTCATGACCGCCATCGCCGCCGGCAAGGTGCCGGTCCGTCCGGGCCGCCGCTACCCGCTGGGCGCCACCCCGGCCCCGGACGGGACCAACTTCGCGGTGTCGTCAGGGGTGGCCGATGGGATGCTGCTGTGCCTGTTCGACGACAACGGTGCCGAGACGAGGGTCGCCCTGCCCGAGTACGACGCCGGGGTCTGGCACGGCTTCGTCGAGGGTGTGGGCGCAGGCCAAGCCTACGGCTACCGCGCCACGGGCCCCTGGGACCCGGCCCGCGGGATGCGCTGCAACCCGGCCAAGCTGCTGCTGGACCCCTACGCCCGGGCCACAACCGGGCAGGTGCGGTTCGGGCCCGAGGTCCTCGGTCACGACCTCGCCGATCCCGACCGGGCGAGCCAACTCGACTCGGCCGGTCACGTCCCCCGGAGCCTGGTGGTCGACCCCGGCGTGGACGTGCCCGAGGCCACCCGGCCTCGTCACCGCTATGCCGACACCGTGATCTATGAGGTCCACGTCAAGGGATTCACGATGGCCCATCCCGGAGTGCCTCGAGAGCTGCGCGGCACCTACGCGGGGCTGGGCCACGAGGCCGCGCTGGCCCACCTGGTGGACCTCGGGGTGACCGCTTGAGCCGGCCCCTTTTCGCTCCATAGACACTACCTGGCCAACGGGACGCAAACTCGCAGGAAAGTCGTCGGACCATCGGTGGGCCTAAACGAACGTCCAGCTATGACTACAGTTCTCCGAGTTCCCGGTGAACGGCGGCGAGGTTGTTCATTGAGGTGAGGGTTTCGGGGTGGTCCTCGCTGAGCACCTGCATGCGACCGGCGAGGGCTTGTTCGTGAAGATCGTGAGCGCCGTGGAGGTCCCCGAGTCGCCGAAGGGTCTCAGCGAGGTTGTTCATTGAGGTTAGGGTGTTGGGATGGTCATCGCCAAGTACCCTTCGGCGTGCGGCTAAGGTCTGCTCGTGCAGATCGCGCGCGCCCTGGAGGTCACCGAGCTGAAGGCGTATCTCGGCGAGGTCGTTCATTGAGCGCAGGGTGTGAGGATGGTCCTCGCCGAGGATTCGACGGCGGGCGGCCAAGGTTTCCACCACGAGGTCATGAGCGCCTTGCAGATCACCAAGGCGCCGCAAGGTAGCGGCGAGATTGTTCATCGACCAGAGGGCGTCGGGGTAGTCCTCGCCGAGCACCCGCCGGTAGCGAGCCAGGGTTTGCTCGTGCAGCTCGCGGGCCGCTTGGAGATCGCCAAGGTCCGAGAGGGTGGCGGCGAGGTTGTTCATCGCGTGCAGGGTATGGGGATCGTCGTCCCCATACAGCTGTCGGTAGCCGGCTAAGGTCTGCTCGTGCAGCTCGCGAGAGACTTGAAGATCGCCGATCACCCAGCGTGTCTCGGCGAGGTCTTCCATTGATGACAGGGTGGTCGGGTGGTTGTCGCCGAACAGTCGTCGATAGCCGGCCAGGGCTTGGTCGTGGAGCCTCACGGCTTGCCGGTACCGGCCTCGGCTCCCCAGATACCACCCTGCGCGACTTAGGAGCCACAACCGCCCCTCGGCCTCCACGTCCAGGCGTTGGGCGTGACCAGCGACCACGAGGACGTGCGGCAGTAGTCGGTCGCATTCCGCCCAAGTTGTGACCTCCGTGCTGTCATCGGGGAACCCAGCACGGAGTAACCGCACGGCCGCGGATGTCCAGACGCGTTCGGTGTTGAGGTCTAGGGCGGCGCGGACGACGGTCTGGAGCAACCGGTGTACGAACAGCCCGTCAGCTACGACGCGGACCAGTGAGTAGCGGCGCAGGGCCGCTACCGAGTCTCCGAGTGTGAGGGGGTCGCGGGCCGCGCTAGCCAGCGGTTCCGGCAGCTCGTCGGCGTGGGTAGACAGTAGCGGCTGCGGAAGATCGTCAGGTCCAAGGAACGCGACCAGGGTGAGTAGGTCCACCGCAGCCGCCTCGGCCTCCCGCAGGTGTTGAAGGGTCAGCGACCAGGTGGTGGCCACGGTGTGCTGGTAGCCCAACGGCTGGCCTCGCCTGAGCAGCTCCAGGGCGCGAGTGCCGAACAGCTCCGCATACCCGGTCAGGGTGACGGTGCCGGTCGAGGCGACATAGGCGCCGGCCTGCTCCAACGCCAGCGGCAGCCCCCCGAGTATCGCCGCCAGGGTGGTCGCGGCCGCCTCCGCTTGCGGCCCAGTCTCTCCAGCACGGCCCAGGAGCAGATCGGCCGCATCGCCAGCGGGGAGGACGTCTACAGAGAACACGCTGGCCAGGGGCTCCCATCCGACCCCGGCGCGGGAAGTCAGCACCACCTGGCCGCTGGCGCTGCGCGGCAACAGCTCGACTACCGCTTCGGGGTCGTCAACGTTGTCAAGAAGAAGCAGCCACCGCCTGTGGCGTTCTAGCCAGCTTCGTAGTGCCGCCACTTGGGTCTCGACGGGGGCGTCGGGGGCTAGATTCAGCTGTCCTGCCAGGGCAGCCAGGTCGGCAAGGAGGCTGGCTGGCTGCTCGCCGTTGACGCACCAGACTAGGTCATAGTCGGCCTGGCGTCGGTAAACGTACTCCACCGCCACCGAGGTCTTGCCCACCCCACCGAGCCCCGTCAACACCACCCGCCGGACGGCCATGTCAGGCGCGTTCAGCAAATTGTGCAGCTCGGCCAGCAGCAGATCGCGGTCAGTGAAATGCGGGTTGGGATGGTAGGGCACGTTCCAGACCAGCGGCAGTTCTCCAGGGAACCGGGGTGCCTCCGTGGCGCTGCCCACCGGGCCCCGGGCGCCGGGAAAGTCCGGCTCCCGAGCAGGTTTGCCCCGCACGCCCTGGGCCGCGACCAGCAGCGCCTGCCGGGCGCCGGCCGCGTCCTGGTCGACCAAGTCCACATAGACGCGGGTCTTGAGTAGCCCTGGCGGATCCACCTCGTCGACTCGGACCGGCAGCAGCAACCCTCGCTCGCCGCTGGGATCCTCGGCGTAGAAGACCCGCCACTCCGCCTCCCCGTGGCCCGACTGAAGGTAGGCCGCCGACAGGACCGCCACCACTCGCTCGGCGGTGGTGGTGGCCTGTTGCATCTCATGAGCCCAGTCGCGACCCGGACCGAAGTCCCACGCCTGGACGACTACCTTGTAGCCATCGGTCTCCAGCTGCCAGGCGATCCACTCCGCCCAGGCCCGGTCGACGCTGGTGTAGGAGACGAAGAAGTCCGCCGTCTGGCTCATCCGCCCCCCCTCAGCCCAAGAGCGTCACCTCAGGGTGAGGTCTACCACAACGGACAAAGCGGTAGGAGAGCGATCCCCACGGCCGGTGCTTTCCGCCCGCCGTAGGGCTAATGACCGTTGAGGTATGGCTACAGTTCCCTAAGCTGGCGACGGACTGCCGCGAGGTTGTCGATGGAGTGTAGGGGCCTTGTCATCACCGAGTACCCGCCGGCAGCCGGCTAGGGCGGATTTCTTGGATCGGGTGGTGGTGTGGTAGCTGTCCCGCATGGGACGGGAGATCGTGTAGGTGATTCAGGCCTCTGTGGCTACCCTGACGGAAGAAGAGCAGCACGCCTGGCCGTTGACCTGCTCCTTGGACGCCATCCACTCCGAGCTCACCGGTCTGTATCCGTAATGTAGGAGCTCGGGATGCTACGGCAAGACCTCGTGCATCACGAGGTGCAGGCAGTTCTCGCGTTCGGGCTCGTCCCAGTAGCCCCCGTGGCTGAGGAAACCCTTGCGACCCCAGATGTTGCGGAAGGTGAGCCGCTCGCTGGTGTAGCGCCGGGAGATCGGCCGCTGCCCGGCGATGGCAACCTCATGCCCGCTGGCGCCTGCGCCCCTGCCCGGCGCCTCGGCGAAGTCGTCGCCGTCGATGAAGTTGGAGCCGAGGATATCTGCGGCGATGTATATGTTCGTCCAGCGGAGGCCAGGTACCCGGGCCTCGCGCTTCTCCGTGTAGCGCGGCACGTACAGCCGGACGAAGTCGACGGGGCATCCGACGGTCACCAGGGTCGGAATCGCTTGACCGTGGCGCTCATCGAGCCGCTGCAGCAGCGACGTGCGTGGATAGAGGAAGTCCATCGCAACGAGCGCGCCGAGGCTATAACCGCAAACGTGAACCTTGCGGTCCGGGTCGGCTTCAAGGAGGTCGTCGAGAGCGCTATCAAGAACTCCGGTGACCCCGGCAGCGTGGCGCTCGTCCTGGGCGTAATCGAGGAGCTGCTCGACCAGGGTGGTGGCCCGCCGCACGGCGGGGCGCACGTTGAAGAAGAGCCAAGTCGTGAAGGCGGTGGCACCAAGCGCGATTGCATCATCGGCAGTACCGGACACGACGGGCTCCTTCCACAGGCCGAGAGCGGCCAGCACCGCCAATGCCGTGAAGATCACCGACAGCAGCAGGACGACGATCGCGCCAAGGCCTATGACGAGTTGCCATCTGGCGATCGGGCTCTTCGCGCGTCTGCCGGCAGGCAGCACGAGCGCGAGGGTGCGGAAGAAGTACCAGAGCGAGAAGGCGAAGCGCCGCAGCGCGGCACCGACGCCGCTGCCGGCGACGTCGGGCAGCTTCAGGAGCGGGCGGTAGTCAAGCGTGAAGACGTCGAGCACCGGGTCGCGTCTGTCCTTGACGATGCGCCGGCCATCGGTGAGGTGCTTGCTCGGGCTTCGCACCTCCTCGGCTGCGTAGTTGCCCGGGCCCTTGCTCGCCTTGATCGCCATCAGCTGCGCTATGCGCGGGGTCGAGTTCGCCGGGGACTGCGACACGCCGGGCAGGTAGACCACGACGGGCGGCAACGTGCCCGGCGCCTTCGTCGTCCCTGGCTGCTGCACCGGCACTGGCTGGGACGGTTGCTGCAACGACATTTCGACCCCCCCTGGGTGGTACGAGCGGCGTGTCGCTGGTCGTCCACGGGCTGTGCGGAGCGTGCTCCCCAAGCACTCGAGCGTCAAGCGATGAGTATGATCATGACCGCCTCGGACCCGGCGACCACTGTTGCAGGTGCGGCGACCGCATCCGAGCCGACAACCGCTGGCGTTGAACCCGTCACCTCGTTCTGATCCCGCTATGCAGTCTGCCTTCGCGGGCTTGGCTTCCCACCAGACATCATTGCCCTGGGGGACCCGCTGCCACCTACGCTTCGGGGTTGTTCTATTGCGACGATGAGGAACTGCTCACCGACGCGGCCCCAGACCTTCCTGTCCCATACGAGACAGCTACCACACCACCACCGGCCGGTGAGAGGCTATTCCTCGTCCAGCTCCTCCACAGCGGTTCCTCTAGCGCTGGTAGGTGCCGACCAGGATGCCGCTGGCCAGCTCCTTGCCCTCCAGAGCGCGGCGCAGGTCGTCGGCGGAGGCCGCGGGCAGCAGGCCCAGCGGCGCCGACGCCGCGTACATCCGGAAGACGTAGCGGTGGGGGTCGTCGCCGACCGGCGGCAGCGGGCCGCCGTAGCCCTCCTCGCCGAAGTCGTTGCGGCCCTCGACCGCGCCGGCCGGGTGCTCGCTCTCGGCCAGCCCCGTCGCGGTCGGCTCCAGCCCGGCCAGGACCCAGTGGACGAAGGTGCCGCGCGGGGCGTCGGGGTCCTCGCAGAGCACCGCCAGCTCCACGGCCTCCGCCGGCACCCCCGACCACTCCAGCGCCGGCGAGAGGTTCTGGTGGTCCCTGGCGTGCTGGGCCGGGATCGGCTGATGGTCGCCGAAGGAGGGGCTGCGCAGCTGGATGGCGGCCATCGTTAGCGCAGCAGCTCGCCGTAGTCGGCCGGGAGCTGGGATGCCAGGTCGTCGCGTTCGCCCTCGGTCACCTAGTCCACCACCGTCGACATGACCGCCATGGCGTGCTCGCGGGCCTGACCGGGCGTGCAGCCGGCTCCCTCGCGGGCTGCGACCCGCCGATAGAACTCGGCGGTGTCGATCGACTCGGCCGGGCCGTCATAGCGGGCCACCTCGGCCAGCTCGCCGGGGAGCTGGGCGGCCAGGTCGCTCGGCTCCCCACCGGGCAGCCGCTCACCCAGCACGGCTAGCGTCGCCCGGGCCGCCCGTTCCGCGTGCTCGCGGGTGTCGAACGCGCCGCGTTCTGGACCTGCTTGATGAACTCGTCGAACGTCACCGACTGCCCTCCAGCCCGACGCCTCCTGCAGGGAATCCTGCCACGCCCTACCCCACGTCAGTAGCCGGAACCGCTCCGGCCACCCCGCGCTGAGGCTAACGAACGTCAAGCTATGCCTACAGCTCGCTAGCTTGCGTGGGCGTCCCGGGTGATGGTGGACCTTGAGGGCAGGCCTCGTCTGCGGGCGGTTGCCTGCGATCGGCGGTCTCGCCGGGCAGCCGTCGTGTGGCCAGACCCACTGCTCTGCCACCTCTCAGCTTGTCTACGACCAGCGATAGGCACAGTGTGAGCCCCGACCGACGCGAAGGGGGCCTTCAGGTGCCCAGGTATCTGCTGATCAACGGAACCGAGCCCAGGTGGCGTCTGCACGACACGGTGGACAGCACCGACCTTGAGAAGAGCCTTGCCCGCATCACGCAGAACGGCGCTACGACCTACACGCTGGCCTCCCGCAATGAGGCCGAGACGTTCCAGAGTCTGGCCATTAACGGCAAGAACCTGATGACGTATGTGATCACTGAAGAAGCCGACCCGGATCCCCCGAAGACGCGATCGAGGCACCAGGCCGCCGGCTTCTAGTGTCCTGCGCCTGAAGTTGGGGGGATAAGTTAGGCTTCCGCCATGGTGAGGACGGGACGGCCAAAGGCCGAGCTGCGGCTGACTGCTGCCGAGCGGGAGACGCTGGTGCGCTGGTCG
>Ga0126312_10002526_pt1 | contig 12242 bp, 13 predicted proteins | sample Plot104A_FD_92537 | JGI IMG/M metagenome (GOLD analysis project Ga0126312, IMG submission 92537) | Serpentine soil microbial communities from UC McLaughlin Reserve, CA, USA - Plot104A | ecosystem: Environmental > Terrestrial > Soil > Grasslands | place: USA: UC McLaughlin Reserve, Lake County... | reverse complement strand
TCCTTTCCCGCAAACCTCTACTCCGGCACACCTGCATGGATCTCTATCATACGACTTCTGGCGCCAGAATGAAACAGCGCGATCGTCGAACGCCGCCCCGCACAACCCAGATCTGGCGCGGTGTTCCCACGCACGAGGCTTTTCGGATAGGCTCCTTCACACACTCGGTTGACTCGGACCGCGTTAATCTGCCCTCTCGCCCTTCGGGGGCGTGCCAGGGCGCAGCCACAAAGAGACGTGCTCTGGTTGCATGGTCTCCCGCACCACCCTAGTCAGTTCGCCGTTCAGCGTTCGCAGGTCCGTTTCATCTCTCAATGTGGCGGAGAAGGCTTCGAGGGTCTTCGCCGCATCGTACTTGCGTCTGTAGAAACGGCGATCTATGAAGGATTGGATACGCCGTCTCAAGGGGTTGAACAGCGCCGCTATTACAAGGGTGGAGACCACAACCGCGAGCTGCGGAAGCGTCTGTTGTCCCGTCAGCGTTTGGAAGAGGGCCTGCGTGGCCGTTACGCCGCCGAAGTACACTAGCAAGAGCAAGAGCGTGAGCGAACCGTAGACGAGGGCGCGGTTGATGACTACGTCTATGCCGTAGAGGCGGTACTTGAGAACGGCGAAACCGATGGCTACGGGGACCCCGGCGAAGCTAAACGTGAGGGCATCCTGTAGAAGTTTCCCCAACAGAGGGTCGGCGCTCCCGGCATCATCCGACGCGAAGACGGTTCCCTGGACCACCGCCCCAAAGACCCCGAGGGCTACCACCGAGGCGGCGAAAGCCAGCCACTTGATCTGCTCGCGCACCTCTTCCCCCGAACGAAGGTAGCGCAAGATCAGGCTCGATGCCGAAGCCAGCATGCACAACGGGAACAGCAGTCCGCTGGCTTCATTCGCGTTCGCCACCCAGGGTTGCCCTTCGAGCCCGAACGGGTTATTCACATTCCTCAGGTCAGTTAATGGACCAGGAGCGAGCGTGGTGAGGACGATGTTTGAGGCGATCACCGCCCCGCAGAGCCAGGCCACGGGGCGCCACCTGCTCGAAGGGAGTCGACCGTCGGGAAAGGGCAAGATCAGGAAGGTCCCGAACAGCAGTACGGTCGTCGGTCCCAGCCACTCGGCCAGCGAGCCTACCGCTACCGGGTATGGGACCGAGTCGGGTCTGGCCACCCGCAGTCCGTACAGCATGTAGGAGCCGGCGACCATATTGAACATCCATACGAAGCCGACGGCAAGAGAGATCCAGCCTATGGGGTTCTTGGGGCGTTTGGATGCGATAAGGGCACCCACGACCGAGAAGGGAAGGAAGGGCAGTATGCCATACAACAGTACGCTTGCACCCCCGGTACCCCAGCTAATGGGCGGCTGAACCGGCAGTGTAACGATGTACAAGGCGACGCTGACCAAGAACAGGCCCACACAGAGTGCGGCGAGCGACCAGGCCAGCCAGGAGGTGGCACGGGTACTCACTTCACTGACTCCATACCCTCGGTGCCTTGTTTCTTCACACCAGTACTCTACAGTGCCACCGTCTCCCGAGCGTTACGGCAAGCGTTACGAAGTCGAGAGTTGGCGAACTTCATCTTAGCACGCTCCCGCGAACTTCTGATGTACGGAGTTCTCGGAAATACAAGCTGACCGTCGAACTCATCAGCTACCCGGCGTCGATGGCCTATGAGCAGCTCAGCGACGCCCGCCGTTGGAGGCCCATGGCACCTGAGCGATAGACGCGCACATTGCTCTGTTGACCCGAGTGCGTGGAAGGTAGATTCTCGGAAGTCCGGATGGACCTGATCTATACCCAGCGGCGCACCCTCGCCTTGTAGGCTAGGTACTCCTCCCCGAAGGTGCGTTCTAAGTACTGCTCCTCGCGCCCGATCACCTCGCGCCCGATCACATACAGCACCAACGGTAGGAAGAGGATGGCCCACAGCGAGTTCCTAAGAACAGCTATCCCGGCGTAGATCATGGCCAAGACCAGATATGCAGGGTTGCGGCTATAGGCGAAAGGACCTGCAGTGGTGAGCCTCGGAACGGGCCTGTCTGGGCGCACCGGCGCGTCGGCGTCGCTCATGGTTTTGCGCCACCAGACCCCGATGAGCGCCCCGCAACCTATGAGTGGCCAGCCGATGATGCGCACAACGCCACTCGGCAAGAAGGGGAGGTGTGCCTTTCTGTCGAGTAACAACCCCAACAGCAGTGGTAGGAGGTAGATAAGAGGAGGAGGAACCTTGATGCCCGGGTTGTCTGGCTGGTCGTTGGCCATGGGTCCTCCTCCTTCGCTCGCTTCCCTCAGTACAACACATCCTACGTTATTCACCCGAGTACGTGGAAGAAACTTTCCGAAAAGGTGTTCGAGCAACGCTCCGAGCGTGGATTTGACCGCTTTAAGGAGGCGGAGGGGCCGAAAGGAGCTTTTTTGGCGGTCCGTAGGGCTACGCCATAGGCACTCTGGCGGCTTTTCGGACAGTTTCGAAAGGCGTGTTCTCGGAACTTCGCTGTAGCAAGCGGTTCCTCTACGCATCGTCAAGCCCTTGACCACGGGCCGATCTGCGCCCCTTGGGCGTCGAAACGCGGCGACTTGGAACCATTCGTTGCGCCGTTGTGTATCAAGGGGTTGCGACTCGCAACGGTGCAACTATCAGAGAAATCCTGCGTCGTAGGACGGGGCTATGGGGCGAAGTGTGTATTATCATGCGCCTGGAAGTAGCCACTAGGGGGAAAGATCAACATGGTGGTGCGTGTCCTGCTCGTGCTTGCGCTCCTGGCGACCCTCTGCGGGTGTGGGCAAGCGAGCACCCCGTCCGAGCACCCGGATAAGAAGGGCCCACACGAAGCCGCCGGACAGCCGGGGAAAGGGCCGACGGGCGCGGCCCAAAAACACGCCGGTGCGTCTCGGCGGGGAGCGCCCGACCGAGGCTCGGCATCCACCGGCGGCGCGCCCACGGTGGCGGAGGAGCGTGGCAGGCCCAACATCATCCTCATACTCACCGACGATCTGGACGCCCAGCCGGGATCTATCTCGCGCATGCCCAACCTGCAACGCTACCTGGTCGATCGCGGCACGACCTTCGACAACGCCTTCGTGACCGACGCCCTGTGTTGCCCTTCGAGGGCGACCATCTTGCGCGGACAGTACCCTCACAACCACCGCGTCCTGACCAACCACCCGCCGCTGGGCGGCGAGGAGCGGTTCACCGAGCTGGGGCTTGAGGACTCCACTGGCGCCACCTGGCTTCACTCCGAGGGCTACTCCACCGTGATGCTCGGCAAGTACCTCAACGGCTTCGTCCCCCCCGTGCCGCCGGGATGGGACTTGTGGTACGGCAGGGGAAGTGTCCCCGTAGGCACCTACGAAACGGATTACTTCTCGTCCACGGCGGCCTACCTCATAAGGACCAAGAGGATCGAGAGAAAGCCCTTCTTCATGTGGCTGGGCACCGCAGCGCCCCACAGGAACGTGGATCCGCCCCCCCGCTACGCCGAGGCGTTCCCCAACGTCAAGGCTCCTCGCCCGCCTTCGTTCAACGAGGAGGACGTATCAGACAAGCCGAGGTGGTTGCGGCAAAAGCCGCCCCTCAGCGAGAGCGACATAGACCGCATCGACGAGCAGTACCGCATTCGCTTGCAGACCACGCTTGCCGTCGACGACCTGATAGGGAACCTCGTCGAGGCACTAAGAAAGAGCGGCGAGTTGGACAACACCTACATATTCTTCACCTCCGACAACGGTTTCGTGAAGGGCGAGCACAGGAGGCCGCAGGGCAAGTGGTCGGCCTACGAGGAAGCCATGAGGGTACCCTTGATCGTGCGCGGTCCTGGCGTAGCGGAGGGCAGCACGGTGCACGAGATGGTGCTAAACAACGACTTCGCGCCGACCTTCGCCACGCTGGGTGGTGCCTCGGTGCCTACCTTCGTCGACGGCCGCTCGTTCGTGCCGCTTCTGATGGGTTCCTCGCCGCCCCCCTCCGACTGGCGCACGGCCTTCCTCGAGGAGGGCCGTGCGAGTAAGACGGGGCGTCCCGCGTTCAAGGCCGTCCGCACGACCGATCACCTCTGGGTGGAGTACGCTGATGGCGAGCGAGAACTCTACGACCTCGAAGACGATCCCTACGAGCTGGAGAGCAAAGACGGTACGGCTCCCGAGGCCCTCAAGCGGAATCTGGCCGGACGACTCGACGAACTGCGCGATTGCTCCAAAGAGGGCTGCCGCGACGCGGAAGGGTTCTAGGCGACTCTATCCACCCGAGTGCGCGGAAGGTGTCAGCCTGGTGAAAAAGCCCTTCATGGTCTGTTCTGGTCCCCTCTGCGGGCGCCGAAAGCATCATTCCCTAGATGATTGAACCCCGTTTGGAATCTCTGATAGGTGCGGCGCCGCAGCGCCGCCCGAACGCGTCACCGATGATGACGAGCTCTGTACCCTTCTCTCTCCGAGCATCTTCAAGAACGCGATGAACTCGTTTTCGAAGTCGAGGATCTTTAGTTGCTCGTCCCCGCCGATGTGCAGGTCGCTGATGAAAACGTACTCCTCAGGCATCTCCGGTCCTCTTCTCCTGGGTGGGCGGGATGTCGCGCTCTTGTTCGGATGTCTTTGCCCCAGTCGTCCTTTCGGCAGCCGAATGGTAAATTGCCGCGTTCAGTTCGGCGCCAGCCAACACGATCGACGCCGAGAGGTCGAGGTAGACGAGTAGCCCAACGGCCGCTCCGAGGCTCCCGTAGGTTACTCCGTAGTCGGCAAGGGTGTTCGCGACGGCCGAGACCCCCCACAGCGCGGCCGCTAAACCGAAGATGAGCAAGTCGCCTCCGGCCTGCTTCTCGGCCTGCTCGACCATCTTCTCAAGCGGCTCCATATGGCCTTTGCCCTGTTCGACCCCCGGCTTGAGTTGGTCCGGTACCCGCTCGGAGGAGAAAGGGAAGAGGCCACGGTAGGCCAGCGCCGCCGCATAGGTGGCCATACGATGTTCGAAGTAGCAGCGTACCACGCGCTCGGCAAGCCGAACGATGCCGGCCGACCTAAATGCCTGGATGCTCATGCAGTCGTACGGGAAGACGAGACTAAAGAGGCTGGCAGCGCCCTCTGTAGGTCGGTAGCTCGGGTCAGGAGCAATGGTCTGTTGGGACTTACCCTCAGCCCTTGGAATGAGCCTGCATACGACATGTCGTAGGATTATACGGTCCCCAGGAGCCCGGTGTGCACGGCCCGCGGTCGTGCTGTTTCACGAACAAGGGCCCGAATCGAGCCACTCCCTGCCTACGTTGGCCAGACCCGGCTGTAAAGCTCATTGTGATCCTTTTTACTTGTTCCCCAATCCCTCCCGTGCGATACTCAGTATAGCAAGATGTTACAAACAGCATACTTTGTAACGAAATCTTGTGGCAAGTGTTGTACTGGCGGTTACAAGGAGGTTTCAGGTGCAACTTTTGAGGGTTGGCCTGGATCTTTTTGATGAGATCGAGCGAAAAAAGGAGGAGTTGAACGCGGTCGTTCTGGCGCATTATTACCAGGAGCCGGACGTTCAGGACGTGGCTGACTTCATCGGGGATTCGCTGGCCCTCTCTCAGGAGGCACAGAAGACGGGGGCAGATGTGATCGTGTTCTGCGGCGTCCACTTCATGGCTGAAACGGCGAAAATACTAAACCCCGAGAAGCAGGTCCTGTTACCTGACCTCGATGCGGGCTGCTCGCTCTCGGACAGCTGTCCGCCCGGGCCGTTCGGGCGATTTATCGGGCGACATCCCGGGCACGCCGTCGTCTCCTACGTCAACACCTCGGCGGCGGTCAAGGCCCTATCGGATGTCATCTGCACTTCGAGCAATGCCGAGAAGATCATCGCAAGCATCCCTGAGGAGACGCCCATAATCTTCGGCCCGGACAAGCACCTCGGTCGCCACGTCGCTGAGCAGACCGGGCGTGACATGGTGCTTTGGCCGGGGACGTGCATGGTCCACATCCGGTTCTCGGAGAAGAAGATCCGTCAGCTCAAGGTCAGGCATCCCGAGGCCGAAGTCCTGGCTCATCCAGAGTGCGAGGACCGGGTGCTCGGGCTCGCTGACCACATCGGCAGCACCTCGAGCCTGCTGAAGCGGGCCGAGGAGAGCGGTGCCGAGACGTTCATCGTTGCGACCGAGCCTGGGATCATCCACCAGATGCAAAAGCGTGCCCCGGGCAAGGAGTACATCCGGGCTCCTGGCGAGGGTCCTGCGTGCGAGGCGTGCAGCGAATGCCCGCACATGCGCCGCAATACCCTCGAGAAGCTAGTGGCGTGCATGGAGGACCGGCGGCCTGAGATAGAGCTGGACGAGGAGCTTCGCCTGCGCGCCCTGGGGCCCATCGAGCGGATGCTGGAGTTGAGCTAGGTGGAACAGAGTGCAGGGCGAACCCGGTCGCGAAACATCTCCCCCACCCTGCGCGACTTCGCCCGGCGCGCCTTCGAGGAAGACCTCGGGCGCGGGGACGTAACATCGGAGCTTACGGTGGAGGAGGACGCCCTGGCCCTGGGCCGATTCGTTGCGCGCGAGGCCTTAGTGGTCTCCGGTTTGGCGGCCGCGCAGGCCGTGTTCGCCGAGGCGGACCCGGAGGTTCGCTTCACCGCGCTAACCGAAGAGGGCGATCTCACCTCGGAGGGTGCGGTTATCGCCGAGGTCGAGGGGTCTGCGCGCTCCGTGCTCGCCGCCGAACGGGTGTCCCTGAACATCCTCATGCGCCTCTGCGGCGTGGCCACGATGACGAAGAGGTACGTAGAAGCAGTCGGTGGGACTGGGGCCAGCATCACAGACACCCGCAAGACCACGCCAGGGATGCGGGTTCTGGAGAAAGCCGCCGTGCTTGCTGGCGGCGGGAAGAATCACCGCGCCGGCCTCGACGACGGCGTCCTGATCAAAGACAACCACCTCGCCCTTGCCGGGGGTGTCGGGGAGGCCGTCCGTCGTGCGAAAGAGGGGACGCCGCACCTGCTCAAGGTGCAGGTCGAGGTTGAGGACATGGGCATGCTGCGCCAGGCGCTCGAGGCCTGGGCCGATGCGGTCCTGCTCGACAACATGAGTCCCGAGGAGGTGGCCAAGGCCGTAGGGTTCACGCGCGAAGCCGGCCATGATCTCGTCATAGAGGTCTCGGGGGGTGTGGATCTTGGGTCGGTGAGGGCCTATGCGGAGGCCGGACCCGACCGTATCTCCTCTGGAGCCCTGACGCATTCTGCGCCGGCCGCAGACATCTCCCTGGATCTCGAGCCGTGCTAGTCGCAGACGTGATCGTCGTCGGGGGCGGCATAGCCGGGTGCGTCGCGGCCCTCTCCGCCGCCAGGAAAGGCGCTGACGTCTTGCTGCTCACCAAGCTCCCTGACCCCGAGGAGGCCAACACCCGCTACGCCCAGGGCGGCAGTCACTCGCGCCGCGTGACGTGGTCGCCCGCGACATCTTGGCCATGATGGAGCGCAGCGGCTCCCCTTGCGCCTATCTGGATATCATCCACCGCCCGGCCTCGTGGCTGCGCGAGAGGTTTCCCGCGATCCACGCCTCCTGTCTCAGTGCCGGCGTGGACATGACCAGCGAGCCCATCCCCGTTGTCCCCGCGGCCCACTACGCCTGCGGCGGCGTGGCCTCGGACCTCACCGGGCGCACGACGATACCGGACCTGTGGTCCGCCGGAGAGGCCTCCGCAACAGGGCTGCACGGGGCCAACCGCCTCCACCTCGCTCCTCGAGGGGCTCGTGTGGGGCTGGCGCTCCGGAGAAGACGCCGCAAGCCCCGCTCCGACGCCCGGCCCAAGGAGCACGCCACACCTTCCGCCAGAGCCGGCGCCGGAGTATGCCTGGACAGAGCTGCGGAGCATCATGTGGGAGCGGGCGGGGCTGGTCCGCAGCGGCGAAGGGCTCATCCGGGGTCTGGAGGAGGTCGCCGAACTCGAAGAGGAGCACGGCGGCACGGATCTCCGCGGGCCGCTCCTGGTCGCCAGGACGCTGCTGCGCGGTGCCCTCCTCGACACGCGCAGCCTCGGCTGCCACCACAGGGCGGATATGGGCGCCGGCCTCGAGGTCTCGGCGGGTTGACGTGACGCAGGGTCACCAAAAAGACGGGAACCCGCGGGAGCGAACAAAGCGGTGATCTACCTTGACAACAATGCCACGACCCAGCTTGACGAACGGGTGCTGGAGGCGATGCTCCCCTACCTCAGAGGTGAGTACGGCAACCCCGCCTCCTCGACGCACGCGTTTGGCTGGACCGCTGAGGCCGCCGTGGAGGTGGCGCGCGAGCAGCTGGCAGAGGCTATCGGGGCCTCGCCGGAGGAGATCTTCTTCACCTCAGGGGCGACAGAGGCTGACAACTGGGCCTTAACGGGAATGCTCCGCTCCGGCGACCACCTCATCACCGCCGCAACGGAGCACGAAGCCATCCTCGAGATGGCGGGCCATCTGGAGCGGGTGGGCGTCAGGGTAACGGTGCTCGGGGTGGACGGTTTTGGCGTCGTGGAGCCAGGGTCGCTTCGCGCAGCCATTACCCCGGAGACCACGCTCGTCTCTGTGATGGTCGCCAACAACGAGACGGGCACGCTGAACCCGGTGGGCGAGCTGGCCGAGGTCGCCCACGCAGCTGGTATCCACTTCCACACCGACGCGGCGCAAGCGCTCGGCAAGATCCCCCTGGACGTGACCGAGCTCGGCGCTGACCTCATGAGCCTTTCAGCCCACAAGTGCTACGGCCCCAAGGGTGTCGGGGCCTTGTATGTGCGCCGCCGCCCTCTTCCCGGGGTCACGCGTGCGAGGCCAGAGCCGTTCCTGCGCGGCGGCGGACAGGAACGAGGGATGAGGAGCGGCACGCTCAACGTCCCAGGCATCGTCGGGTTCGGACGCGCTGCGTCCCTGGCTACCGACGGGCTGGACGAGGAGGTTGACAGAGTGGCGAGCCTAAGGGACAGGCTTTGGGCACTAATCCGCTCGAGCGTGCCGAATGCGCGTCTCAATGGGCATCCTGAGCATCATCTGCCCAACACACTGAACGTCTCGCTCCCTGGCGTAGACGCGGGCAAACTGCTGGCCTCGTTACCCGATGTGGCCGCCTCGGCGGGCTCGGCCTGCGCCTCCTCAGAGCCGGAAGCCTCGCACGTGCTGCGCGCGATGGGTCTACAAGATGACCTCGCGCTCTCCTCCCTGCGGTTCGGCCTCGGTCGCTTTACTACGGCCGCGCAGATCGAGAGTGCGGCGCAGCGAGTCGTTGGAGCCGCGCAGCAAAGACCTTAGCCTAATTGGGCGGCTGACGGCGAGGGGAGAGCTGGGCGAGATCCGGACCAAACAACTCGCCTCGTCCGAGAAAGAGAGAGCTGATGGCTTGCAAACAACGACTCGAGGGCTTTGAGGAGAGTTCGGAAGGACGGGAGGCTTTAGCCTCCGCCGACCAGGAGCTCAGAGGCGTGGGCGAGGGAGGCTTCGTCGACACGGCCTGAGAGCATCCTGGCGAGCTCCCTGCGGCGCTCCTCCCCCTCGATGATCTCTATGCGTGTGATCGTCCGTCCACCTGACTCTTCTTTCTCGACGACGACATGCGTGCCTGCCTCGGAGGCTATCTGGGGGAGGTGGGTGATGGTCAGGACCTGGTTGCGATCGCCGAGCTCCCGCAGCTTCGCCCCTACCGCCGTCGCCGTCTCGCCACCTATACCGGCGTCGACCTCGTCGAAGACGTACGTCGCGCCGGGCTCCACGCGCTCCTGGGAGAGCCTTATGGCTAGCATTATCCTGGAGAGCTCCCCGCCCGACGCGTAGCGCCTCACGGGTAGCTCCGGCTCTCCCGGGTTGGGTTGGATCATGAATTCCACCCTCTCTGTGCCAGAAGGCCCCTGGTCTGTAGGCACGAGCTCGACGCGGAAGGTGGTCTTCTCGAGGTTGAGGTCCCCGAGATTCTCCTGCACCTTATCTGACAACCTCTCTGCAGCGGCCTCCCTGCCCGAGCGCAACGCGGTCGCGATAATTTCGAGGCGTTGCTCACCCTCGGCGAGCCTCGCTTCTAGCTCCGCGGTCTCCTCGTCAAGGTTCTCGAGGCGTGAGAGGCGTTCGCGCGACTCCTGAAGATATCCCTCGACGTCCCCGTACTTTCGCTCCAGGGCCCGCATGGCGGCGAGCCTGTCCTCGACAGCCTCCAACCTGTTCGGGTCAGCCTCGAGCACGTCCACGTATGACCTGAGCTCGTAGAGTACGTCGTCCAGCTCCGCCGAAAGCCCGCCGAGGCGCTCCAGGAGTCCCCTCAGGCTGTCGTCGTATCCTGAGGCGGCCTCCAGCTCGGAGGTGGCGCGCGCGAGAGCGTCTGTGGCCCCCTGGCCATCTTCGGATGATAGAGCTGCGCTCGCAGCGGCCGTGGCCTGGAGGAGATCAGTCACGTACCTGAGACGGTCGCGTTCACGGGAGAGGTCTGAAAGCTCCTGAGGATCGTAGCCCGCTGACTCGAGCTCCGAGACCTGGTAGCGGAGGAACTCTACCTCCCGAAGTCGCGCCTCCGAGGTCGTCTTCATCTCGCTCAGCTCGGCCCGGTCTCTCTGTACGGCACGCCAGATCACCTCATGCCCGTGCCTCGCCTCAGAGGCAGCGGCGTCCAGGAAGTCGTCGAGGATTGCGAGTTGCTCGGCCGGCTCGGTGAGGCGTGTTTGCTCGCGCTGGCTGTGGTATGAGACGAGCCTTTCCCCAAGAGAAGCGAGCGCCCTTACGGGGACCGAGACACCGCCCACGTAGCATCTGGAGCGGCCCTCCCCGGTCAGCGTCCGCCTCAGGATAAGGCCATCCTCCGCTCCCACTTCTTCGGCGAGGTCGCCGAGGGCTTCGGCGAGGATCCGAGACCCTGTCTCTTCGGGGAGGACGAAGGTGCCTTCGACGGTCGCTCTGGGTGCACCCGAGCGGACCGTCTCGGAGCGGGCTCGTCCACCGAGGAGCATCTGCAGGGCGGTAGCCAGAAGCGTCTTGCCCGCTCCTGTCTCACCGGTGATCACGTTGAGGCCAGGAGAGAGGCCAAGGGTGGCCTCTTCGATCAGGGCCACGTTCTCGACGGAGAGCTCCGTGAGCACTACAGGAACGTCCTCCGAACCGCTCGCCACCAACTCCAGTCTTCAGTACGGCCTATTCTAACGCTTTCGCTCGAAAGCCTGATCTCCACGCTCCCGTCGGGGGGGATCTCACGCGGTTCGGCACCGTCAAGCGAGAGCAGCGCCTCCCGCCCAACGAGCTCCAGCTCGGCGACCTGATCCTCGCCCAGAACCAGGGGCCTGCTGACGAGCGCGTGCGGCGCTATGGGGACCAGAACGTAGCAACCGGCGTCACCCGAGATGATCGGACCCCCCGCAGAGAGGGCGTAGGCCGTCGAGCCGAGGGGCGTCGCCGCTATAAAACCGTCGCAGCGGAAGGCGAACAGCTCCTCCCCGCCGATGGAGACGTCGACGGAGATGAGCTGATGGGGCCGCTTCTTGATAAGCACGGCGTCGTTGGCCGCGAGACCAGGCTCTTCATCACCGACACGTACATCGAGCATCCTGTATTGCTGGACCTCCAGGCCGCCCCCGATGACCTTCTCAACCCCGGTCTCGATCTCTTCGGGGAGCATCCCCGACATGAAACCGACCTTGCCGAGGTTCACCCCGAGCAGCACCCGTCCCGGGTACATCCTCGAAGCCCTCAGCATCGTCCCGTCGCCACCGAGCACGAACACGAGGTCTATGTCCCCAGCTCCGTCCGGCTGGTCGTCGCCTCTGACCTCCGAGATCTCGACCCCGTTCTTCTCGAGGACGGCCACGAGGCGGTCGACGTAGCCGTCGCTCACCCTGGGGTTGGCGACGATGCCTACCCTACGAATCTGGGCGGCGTTCATGGTGTCACCCACCACCAACCACCTCCCTGATGCGCGCCTCGTCCAGGGTCGGGTCGGCTCCCCTGAGGAGGTGGATCGGGTACTCCACATTCCCCGACTTCCTTCCGGGGACGGCCCCCCGCATCGCGCCGATCGCACCGAACCCGAGAGAACCGAAGTACTCTGCGACGCCCAGGATCACGGCGGCGTGCACCTCCCTGTCCCTAACGACGCCTCCGCGTCTTACGGCCTCGGGTCCCGCCTCGAACTGCGGTTTGACGAGCAGTATCGCCTCCAGCAGCGCCTGGGTGGTTGAGAACAGACCTTCGAGCGCGCGCGTAAGGGAGATGAACGAGAGGTCGGCCACCAAGAGGTCGGCGTCGAATGGCAGATCTTCTCCCGTCAACCGGCGAACGTTGGTCCTCTCCATAACG
>Ga0126312_10002523_pt1 | contig 12246 bp, 8 predicted proteins | sample Plot104A_FD_92537 | JGI IMG/M metagenome (GOLD analysis project Ga0126312, IMG submission 92537) | Serpentine soil microbial communities from UC McLaughlin Reserve, CA, USA - Plot104A | ecosystem: Environmental > Terrestrial > Soil > Grasslands | place: USA: UC McLaughlin Reserve, Lake County... | reverse complement strand
GCCGAGCGCCGCCTCGTCTGACACGCGAGAGGTCGCCGGTGCGAACCCAGCGGCGCCCGTCGTCGTCCTCCGACAAGGTGCCGCGTTGGGTGCGGGCACGGACTTGGAACGCGGGAGCGAGGGCGTGGCTGCCGCGTCTCCACGGATGCAGAAGCGGGGCCGGAGCCGATCGTGCGCTGCCGGGCACCTGGTGCTCGTCCCAGCCGGGCGCGCGTCGCCGCGGCTTCGAGACGCTCGCTCCTCGCGCACGGAGAAGCGCACCCACGCCTGTCCGAGCGGACCGCCCGACGCGGTCCGCTCATGTCGCTGTGGGCGTTGCCGAGTCGGCTGAGCCGACCGGCGCGCTTCCGGTTCACTTCCTGATCGAGAGCGTGATGTTCGGTTCCGTGCTTGAGAGGTCCTCGATCGCGACGTCGCCGGCGGACTTGCGGAAGCGGCCGGTCCCGCCGGTGATCGCCGCCACTTGCGTTGCGGTGAACTGCCCGTTCGTTACCGTGGCGAGGCCTCGCGTCGAGATCTCATCTGACCCTGCTTGACCGATGGGATGCTCTCGATCGTCGTTCGGCTCGGAGGCGGTCCCAACGAGGCCGGTTGCGACGACACGCCGTCCGTTCATCCGCGGCTCAGGGCAGCGGGGAGAGCGCCCTGCGGGTACGCGGGCAGCGGCGGCACCGGCTGCAGCGCGGCGCGTCGGCGGTGCCGGTTGAGCTGGCGGCGCAGCACGGCCAGCCCGGGCCGGGCGCGGCCGTCGGCGGCGACCAGGCCGGAGTCCCACGCCTCGAACACCGGGTCCGCGCTCCACTCGTACAGGTAGACGCGCCGGATGCGGGCACTGCGGCGCGCGAACCGGAACGCCCACGCGACGGCACGGGCGGCTCGCACCTCGTCTCCGGGGGTGCCGCGGTAGCGGTCGGCGAACCGGACGATGCCGCCGGTCTCGGTTAGCCACACGCGGCCGCGGACGATCCGCAGAAGCTTGCGCGTGCCGCTGTTGCCCCACCGCGACGGGCGGTTGACGTCACCGTAGTTGTGCAGCCCCCACAGCCGCGGATGCTGCGCGTGCCGCATGAATCGCCGCACCCAGCGGCTCATGCCTTTGGAGTCCAGCACGTCAGGGGTGACGATCCGGCAGCCCAGGCACTCCTGGCGCATGATGTTGTAGTAGCGGGCGGCCCGCTCCGGGCGGTGTGCGGTCGGCTGTTCAGGATGGTTGGCTTCGTTCCACGCGCCCATCGTCGTCACCCATGGCCAGCGGGCGCGGATCGCGCGCACGACCTCCCGGTACTCGTAGCTGGTCGGCAGGCTGGTGTAGGAGTCCGACGCGCGGTTGATGACGACGAGCACGTCGACGCCGCGGGCGCGCGCCGCCGCCATCCACTCATCGTAGGCGGCGAAGTCGCCGATCAGCGCCTGGTCGTAGGAGACCAGCAGCCTGGTCTGGCGGACGCCGAGCTGCTCGAACCGGGGGTCCTGCCACACGCTGAGGTTCCGCTCGGAGATCCCGACCTTGAACCCGTTCGCGGACGCGGCTGCCGCGGGAATCAGGCACAGCGCGCAGGCCAGGGCGATTAGCAGGCCGATCGGAAGCCGCATGCCGGCACCGCGCGCGTCATGACGCCACCTGCGCCGCGGATTGCGGTCGGTTTCGCGCCGGACGCCGAATCCTCCGGCCGGAACGAAGTATTGGTGCACATTGATTCGCGCGGTGTCATCACTTGACTCCGTTCGCTCATCGTGCAGACGTGGCACCATCGCTCCGTGCGTCCTGAGACGAGGCTCCATCGTCGGGCCGATTCTGCGTGGCGGTCGCGGGCCGGTCAATCGGGAACCCGGCTCAAAGGAACGACGCGGCGTATCGCGGCGACAGCCTCAGCCGGGACAGGGCAGCCGGCTGAAGCCTGGGGTGGGCGAGCACCCGCGCAGGCCAGGGCTCCACCCCTCTGCACTGAAAGCAGGGCAGCACGCGCCCGATTTCGCAACAGTGCGAAGCGCCCGAGTGTCGGAGGCGGACGCGCCTGCCCCGGACGACGAGCAAGAGCCCAATGGAGACTCGTGCTCCTCGACGAAACCGGCACCTTTGGACGGCACGTCGCCCGCGTCCCTCGCTACTGAGTTGGACGACGACCAGCAGTCGTGGCGCGGGGCCTGGGGCCATCGCGACGCGCGATCGCGCTAGCTGGCGCGAGATAGCGCGTGCTATCGCGTGTGCAGGGATGCAGGAGCGGCAGGCCTCCTATCGCGCGTCGCCAGACGCCTGACCTCGTCGTCTGCGCCGGTCATCTGAGTCCTGTCGCGGCTGCGCCAAAGCGAGAGTAAGTCGCGTGGTCGCTAAGCGCATTCGCCAGGCTCGTGCGCTTTCACTGACCGATCCTGGCGACCATGTGCGCGGCCGCTTTCCCGATCGTCAGCACTACTTGGGCTGTCATCGCCGCGCGCTGCGGCCTCTGCGAGCCGCATAAGCACAGGGGCAACGCCGACGGCGAGTGCGCCGGGCGCGGTGGCGGCGCCTTGAGGAGCGCGGCGGCCGACCTGCTCGTCATCACACCCCGCCACTGTGAAGACCTATGTCAGCCGGATGCTGTTCACGCTCGAGGCGCGAGACCGTACCCAGCTTGTCGTGCTCGCCCACGCGAGCGGCTTGGTGGGGCGGGCGCGGCGGCGGCGCAGGCTTGACCGTCCCTGGACATTCAGGCTGAGACCCGCTGCTCGGACGCGGAGCGCGAAGCGGTCGCCGAGGAGCTGCGCCGTTACGCCGTCGCCGGACGGCTCAACGCGGCCGAGCTCGACAAGGCGTGGGAAGCGCGGCGGACCTGCACAAGTGGCGAGCTCTCCGCGACGCTCCGAGACGTCCCGCCCCCGAGCCGCGGGTGTGGGTGGAGCGAACGGCCGGCGACTGGCCACCGATGAGGGTCAGCGCGATCGTCATCGCGGCGCTCACGATCGCGCTGTGGCTGACAGGCCACCTCGCCACGAACGCGGTGATGTGGGCAGTCGCCGCCGCCGTCCTGATCGTGACCTGGCGCCCCGCCGGGCGTCCTGAGCGCCGTCATGCGTCCTGCGCCGATGCGGCTTCGTCGCGGATCTCTCCGACGAGCTCTTCCAGGACGTCCTCGAGCGCCACGACGCCGACCACCTGGTCGCTATCGGCGGCCGTGACGCGTGCGAGGTGGGCGCGCGATCGCTGCATCGTCGCGAGCACGGATCGCAGCCGTTCGGTCTCGCGGACGTCGGCGAGCGGCCGGATCCAGGATTCGGCGATCGGGCGGTTGCGGTGCACGTCCTCGAACTCCAGGACGTCCTTGATGTGTAGGTAGCCGTCGAGCTGGTTTCCGCGCGAGACGGGGAAGCGGGAGTAGCCGGTGCGCGCCGCCACCTGCTCGAGCTCGTGCGGGGTCACGTCGGGTGTGACGGTCTCGAGCCTGTCGACGGGCAGCAGCACGGTGCGGGCGTCGCGTTCCTCGAACTTGAGTGCGCCGATGAGCAGGCGACCTTCGTGCTGGTCCAGGAGTCCTTCGCGCCGTGATTCGTCCACCAGGCCGGCGACCTCGTCGCGCGTGAAGGCGCTCGTTACCTCGTCCTGAACGCGGACGCCGACGGCACGGAGTGTGGCGTTCGCGATCCAGTTGAGCAGGGCGATCGCCGGGCGGAACACGCGCACGATCGCGGTCAGCGGCGGGGCGAGCACCAGTGCGGAGCGGCTGGGGCCGGCGAGCGCGATGTTCTTGGGGACCATCTCGCCCAGCACGACGTGGAGGTAGCCGATCAGCGACAGCGCGATCACGAACGCGACCGGATGCAGCACCGACCCGGGGACGCCGATCTCCTCGAACGGCCCTTCGAGGACGTGCGCGATCGCCGGCTCGCCGAGGTAGCCGAGCCCGAGTGAGCAGATCGTGATCCCCAGTTGGGCCCCGGCGATCATGAGCGAGACGTTCTCCATCGCCTTCAAGGTCACGCGGGACGCCCATCCGCCGGCGGCGGCGCGGGCCTCGATGGCGCTGCGGCGCGCCGACACAAGGGCGAACTCGGCAGCGACGAAGAACGCGTTGGCCGCGAGCAACACGACGGACACGCCGATCGCTATGCCGGTGCTGATCGTCACGCCTCGGCGCCGAGCCGCGTGCCGCGGATCCGTTGCAGCCGGATGCGGTCGACCCTGAACCCGTCCATACCCAAGACGGTCAGGCGAACCCCTTCTCGGTCGTCGTCGGTGTCGGTCGCTTCCACATCGACGGTGTCGCCGGCGTGGGGAATCCGCTCGAGCCGCAGCCCGATGAAACCGCCGAGGGTCTCGTACTCCTCATCCTCGGGCAGCGCGATACCGATCCGGGCGGCGACCTCGTCGGGGCGCAGCAGCCCCGAGACGTTCCACACGCCCTCCCCCTCACGGCGGATCGAGTCGTCGCGCGGGTCGTATTCGTCGCGCACATCGCCAACGATCTCCTCGATCAAATCCTCCAGCGTGACGATGCCGTTGAAGTTGCCCCACTCGTCGACGACGACGCCCATTTGCAGGCCGCCGGCACGGAGCATCGCCAACAGCGGATCCAGCTCGACGCTGGAGGGGACGAGGACGGGATCGACCATGACCTCGGCCACTTCGACCTCGTCGCGCCGCTCGTTGGGGACTGACATCGCGTGCTTGACATGCACGGCGCCGACCACGTCGCCCGACTCCGCGGCGAGCACGGGGAAGCGCGAGCGCCCGGTCTCGCGCGCCCGCTGCAGAACCGCGAGCACGGCGGCATCGCTGCGAATCGTCTGCACGGAGACGCGCGGGGTCATCACGTCCGCGGCGCGGCGTTCACCGAACGTGAGCGAGCGCTGCAGCAGCGTCGCGGTCTCCAGTTCGAGCGTGCCCTGCTGCGCGGAGCGCCGCACGAGCGAAGCCAGCTCCTCCGGCGACCGAGCCGAGGCCAGCTCCTCCTGCGGCTCGATGCCCAGCCGCCGCAGGATCGCGTTCGCGGTCTCGTTCAACGTGAGGACCACTATCGCCGTTGAGCGCGTGAACCCGCGCTGGAAACCCTGCACGGCGCGGGCGGTGGCTAGCGGTCGGGCGATCGCGAGGTTCTTGGGCACCAGCTCGCCGAACACCATGGTCACCCCCGTAGCCAGCACGAGCGCGATCACCAGCGCGACCCCATCGGCGGCGTCCTCGGAAAACCCGACCGAAGCCAGCGGCCCGTCCACCAGTCGCGCGATCGACGGCTCCGCCATGTACCCGATCAGCAGGTTCGTGACCGTGATGCCGACCTGCGCAGCCGACAGCTGCGTGGAGAGTGTGCTCAGCGCCGCGACCACGCCGCGCGCCCGAGTATCGCCGGCGCCCGCCGCGCGCTCCGCCGAGGCACGGTCGACGGTGACGAACGCGAACTCGGCCGCCACGAACGCGCCGCACGCCGCCACGAGCGCCAACGCGAGCAGAATCAGCAGGAGCTCGATCATCGCGCGTCCGCCGCAGCTCGAGTCGTGCGGACGCGCCCGGGACTACAGCTGGGGTCGTCGCTCATGCAGTACGGCGCCGAAGGGCATCAGAAACAGCGTACGGGGCAGGCTCAGCGCCACCTAAGCGCGACCCGCGACATCCGCCGCGTCCTATCCGGTGATCGCGTACTGCGCTCACATCCACTTGGCCGCCGAAGGCGACGAGCCCGAGCAGTGCAGCCGCACCCAGAAGCTCCACGCGATCACCAGGACGACGCCGACGATGACCAGGACGCCCACCGAGCGAATGCCCCTGTGTTGCCGCCGGTACCACGTTCCCCCGCGATCAGCCGCCTCCTCGACGAGGTGGATGCGTCCGGCGCAACGCGCCTCCGCGCCCGCACGCACTGACCGCCCGATCGCCGCCACCCGGCGCACGGCGATTGCCAAGACCCGCGCTACTCCGACTGCGGCTTGTCGCCTCGTCGCGACGGCCTCCGCAGACGCTGAGACCACAGTCAGAAAGGACGACGAGCATGAGCGCAGGGCGAGACCACCGCCCCTCCGACGAAACCAGCAGTCTGCGGCTGGTCGCTCGACGGCCGCGTTCGAAACCAGCCGCGCCCATCCGAAAAGATGCTCGTTTGCAGGCACTTCGTCGGCGTCGCCGTGCGACCGCGCGACGGCCGAGACTCCGCGTTTCGTCCCGCACCAATCCAATCGCTCGCTACGGACCGCAGATGAGCGGATCTGCCGAGCGCCGCCTCGTCTGACGCGCGAGAGGTCGCTAGTCCTAAACCACCGCGTCGCTGCACCGCCGGTGCGCGCCGCACGGCCGAGTTTCCCAGCCCTGTGCGAAGCACTCCTTCGATGGCGGCTTCGACCTCACGCGAGGACCGCGCCCCGAATCGTGGTGTCCCGGTTCGAGTCCGGGTCTCGCCATTTCGACCTTCGCCGGCTCAGCGCGGGCGAGCGCCGTGGCTCAGCCGCGGAGCAGAGCCGCGAACGGGCTCTTGAACGGCTCGACCGGCCGCGGGAACTTCGCCTCCGCGCGCGCGACGTTCTGCCTGGTGACGACCTGGATCGGGGCGTCGACCTGCGAGGGCAACGACTTGCCCGACGCGGCGGCGAGACAGGCCTCCACCCCGAGGCTGCCGATCGTATACGGGTACTGCGAGACCGTGGCCGACATCGCGCCGCGCTGGATCGCTTTCAGCGCCTGCTCGATGCCGTCGACCCCCACGATCGCCACTGTGCCCTTGCGTCCCGCGTCGTCCACGGCGCGTGCGATCCCGAGCGCCATCTGGTCGTTGGCGGCGAAGAACCCAGCGATGCCGGGGTCGCTTCGTAGCATTGCCCTGGCGGCGAGCATCGCCTTGCCCTCCTCCCAATCCGCGCTCACAGGATCGAGCGGATCGAAGCGTCCGCGGGCGCCCGCGCTGAATCCATCGATCCGCGCGGCGCTCGTCGCATCGCCCGATATGCCGCGGATCACCCCGACGCGTGCGCCGCGGCCGACCAGCCGGGCCATCGTGTCGGCCGCCAGCTTCCCGGCCGCCTCGTTGTCGGTGCCGATGTAAGTGGAGATCTTGATCCCCAGGGCGCGGGCGTCATCCGCGCCCACCGGCGAGTCGATGGTCACGATCGGGGTGCCGTCCGGCACATGCGATAGGGCCTGGGCAAGGTTGGACTGGTTGATCGGGTTGACGAGGTAGCAGTCCAGCCCCTGGGCGATGAGCGCCTCGAGCTTTGCGGCTTGGCCGGCCGTGTCCTGGTACCCGAGACCGGTTGCCGCGCGCAGACGCACGTTGGCCTTCAGACGGTGCCCGGCCACCAACACGCCCTGCTTCATGGCTCCGAAGAACGGGTTGTCGAGACCCTTGATCACGACCCCGACACGCCTGCCACCGTTGCCTTTCTGGCCCGAGTCGTCACCGCAGCCGGCGGTGGCCAGAGCGACGACGGCGACAGCGAGGATGCGACGGAGTGGATACGCGTGCCGGCCGCGCGCACTCATCTCGCAAACGGGTCGTCGAAGTGCTCGACCGGTTCGGGGAAGTTCGCCCGCGCGCGCGCGACGTTGTCGCCGGTGACGACCTGTACCGGAGCGGCCACGGTGGCGGGCACGGGGTCTCCGCGCAGCGCCGCCAGGCACGCTTCGATGGCGAGCTGCCCCATCGTGTAGGGGTACTGCGCGACGGTCGCGGACAGCCAGCCCCGCCTGACGGCGGCGAGCGCCTGCGGGATGCCGTCGAAGCCGACGACCTTCACCTCACGCTGCCTGCCGGCGGCTTGAACGGCATCCGCCACGCCGAGCGCCATCAGGTCGTTCACCGCGAAGACGCCGTCGATGCGCGGGTCGGCCCGCAGCAGGTCGGCGGCGGCCCGCATCGCCTTCGCGCGCTCGAAGTCGGCCGCGATCGTCGCGACAACATCGAAGCGTCCGCGGGTGCCGTGCTTGAAGCCGTCGGTGCGCAGGCCGCTTCCCACGTCGCCGGGAATGCCGGTGATCACGGCGACCCTCGCGCCGCGGTCGACGAGTGCCGCCATCGCGTCGGCGCCCAGCCTGCCGCCGGCGCGGTTGTCGGTGCCGACGTAGGCCTTGATCTCGACGCCTACCGCCTTCGCCGCGTCCTTGCCGATCACCGAGTCGACGTTGACGATCGGCACATCCTCGGCGACACGAGCAAGCGCCCCGACGAGGTTGGTCTGGTTGATCGGGTTGACGACGTAGCAGCGTGGGTGATCGTCGGCGAGCGACTCGAGCGCGGACGCCTGACCGGCCGTGTCCTGCAGACCCGTCGGCGCGGCGCCGACCTGGAGCCGGGCGTTCTCGCGTCGAGCCGTCGCGATGAGACCATCACGCATGGTCACGAAGAACGGATTGTCCAATCCCTTGATAACGGCGGCCAATCGGACGCCTCGGAGGTCAAGGTCGGAGCGCTCGTGCTCGCCGCCGCAACCCAGCACGACCGCCGCAAGCAAGCCCGCGAGAAGTGCTAGCCGTCCAGCACGGCGGGTCATCGGAATTACGGGCTTCGCAGTGTCGTCGGGCGAGTACGGTAACTCACGATGGACCGGGTGTCACGGCATTCCTGGTTCCGCTCCGCTAGATCGCCGAGCGTCCCGCTGCTCGCACTGATCGTGTTCTTGGGCGTGGGCGGCTTCGTCCTCACGAGCACGACGATCCGCCGCGATCGGGACGCGGCGGCGGAGCGGCGCGCGCGCGTCGAGGCCGTGCACGCCCAGGAGGTGCTGGGCCGCGCGAGGGCGTACGTGGCCGGCCTGGCCGACGTGTTGGCGCGCGAGCCGGAACCGGGACAGGCGCGATTCGCCCGCTGGGCGGGCGCCACGTCCGCCAGCGTGGGACTCAACGACGTGCTGTGGGTGGAGCGCGTGCCGTCGTCGGAGCGCGAGCGTTACGAGCGCCTGCGCGGCGTTCCGATCACGCGATTGACGGCATCCGGGCGCCTCGCCCGTGCCCCAGCGGCGGGCTCGTACCTGCCCGCCACCTTCACGAGCCAGACGCGCCCGGAACTGCGCCCGGGAGTCGACGTGATCGGCTTCCCCGCCCTCGAGGGCGCGATCCGCGACCGCGCAAGGATCTTCGCCGTTGGCGCGAGCAGGCCCGGAGCGCTCGGACGGGAGCCCGGGTTCTACCTGCTCCAGGCCGCGAGCTTCGCGCGCGGTCGCAGCAGCCGCGGCTACCTGGTCGCGTTCGTTCCCCGCGGATGGTTCAGCACCACGCTCGGCGGCGACCCGCGGCGCGTCGCGATCAGCGAAGACGGTCAGCGGATCGAGGGGGAGCTCGACTCGCTCCACGCCAGCGCGGGCTTCGAGATGCTCGGCCGCCAGTGGCGCATCGATGTGGACCGCGAGCCGCCCTCGGGCCTGCAGTCGATGCTCCCGTGGCTGGCACTCGCGTGGCCGTTCGCGGTGGCGGGGATCGCGCTCCCGATCGGGCGCGCGACGACGCTGCGCCGGCGCGCGCAGCGCGAGGTGGAGCGCATCTTCGAGCTGTCGCTCGACATGATCAGCGTCGTCGGCTCCGACGGGCGCTTCAAGGCCGTCAATCCGGCGTTCCAGCGGACACTCGGCTACCCGCTCCAGGACATGCTCGCCCGGCCGTTCTCGGACTTCGTCCACCCGGACGACCTGGACGCCTCACGCGAGGCGTTCACCGCCGTCCTCAGCGGAGACGAGCTGACCCAGTTCGAGAACCGCTACATCTGCGCCGACGGAACCGAGCGATGGCTCCAATGGAGCTCCCGAGCTCTGCCCGAGCAAGGGGTGGTCTACAGCATCGCGAGGGACGTGACCGAGCGCCGGCGCATCGACGCTGAGTTGCGCGAGGCGCAGCGGACCGCGGATACCCGGGGCGCCGAGCTCCAGGTGCGCGCCGCAGAGCAGGCCGCACTGCGGCGCGTCGCGACGCTCGTCGCGCGCGAAGCGCCCCGAGCGGAGGTCTTCACGGCGATCGCGGAGGAGATCGGGCGGCTGCTCGGCACCGAGGAGACCCGGATGCTGCGATACGAGGACGACCACAGCGCCGTCGTGATGGCCCGCTGGGGTCAGGTGGAAGACCTCATGCCCATCGGTTCTCCCCTTCGGCTAAAAGACGAGAGCGCCACCGCGCGCGTGTTCCGGGCCGAGCAACCGGCACGGATCGACTACAGGACCGCGAGCGGCCCCATCGCTGAGCAGGCGCGCTCGGCCGCTATTCGCTGCGTCGTGGCCACGCCCATCCAGGTGGAAGGCCGGCTCTGGGGCGCCATGGTTACGGGGACGACTCAGGACGCGCCCCTGCCGCCGGAGACCGAGTCCCGTCTCGCCCAGTTCACCGACCTGATGGCCACAGCCATCGCCAACGCCCAGGCGCGCACTGAGGTCGAGCGGCTTGCAGAGGAGCAGGCCGCGCTGCGGCGGGTGGCGACGCTGGTCGCGGAGGGGGCGGTCCCCACGGCGGTCTTCGACGCCGTGGCCGCCGAGATGGAGGCCCTGCTGGAGGCCGATCAGGTCGCACTGAGCCGGTACGAGCCCGGTGCCGAGGTCACCGTCGTCGCGCATCGCGGGACGGGCGCGCAGCAAGTGCCGCCCGGTACGCGGGTCAGCCACGAGGGCGAGAGCGTGACGTCAATCGTGCGGCGCACCGAGCGGCCCGCCTGGATGGACTATTCGGAGGACGCGCACGGCGCCATTGCTGAACTTGCCCGCACGTTGAGTGTGCGAGTGGCCGTCGGAGCGCCGGTCGTGGTGGAGGGTCGGCTCTGGGGCGTGATCCAGGCGAGCTGGAGCGGCGAGCAGTCGCCGCCGACCGACACCGAGCAGCGGATGGCTCAGTTCGCCCAGCTGCTCGACACCGCCATCGCCAACGCCGACAGCCGTGACCAGCTCACGGCCTCGCGGGCACGTCTCGTCACCGAGGCGGACGAGGCCCGTCGCCGGGTGGTGCGCGACCTGCACGACGGCGCGCAGCAGCGGCTGGTGCACACCATCGTGACGCTGAAGCTCGCCGAGCGGGCGCTCCGAGACACCGATGGAGACGCGGCGTCGCTCGTCGGCGAGGCGCTCGAGCACGCACAGCGGGGCAACGCGGAGCTACGCGAGCTGGCTCACGGCCTGCTTCCGTCAGCGCTCACACATAACGGGCTGAGGGGCGGCGTCGACGCGGTCGCGGCGCGGCTCGACCTTCCCGTCGAAGTCGATGTCCCGCCGCAGCGGTTCCCGGCGGAGATCGAAAGAAGTGCCTACTTCATCGTGGCCGAGTCGCTCACGAACTGCGTCAAGCATGCGGATGCTCGCCAGGCCCTGGTCAGAGTGGTCGTGGATGACGGGACGCTTCACGTCGAGGTTCGCGACGACGGGGTCGGAGGTGCCGACCCCGACGGTCGCGGCCTGATCGGGCTGCGCGACCGGGCGACCGCGCTTGGCGGACGGCTCGACATCGACAGCCCGCCGGGCGGCGGCACCGTCGTGGACGCCACGCTGCCGCTCTCTCACTGAGCGACCGCCGCCGCACCCTCCAGCTGCTCGGCGAAGTCCGTGAGGCCATCGCCTCGGCGAACATCGGACAGCTCGCGTTCTGGCGCGCCTCGACGGACGCCGCCGCGACGCAGGTCCGCCACCGTGATGACGTGGTAGCCCTTCTCGTAGCCGATGCGCATCGTCGACTCGACGCAGCAGTTCGTCAGGAAGCCGCCGGGCGCGATCGTCGTGATGCCGCGGCCCCGCAGGATGAAGTCGAGGTTAGTCGTGGCAAACGAGTCCAGGCCGCGCTCGCCTTCGAGGACCACGTCGCCCTCCTGGCGGCAGCACGTCGACGATCTCGGCGCCCCACTCGCCCTTCACGAACGCCTCCGCGTCGACCACACCCTTCAGGATGCGGTACGACCGCGCCGCCGGACGAGCTGTTGCCGAGGATCACGAAGAACAGCCCGGTCTGGCAGGACCGCCCAGCGGCCGATCAGCACGGACATGAGCGATGCGAATGACGCTGCCGCGAGGAGCTGCAGCGCGAGGATGCCCCAGGTCTGCGCCACGGGGAGCTCGAGCCGGTGCGGGAGTGGCCCGTCGACGAGCGTCAGCGCGAGCGATGCCATGAGCGCGACGCCGACGACGAACGCCGTCCAGCGCTGCGGCGACAGCCCGCCGGAGTTCGCTCGAAGCTGGCACACGGTGAAGAAGCCGATGATTGTCGTGACGAGCATGAGGTAGAAGACGTTCAGACCGCTCGGATCGGTGGCCGGGAGCGGATGCGTGTCGACGACGCGCACGGTCGGATCGACGGTCGAGATCTGCTCGAGCACGCGCGCCACGGACGCG
>Ga0126312_10002522_pt1 | contig 12248 bp, 8 predicted proteins | sample Plot104A_FD_92537 | JGI IMG/M metagenome (GOLD analysis project Ga0126312, IMG submission 92537) | Serpentine soil microbial communities from UC McLaughlin Reserve, CA, USA - Plot104A | ecosystem: Environmental > Terrestrial > Soil > Grasslands | place: USA: UC McLaughlin Reserve, Lake County... | reverse complement strand
ATCACCGACCTGATCACGATCCCGGGGCTGATCAACCTCGACTTCGCCGACGTGCGCACGATCATGCACGACGCCGGCTCGGCGCTGATGGGCATCGGGACCTCCGCGGGCGAGTCGCGCGCCGCGGAGGCCGCGAAGGCGGCGATCTCCTCGCCGCTGCTGGAGGAGTCCGTCGAGGGCGCGACCGGGATCCTGCTCAACATCACCGGCGGCAAGGACCTCGGCCTCTTCGAGGTCAACGAGGCGGCCGAGATCATCCATTCGGCCGCGGACTCCAACGCCAACATCATCTTCGGCGCGGTGATCGACGAAGGGATGGGAGACGAGATCCGCGTGACGCTGATCGCGACGGGCTTCGACAAGCGGGCGGAAACGGCCTACGGGCGCGGCGAGCGCCAGCGCGGCCCGGTCGATCGCGGGCCGCGGATCGACGAGCGCCAGCGCTCGTCGCTGGAGATCCGCGACGACGAGATCGACATCCCGCCGTTCCTGCGCTGAGCATGTGCGAGTCGGCACTAAAGCTCGCCGCTTGATGGGTCGATGACCCCAATGTGAAAACAGGCGGGCGTGCGCGCGCCCTTGGGCGCGGAGTCGGGCTCGGCGTCGCCCTCTGGCTGACGCTCTGGCAGGCGCGCGTCCTCTTCGCACCGGGCTTCGAGGCGGGCCCCCTCTTCAGCCGCTTCGCCCACGACGGCGTCCTCCTGATCGCCACCGCGCTCTGCTTCTGGGCCGGGATCGCGTCGCAGCGGCGGCGCGAGCGCCGCGCCTGGCTGCTGATCGGCGGCGGCGTGGCGGCGTGGACGTTCGGCGAGATCTACTACACGGCGGTCTTGTGGACGGCGGAGGAGATCCCGATCCCGTCGCCGGCCGACATCGGCTACCTGCTCTTCCCGCCGTTCATGCTGGTCGGCATCCTGGCGCTCCTGCGCAGCCGCGCGCGCCACGTGCCCGGCACGCTCTGGGCCGACGGCATCACCGCTGCGCTCTCCGTCTCGGCCGCGAGCGCCGCGATCGTCTTCGAGACCGTGCTCGACAGCGCCTCGGGGCAGGCGCTGGAAGTCGCGGTCGGGCTCGCCTACCCAGTCACCGACCTGATCCTGCTGGGAGTGATCGTGGGCGCGCTGGCCGGAACCGGCTGGCAGCTCGACCGCACCTGGGTGCTGCTGCTCGCCGGCGTCTCCGCGTTCTGGCTCGCCGACTCGCTGTATCTCGTCGGCAACGCCAACGGCAGCTACACGCCGGGCTCGTGGTTCGACATCGGCTGGTGGCTCGGGCTGCTGCTGATCGGCGCGGCCGCCTGGCAGCCCGCGCGGCCGGTGCTCGCCGCGCGCGCGGACGAGCGCCTGCGCCGGATCGTGCTGCCGCTGACGTTCGGCGCCGCCGGCCTCGGCCTGCTGGTCTATGGGTGCCTCGCGCAGCTCAACGCCGTCGCGGTCGCGCTGGCCGCCGCCGCCCTGCTCGCCGTGATGGTGCGCACGATGCTCACGTTCCGCGACAACGTCGCGATGCTGCGCGCCTCGCGCCAGGAGGCTCAGACCGATGCGCTCACGGGCCTCGGGAACCGGCGCGCGCTGGCGCGCCAGCTCGAGCACGAGCTGCCGCGCGCGACCGTCTCCGAGCCGCTCGTGCTCGTCCTCTTCGACCTCGACGGCTTCAAGCACTACAACGACACCTTCGGCCACCCCGCGGGCGACGCGCTGCTGGTGCGGCTCGGCGGGAGCCTCGCGGCGTTCCTGCGCGGGCGCGGCGGCGCGTACCGGATGGGCGGGGACGAGTTCTGCGCGCTCTTCAAGCCGGGCGACCACGTGCCCCAGCCGCTCATCGTCGGCGCCGCGACGGCGCTCTCCGAGCGCGGCGAGGGCTTCGAGATCGGCTGCTCCTATGGCGCCATCCAGCTGCCGCTCGAGGCCGCCGACGCGGCCGAGGCGCTGCGGATCGCCGACCAGCGCATGTACGCCCAGAAGAACGCCGGCCGCGCCTCGGCGAGCCGCCAGAGCAAGGACGTGCTGCTGCGCGCGCTGGCGGAGCGCAACCCGGCCCTGCGCAATCACCTCGGCGGCGTCGCCGACCTCGCCGAGGCGACCGCCCTGCACCTCGACCTCGCGCACGACGAGGTCGAGCAGGTCCGCCACGCGGCCGAGCTGCACGACGTCGGCAAAGTCGCCGTGCCCGATGCGATCCTGATGAAGCCCGGGCCGCTCGACGAGGAGGAGTGGGCGTTCATCCGCCGCCACACGATCATCGGCGAGCGCATCATCGCCGCCGCGCCCGCGCTGACCCACGTCGCCGCGCTCGTCCGGCACAGCCACGAGCGCTGGGACGGCACCGGCTATCCCGACGCCCTCGCGGGCGCGGCCATCCCGCTCGGCGCGCGGATCGTCGCGGTCGCCGACGCGTTCGACGCGATGACCAGCGCGCGCCCGTTCTCGCTCCCGCGCACGCACGAGGCGGCGCTGAAGGAGCTCCAGCGCTGCGCCGGCACGCAGTTCGATCCCGCGGTGGTCGAGGCGTTCACGGTCGCGTGGCGCGACCGCTCGCTCGCCGCCGCGGCTTGAGCTGAGCGTGGGCTACGGCCGTCGCGAGTCAGCGCGCCCGCTCGGGGCCGGCTCCGCGGCAACGATGCTGCCGCCGAAGGCCTCCAGCCGGGCGGGATCGCGACGGCGCAGGAGCAACGCGGAGAGCAGCCCGAGCAGCAGCCAGCCGCCGGCCAGGTACGGGGCCCAGTCGACCGGATCGGGCGGTCGCGGCACGACGGACTTGTACATCGTGTAGCCGCAGATCGCGATCGCCAGCGCAGGGGCCGCCACGTCGAGCGCCAGGTCGAACGGCGTGCGGTCGCCGGCGCTGCTCCGCGCGAAGAAGACGGCGCCCGCGACCGCGACGAGGATGTACGTGGCCAGCGCCGCCAGCGTCGCCGTCGTCGCCACGAGCACGAAGTACGTGATCGGCCCGTAGTGCTTCGCCACCACGATCACCAGGACCAAGGTGAGGAGCCCGATGGCGAGGATGCTCGACCACGGCGTGTGCCAGCGCGGGTGCGTCCACGCCAGGATGCCCGGCAGCGCGCGGTCGCGCGCCATCGCGAACGCCGTCCGGGAGGTCAGGTTCAGCGCGCCGAGTGCGCCGACGAAGCCACTCGCGGCTACCGCGAAGTCGATCACGACCGCGAGCCAGTCGCCGACGTAGCGCGTCGCCAGCGAGTCGAGCGCGGCGGGGTCGCTTGCCCATGCGGCGCCGTTGCCGGCGCCGAAGCCGACCGCCATCGCCCAGGTCACGAACACATAGAAGCCCAGCGCGACGAGCACGGCCGTGAGGATCGCGCGCGGTATCGCTCGCAGCGGCGCCTTCACTTCCTCTCCGAGCGCGGCCGCCGCCTCGAACCCGATGAAGCCGGTGAAGCCGAGCACGACGGCCTGGAAGAGGTGCGAGCCGGACGGGAGCGCCGTGGGATCGAGCGGCTCGAGCGTGAGCCCCGAGTCGCCGCCGTCGAACACGATCGCGACCGCCATCACCAGGACCGCCAGCACTCCGGCCAGAGCGAGCCCGAGTTGCACGCGCGTCGAGATCCGAACGTCGAGCAGCGCCAGCACGACCGCCAGCGCGAGCAGCGGGAAGAACCACGTGTACCAGCTGACGTCGACGGCGGTGTGCTTCGTCATGGCGATCGAGAGGAAGAAGCTGCTGATCACGATCACGAACGACACGCCGACGGCGAAGGCGCCGGCGTACAGCCAGCCGCCGAGGAATCCGGCAGGCGGATTCAGTCCGCGCGCGACGTACGAGTACAGCGCTCCGGCGCTGGCCATCCGGCGGCTGAAGCGGATGATCACGGACGCCAGGCACAGGCTGCCGGCGCCCGCGATCACATAGGCGAGCGGCACGCTGGTGCCGGCCGCGGCGGCTGCGCCCGAGCTCCCGAACGCGACGCCGAGCGTGAGCGCGAGCACCGCGATCGACTGCGCGATCGCGTCCCCGAGCGCGAGGACGCCGTGACGCAGCTCGCCGACGCGACGGAGGGTCGACGTCCGGCCCACCGGCGTCCGGCCTCAGGGCGGCCCGGGCTCGTCGGGCAGCAGCGCGAAGGCGCGCACCGGTGCACCGTTGGCGGCGCGAACCTTCAGCGGGGCGATGACGACCTGCGCGCGCGGGGGCAGCTGATCGAGGTTCGCGAGGTTCTCGAGGATCAGCTTGCCTCCCTCCAGCCAGAGCCGGTGCAGCGCGTAGTCCGGGGTATCGACCGGGTCGGCGGACGGCCCGTCGAAGCCGACGCCGGAGATCCCGCGCTCGATCAGCGCTCGCGTGGCGTCGGCGTCGGGATACGACCAGCCGGTCCAGTACTCGTCGGTCCCGTACCGGCGCCCGTTGTCGGAGTGCAGCAGGACGAGGTCACCGGCACGAATCGCGTCGAGCTGCGGCTCCAGCTCCGCGAGCGGAAGCGCCCCGGGAGGCCGCGCCGAGACGTCGATCGTCACGGCGTCGGTGATCAGCCGCGCCGGGGGGATCTCGTCGAGCGTGTCGCCGCCCGCCACGAGATGCGACGGCGCGTCCACGTGCGTCCCGATGTGGTTGAGCAGGTGGTACTCCGACATCGCGTAGCCGTCGCTCTCGACGCGCGCAATCGGGCGGAACGACGGCCGCGGGAGGCCCGGGTAGACGGGCATGTCGTCGGCGAACGGATGAGTCAGGTCGATGATGCGCATCGGGCGGTCGGCGGGGGAGCCTACCCGCCGCCGTGCTCTCCCGCCAGCAGAGGCGCGAGCTGCTCGCGGGAGCGCAGCGCAAGCTTGCGGAAGACGTGCGTGAGGTGTCCCTCGACGGTTCTCGCCGTGACGAAGAGGGCCTGCGCGATCTCACGATTGGTGAGGCCTTCAGCCGCCAGCTCGGCGACCCGTCGCTCGCTCGCGGTGAGCGCCTCGATACCGCTCAGTACGGTTCGCCGCGGCTTCGCTCCGGTGGCCCGCAGCTCCGTCTCGGTGCGGCTCGCGAGCGCCCGCGCCCCGGCGCGGTGCGCGGCGTCGAGCGCCCGGCTGAGCAGCGTGCGCGCCTCGGCGCGGCGCTTTGCACGACGCAGCAGCGCTCCGAGCTCGGCCGTCGCTCGTGCCAGCTCGAGTCGCGCATCGGCGCGCTCGAGCGTCGCCACGGCCTCGTGCAGCAGGCGCTCGCCGGCGGCACCGCCCGCCGCGAGGCCGGCGGCGTGGAGCGCGACCCCGAGCGCGCGCGGCGCGCCGAAGGCGCGTGCGAGGCGCAGCTCCTCGTCGGCCAGCGCGCGCGCCTCGTCGTCGCGGCCGAGCGCCAGCTGCGCGAGCGCCGCCGCGGACCGCCAGGGCAGGCAGCCCGGGCAGAGGAGCTCGGTCCGGCGCGCGATATCGCCGGCGCCGACGAAGTCGGCGAGCGCGTCCCGGGCCTGCCGCTGAGCGAGCCGCAGGCGGCCTCGGCTGACGCGCAGGTTCGCCGCGAGCGTCGAATCGTCCGCGGCCTCGGTCTCGATCGCGCCGAGGAGCCGCTCGGCCTGCTCGAGCTCGTCCTGCTCGACCAACGCCTCGACGAGCACGGAGGCGCTGCGCAGCCGATACATCACCGGCGCGGGCAGGTGCTCGGCCTCCAGCGCGGTCCGGGCGTCGGCCTCGGCGGCACGCGGATCGCCCCGCCGCATCGCCAGCCAGCTGCGATAGGCGAGCGCGCCCGAGAAGAGGCCCGCGTCACCTGACGCGCGGGCCCTGTCGACGGTCTCCTCCAGCAGCGCAGCGAGCTGCTTGTTGCGCTCCGACCACAGGAGCGTGACCGCGCACTGGTGGAACCACGGCGGGCCGGTGGGTCCGGGCGCGGCGCCGCGCGTCGCCTCGAGCGCCCGCAGCGCCAGCCCCGCCGCCACGTCCGCCGGCTCGTTGGCGCGTACGGCCAGCTGGGCGGCCAGCGCGAGCTGCTCATGCGTCGGCGACGCCGCGGTCTCGACGAGCTCGCGCGCCGCGCGGATACGCCCCGCGTGCCGCCGGGCCGTGGCGGCCGTGAACGTCGCGATGCTCGCCGCGAGCGCTTCAGCCGAGGCAGCCGACGGCGCATCGCGGGCCTCGGGCGAGGCGACCGCGCGGTCGAGCACGTCGAGCGCGTCGGCGAATCGGTTGTGGCGGGCGAGCGAGTGGCCGAGGACCACCGCGGCGGCGACCCGCGCTTCCGCGTCCTGCGTCGCCGCCATGGCCTCATCCATATGACGGTGGGCGCCGGCCTCGCCCGCGTTGTCCTCCGCGATGCCGAGCTCCAGCAGCAGGCTTGCGCGGAGCGCCGGTGACGGCGGCTCGGCGAGGGCTCGGCGGAGGTGGCTGGCGGCGAGCTCCGGTGCGCCGGAGCGGCCCGCGGCCCGCGCCGCGCGCGTCAACTGCTCGACAACCCAGCCGTCTCCCGCCGGTTCGCTTGCAAGGAGGTGCTCCACCGCGAGCTCCTCGGGCGCGTGAGCCTCGGCGAGCAGCCGCGCCGCCTCACGATGGCCACGCGCGCGCTCGGCGCTGCCGATGTCGCCGTAGATCCCGGCCCGTACGATCGGGTGCACGAAGGCGAGCGGCCGGCCCGGCGCGATGATGTCGGCGGCGACGAGCGCGTCGGCCGCAGCGACCGCCTCGCCATGCTCGATCCGGGCCAGGGCGGCGGCGATCGCGAGCTCCCCTCGCTCCAGGATCGCGAGCGCGCGCGCGAGCCGCGTCGCCGGCTGCGGGAGCCGGCCGAGACGCAGCAGGATCCAGCGCGACGCCCAGCGCGCGCCGAGATCCTCGACCCGCGCCGCGGCGTGCGCGGACGGCGCCACCGCGTCCTCGCGCAGGGCCAGGCCGAGCTGGTGCACCAGGAACGGATTGCCGCCGGTCGCGTGATGGCATGCGTCGACGAAGCCGAGGTCCGGCGGACGCCCCAAGCGCTCGCTGAGCAGCCGGCCGACACCGGCCGCCGTGAGTGGCGTCGGCGTCATGAGCTTCGCCGACGCGTCGGCCGCGAGCGCTGCCAGCAACTCGGCGGCCGTAGCGGCCTCACCCGGGCGTGCGGCGACCACGAGCGCCACTCGCAGCTCCTCGAGACGGGGCAGCAGGAACGCGAGGTAGCGCAACGACGGCGTGTCGGCCCAATGGGCGTCGTCGACGATCAGGCAGACCGGACGTTCCGCGGCCAGCCCGGCGCACAGCCAGTAGAGCCCGTGCAGCACGGCGAACGAACGGTCCGGCGCCCCGCCTCGGGTGTCGTCCGCGGGCCCGGCGCCGGGCAACCCGAGCATCCGGCCGGCGATCCCCGCCGGGCCCGCGAGCAGACCGCCGCGCTCCTCCGCCGTCAAGCGCGCCAGCGTCGGCTCGAACAGCTGCCGGACCACCCCGAACGCGAACTCGCGCTCGAGCTCCGCCCCGCGTGCACGCAGGACCCGCATTCCACGCGCGGCGCCCGTTGCGCGCGTCGCGGCGAGCAGCGACGTCTTGCCGATCCCCGCGGGTCCTTCGATCAGGAGCACCGTGCCGTTGCCATCGGCCGCCGCTGCCAGGCACTGCTCGATGCGCGCGAGCTCCGGCTCGCGCTCGAGGTAGGGGGCCGCAGGCGCGACGGCGCCGATCGTCACTCGCAGAGCGTAACCCGGCCGGAATTTCGCGCAGAGGACGGCGAGACACGGCCGGCCGCGGCCTCCGGCCGCGGCCCGGGCGCGATCGTCCCGTCCGGTTGCTAGCGTCGGCCGGCAATGGGCCGCGTCTACGAGTGCATCGACGATCGCCTGCGCGCCTGGATCGCGCGCCAGCCGCTGTTCTTCGTCGCCACCGCCCCCCGCGGCGACGACGGCCACGTGAACCTCTCGCCGAAGGGCCCGATCGGGACGCTGCGAGTGCTCGACGACCGCACGGTCGCGTACCTCGACGTCGTCGGCAGCGGCGCCGAGACGATCGCGCACCTGCGCGAGAACGGCCGCATCGTGCTCATGCTCTGCGCCTTCGAGGGGCCGCCGCGGATCCTCCGGATGCACGGCCGCGGGACCGTCGTGCAGCCCGGCGACCCGGAGTTCGCCGCGCTGCTCGAACGGGCCGCATTCGCGGAGCCGGAAGCGCCGGCGGCGCGCCGCGCCGTGATCGTCGTGGACGTCGAGCGGATCTCCGACTCGTGCGGCTACGGCGTGCCGCTGATGACGTTCGCCGGCACCCGCCCGCACCAGGACGCGTGGGCGGCGAAGAAGCTGCGGACGGGCGGCCCCGCTGCGCTGGCCGACTACCAGATGGAGAAGAACGCCGCGAGCATCGACGGCCTCCCGGGCGTCACGAGCGGTCTCCGACCGCATCGATGACGGCCTTGCGGCCGCGGTAGAGCCGGCTCATGACCGTTCCGATCGGGATGTCGAGGCGCGCCGCAGCCTCGGCATAGGAGTAGCCGGCGACGTCGACGGCGATCACGACATCGCGGTAGCTCGCGGGCAGCGCGTCGACGGCGGAGAGCACTTCGCGGGCCTCGGAGCGCACCGAGCTCCGATCGACCGCCGGCAGCACCGCGTCGAGCGCGTCGGTCATCGCCGTGGTCTGGACCTGTCGGACCGCGGACCGGACCTTGTCCACGTGCGTGTTGCGGAGCGCGCGCGCGAGATACGGGTACTCCTCGCCGGTCCGCAGGCGCCGCGGCGAGCGCAGCACGCGCAAGAACGTCTCCTGCACGAGGTCTTCGCCGTCCTCGCGGGAGCCCGACAGGCGAATCGCGGTGCGCCTGAGGCGGGGGAGGTGGGACGCGAGCCGTGAGGGATCGAGCGCTGCGGCTGGGGAGGCGGTGTGGCTCATGAGCGCTCAATGTGCCATCGACGGCCGGCGCTCGCACCGGGGTCGACCCCTTGACTTGCAGCGGTGATGCTGGCCGAATCCACCGTGGTACGGGCAGCCGCCGGCGCGGTGTCGGATCTCCCCCGGCGCACCGGTCGGCCTGCGACTACGCTGGGCCGATGATCGCCGCCGGCAGCACGCCCACGCTGCTGTTGGAGCGCGAGGGCGAGCTGGAGGGCGTCGCCGGCATCCTGCGGCGGGCCGGGCACGGTCGCGGCGGGCTGCTTCTCGTCGAAGGTCCCGCCGGCATCGGCAAGACGGCGATCCTCGGAGCCGCTGCGGCGCTCGCCTCGTCGGAGGGCATGCGCGTGCTGCGCGCCCACGGCGCGGTGCTGGAACGCGAGTTCGCGTTCGGCATCGTGCGCCAGCTGTTCGAGCCTCCGCTCGCCCAGGCGAGCGCTGAGGAGGCGCTCGAGGTGCTCCAGGGCCCTGCCGGGCAGGCGGCCGAGCTGCTCGGCCTTCCGAAGGCGCCCGGGACCCCGGACGAGGCGCATGGAGCCGACCCTTCCTTCACCGTCCTGCACGGGCTGTACTGGTTGTGCGCGAACCTCGCGGCGCAGCGCCCGCTTCTGCTGTCGATCGACGACGGGCACTGGGCCGACGCGTCGTCGCTGCGGTTCCTCACGTTCCTGATGCCGCGGCTCGAAGAGCTGCCGGTGGCGCTGCTGATCGCCATGCGGCCCGAGGAGCTGAGGCCCGTCGAGGGCCTGCTGGCGGCGCTCGCTGCTGACGCGTCCGCGGAACGCGTGCGGCCGGCGCCGCTGAGCCGCTCGGCGGTCGGCCGGATCGTCGCCGAGCGGCTCGCGACGGTGGCGGATCCGGCGTTCGAAGCCGCCTGCCACGACGCCACCGGCGGCACGCCGTTCCTCGTCAACCAGCTGGCGGGGGCGCTGCGCGAGCGCGGCATCGCGCCCAACCGCGCGGGCGCGGCGCTCGTCGCAGGGCTCGGAGGGTCTGACGTGGGCCGCTGGCTGGGGACCCGCCTCGCGAGCCTGGGGCGGGCGCCGAGCGCGCTCGCTCGCGCCGTCGCGGTCCTCGAGTCCGGCCCGCTCCACCTCGCGGCCGCGCTGGCCGGGCTGGAGACGTCCGCGGCCGCGGACGCCGCGGACACGCTGTCCGCCGCGGCGATCCTCGAACCCGGCCGGCGGCTCGCGTTCGTGCATCCGATCGTGCGCGCCGGCGTCTACGGGGAGATTCCGGCCGGCGAGCGCTCCGCCGCCCACCGGCGGGCGGCGGAGCTGCTCGCGCGCGACGGCAGCCCGCGCGAGCTCGTCGCGGAGCACCTCATGGCCGGCGAGCCCGCGGGCGATCCGTGGGTCGCCGAGTGCCTCGTCGAGGCGGCGCGGGCGGCCGCCGGCAGCGGCGCTCCCGAGTCCGCGACCGCGTACCTGCGGCGGGCGCTTGCCGAGTCGCCGGCGTCCGGGCAGCGCGTCGAGCTGCTGCTCGAGCTCGGTCTGGTGGAGTTCAGCGCTGGCGATCCCCAGGCCCGGCGGCACCTGGAGGAGGCGTGCGAGCTCGCCGCGCCGGGGCCCGAGCGCGTCGCGGCAGCGACCGTCCACGCACATGTGCTGGCGCGGCTCGACCAGTGCGCGGACGCGCTGGCGGCGATCGACGGCGCGGCCATCACGCTCGGGCCGGAGGACGAGGAGCTGGCGAACACGCTCGAGGAGGTCGCGGTCGCGGTCGGGCTGCTCGACGCGGCGACCGCCGCCACCGTGGAGCGGCGCATGCACAGGGTGCGCGCGCGGGCCGAGCAGGAGCCCTCGCCGTCGCGGAACCTCCTCGGAGTCGCCGCGATAGTGGCGGGCTACGCCAACGAGCCCGCGGAGGTCACGGCGGACCTGGCGCTGCGCACGCTGGCCGCGCCGCACGCGATCCCCGACGCGAGCGACCTGCCGTGGTTCAGCGCGGCCACGATCGCGCTCGTGTGGTCCGAGCGCTTCGACGAGGTCGTCCCGGTGCTGGATGCCGGCGCGAAGCACGCACGCGCCGCGGGCGACGCCGCGCTGCTCGCGGTGTGCCTGTCCTATCGTGCGTGGGTGATGCTGCGCCGCGGCGACCTGATCGCGGCCGAGGCCGACGCGCGCGCGGCGATCGAGACGCCCGGGCTGCCCGCTCCGCCGCTGTGGCACGCGCTCGCGGCGGGGATCCTCGTCGACAGCCTGGTGGAGCAGGGCCGGCTGGAGGAGGCGGACGCCGTGCTGGCGGCGACCGGAGCGACGGCCGAGCGCGAGACGCAGACCGGCGCTGTGCTCCTCCATTCCCGCGGACGGCTGCGGCTCGCACAGCACCGCCCGCGCGAGGCGCTCGCCGACCTGCTCGCCGCCCGCGACGTGCTCAACCGCACTCTCACGCGCTGCCGCAACTGCCTGCCCTCACGTTCGGACCGCGCGCTCGCGCACCTCGCCGTCGGCGACCGCGACGCCGCGCTGCGGACGGCCGAGGAGGATCTGCGCCTCGCGCGCGAGCTAGGCGCGCCGGGCGCTCTCGGAGTGGCGCTCTGCGCCGCCGGAGTCGCAACGGGAGGCGATGCCGGCGAGCGGCTCGTGCGCGAAGCGGTCGCCTCGCTCGAGCTGGCGGGAGCTGCGGTCGAACGGGCCCGGGCGCAGACGGAGCTCGGCGCGATGCTGCGCCGCGGGAACCGCAGGACCGAGGCGCGGCGCCTGTTGCTGGAGGCGCTCGACACGGCTCACCGCGCCCGCGCCCGGCCGCTCGTCCAGCGCGCCGAGACCGAGCTCCGCGCCACCGGCGCCAAGCCCCGGAAGGTCGTGCTCACCGGCCTGGAGTCGCTCACGGCGAGCGAGCGCCGCGTCGCGGAGCTCGCGCGCGAGGGCCTCACGAACCGCGAGATCGCGCAGACGCTCTTCGTCACGGTCCGCACCGTCGAGGGGCACCTCACGAGCGTCTTCCGCAAGCTGGATCTGGCCTCGCGCGACGAGCTCGCCGACGCGCTGCAGGCGCCGCTGCTGGAGGCCCAGCGCCGCTGAGGCGATCAGGTCACGATCGCCGATGCCGCCGCAGCGACGACGACGGCCATGCAGAGGATGCCCATCGCAACGTACAGCCAGAAACCGATTTGCTCGGAGCGGGTCAGGTCGCCGTCGAGTGCGGCGAACGCGCGCGAGGCCGTCGTCCCGGTCTGGAGCAGTGTGGGTTCGGCGGTGGATTCGATGAGGCTCATGCAGCGAGCATGACCGCCGGCGCGGCGGCGCAAGATGACGTCGATCAGAGGCCGCTGTGCGCTTGCACACACTCGGCCACTGCCGGGCGGGTCCGGGCGTTCACGTCGACGGCGGCATCGAGCGAGGGCCCCAATCGCCGCGTTTGAGCGCGAGCGTCGTGTTGTGCCCGATTATCGGCGTCAGCCATGCGCCGTGCCCGAGCGGCCGCCTATCGAGCGCGCCGTCACCCCAGGCGCCCGTCGTGACT
>Ga0126312_10002521_pt1 | contig 12252 bp, 13 predicted proteins | sample Plot104A_FD_92537 | JGI IMG/M metagenome (GOLD analysis project Ga0126312, IMG submission 92537) | Serpentine soil microbial communities from UC McLaughlin Reserve, CA, USA - Plot104A | ecosystem: Environmental > Terrestrial > Soil > Grasslands | place: USA: UC McLaughlin Reserve, Lake County... | reverse complement strand
CTAGCCTTTCTTATTTCGTTTGAAATATGGAATTTATTGTACCAAAATAATGCACCTGCCATAATAATAAAGTCTGTAACATAAAATAGGTCCCATACCCACAGATTTTGTGAGTTTCCATTTACAAAGTCGTTTACATATCCATCATCAGCTATTGCATTTACTAATAATGACAGAGAAGAAAGAAACCAAGGGATAGAGTGTTGATAGTCTTTGCGTAGGCTTACAAGTATTATAGCTGACGGTATAATTAACAACAAATCTAAAACAGGATAGGTCATGGTGACAACAAAAGCTGTAAAGTCTACATCACTAAGAAACTCTGATGACAGCAAATTCAATACATTATAAATAACAAATAGCACTGTAACAATTGATACTAAAACCACATTCCCTAGCTTAATTGTACTTCGTAATGAGCGGAGTACTGTAAACAAATGTAATGCTAAGAATACATATCCAGCAAACCAGAAACCATCTGCAAGGGAAACTAGTTTCTGTTCTTCTATATGTAAAACATAATAGTCATACAAAAGTGTAAATTCGGCAGAGAACCAGGAAATAATACCCAACATGAGAAAAAGATATGATTTGCCATGATGTCCATGAACCCCATGCCGCCATACTGCAATTATCGCTAAACTTGAAGCAAGAGCTCCGGTTATGTTTAATATCCAAAGAGACGAAGAATGCCTTTTATTTACGTCGGAGAAAAGAATTATAGAGTTTGCAATTATTGCCGAAACGATTATTCCTAGAATAAGAAACTTTAAGGTTAATTTACGGCGGCGGTTCTCTTCTTCTCCTCCTACAGTCAGTTAAATCTAACCAGAACAAACATAGTGTAATTATATAAAAAACTTTTTTATTTGCTGTAATTTATAGGGAATTTCTTACTGAGGTTGTGGTGTTATTAAGGGAGAGTCAGTTTCAATTCCGCCTAGCCTTTCTAGCCAGCGCATCCCAGTGATAGACTACAAGGTAGCTCAACATTCCGCTAGCTGCAAAAGCAAAGGCCTCAAAGACTACAGACTGAATCAGAAATTGCGGAGTCACGGTCTGTCAGACAACACCAGAATAGGTTTTATGCATTGGCTCAAAAGCTTCTAGATGCAAAGTCCGTGACCATAGTTAAGCGAGTCTTATTAGCCCCACTCTCGGCTGTACATTTGCGCGGTATGCCAAACCAAATGCCGCCAATCCAGGGATAGGAACATGCCGCTCGGTCTTGCATGTATCTCGGTTGGCGGCATGCCAAACCAAATGCTGCCAATCCAGCGACAAACCTATGCTTGAACTATATATACTAAAACTCTTGTGCCTGAACATGGTTAATCCACCGCTAAATACTGGATTTATCAAAATCTAATGTCGCAGGAGAGAATCAATGGAACTTGGTGCCAGGCTGCAATGCGTAAAGTGTGGCGCAAGAATACACAGATGCTATTTGTGTGAGAAGGCTAGAATAAAGGACTCTGACACCTGCGAAATTCCATATTGTAAGACGTGCAAAGATGGAGTTGATAACCAACAACCCTATTCGAATTAAGTCAGATAGCTTGGTTACACGCTTTTATCTTCGATAGCGATTAATCTTCCCAAATTGCAGCTCTACATAGGCTGCTCGGGCTGGAGCTATAGCGCATGGTCAGGTCACTTTTGAATCATCAAAAGGACTAGTCATAAGAAAGACCTTCAGTCAATCCACACAGATATCTGGCACTGCAACTTTCTTAAATAGATGTGGAGACATCACAGTGTTGGGTGGAAGGCGAGCCATGCTTGACCGAAACTCAGGAGTGTTAAAAGCGCGTTTAAAGTGTTCTGCAGACTCAAAAACAGCATAATTAAAGAATGTAGAACTGCCAGCAATACCCCGATGCAACTGAGCAGATATGAATCCAGGTTGCTGCTTCATGACTTTAGTTGTGGCTTGAAATACCTTTAAGAACTTATCTACATCGTCTGGTTAGACAGTGAACTTGTTTAATAGAATAACTGCACCACCACCATCAATATCATCCTCCAATTGTGTGCTGAGTGTAACTTTTTCGTCCATGTCGACGATTTTTACCATAATAGCAGCACACATGTCTTGGGGACCTGCTATTTCAGCTTTTTCTTATCATGCTTGACATACATGCTCTTTTCCATTACAAGTGCGATTCTAAAGGAGGGGGTATTGTTCTGCTCATCTTCTTCCACTTCTCCAATAGCCTCTGGCGAAGGTATACGGGGCCGGAGCCCGGCGTCAAGCAGTTCTGCTTTTCTGTATTCATTATGGTGCTCTGGGCTACATGCCGGGCCCTTACCGACCGGAACGGGTCGCTCCTGTTGAATTGCTCCCGTATCAATGGAGATTCTAGGGTCAACTTTTCGCCGCTAAGCGCGTGCGATAGTCTAGATAGTCGTCGATGGCCTTGGCGCACTCGGGCGTACAAAAGGTCATTTAGGTTCTATATAAATGCCTATAACAAGCCAATAATGAAATCGGTTAATGCATCAGTGTTTTATCCTAATTGCTATGTCGGGCCACAGCAGATTATATGCATATATCCAAATACAAAATATATAGATGTGTATGATAAGCGTAAGAAGAAGAAGAAGAGGGAGTAGAAGGTTTTTGTCTTATGAGGAGAATCTTTGCGATTCATGAATATGAACTGAGGCATGATACAGACAGCCAAGAGTTCGAATCAGTCTTGAAAAATACCCTTTTGAGCAAAGAGCTGGACATGCCTGGCCTTGAGTCAAGACATTTGCTGAAAGGGTACAAGGGAAAAAGAAAAAGCAAGTGTTCGGTTCTGTGGATATTCAAAAGCCAAGAGGCATTAGAAGAGCTGTTTGGAATAGAAGAAAAGCCGAAGCGAGGTCCTGTCAATTTTGTAAATTTTGAGGATAATATACTCAGCAAATTCCTAGACAGACCTGCAGATAAAATAGTGTTTACAGATTATTGGGAATTAGCTAGCAGTGGCTTACCATCATCATCATCATTCAGTTCAAGACAGAAACGTAACAAAGTGGTAGAAAGACCGCGAAAGTCAGCAACATGATAGCCAAGGACGCCGAAGCGGCTGCCGCTGCCTATTTGATTGCTGCTACAACAGCCTTTTTGTTCAGCTATCGCTCACAGAAGCAAAAAACACTAATTGATTATTTATGCAAGCTTAACTTCAGTCAGTGGTCGAAATGAAGAAAATGAGGTTACGTCAAGGAATAAAATAGTAGTTGCTGTTGCCGATTTTCCTCCTTCTTTTCCGCAGAAGGCTCTCTCCTCGTGCTTGGGAATTATTATTGATGTATTGCCCCAGAGGCACTCCATTGAAAGACACGTATGTATTATGATACAAATATTAGCAGCAGCAGCACCACTTTCGTTCTTCATTGCTGTCGTTGTCGCGTTTGCTGTATATGCTGTCCGCAGTACAAAATCGTATAGTGGTCTGCTTCTATAATCTGCATCGAATAGCCATATAAATTACAATAATTATAATATATTGCAGTAGATTTGCAAACAAGTAGAAGCAAACCGACGACGACGACCATGAAGAAGCGTCACAAGCGTGACTGGATCGAGATGGTATTGGAAATCGTGAGATCCTGCTCTGATGCTCCAAGAAGTAGGGCTAGGATACAGCTCGGGATGGGAATGAGTACCGGGATACTGCGTGTCTATCTGGATGGCATCGTACTGAGCAATGGTCTGGTGAAGAGCGTGGAGACTGTCGAGAACGATGGACGAAGGTCTGGGTACAAAGGAGGACGCAAGCCGTACTTTGTCAGGCCAAAGTACAACCAAAAGATGTACTCCACTACCGCAAAAGGGATGTTGCTGTTAGAGCTCGACGAAAAAATGAGAGAGCTCCTGTTGTCGTAAAATAATATTTTTTTGCTGTATATGCTGTCCGCAGTACAAAATCGTATAGTGGTCTGCTTCTATAATCTGCATCGAATAGCCATATAAATTACAATAATTATAATATATTGCAGTAGATTTGCAAATAAGCAAAACGACAAACGACAACAAGAAGCCAATCCTGGCGCTATTGGCGGCGGGTGTGCTCCTCGCAGGAGGAATATCCTTTGTTGCACCACCGGCGGCCTTTGCTGACCATGGAGAAGACGAAGAACATGATGATGAAGTACATGATGACAAAGAATACAACATCGACGACGACTTCTTCCGGGGAGAACCTGCCCTAGTAGACGATGAGACAAAAATAATTGGTGATAGTAGCTTTGAAGACTGGATTGGAAAAGAAAGAGAATACTTCTCTGAACACAATGACGACGACAACAACGAAGAAAAATACAACTTCTACGATGAGGATGATTATGCAGACGGACGCTACTACATCCAAGACCACGACGACGATGATGGCGACTACGACGCACACAACACTGATTACAACTCGTACATCAACAAAGTAAAAGATGACCTAGAAGTCAAGGAAGTCGAGGATGATCTGAAAATCAAGGAAGTCGAGGACAACGTGAATATCAAGGAAGTCGAGGATGATCTAGAGGTAAAAGAGGTAGAAGACGATGTTAACATCAAGGAAGTCGAGGACAACGTGAATATCAAGGAAGTCGAGGATGATGTGAATATCAAAGAAGCAGACGATGTGATATTCAAGGACGTCGACGGTAATGTGAACGTCAACGTCAAGGAAGGCAAGAAGACCAAGGAGATACTAAAGAACACAGAGGACATACTGGATGACACCAAGAAGATAATAAACGAACTAGACGACGAGAATGGCGAGCTAAGGAAGCTAATCAACGAGAGGGCTAACGACATCGAGCACAAGATAAAGAACCTGAACATTGACGACAAAGCACTGAAGAGGATATCTAACCAGCTGAAGGCGTTGAGAGACGACCAGAAGGACACCAAGGAAGAGATGCTTGACGAGATAGACAAGCTTCAAGCTGAGTTAGCTGACGTAGAGAAGGACCTAACAAAGAAGATAGAGGATACAGAGAAGGACCTAACAGCCAAGATCGAAGACTCTGAGGACGACATCATAAAACAGATAAACGCTCTCTGGGACTGGCTACGAGACCTTGTGGCCGCATTTGCTAAGGCACTGGGTCTAGCTGCTGCTGAAGAAGCTGACGAGAACAAGAAGTAGCAGTAAGCATCCCTTTTCTTTATCTTTATTTTTCATTTTTCATTTCTTGAGCCATTCTACGAACCTCTCCAGCAGCAGGGACTCTCTTCTTTCTCGTTCTTCCTCTTCTTCTTCTATCATAAGTGCTTTTGTGACGAGATCGACTTTGTTAACCGCATAATTTTTCCCATCACGCAATCTTTCACAAATTCTTTCTATGATGTGATTCCTTAATAGATCAGCAGCAGCATATCCTCTTCCTCTAGTATCCCGTAAACACTTCCACTTTGAGTCTTTCCTTAGGAATTTGCATCTCTTTTTGGAGCATTTCTTGCATGGCTTTCAGCATCCCGGGAGGACCACAGGTGTAAAATATTGCATTACTGATGTCGTCCTTCGATAGGTATCTATCAAGCATTGGTTTATCGATCCGGCCACGTTCGCCGGTCCAATTTGTCCCTTGTTGTGCTCCTCCTTCTTCCTCCTCCGTAATTGTGTGAATAATTCTCAGATTCCTGTTTTGGGTGGCCCATTTATCAAATTCATCTCTATACAGGATGCTCTGTTGATTTCTATTAGAGTCAAACATTGTAATTTTGATAGGCAGTTGTTTGTCTGTTGCAAACCTGATCATGCTCCTAAATGGTGTGACTCCAATACCTCCTGACAAAAATACCGCCGGCTGGGAATGATCATCATGCAATACAAATTCACCCTGTGGGCCCCATGCTGTTATTTTTGCTCCTGTTTCAAGAGATGATAGTCTTTGCTTGTATGGACTGCTGTCCCTGATTTTAGTGCTTATCATCAAATAGTCTTGCTCAGTAGGCGAGGATGCAATTGAAAAGTGTCTAGTAGGCCCCTTTGAATCTGCCTCCGAAACTCTATCCAGATTAAAAAAAGCGTACTGTCCAGGAGTAAAGTTTAACCCGCCTCTGGAAAATTGAAATGTCATGATGTCTGTTCCTTCCAACTTTTTCTTTGAAAGTAATTCAAGAGAGATCATCTTGTTATTGGCTTTTCTTTCTTCCTCTTCATAGTATTTCTTTTCTGAAGCATCAGAGTCGTCGTCCTTTTCTTGTTTTCTTCCCTGCTCCTGGGTTGTTGCCTCTCCTTTTGTTGCCGGCTCTGTCACTACAGGCTTGAGGCCTACCAGAATGTCGCCTGTTGTTTGATCCACCTTTACTGGATATGATTGTAGATCTGTTGCCCATACTGTTTGCTCAGAAACCTTTGCGTTTCGCACATCAAAAATTGCATAGTGCCATGGACATTTCAGCTCATATCCCTGCAATGTTCCGTCTTCCAGCGGTCCGCCTTCGTGAGAACAAACAGCATCCATAGCGTAGACTTTTCCGCTGACCATTGCGAGAACAATTGGCTTACCATTTGGCTCAACCCTTAAAAGACCGCCTTCCTTCAAGTCATTTTTGGATGCAACCTTTTGATAGCCTCGCTCATCTGCCATCATATCATATATCTATAAGGATTAAATGTGAAAAAAGTTATTTACAGGTTGCTATAACTTGTCCTCGGCTACTATATATTTTGTTTCATATAATTTTTGTGCTGACCAAAAGCTGGCGGGACCTGTGGAGAAATCAAATCTTGGGCGTAAAGTTATATTATCAAAAGATACGGTCGCCGTATGCAAAGGCTTTTGTCATACAACTCATCCCAATGTAGTCAGAAGAAAAAGGACAGAGACATAATTTGTAAAAGGCCTAATAATCATATCAAAAGCTCTCAATAATTCATTCTCTCTATTCTTCATCCAGTTTGTTTTCCCGTTTTCTCTATTCATGTTCATGACCATGATCCTTGTCGTGAATGCAGTTCAATGCAAATCTTATATCGATCCAAGTTGTAAAAAATATGTAGTAGTACTGGTTGGAGTTAGAGGAGCTTACGAAACAAGCTAGCTTGGAATCACAGTCCCAGCGACCGGTAAACCCACTCACGAGGCCCCTGCCGTGGTCGAGGGAACTAATAAAACGGATCATGCTGTTTGGCTGGTGGTGGCTAAGATACCATCGCGGGCTTACGTATGAAGCCATACTTAAGAAGAGGATAGTCCAGCTTGGAACAGAAGTGGGCTTTCAAGACAAGTGGTTGAGGAGAATCTTGCGACATGCTATTTCAGAGTTTTCAAAAGAAGGCCTCGGGCCAGATTACTATGGCTATCACAACATAGATCATGAATTGGAGGCAGCGTACTTCACATTGCTCGCTGCCAGCAGTCAGCCTAGCAATCGTTCCTTGTTATTTACTCAGGAGGAGATCACTTACCTATTTGTCGCGGCTCTCTTCCATGATCATGATCCCCTGAAACAACTTGACAAGCCCCACGAAGATGCTGTTGAACATATCGTGAGAAATGATCCAAGGATTCAGCAGTTCGTCAGAGATGTTGGCTTGAACATCAACATTGTCCTCGCGCTAATTTATAGAACAGCCTATCCATTTCGCGGAGAAATTGCTGAGCATGTTACCGCTCGCATGAAAGAGCTGTTCGACGCTGCTGGTATAAATGAAGAAGACTTGCCAACCAGGACTCGATTTACAAACATGGGATGGTTTCTTTCCGTGGCAGAGCGGATCGCAGGCTATGCTCTGGGTGATTTTCATCATGCAATGGATCTAGCAAGAAGGAACGCCCATGCATTGGGATGGCATCCTTCTGTCATAAACGAGCGCTCAGTACAGTTCTTTTCTGCATTAAAGGAAGAGAAGGAAATGTTCGACAAAGTTATGGGAGGTGTACCAGAGCGATACAAGCAGACTTTTTTCAACAACGCGGAGGCGTTCAGAAAGGGATGGATCGAGGAACTGGAGTTGAAAAGCCTGATGACTAACAAAATGAAGATGACTGCCGTAATCGAAGGAAAAGGTGAGGGTCGTCAGATCGACGATCCAGATAACAGCATGTACATTAAAGAAGATGTAAGAAATGCCGTTGTAAGGATATACAACGAACAGGCTCTTCCAATTCATGTTGACGATAGGGAATTCGTGCAATCAATGTCTGAATTAGACACTATCCTCGTTACCCTGGGGGCGTGCAAAGAAGACGGAAGAGTCGTCGAAATTGTAGGGTATGCAAAGGGCTATCCCTTGGAGAAATCTAAACTTAGGCGCGGAACTGTTGACAAGAACCTCGGAAAAAATAACACGGCCTACCTTGAGGGAATAGGGGTGATGAAGGGATTTTGGGGTTTAAGTGGGGGTCACATGCTAAGACTAAAGTTCATGGGCGAGGCTTCAAGGCGAGGTTATAGATACGTAACAGGCTATGCACATCGCGACGTTGTTATGCAACGCATGAAGAAAGGAGAGAAGATAAGCATAGTGCAACGATATGACCCTGATATGTTGGACTATTACAGGGCAGACCTTGCCGACAGTTTATACCAAACAATCTTGGATGATTCTGATTCAATTTACGTGGGACAATGATGATGATGATGATGAATAATTGTTGCCGTGTCTGTATCTGGACCGCGAAAGATCGATAGCACAGCACGGTCTGAACTTAGAGTTTGCAATTAATATTAGCTCTTCCTGTATAGCTGGGTTCTCTTAGACCAGTCAAGGTACTTGCTGTAGGCGTGTCCCGTTGCGATATTGCGTATGATGTCAGAAAGAATCGCAATTATCTCCTCATTAGGCATCAGTGAGTTGTACAGAAGGGTCTCTATTGTCAGCGCCTGAATCAATTCGTTCTGAGGTCTAGAAAGCTTTAGCGATTCAGCATCGCCAGCAAGCTCTTTCATCCACGAATTCACTTTTGGATTCAGAAAATCAATTGCCTTGGCATAATAGTCTTCTGAAAACATATCTCATCCTAGCTCTACAGCGTGCACAACAATAATAATAACCTGACTTGTTGTGGCTGTGGGACCCTGTCCTATCCAATGGATGATCGCTATTCTTATAGGTCATATTATTTTGGCCGAAAGCCACAGTTCATGATTATTATTAACTCAAGTCGTCGTTAGTTCATGGTATATAATATTCAATCCTCCAGCAATAACACAGAGGCAGGTGAGTGTGAGAGCCAGTTCATTGGCATGCAAGGGAGAATATGCGGGCGTCGTCATAAGGCGATGCGGCCTTGGGGTCATTGACGTATCAGAGTCGATATTCTTCACTTGGTCAGAAGTGGTGCCAGAACTGCTGCATGATATTCATGAATTGGCCGGACCAATGGTGTGTGCCCCTGCTGCGGTCAGAAGCTTTTGGCATTCATCCGAGGAATATACTGGCGATAGAGCAAGCAAGAGTAAAGCATATGATTCACAACACACGCCACTGTGTTCATCTGACAGAGATAGGCGCGATACTGATGTGGATGTCTCTGAAAATGAGATCCTCTTTCTTCATTATTACCACATCAACCAACCAACCATTTCTAAGGCGACAGCTCATTTCAATACTGACAGACGGACAGAAGTATTCGTGACTGGTGTGAAGCATTATATCCTTATCGCAGCAACGCCGTTCTTCATCCACTTACTTTATGTTTAAACGTAGTAATTCCATGACGCGATTTTATATTATTCGCTCAATCACAAGATCGCGTGTGATATTATTCATGAGAATGAACGAAGAGGGAGGGAGCTATAAATCTGTTCTAGGCGAAATTAGCCTTTTGAGAAAATTTTGTACTGAATAATACTATCATCCGCCAGCTATCTTGCGGTAATCACCCTCTAATATGCCAGCTTCTTCGTGAATCCTGTCGATATGCTTTGAGAGCACCTCCTTTGTGTCAAAAGGGGAACCGCAGTATGGGCATTGGAACTTTGCCTTGCTCAGATCTTTTGTGTATGTAATTGTCTTGGTGTCTATTATGCATGCAGGCGTTCCCAATAGAGCAGCGTCTTCGAGTTCCAAGGAAATCTCCTTGATGCTTTCAAGTATGTCGTCTCTGTTGGCCATACCAAGTACTGCTGCATAGGCATGAACCATAACCTGTCTGACTTTATTCTTGTCCATGACAGAAAGGGCTTCCCTGATTGTAGTCTGCGGACCCACCGCCAACACAGGGCTGGTCATGATCTCCCTTACCCTTACCTTGGAAGGGCCTCTTCCTTGAGAAGTCACCTTGAAGAGGATGTCGGTTTTGCTGACTAAGCCCACGACTTCACCCTTTCTAGAAACCAGAACATTCCGAGCTTTCTTTTCTTGCATGGCTTGAAGGGCGTCTTCGGCTGTCATGTCTGCTTCAAGGATGGCAACATCCGACCTCATGACTCGGCCAACTGGCGATGCTAGGAACATTCCAACATTGGACAAAGGAGCAGTGCTTTCGGAAGCCATTATTTATTTCTCAGCCATACCACCTTGAGCTGATTTTCCACAGGTGCTTGCTATGGTCGATCCGGTATAAAAGGAGTTCTGGTAAGTTGGCGGGACATAAAAGCAGGATTTTAGGAAGGAATTTCAGTGCGATGTCCCTTTAAGTAGGTTACCAGAACCAAGGAAATAATCTGTCTAGCGCGGAGCCAACTGGCAGAGATGCAAAAACACCACCTGTCGTAACAACTGCCGACTTTATCTACCTGCGATCCATTGGCGACTGAAGCATAGACAAGAACGAGATTTTGAAATGATACAGAAGGACAGGGCAGGGCAGGACAAAGGAGATGGAATATTGGGCATCGGTTGTAAAGAAGGCTCAAAAGGACAACAAGAATCTAAAAAGAGGAATAATCGTTGCAGCAAGGACAACCACTACGCTGTGGCTTCGGACCCGGCACGGCTGACAACATATTTAGAAAAATGCTTGGTTTGAAAGAAGCTGTTTATGAAGAGACGAAGCAAGCTACGCTATCTGATTTTTTTAGGTGGCGGCAAGTGTTGTCTATATATAGTATTTCTCTGTATGCTCTAGTACTCGCCTCTTGTGTCATCCGATAATCCACTTCCAAGTATCTCTTCAAACTGCATGTCAGGGTTGTTGTCATAGGTGGTAGTTGTTGTTGTGTTGCCAGAAGTGCTGTTAGTAGTTGTTGGAGGAGATTCCGGTGGTGGCACCTGCAGGGGGATGTTTATCACACCGGCTACGTATTGCTCTGACTGCACATCGTGAATTCTCAGCGTATAGCTGCCAGTTTGGTTGAAAGTGTACTCCTGTACTGATGACGTTTGCTCTTGTCTGAGAGTTCCTGGCACCGTCTGGTTGTTGCCCTTCAATAGCTCAATACTATATATTGGCGAAATCAGATTGCCCTCGAGGTCCGTGAATATGAAAGAGAACGTGTTTGGCTGTCCAATGTCTGCTGCCGGAGTCCAGTTCACTGTCACGGCAATGCTTCCCTCTGTGCTTATTCCTTCCAGCGTGATATCTTCTGCTGCTGCTGGAGGCTCCTGAGCTTGTACGAGTAGTAGGTTGTTCACTGAGTAGTAGGGTGCTGCAATGAGCGAACCAATGACAGCTGCCGCCACTATTCCAGATAAGACATAATTTTTCAAAAAGTGTGATGACTTTTCTACAGACATATATGTGAACCCATAAAGAAATAATAATCTAATGTATATGTATGTGTCGTCTATTTGCTAAACCTCCCTATCTCTGCGGTCATCAGATTTGTTGTTCCTTTAGGGTTTGGTCTATAGATTGTAGGCTTGAAGAAATGTAAGACCTTTTTCTGTGGTCTTAAATGTACGTGTTGTTGAGTCATAGCTAAGTAAGTCGCTTTCTATGAGAAGCATAAGATACTCTTGTAATTTGTCATGGCCAAGAAATACCTTATACATTATCTTAGTTTTTGTAGCACCACCATCGTCTCCATCACTTGCAGTCTCTAGAATCTGACTGATTATTTCGTTTCTACTTCTATTGATCAAGTCTTTTGTTTCGAGACACTATAATGCCAAATAGCATTTCAGAGTTTGTTATCCCGGGTTTATAAGCCTCTAGTAGGATTAGCCGAATTATGGGAAATTATTAGCTTATTCACCTAGTTGTTGCTATTGTCTGACAAAGCGAGCATATTATATCCGCAAGGCTCGACAAGGGTTTAGTATCGCGTGTTTAAAAGACATTGATACACACACAAAAACGATGATGCATTGACATGGGACTGGGGACAATAATTCTGCTAGGCGTAATCGTTCTGCTGATACTAGG
>Ga0126312_10002519_pt1 | contig 12255 bp, 9 predicted proteins | sample Plot104A_FD_92537 | JGI IMG/M metagenome (GOLD analysis project Ga0126312, IMG submission 92537) | Serpentine soil microbial communities from UC McLaughlin Reserve, CA, USA - Plot104A | ecosystem: Environmental > Terrestrial > Soil > Grasslands | place: USA: UC McLaughlin Reserve, Lake County... | reverse complement strand
TCAAGGTCAGAAGACGCGCCTGCTCTATCTCCATCCTGGAGTCCGAGATCCATGCCTGTATGACGCCTTGCTCCGCCAGCGGCTTCCCGAACGTCTCCCGCTCCTTGACCCGTTCGCACATCATCTCTAATGCTCTTTCGGCGACGCCTATGAGCCTCATGCAGTGGTGGATGCGCCCTGGCCCGAGCCGTCCCTGGGCGATGGCGAAGCCCTTGCCCTCCTCCCAGATGATGTTCTCTAGCGGCACGCGCACGTCCTCGAAGGAGATCTCCGCGTGCCCGTGTGGGGCGTCGTCGTAGCCGAAGACGGGGAGGGTCCGCTCTATCTGTACGCCCGGCGTATCGAGCGGGACCAGGATCATGGACTGTTGCTCGTGACGCGGTGCCTCGGGGTCCGTCTTGCCCATGAAGATGGAGATCTTGCACCTCGGGTCCCCGGCCCCCGAGATCCACCACTTCCTGCCGTTCACCACATACTCCTCCCCATCCCTCTCTATGCGCGCCCTGATATTGGTCGCATCCGAGGAGGCCACATCGGGCTCGGTCATCGCGAAGCAAGAACGTATCTCACCGTTGAGCAGAGGCTCCAGCCACCGCTCTTTCTGCTCTTCGGTACCGTAGCGCACAAGAACTTCCATGTTGCCCGTGTCGGGGGCGTTGCAGTTGAAAGCCTCGGGGGCTATGGGGCTGCGGCCCATGACCTCGCATAGGGGCGCGTACTCCAGGTTCGTGAGGCCGGCGCCGAGATCCGAGTCGGGCAAGAAGAGATTCCACAGCCCCCTCGCCTTCGCCGCCTCTTTTAGCTCTTCCATGATCCGGGGCACGGACCACCGGCTCCCCGCTGCCGCGAGCTGCTCGTGGAACTTCGCCTCGTTCGGGTAGACGAGCTCCTCCATGAACGCCTCGACCTGGGCCCGAAGATTCCTAGTTTTCTCGGAGAACTCGAAGATCACGCCCTCTCCTCTCATCAGAGCTAGCCGCAAAGATCTCTGTAGGCAGGGACATCTATGTCATCCAGAAGCTCGTCCAGGTTCTTGTCGTCGCCGCCGTTCAGGTTGGCCTGAACTCGATAGATTACCCTGGCGGTGAAGTCTTTGACTTCGGCCTTGTTCATATCTTCCTTGAAGATGTAGATCTGCATCCGACAATTGTCCCTGTATTGCTCGGCTTCGCCGATCGCACTTGCCGAGGTACTCGCCTGATCAGCGGTTGCGTAGCCCTTCTCACCTCGTGCATCTAGGGCCCCTGCACAGCCGGAGAACGCGAGCATCAGCACCAACGCCAGGCCTGCCAATCCCGATACCTGTAGCCCGCAACATCAAGGCACGGCGGATACGAGCCCACCGTCGACCTGTAGAGAGACCCCGGTTATGTAAGAGGCGGCGGGGGAGAGCAAGAAGGCCGCAGCCCTCCCGAGCTCTTCCGGTTCGCCGTAGCGGCCGAGAGGGATGCCCTCACTCACGTTGCGGCGTTGCTCCCCGGTCGAGATGCCGAACTCCTGCGCCCGCGCCTCGTCGAGCGAGCGGGCGCGGTCGGTGTCGATGCGCCCGGGGGCCATGCTGTTGACCCGGATCCTGGGTCCGAGCTCTTTCGCCAGGCACTTGACGAGCGCCGCCACCCCGGGGCGCAGCACGTTCGAGGAGTCGAGGTCCTTTATCGGCTCGCGCACCGATGAAGAGGTGATGAAGAGCACGGAGGCGCCGTCGTTCATCCGCGGAACAAGGGTGCGCAGTAACCGCACGGGCCCACCTATGAGGAGGCGAAACGCGTCGATCCACTGCTCGTCGGTCAGCTCGAGCGCTGGCCCGAAGGGCGGGCCACCGGCGTTGACGAGCACGCCGTCGAGCGCGCCAAAGCGGTCTATTGCGACCGTGGCTACTTTGTCTACACCCGAGGGTTGGGAGACGTCCGCCGTACACTGCTCGGCCCGATCGCCGAGCTCTCCCGCCACCTCCTGGATGGCATCCTCATTGCGTGCGACCAGCAGAACCCTGGCGCCCTCTGCAACCAGCTGCTCCGCTACCGCCCTGCCGAGCCCGCTGCTCGCGCCGCCTACCACAAAGGACTTGTTCCCCAAACCTAGCTCCACAGAACTCTGCCTCCTCGCCCCACGAACGCCAACCAGAACCAATCCTACACCCTCTAGCAGCACCGTGACGGTGCCCGCTGACCATTCATCACCCTTAGCCAATCGAAACGCCCGACCGCGTAGTAGGAGGCGCCCGTGGTACAGTTCGGGCCAGGATGGTATGGGGCCAGCGCGTCTTCTTGTATATTACAACTCTCATCACAAGAGCTGAGCCATAAGACACCAGAGCAGGTATCCTCAGAGAGAGGAAACTGTCCCGTGCAATACCTGATACCTGAAACCTGTAGCCTGATACCCGGCGAGCGGAAGGCCCAAAGCCTTCCGCTCGCCGGTTTAGAGAGAGGAGGGCCTCGATGATCAAGAACTCCGTTGGGATATGGGCTTTCGGGCCGGCTGTGACCCGCTTCGTGCCGCCGGGCTACCACAACGAGATCGCAGACGAGCCCATGGTCGAGAAGACGGAGCGCGTCGCCGGCGGGCTCCACGACCTCCTCGAGGGGCTCGAGTACCACTATCCGGGTGAGATCAACGAGGACAACCTCGAGGAAGTGCTGCGGGTTCTCGCCGCCCACGGGATGGATCTGCCCGTTATCGCCGCGGGCCTCCATCCCGACCCGACCTACGCGCTGGGCGCGTTCATAAACCCCGATGAGAGCCTTCGCCGTCAGGGCATCGACACTTTACGGCGCGGCATAGACCTCTGCGCGCAAGTAGGGGCCAGCTTCATCATCTGGCCTGGGGCGGAGGGTTACAACTACACCTTCCAGCGTCCGTATGCGGAGATCTGGCGTCGCTTCGTCGAGGGCGTCGCCGAGTTGACCGACCACGCCAACGAGAAGGGCGTGAAGGTCTTTCTGGAGCACAAGAACTCAGAGCCCGCGATGAAGATCCTCATGCAGAACATCGGCATGACGCTCTTTACGATCCAGAAGGTCAACGCCCTCGGGGTGGACACGACAGGTTTGCAGGTCAACATGGACTGGCAGCACCTCATAATGAACGGCGAGAACCTGGCCGAGTACGCCGACCTTTTGGCCTCGGAGCACAAGCTCGGCCACCAGCACGGAAACGACGGCTGGGGCACCTTCGACGACGACAACGTGGTCGGCACCAACTTCTTTATGCAGACCCTCGAGCTTGCCCAGACCCTCCAGGACACGGGCTACGGCGAAGAAGGTGAGATCATCGGCTTCGATCTCTATCCCTACACGGAAGACCAGGTGGCGGCCGTCAGGCGCGCCATCTTACAGTGGGAGTTCGTCTGGGACCTGGCGAGAAAGATTGACAGGGCTGAACTTCGCGCGGCCAAAAATCGTTCCGACGCCCTGGCCGGCCAGAAGGCGGTCTACGCCGCGCTCGGAATGGACGAGGGTTATGAGGCGGAGATCTCCAGCCGCCGCAAAGAGGCGCGTGCGGAGCGAAGCTCGCGGAGGGAGGTGTGAGCGCTCTGATCGGCCTCGACGTCGGGACCGGCGGCGCGAGAGCCGTCGCCGTAAACGAGTCTGGAGAGGTAGTCGCCGAAGCCTCCTCGGAGTACCCGCTCCACAGCCCGCACCCTGGCTGGACCGAGCAAGACCCCGCCGATTGGTGGGAGGGCGCGAGAGAGGTACTGAAGAAGGTCGCCACAGAGACAGCAGAACAGATAGCAGGCATCGGGCTCACGGGGCAGATGCACGGCTCCGTGTTCCTCGACGCCTCAGACCAAGTAATCAGGCCGGCGCTCCTGTGGAACGACCAGCGCACGCAGGCGCAGTGCGACCAGATAACGCGGGCTGTTGGCGAGGAACGTCTGATCTCCATCGCTGGCAATCCGGCCCTCACGGGCTTCCAGGCACCGAAGATCTTCTGGCTTAGAGAAGTAGAGCCGGACAACTTCGCTCGGATCTCCCGCGTGCTCCTGCCCAAAGACTACGCGAGGCTCCAGCTCACCGGGGAATACGCGACGGACGCCTCAGACGCGGCGGGTACCCTATTGCTGGACATGCACGCCCGCGACTGGTCGGATGACATCCTGGACGCCCTGGAGATCCCACAAGAATGGATGCCCGAAGTCTACGAAGGCCCCGAGAGCACGGGCGTCCTTCGCAAGGAGGTCGCCGAAGAACTTGCCCTGCCGCAGGGCATCCCCGTAGCTGCGGGGGGTGGGGATAACGCGGCGGCTGCCGTCGGGACGGGCATCGTGGGTTCCGGACTCGTCAACTCCTCTGTCGGCACGAGCGGCGTCCTCTTCGCCCCCACCAGCGAGTTCAACCCCGATCCCTCGGGACGCCTGCACGCCTTCTGCCACGCTGTCCCCGGCGCTTATCATCTGATGGGCGTCACGCTCTCGGCGGGAGGCTCGCTCTCCTGGTGGCGCGAGACGCTCGGCGGCGATTATGACGAGCTGGTAGAAGCGGCCTCGGGCGTTAGGCCGGGCTCCGAAGGGCTCGTCTTTCTGCCTCACCTCTCGGGCGAGCGGACGCCGCACCTCGACCCCAAGGCCAGGGGAGCTTTCTTCGGGCTCACAACCCGTCATGGCGTCGGGCACATGACCCGGGCCGTGATGGAGGGTGTGATCTTCTCCCTGCGCGACTCGTTGGAGATCATGCGCGCCCTCGACGGACCCTTCGAGGAGGTGAGGGCCACCGGCGGCGGGGCGAGGAGCGTTCTGTGGCGTCAGCTCCAGGCCGACATCTACGGCACCGCCATACGCCGAACCGTGGCCGACGAGGGACCGGCCTACGGCGCCGCACTCCTGGCCGGGGTCGCCTCAGACACCTACGCCGATGTGGACGAAGCGTCTTCCGTGGTGCAACTGCGGGAGGAGATCACCGAGCCCGATACAGACCGCGCGAAGATCTACGAGGAGCACTACGAAGTCTACCGCTCGCTCTATCCGGCGACGAGCTCTGCTATGTCCCGCCTCACGGACCTGGCGGCCGGTACGAACGGGGAGTAACCCCTGCGCGGCTTCGGGAACGTCGCGCAGTCACGTGCTGGAAGTACTCTACAGCGCGGTGCATAAGAGTGCTGCTCGTGAGGTTCGCCTACCGCGGCGAGAACTTTGCCGGAAATCTTGAGTCGGCGGTCCGGCTCGACGGCCATGCTGGGCTTAGCCGGGGCTCAGCCTTGGTCGGCTTGCTCCCGGAGCCAGGCCAGGGACGCTTTGCTGGAGATGAGGACCGAGATGTGTCCATCTTCCGGGTACAGCCGCAGTTCTGAGGTGGGGCAGCGGCGCGCGAGCCACTCGCCGTGCGAGCTGGGCACGACCCGATCCTGGCCACCGTGCATGAAGAGGGTCGGCGAGATCACCCGCGCGGGGTCGAATCCCCACGGGCCGACGTAGGCAAGGTCGTCGTCTATGAGACCGTCCTCTCCAGCCTCCACGGCCGGACCGACGACGCTGTTCAACCAGGACCATTCCCCGGAGAGTGCGGCGTGATCCGCCGGAGTGAACATCTCCGGGTCAAACTCGGCGGATTCCAGATAGTCCTGCAGAGCCGTGCGTCCCTCCGTGGCGGCGCGCAGTTCCGCCGCGCCGGAGGGCGTCATGCCCGCGAAGTAGTCGAGCTCCTCTGCTCCGAACGGGGCCAGCCCGGACCCGACGACCACGCCAAGGACGCGTTCTTCCAGCAGCGCGCCGCACGCCAGGGCATGCGGACCGCCACCAGAATGGCCCATGAGCGCGAACCGATCTATGCCCAATGCATCTGCGATGCGCAAGACATGGGCGGCAGCTGATGCCACGTCCCGGCCTGGGTGGGGGCTTGATCCCCCGTATCCGGGCCGGTCGTATGACACCCAGCGGATGCCGAGCTCCTCTGCGGCCGCGAAAAGGGGTTCGGGAGGAGCGCCGATGTTCGGCGTGCCATGGTGCCAGAAAACGGTGAGCTGGCCAGCGGGGTCGTGCGCGCCCGTGTCGTACACATGTAGCGTACGACCTTCGCCCAGCTCCAGATCTATCTCCTTGACCACCCGCCAAGTCTAAAGGCCCAGCTTCGCAGTTCCCCTACCAAAGATATTGGACGCGGCTGCGATCTTCGCAAGTGCCTTGGCGGCGGGTCATTAGAATCTCTGCCTGTGCTTTACAAACGTTTGCGAAACCTAGTAACGTGCGTCTTGTGAGGTCCTTGCTCAGCCACGACAGGTCGTGGGCCTACCGTTCGTTGCTGTTCGTCAGCGTCTGCACGATCGCGCTTGGGGTGTGGGCCAGGCTCTACCATCTGGGTTTCCCGGCCCAGATCCTGTGGGACGAAAAGTACTTCCCGGTCATGGCCAACAAGTACTTGCACGGCGTCTACCAGTTCGACCTTCATCCACCCTTGGGAAAGTTCATCATAGCCATCGGTATCTCCCTTTTGGGGAACGAGCCTCTGGGCTGGAGGATCATGCCCGCGTTGTTCGGCCTGGCCCTCTTACCGCTCGCCGCCCTCCTTGGCTGGTATTGTCTCAAGCAGAGGGTTGGCGCCGTGCTGCTGGCCACCTTCTTCGCCGCCGAGACGATCTTCATAGTCTTCTCCCGGACCGGGGTCATGGACATCTTCCTCACTTTCTTCGTGCTAGCAACCTTCCTCGCCGCTCTGCTCGCCGAGAGTAACAAGCAGGTGATCTGGTCTTCCTTGCTGCTCGGCCTGGCCATCGCCGTCAAGTGGGCGGCCTTCCCTGTGGTGGTCCCTGCCGGCTACGTCCTCTGGCGCAAGGGACTGCTGCGACCGTTTCTGGGGGGGCTCTGGATCTCCGCGATCACCTACGTCGCCATAGTCTACGTCGGGGCGCTCATTAGTATCACCACGAACCCCATAGACGCATGGGTGTGGACGTGGGGCTGGCACCTCAAGGCCGCACAGAAGATCGGCGCCGAAATCCCACACGCCTGGGGCTCGCCCTGGTGGAGCTGGCCGATCATGCTGCGGCCGATACGCTTTTTCTACGGGGCGAACCCGGAGGGGATGTTTCAGGTAGTCGTCGCCATAGGCAACCCCCTGATCTGGTGGGGCAGCACGCTGGCCGTGGTGGGGGGCATCTTCGAAATAGCGCGCAAGGCCGTTACCAGGAAGCTCTCGGCGGACGACCCGATCATAGCTATCGTGCTTGGCTACGTGTTCCTCCTGGCGCCCTGGGTGCCAGGCACCAGGATTCCCTACATCTACAATTACCTGCCCATCTACCCCTTCGCCATCCTGGCGCTGGTCTACTGGCTCTGCAAGATCTGGAACCGCCCGAGGTGGGGCCCCTGGATGGTCGTCGGCTTCACCGTGTGCGCCGTGGCGCTGAGTGTATTCTTCCTCCCGCTGGTCCTGGCGATGCCCCTGGGCGATGACGCCCTCATGCGCCGCGTCTGGATCGACTACTGGTTCTACTACGAGAGACCGGTTCCGGGGAGCGGGTGTCTCGTCGAGAACCCCACCCAGCTCTGCCCCCAGTGAAAGCTACTCTGTCTCGATGGTGTCATCGACTTTGATGCTGCCGGCCTGGACCACCCTGGCGCAGATTCCGCCCCGACCCTTGAGGGCCCGCGTCATGCCTGGCTCGCTCATGTCCTGTACGTGCCTGCAGGGCGGGCGCGGCCGGTCGTACGCGAGCACGGCCTCGCCAACTCGGATCCGCTTTCTGCGCAGGTCGCCTAGCTTTATGCCGCGGGTGATGATGTTGCGCCTGTGCTCGCCGTTCTTGACGCCGATGCCAAGCTCGTTCTCGATGTAGTCTAGGTCCTCGCCCTCGATCAGGGTCACCTCGCACACGTCTCCAAAACGCGTCCAGTATCCCGTCCCCTCGCAGTAACGGTCCCCCTGGATGCCACACCCCTCGATGGTCATGACCTCCTCCACGCGCTCCATGGCCGCGCTGCCTTCCCCCGTGACGTAGATCCCCTCGACGACACCCTTCATTCTTCGTGCTCCCTTTGGTAGGTGAACTCTGAAGAGAGATTAGCATTTACGAACGATCACCGGCACGTCCGTAACCGCCACCGCCGGGTGTCTCGACGGTGACCACGTCCCCCTCCTGCAGCTCCCTGCTGACCTTCGGCCCCAACTCCTCGCCGTTCAACAGATTCCGGCCGACCCTGCCCGGCTCACCACCATCAACGCCCCGCGGCCCGTGGCGCCTGCGGTCGGTGAGCAGGGAGAGGCTGGCTGGTTCGAGAACTCTCACGGCGCGCGCGATACCGTCGCCGCCCCGGTGCTCGCCGTCCCCACCCGAGCCGTAGAGCAACTCATAGCGCTCCACGCGCATGGGATACTCAATCTCGAAGGCTTCCGTGGGGGTATTGAGGGTGTTGCTCATGCCAACGTGGACACCGGAGGGACCAGGACCTTTCTCGCTCGCCCCCTGGCCGCCGCCGATGGTCTCGTAGTAGGTCCAGCCCAGGCCACCGATCACGGTGTTGTTCATCGTCCCCTGGCCTTGCGCGGGTATCTTTTTCGGAGCGAAGCCGGCGAGCGCGGCGAGCACGGCGTCCGCGATGCGGTTGGAGGTCTCGACGTTCCCCGCCACGACAGCGGAAGGGTAGGCCGCGTTGACCAGACTCCCCCGAGGGGCCTCGATAGTCAGCGGGGCGTAGGTGCCTGCGTTGGCGAGTACGTCTTCGGGGAGCAGTACGCGCAGGGCGAAGTAGCTGGCCGAACGGGTGACGGGGAGGGGACAATTTATGTTGCCGTCGGCGGCGTCGGCGGTACCCGAGAAATCTATCGTCATCGAGTCGCCCTCCACGGTCACGGTGGCCCTTATGATGATGTCCTCTTCTGTTACACCGTCGCCCTCCATGCAGTCCTCCGCAGAGTGCTCACCGTCGGGGAGCTCACGGATGGTCTCGCGGGTGCGTTTCTCGGCGTAGGAGATCACCTCCTCGAAAGCGGCGAGGATGGTGTCTTTGCCGCGGCGTTCTATAAGTTCTCCCACCCGTTCTCCGGCGATGTTGTTCGCGGCGATCTGGGCGCGCAGATCGCCGCGCCGTAACTCGGGGGTGCGTACGTTGGCGAGTAGCAAATCGAGCACGTCGTCGACGTAATCGCCAGAGTGCACCAGACTAACCGGGGGGATGATGAGGCCCTCCTGGTAGATCTCGCGCGAGTCGCTGGGCATGGAGCCGGGACGCATCCCCCCGACGTCGGAGTGGTGGGCCCTCGTGACCGCGTACCCGATGATCTCTCCTTCGTAAGCGACGGGGGAGACGAGGGTTATGTCAGGCAGGTGCGTCCCGCCGGAGTAAGGGTCGTTTATGGCGAACACGTCGCCCGGCTCGGGATCACGGTCCATTATGGCCGCGACGGCCTCGGGCATCGCGCCGAGGTGAACCGGGATGTGCTCGGCCTGGGCGACCATGCGGCCCTCCGCGTCGAAGAGCGCCGTCGAGCAGTCGCGCCTCTCCTTTATGTTCGACGAGTAGGAACCCCGGATCAGGACTGCCCCCATCTCCTCGGCGATCCCGGCCAGAGCGCTGGCGAGGACCGAGAGGGTTACAGGATCGAGCCTGCTCATCTGTTCTCCAGCACGAGCGTGCCTACCCCATCCACCACGCCCCGCCACCCGGGCCGCACCACGCAGGTGGACTCTCTGAACTCGACTATGGCGGGACCTTCCACCTCGGAACCTTCGCCCATCTTGTCACGGTCAAGCACAGGCACCGCCCTCCACTCTCCGTCGAAGTTGGCCTCCCGCTCTCCGGTCCCCGCTTCGCCCCCGGCCTCGGGCTCCGTGAGTTCAGGCTTATCGACAGGGACGGTGGAGATGAGGCGCAGATTCACGAGCTCCACGGCCTCGTCCTCCATGCGGTAGCCGTAGCGCTGCTCGTGCGCGGCGTGGAAGCGGCGCTCCAACTTCTCGAGCGGGTCGGCCTCCACGGTCAACTCGAAGGACTGGCCCCTGTAGCGGAGATCGGCCCTGCGGGTGTGTTCTGGAGTATCGAGGTCTCCTTCTGCCGCGCTCTGCATCTGCGCGAACCTCTGTTCGAACCCCTCAGTATCTACCTCTTCGAGAGGGGAGAGATAAGGGCTGACGTAGTCGCGGCGGATATCCGAGATGGCGAGGCCGAGTGCGGAGAGTACGCCGCCGGCGCGGGGCACGAGAACGGTTTGCATGCCCAGCTCCTCGGCGAGGGCGCAGGCGTGCATCCCGCCGGCCCCGCCGAAGGCGAGCAGGGCGAACTCCCGCGGGTCAAGGCCGCGCTCGACGCTTATGATCCTGAGCGCGCGCGTCATCTCCGCGTTCGCCACGCGAACCGTGCCCAGGGCGACGTCCTCGGCCGCGAGACCCAGCTTCTCGCCGAGGGTCGCGAGGGCCTTCTCCGAGAGATTGCGCCGCAGCACGACCTCACCGCCCAGCTCCGTGCCGTCGGCCAGGTAGCCGAGGAAGAGGTTGGCGTCGGTCACGGCGGGCTCCTGGCCGCCCATGTCGTAGGCGGCGGGGCCCGGCTCGGCACCCGCCGAGTGGGGGCCGACGCGCAGCGCGCCGCCGGCGTCGGCCCAGGCTATAGAGCCGCCGCCCGCGCTGACGGTATGGACGTCGACCATGGGTAGTTTTATCGGGACGCCGGCGACCACCGTCTCCGTAGTCGTCTGGGCTTCGCCGGAGAGGATCGGGGCGACGTCCGTGCTCGTACCGCCCATGTCGAACGTTAGGAGGTCCGTATAACCGCCGAGAGAGCCGACGTAGGCAGCGCCGACGACGCCCCCCGCAGGGCCCGAGAGGACGCAGCCTGCGGCGTCGGAGACGGCATCGTCCACGCTGGTCACGCCTCCCGAGGACTGCATAATGAGCGGCGGCGGGCTCCCTGATTCTTCCACCCTCTCCGCCAGCCTCTCCAGGTAGGCGGCGAGCTTCGGGGCCAGATAGGCGTCGGCGGTGGTCGTGGAGAAGCGCTCGTACTCGCGGAACTCGGGCAGGACCTCGCTGCTCAGGGAGACATACACGTCGGGGAGCGCCTCGCGCAGCGCCTCGCCGACCCGCCGCTCGTGTTCGGGATGCGCGAAGGCGAAGAGCAGGCAGACCGCGACCGCCTCTACCTCGGCCTCTTCCACGGCGGCGACGGCGGCTTCCAGACTCGTTTCTTCGAGCGGCGCCAGCTCACCCTCAGGCCCCATCCGTTCTTTTACGGTGAAGCGCAGCCCGCGTGGGACGAGGGCGGGCGGACGGTCCTGCGCCAGATCGTAGAGCGAGGGCCGGTTCTGGCGGGCTATCTCCAGCACGTCCCGGAAACCGTCGGTCGTAATGAGGGCCGTGCGGGCGCCCCTTCGTTCGAGGAGTGCGTTCGTGGCGACCGTCATGCCGTGGGCGAGGATCGCGCCGGCCTCGACCTTCGAGGTTTCGATGGCGTTCATCACGCCTTCTGACTGGTCACGGGGTGTAGAGGGGACCTTGGCGGTCAGTATCCTGCCGCCTCCGAGCGCGACGAGGTCGGTGAACGTACCGCCCACGTCGACCCCGAGGCGAAGGTCTTTCACGGGTTCAGCCCTGCTGTTGGGCGACCAGTTGCCGTTCCTCGGGTTCCTCCTCGTAGATATCCTTGCGGTAGGTCTCGGCCGCCAAGGCGTAGCACAGTACGCTAAGCGCGCAGACGGCGGCGATGTAGAAGGAGATCAGGAGCGTACCCCCCGCGGGGTAGAGGGCGGTGGCGATGATCGGGGCCAGGGCGCCGCCGAAGATGCCGGAGATCTGGTAGGAAAAAGACGCCCCACTGTAGCGCACGCGCGTGCCGAAGAGCTCGGCGTAGAAGCTCGCCTGGACGCCGTACACGGCGGCGTGCCCCAGCGCGAGCCCGATCACGATGGCCACCACGATCAGGGCCGTGGACTTCGTGTTCAGCAGCCAGAAGAAGGGGAAGATCCATATCCCGAGGAACACCGAGCTCGTCAGCAGGAGCGGCTTTCTGCCGACGCGGTCCGAGAGCGAGGCGAAGAGGGGGATGGTGAAGATCTCTATCAGGGCGGCGACGGTGACCCCGATCAATCCTATGTTCTCGGAGAGCCCGAGGTTGGTGGCTATGTGGTCGAGCGAGTAGAAGGCGAGTATGTAGAAGGCCGCGTCTATGCCGATGCGGGAGCCCACGCCCAATGCCACGTTCTTCGGGTACGTCTTGAGCACGTCTATTATCGGCATCCTGGCCTCAGTGCCCGACTCGCGCACCTGGGAGAAGGCCGGGCTCTCGTAGATGGAGAGCCTGACGAAGAGTCCTACGGCGATGAGGATCAC
>Ga0126312_10002517_pt1 | contig 12262 bp, 9 predicted proteins | sample Plot104A_FD_92537 | JGI IMG/M metagenome (GOLD analysis project Ga0126312, IMG submission 92537) | Serpentine soil microbial communities from UC McLaughlin Reserve, CA, USA - Plot104A | ecosystem: Environmental > Terrestrial > Soil > Grasslands | place: USA: UC McLaughlin Reserve, Lake County... | reverse complement strand
GCTAGCGGGGGGCGCAGCCCGCACCCCCCGCTCGGGCAGCCCCGCTGCTACCGCAGCACCTGGCGTTCGTAGTAGACGCCGTGCGGCCACGGGCCGCCGGGATACCGCCACAGGTCGACCCTCGCGGCGGTGTCGTTGTCGACAACAGCGATCGCGCCGGGTTGCGTCGTCACCGCCGCCTCGAGCGCGATGAACGTGTATTTGCCGTCGTCCGAGAGCCACTGGTGGCCGCTGATGCCGTAGCCGTCGAATGTGACGTGGCGCACCGCCAACGTCTGCGTGTTCATGAGCGCAAGTTGCGGCATGCCACGCAAACCGACGACCAGTGTTTTGCCGTCGGGCGTCAGCCGCATCGTGTCAGGCTGCGTGCCGATGCGGACGTCGCGGACGAGCTCGGGTCGCCCGCCGGAGACGTCCCAGATGCGCACGAGATTTTCGTTGCGAACGGTCGCGTACAAGGTCTTGCCGTTCGGGGTCACGAGCACTTCGCTCGGACGGAGGCCGAGCGGCACCTCCCAGAGCCGCTGCCCGGTGCTCGTGTCGATCTTCGAAACAGTCCCCCAGCTCGTGGTCGTGGCGCCTTCGTTTGCCGCGTACAGCGTCTTGCCGTCTTCGGTCACCCACACCGCGTGCGTCTTCGCCTGCGGGTTGCCGCTGGCGTAGAACCCGTCCACACGCGCGTCGATCTCCGTGTCGACGACGCCGATCATGTGCGTGTTGTACTCGGCGACGTAGAGCCGCTTGCCGTCGGGGCTCGAGACCAGGTGGTGCGGGAAGCCGCCCACCTGGATCGCCTTCGGGCGCGGCCGTTCCTGGGTGAACGCGGACTTCTCGATCACCGTCAGCTGATCGCTCCGCTCGTCCGCCGTGTACACCTTTCCGGTTCCGGGCGGCGCGACCACGCCAATCGGTCGCCTCCCGACGGGAACGACGCCGAGCACCGCGCCGTCGGCCGCGTTGAACGCCGCGAGCGTGTTCAGGCCGCCGTCGAAGCGCTCGACGGCCCAGACCGTGCCGCTCGTCGCGGTGCGCTGGTGAGATCCCGCGACGGCGACGCCGCCGCCCGCGGCCAGTGCGACCGCGAGCAGCAGCAGAACGAATCCATGCCTGCGCATGGTGGTACCCCCTCTGCGGTAGCGCCCCGGCGACGCCCTTCTTGCGACGGACCTCGTCGCCGGGATGTTCCGACCGTACGCCCCGCTCGACTCCAACGCCAATACATATCCGGCGGCGGTCGTATAACTTCTGGTGATGCAGCTCGAGGCGCGGCTGAGGGCCTTCGCCGCGGTCGCCCGCACGAGCTCCTTCTCGCGCGCGGCGGAGGAGCTCTACGTGAGCCAGCCTGCCGTCTCGAAGCACGTCGCCTCGCTCGAGCGCGACCTCGGCACGCGGCTCGTCTCGCGCGGGCGCAGCGGCACAACGCTGACGCCGGACGGCGAAGTGGTGGCGGACTACGTACTTCGCGCCGAGGCGCTGCTCGCGAACGCCGAGCGAGCGGTCGCGGCCGGCCCACACCACGGCGTCCTGTCGCTGGCGGCGTCGGGCATCCCCGGGACCTACCTCCTGCCCGAGCGCCTGGCCGAGTTTCATGAGGCTTATCCCGTCGTCGAAATCGACTTCCACGTCGGCACCTCAGGTGAGGCGCTCGAGCTCGTCAGGGCACACCGCGTCGAGCTTGCCGTCGTCGGTGGCCTCGACGTTCCACCCGAGCTCGTGAGCGAGCCGCTCGTCGAGGACGAGCTCGTGCTCGTCGGGCCGCCGTCGCTCGCGGGGCGCCGCTTGCGCGCGAAGGATCTGGCGGGGCGGACGTGGTTCTCTCGCGAGGAGGGCTCGTCGACGCGAGCGGCGGTCGAGGCCGCACGCTGGCAGCTCGGGCTGCACGCCGTGCGCACGCTCGAGCTGCCGAGCTGGGAGGCGGTGAAGCTCGCGGTCGCCCGCGGCACCGGCATCGCCGCGATCAGCCGGTTCGCCCTGGACCTCGAGCTCGAAACAGGCGCGCTCGCCGTCCTCGACGTGCCGCGTTGGCGCGTCACGCGCACGATCTCCGTCGTCACGGCTCGCGACGTGCCGTTGACGCCGACCGCCGCGCGGTTCGTGGACCTGCTGCGTCGCACGCAGCGCGCCGACGAGGTCGTCCTGCCGCCGAATTCGAACCTCCCCGCGCCGCCGACTCGCTTGATCGGTCGAGAGCGCGAGCTCCGCGAGGTGGCGGCGGCGCTCCGCGGCGGCACGCGCCTCCTGACGCTCACCGGCACGGGTGGCAGCGGCAAGACACGTCTCGCGGAGGAAGCGGCGGCGCGGCTGGTCGACACGTTCGGCGACGGCGTCTACCTCGTCGAGCTTGCGGGCGTCGACGATCCGACGCTCGTCCTGCCGCACATCCTGCGCGTCGTCGGCGCCGAGCGTCCTGCTGCACTCGGCGGCCGGCGCCTGCTCCTCCTGCTCGACACGTTCGAGCATCTCCTCGCTGCCGCTCCGGCGGTCGCCGAGCTCCTCGCCGCGAGTGACCATCTTCGCGTGCTCGTGACGAGCCGGGCGCCGCTCCGCCTGCGCGCAGAGCGCGAGTACGAGGTGCCGCCGCTTCCCGTTCGGGATGCCGTCGCGCTGTTTGTCGAGCGCGCGCTCGCGGTCGATCCCGCGTTCGAGGACGACCGGGCGGTTCGGACGATCTGCGAACGCCTCGACGGGCTCCCGCTCGCGATCGAGCTCGCCGCGTCACGCGTGCGGACGTTTCCCGCCGCCGCGCTCGCCGAGCGGCTCGAGGAGCGCCTCCTACTGCTTGCCGGAGGAGCCGCCGACCTGCCGGCACGCCAGCGGACGTTGCGCAACACGATCGCATGGAGCTTCGACCTCCTCCCCCCGCCCGCGCAGAGCGCGTTCGAGTCGCTGTCGGTCTTTCGCGGCGGGTGGACGGCGGCCGCGGGCGACGAGGTCTCCGGCGCCGACACAGCCGCGCTCGAGGCGCTCCGGCAGCACCACCTCGTCACCTTCGACGGGAAGCGCTTCGGAATGCTCGACACGATCCGCGAATACGCGGCGGAGCGCCTCGAGGCACGCGGCGACGCCGCCGAGATCCGGCGCCGGCACGGGCGGTACTTCCTGGCTCTTGCACGGTCAGCCCACCGCCTCGCGCGCGGACCCGAAGAGCCCGCCTCCTTCGCACGCCTGGAGCGCGAGTCCGACAATCTTCGCGCGGCCCTCAGCGGCGCAGCGATCGATGACGTCGCCTTCGGGCTCGAGCTGGCGGATGCACTCGAGGCATTCATCACTCGACGGCACCTGTTCGACGTTCTCGGGCTGCTCGAGCGGTTGCTCGAGCGCGGGGCGGGGGCGCCGCCGGGCCTTCGCGTCGGCCCGCTGACGATCGCGGGCATCCTCGCGGTCGAGGCCGGCCGGCGCGACGATGCGGAGCGCTGGCTCGACGAAGCGATCGACGCAGCACGCGCGAGCGGCGACGACGATCGTGCAGCGTGGGCGCTCAAAGGCCTGGGCCGGCTGGCGTTCGACGCCGGCGATCTCGCTCGAGCGCGCAACTGCTACCAGGAGAGCTTCGAACTTTTCGACCGGCTCGGACGGAGTGTCCCGGCGGGAGGGCGCCTGAACGACCTGGCGCTGGTGGCGCGTGCGGAAGGCGATCTCCCCGCCGCCCGGACGTACCTCGAACAGTCGCTCACGCGCTCGCGCGAGGCGAATGATCCGAACGCGATCGGCGCCGACCTGCACGGGCTCGGCGACCTCGCTCTCGACGAGGAGGACTTCGCCGGCGCGCGAGCGCTGTTCCTCGAGGGCCTGCCGTACCTCCAGGAGGCGCTGCCTGAATACGGCGTCGCGCACGTCCTCGGTGGCCTCGCCGCCGTCGCAGCGGGGACGGGTCGGCCGGAGACCGCGGCGCGGCTGTGGTCGGCCGTGCTGGCGTACGAGCAGGAGTCCGGGGTGACGCTGGAGCGGCCGTCACGGACGCGATATCTCGAGCTGCTCGGGACGATCGAGCCGGACGGGGCGCCGATGGCGCTCGACGAGGCGATCGAGCTCGCCGTCTCTGCTGGCTAGATCCGCGCGCCCTCGAGCGCCGTCGCGCACACGTCGCGCGGCTGAGCGCCGATCTTCGGGATCGCGGCGAACAGCAGCTCGCGCAGCCTCTCGTTGTTGCGCTCGAACACCTCGATCACCTGGTGGTGCGACACCGGCGGCGTACCGGGGACGCCGACGTCGTGATCCGTCACCATCGAGATATTCGCGTAGCAGAGCTCGAGCTCACGCGACAGGTGACCCTCTGGATAGGCGGTCATGTTGATCACGTCCCAGCCCGCGTTCTGGAACCAGCGGGACTCGGCCCGCGTCGAGAAGCGCGGCCCCTGGATGACGACGACGGTGCCACCGTCGCGCACCGGGACCCCCAGCTCCCGTGCGGTGTCGACGAGGATGCGCCTGAGGTCCGGACAGTACGGGTCAGCGGCGCTGACGTGGGTGGTCTCGGGGCCTTCGTAGAACGTGTCGGCGCGGCCGGTCGTCCGGTCCACGAACTGGTCGCAGACGACGAACTCCCCGAGGGCGAGGTCCGCCTTGAGCGCGCCGGACGCATTCGGCCCGATGATCCTGCGAACGCCGAGCTCCTTCATCGCCCAGACATTGGCGCGGTAGTTGATCTGTGCCGGCGGCAGCTCGTGGCTCCGACCGTGGCGCGCGAGGAACGCGACGCGCTTGCCGCCGACCTCGCCGATCGCGACCGGCGCCGACGGCGCGCCGTACGGCGTCTTCAGCGGGATCTCTTCGACGTCCGGCAGGAACGAGTAGAAGCCGCTTCCGCCGAAGACGCCGACGTCAGCCTCGGGCATCCGCCTCGTCCGGAGGCTCCTGCTTCCGTTCTGGTGCGTCCGCGCCGGGTGGCGTCTCGTCCGGAGGCTCCTGCGTCCTTTCTGGTGCGTCCGCGTCGGGTGCGGGCTCGGCCTCGGTCTCGGGCGACGCCGCCGGCTCCGCCGAGGAAACGAACGCGAGGCGGACGTTCGCCAGCAGCTGCTTCAGGTCGCGCAGGAGCTGCTGTTCCGCCTTGCCCTCCAGCGTCGGCAGGAGCGCGGCGATCCCGTCGATCGCGAGCTTCGCCTGCTCCCGGTCCTTCGCGCCGAGCTTCACGTACGCGAGCTGGCCGAGCGTGGAGACGGTCGAGAGCAGGAGGTCGGCGACGTCGATCTGCTTGATCTGCTCCGAGAGCTCCTCCGGCGTCGGCTGGCGGCCTTCGTCAGCCACGGACCGGGACACCCTCCGACACTTGTTCGGAGTAGACCTCGCGCAACGACGCGCCGCTCGCGAGGCGCGCCTTTTGTCGCTCGGCCGCGTTCGCCTCCGGGACCGCGAGCCACGGCGTCACGCCGAGCTCGTCCGCAATCGGCAGCACCCACTCGATAAGCCGTTCGAGGCGGCCGCGCGTCGGCTCCGTCTCCCCGCGCGCAAAGTCGATGAAGTCGCCTGAGAGCCCCCAGCGGATCGCACGCCAGAAGTTCTCCTCGATCAGCCGGTGCGGGAGGTGCTCGATCGGCTCGCCTTCGTCGATCGCGTGTGCCAGCCGCGCAGCGAGCGCATAGATCAACCCTGCGAGCGCCTGCGCCTCCCCGACCGTCGGTTGCGCATCGCAGATCCGCACCTCGACCGTCGGGAACGCAAGGTGCGGCCGGACGCTCCACCAGACTTGCGTGTGTTCGGTGATCGACTTGGTTGCGTAGAGCATACGGACGTAGTCCTCGTACGCGCTCCAGTCGTCGAATGCGTCGGGCACGCCGCAGCGCGGGAACATCCGGGTGAAGATCTGCGTGCGCGCCGAGTGCAGCCCGGTGTCGACTCCCTCCACGAGCGGCGAGCTCGCCGAGAGCGCCAGAAGCTCGGGTAGGAAGTTGCGCATCGCGCTGCAAACACGCACGGCGCGGTCGACGCCGCGGATGCCGACGTGCACGTGGAGCCCGAAGCTGTTGTTCCGCCATACGACGTAGCGAAGAAGCTCGTCGTTCGCGCGGTAGTGCGGCGTGTCGATGATTCGCTGGTCTTGCCAGCGGCTCCACGGATGCGTGCCCACGGCGGCGAGCGCGACTCCTTGCGGCTCGACGAGCTCGTGCAGCTGCGCGCGACGCTCTTCGACGAGCGCGGCGGCCTCGGCGAACGACTCGCAGCGCCCTGTGCGTACCTCGACCTCGGACGCGATCAGCTCACCGACGAGGTGGTCCTCGAGGAGAGTGCCGCGCGCGGCTTTCTCCAGGTCCTCGAACCGGTTCGTCAGCTCGAGCGACTCCGGTTCGAGGATCGCGAACTCCTCTTCGACCGCCACCGTGAAGTCGGTCGCGTTTTCGTATGCGTCGCGCGCGAGCGCGAGTTGCTCGTCCGGGCTCAGCCGCTGAGTGTCGCCCATGGGGTCGCTACCTTAGTGAAAGGGTTCGAGCAGGCGTTTTGCGACGCTCGACCAGCTCCAGTTCGCCACGACCGCACGTCGTGCCGGCTCGGACAGCGTCCCGCGTTCGACCGCGAGTAGCTCGCGCAGCTTCTCGCGAAGCTCGTCCGCATCGCCGTTCGTGAACGAGACGAGATGTCGCAGCGGCGGCGGGTACTCGCGCTCGAGCCCCTCCGCCACCTCCGCGAGGCCCGAGTGCCGTGCGACGAGCGGCGGACAGCCGGCGGCCGCCGCTTCGGCCGCGACCATCCCGAACGCCTCCGGAAAGATCGACGGCACGACCGCGACGTCGCACAGCGGCAGCAGGTACACCAGGTGGCGGTGCTCGAGCGGTCCCGTGAACACGGTCCGCGGCGGCGCCTGCGCCTCGAGCTCCTCCCGGTAGTCGCCGAACCCGACCACGAGCGTCCGTGTCTCCAGCGCGCGAACTGCGTCGAACAGCACGTGCACGCCCTTGTTGCGAAGCAGCTTCCCGAAGTACAGGACCGTCGACTCGTCGCTCGCGAACCACTCCGCAAGCCGCTCGGCATTCCCCTCGTCGGGAAGTCGCTCATTTCTGTTGCCGGGATTCGAGCGCCCGCTCCGCAGCTCGCGCAGCAAGCCCTCTAGCGCTTCCGCACGCGGAAGCGCCCGGAACTCGTCCACGTCCACGCCCGGCGACACCTCGTGCACGCGGTCGACCTGGCCGACGATCTCCTCGAGCACGGAACGGATGTGCGCGGAGCCGACGAATACCGCCTCGGCGCGCGCGAGCCCCTCTCTCCCCCACGCGACCAGCTCGTCGTTGCCGCGCATCGAGTACTCGAGCTCCGACCCGTGCGCTTTCACGGCGTACGGCAGGCCGCTCGCCGCTCCCACGGGGCCGCCGAGGAGGACGTGGTTCGCGAACACGAGATCGGCAGGGCTGAGTGCCCGCAGCGCCGCGGCGTTCGCATCGACGTATCGCTCGCGCTCCGTCGGCGTCAGCGACTGGAGGAGCTTCGGGCGGAGCCCTTGGTAGCGGTCGACGACGAAGACCGGGAGCAGCCCGTCCGGCAGCTCGGGCCGCACCACTTCCGCACCCGCGAGGTCGTACAACTCGGGCTGCGGCTCCTGGCACACGAGCGTGACGTCGTGCCCCTGTCGCGCCCACTCCCGCGCAAGCGCCTGCGTATAGATGTTGGAGCCGGTCCCACCGAGGAGATACCCGTGCCAAAGGAGGATGCGCATCGACGCGGAGGCTACTCACGGCACCGTACGCAGAAGGGGCGGCTTTGCCGCCCCGACATTACGGCCACTCCGATAGCCGTAGACGCTTGGCCGCCGCCGATGCACGCGCGCCGGAGGCGCGCCTGCGGTCTGTCGTCGCTCGAAGTGCTTGCACTTCGAGCGAAAGCGAGCGCGAAGCGCGAAGCGTCAGGTCAGGTGAAAATACAGGGCGTAGAGCAGCTCGACCGCGGGGTTCGACGTATGGACCTGCACGTCCCCCGGCACGTCCAGGAGCGCTTCGCTGTAGTTGAAGACGATCTTGACGCCTGCAGTGACGAGGTCGTTGGCGGCGTGCTGCGCGCTCGACGCGGGAACGGCGAGAACCCCGACGATGATGTTCTTGTCCGCGACGGCGCCGCTGAGGTCACGGTAGGGCGAGACCTCCACGTTCCCGACGCGGCGTCCGACCTTGTCCGGATCCGTGTCGAAGACGGCGGCGATGTTGATGCCGTGCTCGGCGAAGATCGGCGAGCTCGCGATCGCCTCGCCGAGACGCCCCGCGCCGACGAGCGCGATGTTGTGCTGCCCCTGCGTCCGGAGAATCTTGCGGATCTCGCCGAGCAGCGAGTCGATGTTGTAGCCGACGCCTCGCTTCCCGAACTTGCCGAAGCCGGAGAGGTCGCGCCGGATCTGGGTCGCGTTGACGTTCGTGTAGTCCGAGATCTCCTGCGACGAGATGCGCTCCTTGCCCATCTTCTTCGCCTGGGTGAGCACCTGGAGGTAACGACTGAGCCGCGCCGCAACCCCAACCGTCAGCCGATCCGCCAATCCCTCTCCTCGCATCGCTTGTGACAGCGGCAACAATTCTGCCTGGCGCTCTCATGCGGTGCGGCGGTCCCTCAGCCCGAAGTTTGTGACGCCAGCTTCCGGCGCAAACCTTCCGGCTGGACGTGGTACACGAACGCCCGCACACCGTCGATCTCGATGACCGGCAGCCACTCGCGATACCGCGCCTCGAGCTCAGGATCTCCGGTGATGTCGACCTCGTCGTACACCACGCCCTCGGCGTCCAGCACATCCCGTGCCCGCGCACAGAGAGTGCAACCGCCGGCCGTAAACAGCACGACCGACGCCAACAGGCTAGAGATTCTCGCGCAGCGAGAATCTCACGGGTAGATGCCGCGCGTCACCGTTGCCTCGGCGACGCGTCGTACGGCGAGGCCGTACGCGGCAGTGCGCATGCCGACGCCGCGCGCCTCGGTCGTGCGCCACGTCTCGTCGAATGCGCGCGTGACGATGTCGTTCAGCTTCGCGTTCACCTCGGCCTCCTTCCAGAAGTACTCCTGAAGGCCCTGGACCCACTCGAAGTACGAGACGATCACTCCGCCCGCGTTGGCGAGGATGTCGGGAAGGATCGTGACGCCGCGGTCTTCGAGGATCTCGTCGCCGCGAGGCGTGATCGGCCCGTTCGCGCCCTCGACGATCAGGTTCGCGCGCACCTGATCGGCGTTGTCGGACGTGATCACCTGCTCGAGCGCGCAGGGCGCCAGGATGTCGCAGTCGAGCAGCAGCAGCTCGTCGTTCGTGACGCGGTCTCCACCCTTGAGACCGGCGAGCGATCCCGTCTCCCGTTTGTGCGCAAACGCCGCCTGCACGTCGACGCCGTTCGGGTTGTACAGGCCGACGGTCGAGTCAGAGATTGCGACGACCGCCGCGCCGTCTTCGGCGAGGAATTTCGCGAGGTACGAGCCGACGTTGCCGAATCCCTGGACCGCGACCCGCTGATCGGCAAGCGAGAGCCCCTGCTTCTGCATCGCATCGCGAATGCAGTAGAGCGCGCCGCGCGCCGTCGCCTCGACTCGGCCGAGCGAGCCGCCGATCGTCAGCGGCTTCCCGGTGACGACGCCGAGGACGGAATGTCCCTTGTTCATCGAGTAGGTGTCGAAGATCCAGGCCATGATGCGGCCGTCCGTTCCGACGTCCGGTGCGGGGATGTCCATCTCCGGCCCGATTTCGTTGATGATCTCGCTCGTGAACCGGCGGGTCATCCGCTGCAGCTCGGCTGTCGACATCCGCTTCGGGTCGCAGATCACTCCGCCCTTCGCGCCGCCGAACGGAATCGCGGCGAGCGCGCACTTCCAGGTCATCCACATCGCCAGCGACTTGACCTCGTCGAGCGTGACGTCCGGGTGGTATCGGATGCCTCCCTTCGAGGGGCCGCGCGCGATGTTGTGAATTACGCGGTAGCCGCTGAAGACCTCGGTATGACCGTCGTCCATCGCGACCGGGATCGAGACCTCGACCGCCTTCTTGCAGTTCGAGAGGACGTTGACGAGGTTCTGGTCGATGTCGAAGACGTCGGCCACTCGGCGCAGCTGCTCGCGGGCGATCTCGAACGGGTTCTCGCGCAGGTGCGTGGGCGCAACGTCAGTGGTCGCCACAGGACTCTCCTTCAGGCTCGCTTGCAGGGAAATTTCTCGCCGCCGGCTGAGTATACGCCCGTCACTGGATCCAGAAAGCGACCTCCTTCCGGGTCGCGGGGCCCGGCGCTTCGGGGTCCGCGATCACGCGCACGAGGTAGCGCCCGCGTCCTAGCGGATTCCCCGCCGGGCTCCGTCCCGTGAGGCCGAATGCGTAGCGGCCGGGGAGCAGGTTGCGCAGCCGCGCGAGTGTGCCGAGATCGGTCCCGTCGCCACGCAGCAACCGGAGCTCGAGTGACTCGAGAGGCTGGAGCTGCCTGCGGCCGGCGAACCCGAGAATCCGACCGGCCTGGAACGTCAGCAGCGCGGGCGCCGAGTCGGACGGCTTGAAGTGGTCCGGGCGAAGGTGCAACGGCCCGAGCAGCGTCTTCGGCGCCGGCCCGAACGTGACCGCCCACGGGACGCGCACCGGCGTCCCTCCCCTCGCGCGCACGCGCAGCGACCCCTCCGCCGCTGCGCTCCCGATCGGAGCCGATGCGACGCGGACGCGCAGCAGGACCTCCTGCGCCTGGCCAGGCCCGAGCTCGAAACGTTGCGGACCAGCCGCGAAGCGCACAGACGCCGCTCCTTCGCTGTCGCGCTGGATCCTGATCCCGACGCGAAGCAACCTTGACGACACGTTGGTGACGACGATCCGCCGGAGCATGCTCCAGCGGCCCGACCGAGCGTGGCGGAGCGCGAGCGTCGCCGGCTCGACGGCAAGCTCACCGGCCGCCGCTGCACCGAGCGACACGAAACCTGCGCCCTCGGATGTCGCAGTCTCCCCTACCAGCGGCTGAGCGCTGCCGACGAGCAGGCTGCGCAGGGCCGACGCGTAGAGCGCTGGACGCGCCTGCGCCAGGACTGCAGCTGCGCCGGCCACCGCGGCTGCGGCGGCGCTGGAGCCGTTGACGGTCGCGTAGCGCGGCGATCCATCACGCGCAAGCCCCACGTCGGATGTCGCGACACCTACGCCGGGGGCGACGAGGTCGGGCTTCACGCGGCCGTCGAACGCGAGCCCGGTCGAAGAGAACGGAGCGACAGTGTTCGCGGCGTCGTTGGGTGCCGACTGCGGCGTACCGAGTGACGCACCCACGTCGGCGTCACGCGCGAGCGCGTTCAGTACGCGTGCCGCAGCCGCGAGCGGCACGCCGACGACAGGCACCGCAGTCTGCTCGTCGAGACCGATCCCTCCCGCCGGCAGCGGCACGCCGTACAGCAAAACGGCGGCGGCGCCTGCAGCGGCGGCGTTCTCCGCAACCTTCGACGGCGCGTCGCCCGCGGGCACGAGGGCCGCTCGACCGGCCACGAGGCTCAGGCCGTCGCGCGTGAAGAAGGACTCCAGTCGGTCGAACGTGACGTTCGGCCGTTCGAGCGCCGGAGCTGCGACGCGCAGATTTCCCGCCGGGGCGTCCGAGGAAGCGCCCACCAGCGGAACCGTCCGGTCGAGGACGACGTCGAGCCCGCTGCGCAAGGACAGGCGCATCGTCGCCGCCGCCTCCCGCGTGTCCGCCGCCCCGACCGTGAGCGCCGCAGGCGCGCCGCCGGGGCCGGAGATGCTGCCGTAGCCCGGGCCGGCGGCGCCGTCGTTTCCGGCGGGCGCCACGACGAGCGTCTGCAGCCGAAGCGCGCCTGCGACCGCCCGCGCCGCCGCGTCGTCGGCGAAGCCTGCGAACGGCGCGGCAACTCCGAGCAACGCGATCCGGACGGCGTCGTGGGCATCGCCGTCGTCGTTTGGATCGACGGCACGTTCCAGCCCCGCGACGAGCTGGTCGGTGCGCGCATAGACGCCGGACCGCCCGCGAACGTCGGGTTGCCAGCCCGCAACGCGAATCGGCAGGACGGACGCCCCGGGCGCAACGCCGCCGAGCGTCCCGGAGCCGTCGGCGCCGACGACGATGCCCGCAAGCTCCGTTCCGTGCCGCTCGAGCTGCGACGGGGCGTCCGGATTCAGTCCGGGCGTCGCATCGCCGGCGCGGTCGACGACGTCGATGCCCGGGAGGATGCTGCCGCGCAAGTACGGGTGCGTCCGGTCGACGCCGGTATCGAGGAGCGCGACGGTCACGCCGCGCCCGTCGTATCCGGGCAATGCGAGCCCAGGCATCCGCGCCAGCGCGCCGGCGAAGCCGCCGTGGTCCATCGAGTTAGACGACGCCGCCGCGGGATACGCGACGCGAACCGG
>Ga0126312_10002516_pt1 | contig 12262 bp, 11 predicted proteins | sample Plot104A_FD_92537 | JGI IMG/M metagenome (GOLD analysis project Ga0126312, IMG submission 92537) | Serpentine soil microbial communities from UC McLaughlin Reserve, CA, USA - Plot104A | ecosystem: Environmental > Terrestrial > Soil > Grasslands | place: USA: UC McLaughlin Reserve, Lake County... | reverse complement strand
GACGTCGCCCGCTCGGCCGCCGAGGCCGGCGTCACGGTGATGTCCCTGACCGACCACGACGGCGTCGCCGGCGTCCCCGAGGCGATGGCGACGGCGGGCGAGCTCGGGATCGAGTGCGTGCCGGCGGTCGAGATGTCGTGCGTGCACCGCTATTCCGAGGACCTGCACATCTGCGGCTACTTGGTCGACCTCGACCGCATCCAGCCCGCCTGCGACCGCGCCCAGCAGGAGCGCGTGGACCGCGCGAAGGAGATCATCGAGCGGCTGAACTCGCACGGCGTCGAGGTGAGCTTCGAGGACGCCGTCGCGAAGGCGGGCGCCGCCGATGCGATCGGCCGCCCGCACATCGCGAAGGCCGCGGGCGCCGGCCCCGACCTGGGACCGTTCTTCGAGGAGTACCTCGTGCCGGGGGCGAAGGCGTTCGTGTCGCGCGAGTGGCCCAGCGCCGAGGAGGCCGTGCGGCTGATCCACGACGCCGGCGGCGTCGCGGTTGTCGCGCATCCCTACTGGGACGTCCAGGACCCCGGCCAGGTGCGCGACCTGGTGGAGAGCCTCGTGCGCGAAGTCGGCCTCGACGGGATCGAGACGTTCTACCCGCCCCACACGGCGGAGCAGACGAAGCACTGCCTCGAGTTGTGCGAGGAGTTCGTCCTCGTTCCCACGGCCTCGTCGGACTTCCATGGCCCCACGCACAAGACGTTCTCGCGCTGGGGCGCCTACGACACCTACGGCCTGGGCGAGCCGCAGGTGCCGGCCAGGCTCTAGCCGTTTCTTAGCTCCCTCTTATCCGAGGGGCCGACACTTCCAGCATGCGGATCCTCGTCGTCGACGACGAGCCGGCGGTGCGGGGCTCGCTCGAGAGGGCGCTGCGCCTGGACGGGTACGCCGTCGAGCTCGCATCCGATGGGGCCGACGGCCTCGAGCGGCTGGCCGACCGCCCGGCCGACGCGATCGTGCTCGACCTGCTGATGCCCGAGATGGACGGCCTCGAGCTGTGCCGGCGGGTTCGCGGCGCGGGCGACCAGACGCCGATACTCGTCCTCACGGCCCGCGACCAGGTCGCCGACCGCGTCGCGGGGCTGGACGCGGGGGCCGATGACTATCTCGTCAAGCCATTTGCGCTCGAGGAGCTGCGGGCCCGCCTGCGGGCGCTGCTCCGGCGCTCGCACCAGCCCGCGGAGAGCCCGCTCCGGTTCGAGTCGCTCGCGCTGGTCCCCGACGCGCGCGAGGTGACGCTCGGTAAGCGCCGCATCGACCTGACGCGCACGGAGTTCGAGCTGCTGCGCCTGTTCTTAGAGCACCCCCGGCAGGTCCTGACCCGCTCGGTGATCTTCGAGCGCGTGTGGGGATACGACTTCGGCCGCAGCTCGAACTCGCTCGAGGTGTACGTCGGCTATCTCCGCCGCAAGCTCGAGGCGGGCGGCGAGCCGCGGATGATCCAGACGGTGCGGGGCATCGGCTACGTGCTGCGAGAGCCATGAGCTTCCGCAGTCGGCTGACCCTCGTCGCGGCGATCGCGGTCGCAGTGGCTGTGGTCGCGGCGTCGGCGATCGTCTTCTTCGTGGTCCGCCACGAGCTGCGCGACCAGGTGGACTCCTCCCTGAGCGACCTCGCCCGGGGAGCGACAGTCGAGGGCATCCCGCTGGCAGCGCCGCCGATCGCACGGGACACGCTGGCCCCCGCTCCCCTCCCGGGCGAGCTGCGGGGCGGGAGCGGGCGTCCGCGGGACTTCTCCTTCGCCCTTCCGCAGGCGCCTCCGGGCGTGCCGGGTGGCCTCGGGCAGCTCGTAAGCGCCGATGGCGACGTGCTCCGCGCCCCGGGCAAGGACCCGCGCCTTCCCGTGAGCGAAGAGGTGCGTGCCGTCGCCGCCGGCGAGCGCGACGGGTTCTTCTCCGACGCCGAGGTCGACGGCGCCCATCTACGGGTCCTCACCGAGCCGGCCGGCCCGGGTATGGCCGTCCAGGTCGCGCGCTCGCTGGACGAGACGGAGGCCGCGACACGGCGCATCGGCCTCCTGCTGGCGCTCGTGGCCGCTGGCGGCATCGGCCTCGCCGCCCTCCTGGGGCGCGCGGTGGCGAACGCCGCCGTGGCCCCCGTGGCGCGACTGAGCGAGGCGACCGAGCACGTCGCGCGCACGCGCGACCTGACCAGGCGGATCGATGTCGGCGAGTCCGACGACGAGCTCGCCCGCCTTGCCACCCGCTTCAACGCGATGCTGGCCGAGCTCGAGCGCTCCGAGGCGGCCCAGCGCCAGCTTGTGGCCGACGCGTCTCACGAGCTGCGCACCCCACTGACCAGCCTGCGCACGAATCTCGAGGTCCTGGCCTCCGCCGGCGACCTCGACGCGGACGAGCGCCGAGCGTTGATCGCCGACGCCGTGGCCCAGCTCGGGGAGCTCGGCATGCTCGTCGGCAATCTGGTGGACCTCGCGCGCGACGAGGAGCCGGTCGCGGTGACCGATGTCGTCAGCCTCGACGCGATCGCCGCCGAGGCGGTCGAGCGGGCCGCGCGCAACGCCCCCGCGTGCCGCTTCGAGGCGGATCTCGAGCCCTGCGCCGTGCGGGGAGTGGGCGAGCGACTCGACCGGGCGGTCGGGAACCTCCTCGACAACGCCGCGAAGTGGAGCCCGCCGGGCGGTCGCATCGACGTGACCGTCGGCGGCGAAGGCGCCCTCACCATCCGCGACAGGGGCCCGGGCATCGACCCGGCCGACCTCCCGCACGTCTTCGACCGCTTCTATCGGGCGACCGCGGCGAGGAGCACGCCCGGCTCCGGCCTCGGCCTGGCAATCGTCCGGCAGATCGCCGCCGCGCATGGCGGCACCGTGACGATCGAGCGAGCGGTGGGTGGCGGCACCCTCGCCCGCATGGAGCTCCCGGTCGCCCGCGCGGGCGACGCCGGGCAGCCGGTCTCAGCCGATTCTTCGGCCGTTCTCAGCTGAATCTCAGGCACGGCCTGTGTCCTTCGGCCTGCAACCACCGAAGGAGGCAACCGATGAGGAGTTGGACACCACGTGAGCGGGGGCTGGGCTTGGCCCTCGCCCTGGCGGCACTGGCGGCGGTAGCGGTTCCCGCGGGCGCGAGCCCCGACGGCCGCGGGGACCTGCCGTCGCCGATCGTCGACAGGCTCACCGATGCCGAGCGTCAGAAGATGGACGAGCTCGCCGAGTGCATGGACGAGCAGGGCGTCGCCCCGCCGCCGCCCGGGCGAATCGGTCCGGGCGAGGCGCCGCCACCACGGGGCGACGTGCTGAAGCGCGCCGCCGAGGAATGCGGCCTGCCGGCGCCGCCGGAGGTGGCCACGCGCCCGTTCATGCTGCCGGCGAACGAGATGGCCGAGCACCGCGACGAGCTGGATGCTCGCCTGCGCGAGTGCGCGGTCCCCGCGCACTAAGGCCCGGAGCCGATGGGTTGGTCCCGGCCGCTAGGCGGCTGGGATCAGCTCGTGCTCCTCGAGATAGGTGAGGATCTGCTCGGCGGACTCCTCGGGAGACTGGCTCTCGGTGTCGATCACCAGCTCCGGCTCCTCGGGCGGCTCGTAGGGGTCGGAGACGCCCGTGAACTCCTTGATCTCACCGGAGCGGGCCTTGGCGTAGAGGCCCTTGACGTCGCGCTCCTCGCAGACCTCGACCGAGGCCTTGACGTACGCCTCGACGAAGCGGCCGTCCATAATCTCCCGCGCCTCGTTGCGGATCTCGCGGTAGGGCGAGATGGCGGCCGTGATGACCGGCACGCCGTTGCGGGAGAGCAGGTTCGCGACGAACGCGATGCGGCGGATGTTCGTGTCGCGATCCTCCTTCGAGAAGCCGAGGCCCTTCGAGAGGTTCTCGCGGACGATGTCGCCGTCGAGCACCTCGAGCGGCACGCTGCGCTTGCGCAGCGCCTTGACGAGCTGGTTGGTGATCGTGGTCTTGCCCGAGCCGGAGAGGCCCGTGAACCAGAGGGTGAAGCCCTTGTGGTCGCTCATCCAATCCCCTCCTTGTATGCGTCGATCAGGATCTCGGCAACCTCGTCTCGCGAGAACTCGTGCGGCGGCTTCTCGCCGGCCTCGAGCATCTCGCGCACCTTCGTGCCCGACAGGAACAGGTGGGACTCCTGCGGGTGCGGGCACGTCTTCGACGAGCCCATCCCCTCGCACTCGTGGCACCAGAACGTGTGCTCGAAGAACAGCGGGGTGATCCCGAGCTCGTTCAGGTCGATGTCGTCGAAGATCCGCTGCGCGTCGTAGGTGCCGTAGTAGTCGCCGACGCCCGCGTGGTCGCGCCCGACGATGAAGTGGGTGCACCCGTAGTTACGGCGGATGACCGCGTGGAGCACGGCCTCGCGCGGCCCGGCGTAGTGCATCTTGCCGGGGTTGACGCCGAGCATCACGTGGTCCGGGTGGTAGTAGTTGTCCATCAGGACCTCGTAGCAGCGCATCCGCACGTCGGCCGGGATGTCGCCCTTCTTCGTCTCGCCGATCAGCGGGTGGATGAAGAGCCCGTCGCAGATCTCCAGCGCCGCCTTCGTGAGGTACTCGTGGGCGCGATGGATCGGGTTGCGCGTCTGAAAGGCGACGATGCGCTTCCAGCCACGGTCGGCGAAGGCCTTCTTCGTCTCCTCCGGCGTGGTGTAGCGCCGCATGAACGCGTCGTCGTGGTCCGGCAGCGCGTCGTGCTCGATGGGCCCGGCGATGCAGCGCGCGCCCTCCTCACGGATGGCGGCGACGCCCGGGTGCTCGTCGTCGGTGGTCCGGTAGACCTTCTCGGCCTCCAGCTCGACGTCGCGCTCGAAGATCTCCTCGACCGTCAGCCGGCCGAGCGCCTTGCCGTTGGGCGCGCTGAGCTCGACGACGTCGCCGACCTCGCACTCGAGATCGGTCGCGAGCGTGATCGGGATCGGCCAGATCTCGCCGGAGCCGAGGCGCATGTCGTTGCAGACCGACTGGTGGTCGGCCGAGCCCTGAAAGCCGGTCAGGGGCGCGAAGCCCCCGTTGGCGAGCAGCTCGAAGTCTGAGGCCTGGCGTGCGGTGAGGGTGAGCGCCAGCGCCGTCTCGGCGCTACCCATTGATGCCGCACTCCGTGCGGTCGGTTCCGGCCCAGCGGCCGGCGCGCGAGCTCTCGTCATCGCCCGGGATGGAGGTGCAGGGCATGCATCCGATCGACGGATACCCCTGGTCGTGAAGCGGGTTATAGGGCACGTGCCTGTCCTTTATGTAATTCCAGATTTGCTTGTCGTCCCAGTCGGCGAGGGGATTCAGCTTCCAGAGCCCGAATCGTTCGTCCCAGCCGAACTTCGGGGCACTGGCTCGCGTGTCCGAATCGACCCTGCGTACGCCTGAGACCCAGCAGTCGACCCCGACGAGGGCGGCGCGCATCGTAGCGACCTTTCGCGGAGCGCAGCACTCGTCGTTGGGCCCCCACTCGCCCGCGTCCCATCGCTTGCGCAGCCCGCGCGGGTTCTCCTGCACGAAGCGCTCGATCTCGATGCCGAAGTGCGCGGCCAGCCGGTCGCGGGTCTCGTAGGTCTCCGGGAACAGCAGCTCTGTGTCGATGTAGAAGAAGCGGGCCTCGGGCTCGACGCGGTGCGCCATGTCGACCGTCACCGAGCTCGTCTTCTGGAACGAGACGGCGAAGCGCAGCGCCGGGTGGAACTTCTCGATCGCCCAGGCGATGGCCTCGTCGGCACTCATGCGATCGACCTCGGCGCCCACCTCGGCGGGGTCGACTACCTCGCCCCCGATCCGCGGCGCCGCAGGAGCGGGGTACCGGCGGTTGCCGTTCGCGGAGGCGCCGTTGCCGTTGGTGGGCACGTCCTCGTGAAGCGGGCGCGGGCGCGCCGACCGGGTGACCACCTGGAGCTGTTCGGATGCCGAGGACATCAAACCGCGCATTCTCCCTCGCCGCGCTCGACCTTGTAGGGGTCGGAGCGGGACCAGTCGACGAACTGGTCGAGGGTCTCAAGACCGAATTCGACAGGCATCGTCAGGTCCTTGACCTCCGCCTCGAAGCGATCCGTGCCCGCACGCTCGACGAAGGTGTTGAAGGCCTCGCCCTCGTCGCGCTCGGACTCGTAGAGGCGCAGCCAGCGCTCGACCGCGTCGGGCACGCGCTTGGCGGGCAGGCGCGCCTTCAGGCGGTGGCCGTAAAGGACCTCGCCGCCCTCGTAGTTACCGCCGAGGTGGGGGATGTAGGCGGGGATCTGGCGCTCGCCGACCTTCAGCGAGGCGCCATAGAAACCGATGTTCGCGATGTGGTGCTGGGCGCAGCCGTTCGGGCAGCCGGACATCTTGATGTGGACGGCACGCGTGAGCGGATCGGTGATCTCCATCGTCTCCAGCCGCTCCTGGATGGCGCGGTTGAGGCCCATCGAGGAGGTGATGCCGAGCTTGCACGAGTCGGTGCCGGGGCACGAGACGACGTCGGTGATCTCGTCCTGGCCGGCGTCGCCGAGGCCGAGCTCGAGCAGGCGCTGCCATACGTCATAGACGGACTCGTCGCGGACCCAGCGCAGCACCAGGTTCTGGTGGACCGTGGTGCGGGCGTAGCCGCCGCTGAACTCGCGCATGATCTGCGCGAGCTCGCGCATCTGTTCGGGCGTGAGGTCGCCGCGGGTGACCTTCACGCTCACCGTCGAGAAGCCGTCCTGGCGCTGGGCCTTGACGCTGGACTCGCGGAAGCGCTCGAACTCGGAGAGGTCGCCGTTGGGGCTGCCCGCCTGCACGGGGACCGGCGGCGCATTCGCCTCCTCGTCGTCGACGAAGAGCAGGTGGTCGATCGAGAAGTCACGCTCGGCTACCCAGTCGCCCTGGAGCTCCTCCTCGACCATCTCGCGGAAGGCGTCGATGCCGATCTTGTCGATCAGGACCTTGATGCGGGCGCGGGCGCGGTTGACGCGCAGCCACTCCTGGCGGTCGAAGAGGCGGAAGACGGCCTCGGAGATCTTCAGGTAGTCGCCGTTGTCGAGCTCGACGAAGTCGTAGAGGGTGGGGGCGACGCGGGGCATGATGGACGTGCCGCCGCCGACCCGCACCTCGACGCCCCGGACGCCGTCGCGGATGCGCGGGATGAAGCCGATGTCGTGGATGCCGGTGATCGCGACGTCCTCGTCGGTCGCGGTGAACGCCGTCTTGACCTTGCGCGGCATCAGCTGGGTGACCGGGTGGCGGACGAAGTAGCGGACGTACGCGCCCGCATAGGGCGTGACATCGAAGGGCTCGCCCTCGGTGACGCCCGCGAAGGGGTCGCCGGTGACGTTGCGCACCGTGTTGCCGCAGCCCTCGCGCGAGGAGAGGCCGGCATCGGAGATGCGGCGGATGAACTTGGCGGCGTCCGGCAGCGGGACGTGGTGGACCTGGATGTTCTGGCGCGTCGTGATGTGGCCCTTGTTGAGGGGCGCGTAGTCCTCGATCACGTCGGCGAACGCCTCCATCTGCTCGGGCGTGATCCCGCCCATCGGCAGCTTCGTGCGGATCATCTGCACGTCGGGCTGGCGCTGGCCGTAGACGCCCTGCTTGAGGCGGAAGCCGATGAACTTGTCCTCGGTCTGCTCGCCGCGCATGAAGCTCGCCGCCTCGGTGTCGAAGTCGTCGAACTCGCGCTCGAGGACCGGGATGAGGTGCCCGGGCACGTTGTCGTAGACCTCGGGGTTCTCCAGCGACCCGCGGCGCCCCTTGCCCTTCTGGGGCTTGGCGTGCGTTACGTCGAGCTTGTACTCGGTGGAGATCCGCTCGCGCGCGTTCGCGGCGCCGCCGTTGGCCTGATCCCCATCAACCGGCGCTTGGCTCGCGGCACGCTCCTTGGCAGCCGTGGGCTCCATGCCCAGGCAGTATTACATAAAAGCTGACCGGGTTTAGGGTATTTAGGCTGGGCGGCCTAGTCGCGCCCACCCAGGCGTCGATCAGTCGACGTCCTTGTCCTCGATGATGAAGGCGACGCGCACGTGCGCGCGGTACTCGTCGAGGTTCTCGCCGCGGATCCCCGTGGAGACGATGTCGATCGCGCGGATGTTGCGAAGCGATCCCTGCGCCTGCGTGAGCGCCTGCTTCGCCGCGTCGTCGGTCGACGTCTTCGAGCTGCCTACCAGCTCGATGATCTTCACAACGGCCATGCTCTCCTCCTCACTGGCCGGCGCGCTCGTCGCGCCTGCCGTGCGGGTGTTCTATCCGTTTTGAGCGTGGCGTGCAGGCGAATGTCCCCACGCGCCGCCGCCGAGCTGCCGGGCGGAGACGCCTTCCTCGAGCGCGGCGCGCTGCCAGCGGCTGATCTCGGGCCGGGCGGGGTCCGGGGCGGGGGCGGTGTCGGCCAGGAACTGCTCGAGCGCCGCGACGATCGCCGCGGCCTCCGACTCCGACGCGGCCGGCGAGACCAGCTCGATCCTCGGCCTCGGGGGCCGGCGCCTGCCGTTGGTCGCCATGCCGGGAATCTAACCTGCCTCGGGTGAGCGAGGTCCCGGTATTCGACGCCGATGCCGTTCTCGGCGCCGTGCCCCCCGGGCTGGCGATCGAGCGGACCCGGCTCGCCTTCGAGCGTCACGCAGCCGGGGAGTGGGTGATGCCGGCGAAGGTGTACCTCGACGCCCCGCCGCACGGGGACTTCCGCGCGATGCCGGCGCGGGGCGACGGCTACGCCCTGCTGAAGTGGGTGACCTCGTTTCCGCACAACGCCGAGCGCGGGCTGCCGGCGGTCGCCGGCGCGCTGGTCCTGTCCGACGCGGGCACCGGGGCCCTGGTGGCGATCATGGACTGCGCCAGCGTCACGTCGCTGCGAACCGGGGCGGCGGCCGCGGTCTCCGCGCAGGCGCTGGCGACGGGGGATGCGTCGGCAGTGGGAGTGATCGGTTGCGGGGTCAACGGCGCCTGGGCCGCGCGCTGCCTCGCGGCGGCCGGCTTCGATTCGGGGATCTGTGCCGACGTGCGCCCGGAGCCGGCCGAGGCGCTCGCGTCGGAGCTCGGCTGGCGAGTGGGCGAGCGCGCCGAGGCCGCGGCGCAGGACGTGGTCGTGACCGTCACGCCCGGCGAGCAGCCGGTGGTCCTCGCCGCCGAGGTGCGCGACGGACAGCACTTCGCCGTCCTGGGCGCCGACGCGCACGGCAAGGCGGAGGTGGAGGCCGCGGCGCTCGAGCGCTGCCGCCTGTTCTGCGACGAGTGGGAGCAGGCGGCGGGCGGCGGCGAGCTCTCGGGGGCCGTCCAGCGGGGGGAGGTCGCTCGTGCCGACGTCACGCCGCTCGGAGAGATCCTCGCCGGGACCGCGCGCGGCCGCGGATCGGCGGAGGAGATCACGCTGTTCGACTCCACCGGCCTGGCGATCCAGGACCTGGGGATCGCGACCGCGGTGCTCGTGGCCTGGGAGTCGGGGGCGATCGAGGCCGCGACGGTGAGGCTTTAGGCGCCGACGCGCCGCGTCAGCGGATCTTCGTCTTCTCGGTTCTCAGCCCGCGTTGGACTTCTCGAGCGATCGCCGCACGCTGTCGGGGTCGCGGAAGATCTGGTCGTAGCCCGCCGGCTTCATCTCGTAGCCGAGCTCGTCGAGGTAGCCGCTCGTCTCCAGCAGCGTCATGTCGTGCGGCTTCGGCCGCGCTTTGCCGGCGCTCTCGCCGCCCTGCAGCGAGCAGGGGATGGCCGCGATCGCGCTGGGGTCCGGGAGCTCGGCGGGCTCCATGTTCTTGCGCTTGAAGTCGAAGCTGCGGCCGATGTTCGTGGCGTGCTGGTGCCGCCGGTTGAGGTGGCCGAGGCCGAACCTGTAGGAGATGAGCTTGAGGATCGACTCGTGGGTGATCTGCATGTGGCTGACCCCACCCCTGCGGGTGTAGGGCGAGATGCAGACGCCCGGCGTGCGGAACCCGGTCATGCCCCAGTCCTCGTAGAGGTCCCCCTTGTTTCGCCGGTCGTCGGGCACGAACCGGGGCGGGACGTGATCGAAGAAGCCGCCCCACTCGTCGTAGTCGATGAACAGCGCGCCGCGCTCGTACTGAGGCGATTCCATGAAGGCGTGCGCGACGTCGGACATAAACGCCTGGCCCAGGCGGATGTCGCCGTGGGGGTGCTCGTCAGCCGAGGTGCCATCGCCCCCGCCGCCGTCGTGGAAGGGCGGGTCGACGAAGCAGATGTTGGGCAGCGTCCCGGCCGCGGCCTGCGTGTAGAAGGCCGAGACAGGCTTCGTCCAGGCCAGGCCGCGGGCCCCGTAAAGGCCCGCGAAGGGCAGGTCCGAGTTGTAGTAGCCCACCGTGACCCCGTTGGCCTCGGCGCGGTCGAAGATCGTCTCCCAGGTGAAGCCGAGGTCGGAGTTGGTCGGGAGCTCGTTCGACTTCTGGCCCCCGTTCTGGGCGCCCCACTGGTAGTGGCGGTTGGGATACGTCGACGCCATGATCGAGCAGAACCAGCGGTCGTAGAGGTTGTATGCGTGGGCGGCGTGGGGGATGAAGTGGACGTCGTCCTTCAGGTAGTAGCCGGCCGCGAACTCGTCGCTGCCCGTGCCCTCCTCGTTGCCCATGACGAAGCGGTCGTTGCGCCCGCCGTTCCACTGCCAGCGCCCGCCGTCCCAGCCGTGGTCGGGGTCGGGGTGGCTGCAGCCCTGATAGTCGGGGGTCAGGTGGTGGGTGGGCACCTGGTTGCCGTCGGCGTCGGGATAGGTGAGCCCCTCGTTCTGGGCGTCGGCCTCCGGGTGCCAGCCGAAGTAGTGGTCGAACGACCGGTTCTCCATCATCAGCACGACGAAGGTGTCGACGGGCAGGTTCCGTGGGCTCGGCAGATGCCTACGCGCCTGTTGCCTCGCGGCCTCGGCGACCAGGGCCTCGGCCGGAAGGGCGCTGGCCAGTGCGGCGCTGCCGGCGACGGCCGCGGTGCGCGTCAGGAAGTCGCGCCGGCGCATGAACGCCTCGGGATGCTCGGCGGCCAGGCGCTCTCCGCCCTCGGCGTCCGCGAGCTCGCCCCGGGCGAGCTTCGCCGAGTGGTCTGCAGGTCGGCGCAGGCTCACGGCCCGCCTTCTCCCCATCGCGCCATCGGCGAATAGTGAATCGCGAATCGCCGGGAGTTGTGCCGGTTCGGTTGAGCGCCCGCGCTACAGCGGGATGTTGCCGTGCTTGCGCTTCGGCTGTTCGACGCGCTTCGTCTGCAGGGTGCGCAGGGCGCGGATCAGCTTCGGGCGGGTCTGGTGAGGCTCGATCACGTCGTCGATGTAGCCGCGCTCGGCCGCCGAGTAGGGGTTGGCGAAGTGGGCCTTGTAATCGCCGATCAGCTTCTCGCGGCGCTCGTCGGGGGTGGGCGACTGCGAGATGTCCTTGCGATAGATGATGTTCACCGCGCCCTCGGGCCCCATCACGGCGACCTCCGCCGAGGGCCAGGCGAAGTTGAAGTCGGCGAGCATGTGCTTGGAGTTCATGACGTCGTAGGCGCCGCCGTAGGCCTTGCGCGTGACGACGGTCAGCTTGGGCACCGTCGCCTCGGTGAACGCGTAGAGCAGCTTTGCCCCGTGGCGGATGATCCCGCCCCACTCCTGCGAGGTGCCGGGAAGGAAGCCGGGGACGTCGCAGAAGGTCAGCAGCGGGATGTTGAACGCGTCACAGGTGCGGACGAAGCGCGCCGCCTTCTCCGACGACTCGATGTCGAGGACGCCGGCGAGGTGCTTGGGCTGGTTGCCCACGACCCCGACGGGATAGCCGTCGAGGCGCGAGAACCCGCAGACGATGTTCTGCGCGAAGTGCTCGTGGACCTCGAAGAACTCGCCGTCGTCCACGATCAGCGAGATCACGTCGCGCATGTCGTAGGGCTTCTGCGGGTCGTCGGGAACGATGTCGTCGAGCGCCGGGTCCTCGCGGTCGGGATCGTCGTAGGGCTCGACCCGCGGCGGCATCTCGAGGTTGTTCTGCGGCAGGAACGACACGAGGTAGCGGACGTCCTCCAGGCACGACTCCTCGTTCTCCGCGGCGAAGTGGGCGACGCCCGACTTGCTGTTGTGGCTCATCGCCCCGCCGAGCTCCTCGAACTCGACCTCCTCGCCGGTGACCGTCTTGATCACCTCGGGGCCGGTGATGATCATATGAGAGGTCTCCTTGACCATGAAGATGAAGTCGGTCATCGCCGGCGAGTACACCGCGCCGCCCGCGCACGGGCCCATGATCAGGCTGATCTGCGGGATCACCCCCGAGCACCGGACGTTGCGGACGAAGACGTCGCCGTAGGCGCCGAGCGAGACGACGCCCTCCTGGATCCGCGCCCGGCCCGAGTCGTTGATGCCGATCACGGGCGCGCCGATCTTCGCGGCGAGGTCCATGATCTTGCACATCTT
>Ga0126312_10002514_pt1 | contig 12266 bp, 10 predicted proteins | sample Plot104A_FD_92537 | JGI IMG/M metagenome (GOLD analysis project Ga0126312, IMG submission 92537) | Serpentine soil microbial communities from UC McLaughlin Reserve, CA, USA - Plot104A | ecosystem: Environmental > Terrestrial > Soil > Grasslands | place: USA: UC McLaughlin Reserve, Lake County... | reverse complement strand
TGCCGTCGCCGGCCACGTCGTTGGTCGCCGTGGCGACCTCGCGGACGAGCTGGGCGCCCTGGTTCTCGAACACGTCCTCGATCTCGATCTCGCGGGCGATGGTGACCCCGTCGTTCGTGATCGTGGGCGCGCCGAACTTCTTGTCGAGCACCACGTAGCGGCCCTTGGGGCCGAGCGTGACCTTCACCGCGTTCGCGACGGAGTCCACGCCCGCCTCGAGCGCCCTACGGGCGTCGGCGTCGTACTTGAGCTCCTTGTGAGCCATTTCTTTCTAGACCTCCGTGATCCGGTTAAGCGACCTTGGCCAGCACGTCCGACTCGCGGAGCACGAGCAGGTCGTCGCCCTCCACCTCGATCTCCGTGCCGCCGTACTTGGAGTAGAGGACCTCGTCCCCCTCCGAGACGTCGAGCGGGATTCGCTTCTCCCCGTCCTCGTCCCACCGGCCCTCGCCGACGGCGAGGACCTTGCCCCGCTGGGGCTTCTCCTTGGCCGTGTCGGGCAGGACGATGCCGCTGGCTGTCGTCTCCTCTTCCTCGATCGCGCTGACGATCAGGCGATCGCCCAGGGGCTTGAGCTTCATCTAGCGAAACCTCCGTAAGAAGTTTGATCCTTGGCACTCTGTGAGCGCGAGTGCCATGTTGGCACTCTAGCAAGCAGAGTGCCAAGGCGTTAGGCGTTAGGCGTTAGGAGTTAGGCCCGGCTGGCCACTTCTACTGCCTACCGCCTACGGCCTCCTGCCTAATTCTGGCCTGCCCCGCCCGCTCGCAGGCGTTCCGCAATCTCCGGCGGCCGGTCGGATATTTGCGAGAAGCGGACGACCGTCACGGTGTCGTCCATCTCCACCTTGCGGCCGTAGATCTGCTCGAGGAAGTGGACCATCTCGTCCAGGCGGCGGAACTCGGGGTTGTCGTGCTCGATGTCGCGCGGGGAGAGCTCATTGACCTTCTTGATCTCGACCGAGTCGATCACCGCGTCGAAGATACGCTCACGCGGGGAGTGCTGAAAGCCAACCGTGATCATCACGACCTCGCCCTTGCGGTACTTCTTGCTCTTGTCGCCCAGGCGGATGGTTGCGGTCTTGCGGCCGCGCTTGAGCTGGTCGACGAACAGGGGCGAGTAGAAGTTGAGGACGAACACGACGGCGGCAGCCTACCTTTCGCGCCCCAGTGCGGATAGTGCCGCCGCGGCCATCTGGCGCTCTCCCTTGTAGCTCAATCGCTCGGCCGCCTCCTCGAGCGGCATCCAGGCGGCCGACTCCACCTCCTCGTCGTGGTTCTCCACGCTTCCGGAGCGGTAGCGGAACAGGAAGAAGCTGACAACCTTGAGCACCCGCTCGCCCCCGCGGACGTACCAGTAGCGGATGTCCCCGAGCTTCTCGACGGGATCGCCCTCGACCCCCGCCTCCTCGCGGACCTCGCGGGCGGCGGCCTCCACCGCCGGCTCCGTGCCCTCGGGATGGCCCTTCGGAAGGGCGACCACGCCCTCGCGCGACCGGACCACGGCGACGAAGGGCCGGCCGCGGAAGTTGCGAATCATCAGCCCCCCGCTCGAGAACTCGCGGATCAGGCGTCGTCCTCCGGGACGAGCGGAACGAATCGCACCGGCACCACCGCCTCCTCGGCGCCGTCCCTGAAGCGCATCAGCAGCTCGCGCCCCTTGCGCTCCACCGGGCAGACGAGCGCAGCCCCCGGGGCCAGCTGCTCGAGCAGCGCCCGTGGCGGTTCGTCGAGGGCGGCGGCAGTGACCGATATGCCGCCGAACGGGGCGCGGTCGGGGGCGCCCCGGGTGCCGTCGCCGGCGCGGACCTCGACGTTGTCGTAGCCGAGCTCCGCAAGGACCGCCCGGGCGCCCTCGGCGAGGCTCTCGTAGCGCTCGATCGTCACCACCTCCCGGCAAAGCCGCGACAGCACCGCGGCCGCGTAGCCGGATCCCGTTCCCACCTCGAGCACGCGCTCGTCTCCCTCCAGCTCCAGCAGCGAGGCCATGCAGGCGACGATCCAGGGCTGCGAGATGGTCTGCCCCTCGGCGATCCGGAGCGCGCCGTCGCGGTAGGCGTCCCGGACCATGTCCTCAGGGACGAAGCGCTCCCGGGGCACCTCGCCCATGGCGGCGAGGACGCGGTCGTCCTCGATCCCGCGACGCCGCAGCTGCCGCTCGACCATGCGGGCGCGCCTGCGGGCGAAGGGGTCGTCAGTGGATGTAGTTCCGGAGCCGCCCCGGCTCATGGACGGTCACCTTCCCCCGTCCCAGCGTCACCACGCCCGCGCGCTCGAGCGTCGCCAGGAAGCGGCTGGCGCTCTCCCGAGACGTGCCGGCCAGGTGAGCGATCTCGGCCTGGGTCGCCTTGATGAGGACGTCCTCCTGCGGCGCGCCCTCGGCCTGACGGGCCACGGTCTGGGCCAGCAGCGCACTGGCCACCCGCCCGGGCACGGTCTGGAACGACTGCTGGAGCAGGCGCTCGGTGGTGCGGCGGACGCGTTCGGCCAGCGACGCCAGGAGCTTGCTGGCGATGTCGGGGTTGTTCTTGATCTGGCGCTGGAGGTCCGGGGCCAGGAGGGCCACGGCAGAGGTGTCCTCGATGGCTTCCGCGGTGGCCGAGCGCGTCTCGCCCCTGAACATCGCCAGCTCGCCGAACATGCCGCCCGCCCGCAGCTCCGCCAGGGCGATCGTGCGGCCGTCCTGGTGCTCGCGCGTGAGGATCACCGCGCCGTCTTTGATGAGGTAACACGTGTCGCCCTCGTCGCCCTCGTGGAAGATCACCTCGTTCCGCTGCCAGGAGCGGGGAACGGCGGCCTGGGCGACCTCGTTGAGCTCGCGCTGGGAGAGGTCCGCGAACACCTCGGTCCGCGCAAGGAGCGCTGCCGTCTCCTCCCCAGTTGGCATTGGCGCATAATCTTGCATGGCATGGCAGTAGCCGGGCCGACCGTCACCGAACGGGACGTCGAGGACGCGGCCGCTCTGCTCGACGGACGCGTCAGGGAGACGCCCCTGCTCGCCGCCGGAGAGCTCTCGCGCCACCTCGGCGCACGGACCCTCCTGAAGGCGGAGAACCTTCAGCTCACCGGCTCCTTCAAGGTCAGGGGCGCGCTGAATACCGTGGCCCGGCTGTCGCCGGACGAGCTCGAGTGCGGCGTGGTGGCCGCCAGCGCCGGCAATCACGCCCAGGCGGTGGCCTGGGCCGCCCGGGGCGCCGGGGCGAGCGCCAAGCTCGTGATGCCGGAAGGCGCCCCGCTGGCCAAGGTCGCAGCGGTACGCGAGTACGACGGCGACGTCCACCTGGTGGAGGGCGGCTACGACGCCGCGGGAGCCGAGGCGCGGCGGCTGGCGGAGGAGGAGGGCCGGACGCTGATCCACGCCTTCGACCGCGCGAGCATCGTCGCCGGCCAGGGCACGGTCGGTCTCGAGATCGCCCGTCAGGACCCGGGCGTGCGCCTCGTCGTCGTGCCGCTGGGCGGCGGCGGCCTCTCGAGCGGGATCGCGATCGCCCTGGCCGGGCGCGCCAAGGTGGTGGGTGTGCAGGCCGAGGAGCGGGCCGGGGCCACGATCTGCGACGGGATCGCGATCAAGCGGCCCGGGGACTTCACCTCGCCGCTGGTGGAGCGCCACCTGGCGGATGTCGTCACGGTCTCCGACGACGAGGTCGCCGAGGCGATGGTGCTGCTGCTCGAGCGGTCGAAGCTGGTGGTGGAGGGCGCGGGCGCGGTGGGCGTGGCGGCGCTAATGCACGGCCGCGTCGAGCCGCCGGCCGAAGGATCCGTCTGCGCCGTGCTCTCCGGCGGCAACGTCGACGCGTCGCTCCTGTCCGAGTGCATCCGCATGGGGGAGACGGCCGCCGGGCGCCGCATGGTGATCGGCACCGTGGTGCCCGACCGCCCCGGCGCGCTGGCGGGCCTGCTCCGGCTGGTGGCGGACCACGGCGCGAACGTAGTGGACGTGGAGCATCTGCGGGACGGCATCGAGCTGCACGTCCGCGAGACGGCGATCAAGCTGGTGCTCCAGACGCGCGGCGGCGAGCACGGTCGCGAGATCGTGGAGGCGGCACGCGAGCGGGGCTTCTCGGTGGCGGTGGAGCGGGAGGTGGTCTAGCCCGGGTTCCGCACGCCTCGGAGTTGTGGCTGTCGGCGGATCACGGGCTGCCCACACTGGTCGCGCGTCCGGCCGCGCTTGCTACCTTCGCCGAGGTGGACTTAGCATGGATCCACGGGACCTCCGCGCCCGGTCGTGCCCTACCGGTGCGCGCATTTCGGGTATGGCTCCGCTGAGTCGCAACGCTCCCGGCCGGATGGCGGCGCGTCGTGGATGAGACCCCCGACCGCTTGACGAGACTCGAGCCCGGCTCGATGTTCGCGGGCTACCGCATCGAAGGAGTGCTGGCTCGTGGCGGGATGGGCGTCGTCTACACGGCGACGGACCCGGACCTGGAGCGCACGGTGGCGCTGAAGATCATCGCGCCCGAGCACACGCAGAACCCCGATGCGGTCGCGCGCTTCAAGTCCGAGGCGCGGCTGGCCGCCTCCTTGGAGCACCCAAACATCGTCCCCATTCACCGCGGCGGGGAGTTTGGCGGCGTCCTCTACCTGGCGATGCGCTTGGTGCCCGGCACGAATCTGCGCGAGATCATCGATCAGGGTCCGTTGCCTACGGGCCGCGTCCGGCGAGTCATTGCGCAGGTTGCCGCCGCGCTCGATGCCGCGCACGCGCGCGGGCTCGTGCACCGCGATGTCAAGCCGGGCAACATCCTGATCAGCGGCGCGGGCGAGCACGAGCACGTCTATCTCACCGACTTCGGGCTCACCAAGCAGTTGGGAACGGCGGGCAGCCTGACCCGTACCGGGATGTGGGTGGGAACCCCGGACTACGTCGCGCCCGAGCAGATCCAGGGCCAGAAGATCGACGGGCGCACCGACATCTATGCCCTGGGCTGCGTCCTCTACGAGATGCTCACCGGCAGCGTCGCGTTCCCGAGGGACAACGACGCCGCCAAGCTGTGGGCCCACATGACCGAACCGCCTCCGCCCCTGACTTCGAAGCGCCCCGACCTAGTCCCGGCCTTCGGCGAGGTCGTGGCGCGCGCAACGGCGAAGGACCCGGACGCGCGTTACGCGAAGGCCTCCGAGCTCGCCGCCGGAGTAGATCGCGCCATCGCCGAGCAGCAGTCGAAGCCGAAAACCGAGGTCAGCCCCGCGAGCCGGCCGTTCGATGCGACTGTCCGAACGACCGATGTGTTGGAGGACGCGTCCGTCGCGGAAGCCACGCACCAAGCACGGAGGTCGCTGCCACCCACGGCCCGGATGCCCGAGCAACGTGCCGGGCCGCCGCCGGCGCAGGACCCGCCCGGCGGCGAGCCGACGGGCCGGGTGGAGGAGCGCGACCGCGGCGGCGCGGGACGGCTGGCCAGGCGCGTCTGGCCGCTCGCGGCCGGCCTAGCGGTCGTCGCGGTGGTCGCGGCGGTGGTGGTGTTGGCGTCCGGCTCTTCAGATGACGGCTCTTCGAACAAGCCCTCCGGCGAGCTGGTGTCGGGGCCATTGGCGGCCGTGCCGACCAACCACGTCGACGGCGCCGGGACGGCGTCCCTTCGCGTCAAAGGGAATGTGGCGACGGTGACCCTTCACGCAGATGGCCTGCTCAACAATGCGCCGCATGCCATGCACATCCACGCCGGGGGGCAGGGCAAGTGCCCGCCGGCATCTGCCGCGAAGCTGCACGACGGGCATCGGGCCATGAGCACCAGCAACGGTGCGCCGTTCTACGGCAAGCCGCGCACAGCGCTGACGACGACCGGCCCCACAGGCCCGGCGAGCATCCTGGCCTTCCAGCGCTTCCCGGCAACGGGCAAGATCACGTATAGGCGGAGCATCAGGCTCATCCCGTCCGCGGAGCGCTTCGTTCGCAAGAACAACGCCGTCATCGTCGTGCACGGCATCGACTACAACAGCAACGGCATCTACGACGGAGTTATCGACCGGAGCGACTTGGACCGCGCCGTGCAAGGCGAGACCACGGCGCCGGCACTCTGCGGCCGGATAGTCGCTGCTGCGTCTTCGAGCGCGTCCGCCGGGCCACAACGCCCGGGAGGCGCCCGCGTCTACACCGCTTCGCTTACCCTCCAGGCGGCGGCTCCCGGCGCTCCGAGCTGGCTTTGCACCCTGCAAAGAGCGACGAGCTGACCGTCTAGAGAGGCGGGGAAGCGCGTGGTGCTGGCGCGCTCGGCGTCGCGGTGAGACAGGGGCCGCCGCCGACGACCCCGAAACAGGCGACCTCCTCACCCAGTTCGCCGCGCCGCGGTTGAAAGGGTGGCGTTCCTCGCCCGGTCTTGTTAGGTTCGCCCCATGCTCAAGCGACTAGCGATCGGACTCGCCCTCATTGCTTTCCTGGCTCTTCCGGCCCCGGCAGGCGCGGTGCTCTCGGGCACGAACGGCCGGATTGTCTTCATCAAGGGCCCCGCCTTCGGCAACACTCAGCTCTTCCTACGCAGCGTCATCGGCAGCACAGGCGGCGGGTCCACCAGCGGTCCGCTCGCCACGGGGCTGGCGCAGCAGCACCGCCACCCCACCTGGTCGCCCGACCGCACGAAGATCGCGTTCGCCCACGGCACGGGCGGCGTTTTCGACATCTACACCCTCGATCTCACCACGCCGGGCGCGACCGCCCAGAACATCACGAATACCCCCGCGGTCAGCGAAGACCGGCCGGCCTGGTCGCCCGACGGCACACGCATCGCATACGAGAACGCCACTGACATCTTCGTCCGCACCCTTAGCCCCGGCGGCACCATCAACATGACCAGCACGCTCGCTGGCAAGGCGTGGAAGGCGGCCTGGAGCCCGGACTCGCAGACTCTTTACTACGGGCTCGGGGACATCACCGTGGCGCCGAACGGCACCAACAACGACGTCACGCTACGCCGACAGCCGGCGAACAACTCGAACGCGGGAACGGAGCTGCTCCACATCAGCGGGGCCCACGTGTTCCAGCCATCGATCTCACCCGACGGGGCGACGCTCTGCTACACGTCCAGCACTCAAGGCAGCGCCCTGCCCACCACCGCCGTTGTCCTGGCCGCCCCGCTGAGCGCGCCAGGCTCGTTCATGAAGATCGCGGACACCGGCAAGGGCGACTACAACTGCACCTGGTCGCCGGATGGAACCAAGATCGCGTACACCGAGGATTACGCGGGCAACAGCGAGATCTTCATGAAGAACTCCGACGGGTCGGGCATCCCCATCGACTTGACCAATGCCGCTGGGTTGTTCGAGGGCAACGCCGACTGGGCACCCGATGGCCGGCCCACCTGTCCGGACACCGCGGCCACGACGACGGTCAACACGCCGGTGACGATCACCGTCGCCTGCACGGACACCGGGCCGGCCTACGAACGGTCTGACGTCCGCGAGTTCAACACCACCAATCCAAGCCACGGCACCGTCAAGCAGGACCTCGCCGGCGACCCGTTTGTCTACACCCCCAACGCGGGCTTCGCCGGCACGGACTCGTTCCAGGTCAGGAGCTTCGATGACTTCGGGTTCGGAGCCGACACCGGCACCGTCACGGTCACCGTGCGGGCCGCCGGCGGCGGAGGCGGCGGCGGGACCACCACCACCCTGAAGTGCGGCGGAAAGACCGCCACGATCGTCGGCACAGCCGGCAACGACGTCCTCCTCGGCACCGACGGGGCCGACGTGATAGTCGGGCTCGATGGCAACGACCGAATCCGCGGCGGGCGCGGCAGGGACGTCATCTGCGGCGGTTCCGGCCGTGACCGGCTGAGCGGCGGTCGCAGCGGGGACCGGATCGCCGGCGGCCGCGGCAACGACCGAATCGGCGGCGGCTCGGGGAACGACCGGTTGTCCGGCAACAGCGGCCGCGACCGGCTGTCCGGCAACAGCGGCCGGGACCGGCTGTTCGGCAACAGCGGCCGCGACCGGCTGTTCGGCAACAGCGGCCGGGATTCGCTGAGCGGGGGCTCGGGTGGGGACAGGCTCTCCGGCGGCTCGGGCCGCGACAGGCTGAAGGGCAACTCGGGCCGCGATCGCCTCAACGGAGGCTCGGGTCTCGACCGCTGCAACGGCGGGTCAGGGCTCGACATCGGGTCGCGCTGCGAGCTCAGCTCGCGCATCCCTTAGCAGCGGAAGCCCGGGTCCGCGCGCCTCTCCGGGAGCCACTCGGACTCCGCGCGCGCCGCGTCGCTACACGCGCGTGACCCCGCGACCCGCGCCCGGCATCGACCAGGTGAAGCGGGTGACGTCATCGCGTGGGGCCAGGGCGCCGGGGCGGGTGCCGCGACGCACGAAGAGCACCGGGGCGGGCGCGGCGCCGGCGAGCTCGGAGCGCGTCGGGCCGAGTCCCTCCTCGCGCCAGCGGTCGGATAGGCCCACCACAAGAAGCCCGGCGCCGCCCGCGGCGTCGACGATGCCCTTCCTCCCCGGTTCGGCGACCAGCGGCTCGGCGGCCACGCCGGCGTATTGGCGGACCAGGATCCCGGCGTCGCCGAGAAGGCGGTTCACCCGCGCCTGCTCGTCGACCTGACCGGCAGCCCCGAGGAGCCTGAGGGGGGCCGACGTGGCCGCCGCGATCCAGGCGCCGAGCTCGAGCGCCGCCCAGTCGTGCTCGGCGCCGCCGAAGGGGGCGATCACCGGCGCCTCCGGGCCCGGCGCCACGGGAACGCTCTCCCGTGCCACGAGCACCGCCACGTCGCAGGGTGCCTCCCGCAGCACGGTCCCCACGTCGCCCCGGGGCACGCCGCCGACCAGGGGTCGATAGCCGTCGACCAAGAGCAGCGCGACCTCCTCGCTCTCGGCGAGCTTGGAGAGGTCCTCGCCCGGGTCGGACGACACGAAAGCCACGCCGCGGGCCGCCACGCCGCGATCGATCAGGCCGGTGCGGGTCTCGTCCATGTGCTGCTTGGCCTCTTCCAGCAGCCGCTGCTCGGTTTGGAGCCCACCGCGCGCGGCAGCTCCGCGAGTGGGCCGCAGCAGCCGGGCGACGATCAGCTCGCGCGGTGGCTCCGAGCGGGCGAGCGGCTCCGCCAGCGACAACAGGTGCGGGAGCGCGCCGTCCGACTGCGGCGCCACGAGCACCGCCTGTTCCGGCAGCTGTAGCCCAGGGAACTGCGCCACGGACATCTGGCGGGCGGCCTCGAGCTCCTCTTCGAGCGGCACGCCGAGCTCGTTCCTGGGATCGAGAAGCCTGAGAAGCGGCCCGGCGATCAGCGTCGTGACCAGGGCCATGATCACGAGCATCGTGAACAGCGCCTGCGAGATCACGCCGGTGTCCAGCGCCAAGTTTAGCACGATCAGCTCGGTCATCCCGCGCGTGTTCATGAGCGTCCCGACGACCGCCGAGGAGCGCCAGTCGAAGCCGGTCGTCCGGGCGGCTATCGCGGCGCCTACGAGCTTCCCGACCAGCGCGACGAGCAGGACCAAGAGCGTCATCAGCCACAGTACGGGCCTGTCGAGTAGGCCGATGTCGGTTCGGAGACCGGTGAAGACGAAGAACAGCGGCAGCAGCAGAATCACGACGAAGTCCTCGAGCCGGCGCGTGACGTCCTCGGTGAGACCCGCATGCCGCGGCATGATCAGACCCATCACGAAGGCGCCGAAGATCAAGGCCACGCCGATCTCCTGGGTGGCCCACGCCGAAAGCAGCACGCCGGCGAAGATCAGAGCAATCCAACCGCCCGGCACCCGGCCCGCCTCGTCGTAGGCCGTGGACACTCGCGCCAGCAGCGGGCGCACGCCCGCGGCCATGAAGACGCAGAAGAGCGCGGCGAGTCCGACGGTGACAGCGATGTCGCTCGGGGAGCCCGCCACGGTGATCGCCGTGGCGAGCGCGACGAGCAGCCACGCAGTGACGTCGTCGATCGCCGCGGCCGCCAGTACGACCGCGCCTATGGGCCGCTTGATCATGCGCCGCTCGACCAGGATCCGGGCCAGCACCGGGAAGGCCGTTATCGACATCGAGATCCCCATGAACAGCGCGAAGGAAGCGAACTTCGTGTCCGGCGCGATGACGTCGAAGAGCGGCAGCGCCAGCGCGATGCCCATGATCAAGGGCAGCGCGACGCTGGCGTTGGAGATCGTGGCGATCTGGGCGGCCCGGGCGCGGATCTCGCCCACGTCGAGCTCCAAGCCGATCAAGAACATGTAGAAGATCAGGCCCAGCTGGGCCGCGAGCCCGAGATAGGGGACGATGTCCTCCGGGAAGATCGAGCCGGCCAGGGAGGGCGCGAGCGCCCCGAGGAGAGTGGGTCCGAGGGCGATGCCGGCCAGGGCCTCGCCCATGACCCGCGGCTGGCCGAGCTTGACCGCGACCGTCCCCATCGCCCGTGCCGCGAGGATCGCGACGCCGACGGCGACGAAGAAGGCGGCGAAGAGGCTCTCCTCGTCGCGCTGCTTGTCGGCCGTGATGTGCTCGCCACCCCCGGCGCGGCGGCCCGGCGCCGTGACGAGCAGCTCGGTGGTGCGCTCGACGGCGGCGCCGTGCACCTCGCGGATCCGTCCACCTAGGCAGCGGACCCGTGCCCGCAGCACCCCCTCCGTGTAGCGGCCGCGCCCGAGCGTCCTGTCCTCGGTCTCGAGCGCCACCTCCGCTCCGTCGCCCTTCACGATCAGGTCATCGCCGAGGCAGACCGAGTGCGGCGACAGCTCGTAGTGGCCCTCGAGCGAGCCGGGCGTGCGGCGCCGCTGGGCCGAGGCGATGGGAAGGTCGCCGCTGACGTCGGCCACCACCGACCCCTCGCCCAGGCGGCCGCGTATGCGGGGCCCCTGCACGCGCGCGTCAAGGTGCTTGGCGCCGCCGGTCACGCAGTCGACGTCGCCCGTGAGGCGGCCCCGCTCCAGCTTCAACGCCCCGCCAAGAGTCCCCGAGCCGTTCTCGAGGTCCACGAACCGGCCAGACTGCTTCAGGTCGAACCTGCGGCCCAGGCAGTCGTCGCCCACCGCGACCTCATAGCCCCCGGCGACGTGCCGCTCTGCCTCGCGATCCTGGCCGGCGCCGATCATCGCCGTGGCCGCCGCCGTGACGACGAGTGCCGCCAGCCCGTAGGCGGGAACGAACCGGCGACGGCGGATCGAGGGGGTGGTGCTCACTCGAAGCTCGTCCGAATCTACATCCGGTCGGGATCCGCTTGATGGAGCCAGACGGGTGTGAGAGGGTCGCGCGACCCGTGAGCGACGCGAAGACCGCATTCCTCTTCCCGGGCCAGGGCTCCCAGAAAGTAGGCATGGGAGCCGAGCTGCGCGAGACCGATCCGGACGTGCTGACCGACTACCTGAGTCGGGCCGACGAGATCACCGGCCTGCCGGTCAGCCAGTACGTCGCAGAGGGGCCGCTCGAGATGCTCACGAGGACCGACGTGGCACAGCCGGCCCTGTTCTCCCTCTCGATGGCGGTCGTGGAGGCGGCCCGCGACATCGGCCTGCGCGCCGACTTCGTGGCCGGTCACAGCCTGGGCGAGTACACCGCCGCGGCGGTGTCGGGGGCGCTCCGCGCGGACGACGCGCTCCCGCTGGTCTGCGAGCGCGGCCGGCTGATGGCCGACATCCAGTCGGAGCGGCCGGGGGCGATGGCGGCGATCATCGGGCTGTCCCGGGACGAGGTCGAGCAGCTGTGCGGCCAGGCCTCGGAGGCCGGGCTCGTGGCGCCGGCCAACGTCAACTCGGAGAGCCAGATCGTCGCGTCGGGCGAGGAGGCTGGCATCGAGCGGCTCATCGCGCTGGCCGAGGAGGCCGGCGCGCGGCGGGCGCTGCGGCTCCAGGTGGGGGCGGCTTTTCACAGCGAGCTGATGAAGCCGGTGCAGGAGCGGCTGGGGGCGAAGATGGACGACCTGACCTGGGAGGACCCGGAAACGCCGCTGGTTGCCAACTGCTCGGGCGAGCCGGTGACGACGGGCGACGGCGTGCGGCAGGCGCTCCTGACCCAGATCGCCAGCCCAGTGCTCTGGGTTGACTGCGTGCGCACGTTGCGCGAGGCCGGCTGCCAGACCTTCATCGAGCTGGGCCCGGGACGTGTGCTGAGCGGGCTCGTTCGCCAGATCGACCCCGAGGCGGAAGTGCTGTACGCGGATTCGCGCGAGGCGCTGGCCGCCTACGCCGAAGCCTAGGCCCCCAGTACCCAGCGGCCCTCTTCGCGCCGCAGCGTCACGCGGTCCGAGCTGTCGTCGAGCGAGATCGTCGCCGTGCCCGAATCCATGTCGATCTCCACGCGCAGCGCGACGCGCGCTGGCGGCGCGGGCGACTCCTCGGGCGGCGCGGGCGACTCCTCGGGC
>Ga0126312_10002513_pt1 | contig 12272 bp, 11 predicted proteins | sample Plot104A_FD_92537 | JGI IMG/M metagenome (GOLD analysis project Ga0126312, IMG submission 92537) | Serpentine soil microbial communities from UC McLaughlin Reserve, CA, USA - Plot104A | ecosystem: Environmental > Terrestrial > Soil > Grasslands | place: USA: UC McLaughlin Reserve, Lake County... | reverse complement strand
CGACGTGCTGCTGGACGGCCGCGACGCGGCCAACGACGCCGGGACGCTGCTCGGCCCGACGATCGCCGAAACGGCCGATCGCGAGTCGGAGCTCGCGCGGGAGGAGCTCTTCGGGCCGCTGCTGACCCTGGTGCGAGCCGACGACCTCGAAGACGCGCTGGGGTTCGTCAACGGCTCGCGATACGGCAACGCCGGGTCCATCTTCACCACCTCGGGCGCCGCGGCCCGCGCGTACCGCGTCGGCGTCGAGGCCGGCATGCTCGGGGTCAACATCGGCGTCGCGGCCCCCGTCGCCTGGTTTCCGTTCTCGGGCTGGAAGGACTCGCTCGAGGGGGACCTGCACGCCAACGGCGCCGATGCCGTGGACTTCTACACGCGCAAGAAGGTCGTCACGTCGCGGTGGGCTTCATGACGCTCACCGAGGTCGACGGGCCTGCCGGGGCGCCGTGGGAGCGGCCGCTGGCCGGAGCGCTCGACCGGCTGGTGGTGGAGTCCGAGCTTCTGGCCGGGAACCCGCTGGGCGACCCCGCCCGGCGGCCGCTCTGGGTCTACCGGCCGCCCGGCGTGGAGCTCGACCACCCTGCCGAGCTTCCGGCGATCTACGTCCTCCAGGGATTCACCGGCCAGCTCGACATGTGGACCACACGGGTCCCCTGGGAGCGGCACATGATCGAGCGGCTCGACGAGATGTACGGCGGCGGCGGCGCTCCCGACGCGGTGGTCGTCTTCGTCGACTGCTGGACGACCTTCGGGGGCTCGCAGTTTTTGGACTCGTCGTCGACCGGGGCCTACCAGGCGTACCTCTGCGACGAGGTCGTGCCCTTCGTGGACGAGCGGTACCCGGTCGCCGCCGATCGAGACCGGCGCGGGCTGACCGGCAAGTCGTCGGGCGGCTACGGGGCGATGGTGGTGCCGATGATGCGCCCCGACGTCTTCGGCGCCCTCGCGTCGCATGCCGGCGACGCACTGTTCGAATGCTGCTACGCAGCGGATTTCCGGGACGTCGCCCGCCAGCTCCGTGACGAATACGAGGCCTCCTACGACGTGTTCTTCGACCGGCTCGCCGAGGCCGACCCGGTCTCGTTCGAGAAGCACGGCAAGCCGCTGGAGATGTACGGATACGCGGCCTGTTACTCACCCGACCCGGAACGGCCCGGCAAGGCGCTGCTGCCATTCGAGATCACCACCGGCCGTCTGGTCGGCGAGGTCTGGGAGAGATGGCTTGCGCTCGACCCCGTGCGGATGGCGCCCGGCCACGCCGACGCCCTGCGCTCGATGAGGCGGATCTACCTCGACGCCGGCCGCAAGGACGAGTACTTCCTGGACCTCGGCGCGCAGGCCTTCTCGAACGAGCTACACCGGCTGGACGTCGACCACTCGCTCGAGCTGTTCGAGGGCAAGCACGGCGGGCTCACCTACCGCTATCCGGGAGCGATCCGCGAGCTGGCGACCGCCCTCTCGGCCTAACCTCGGACGACGAGCCTAAGGATCGATCGTCGAAGAGCTCGCAGCCGGGCAGCGCCCGAGGGCCGGGTAGACGCGCTCCTTGACGCGAGTCCGGTACGAGCCCCGCTTGGCCCTCTCCTTGATCTTGTACGCACCGTCGACATCGGTCTTGTCCTTGCCGATCACGCTCTCGCCGCTCGGGCGGGCGCGGATGAGCTGCACCTTGGCGCCCGGGCCGACGCAGGTGGGCTCGCCGGAGGCGACGGCGCCCTTGAAGGCGTGCGCCTTGCGGGCGTACTCGATCGAGACCGTGCGCGGGAAGCGTGGGCATCCCTCGGGATCGGAGACCTGTGGGCACTGATCGAAGCTGTCGGCGACGTGGTCGGAGTCCGCATCCGGCTCGTCGTTGAGGAACGAGGACAGCCGGTAATCGCCGCCATTGCCCCCCCCGACCAGGACATCGAGGTCGGTGTCGTTGTCGGTGTCGGCGACCGCGATCTCGGTGGGGAACGCGTGGACCTTTGTGATCGGGGTGCCGGTGGCCGGGGCGAAGTTGCCGGAGCCGTTGTTGAGGAGCTCCGCGAGCTCGTCATTTGCCTGGGTCACGAGCAGGTCGACGTCGCTGTCGCCGTCGAGGTCGCCGGCACCGATGTTGTCGTTGCCACCCTCGGGCTCTGGGCTCGAGACGGGCTGGGTGAACGCGCCGCTGCCGTCGTTCAGCAGGATCGTCGTGTCCTCGGAGAAGGCGTTGCTGACCGCGAGGTCCCGGTCGGCGTCGGCGTCGAGCTTCGCGCCGACCATCGCAGCCGGACCATCGCCCGCCGCGACGCTCGAGGCGGCAGCGAAGTCGCCTCCTCCCGCGCCCGGCAGGATGCTCACGTTGTCTCCCTCGACGTTCGCCGTCGCGATGTCGGGAGCGCCCGCGCCGTTGAGATCGCCGATCACGATGTCGGCGGGGCTAACCCCGACGGTCTCCGGACTGGTGCCGGCCGCCGTGAAGCCCCCGCTCCCGTTCCCCAGCAAAATCGACACGGTTCCAGGGTCCGTGCCATTGCCCTGGTTGGCCACTGTGAGGTCAGTGTTCGCGTCGCCGCTCAACTCGGCGGCCTCGATGGCGGCAGGTGAGACACCTACGGACGGCTCGGCGACTGCCGCCGTGAACGTCCCGTCGCCGTCTCCCAGCAGGATCTTCACGGTCTGGGCCTGGCCCTGTACCACGACGAGGTCGAGCTCGGCATCGCCGTCCAGGTGCCCGGCGGCGAGCCCGAGCGGAGAGGCACCGGTGCCGATCGGGCTCTCGGGGGCCGGCTCGAAGGTGCCGTCGCCCTGGCCGAGGAGCACCGTCAGATTGGCGCTGTTGGCGTTGGGGGCGGCGGCGTCCACGTTCCCGTCGCCGTTGAAGTCGCCCGTGACGAGCTCGTAGGGCGTCTCTCCCAGCGCGGCCTGATCGGCCAGGGCGAGGTCACCCGGCGCAGCCGCTGCGGCGCTGGGGAGGACGGCGGCGAAGGCAAGCGCGGAGACGAAACCCAGCCCCCGCAGGCGAAGTGATTGCAAAACGAGATCCTTTCGGCTCAGTTGTCGGCGAGCCGGGCCCCTGCCGGCGTGAACGTAGGCCTCAGGATAGCGCCCCGTCAGCCCGGTCCGGCCTCGAACACGAGGGCGGATTGACCGGCAGCATCCTCGGGCTCGGCGGGGCCATCGAATCCGGCCACGCGCACCCCCAGCAGGCGGACGGGACGCTCGGGCCGGTTCTCGCGCAGCAGCTCCACGGCCACTCGCGAGATCGTCTCCGCGTCGCTCGTGGGGAGAGCGATCGTCCGCGCGCGGGTCAGGGTCGTGAAGTCATCGTGCCGGACCTTGATCGCGATCGTCCGGCCCGGCGCCCGGCGCTCCCGCAGCTCTCCCGCCAGACGCCGCGCCTGCCGGCGGAGGATCTCCTCCATCTCGCCGAGCGAGGCGACGTCGGCGTCGAAGGTCGACTCGACCGACCGCGACTTCGCCGGGCGGTCGGTCGTCACCGCCGAGTCGTAACGGAAGTGGGCGAGCTCGTGAAGGTGGGTGCCGTGGCTCTCGCCGAAGCGCTCGCGCAGGCCGGGAAGCGTGCAGCGCTGGAGCTTCCCGATCGTGTTCACCCCGTACGCGGCGAGGCGCTCGGCCGTCTTCGGGCCGATCCCCGGCAACAGCCGCGGGCTCTCAGCCGCGAAGCGCTCCGCCGCCTGCTCGCGGGTGAGCACCACGAACCCGCGGGGCTTCTCGGCGTCGGAGGCGACCTTCGCCACCAGCTTGTTAGGCCCGATCCCCACCGAGGCGTCGAGGCCCGTCTCCTCGCGGATGCGGCGCACCAGCTCGCTCATCCGCTCGATCGGGTACTCGACCGCGCCGAGGTCCAGGTAGACCTCGTCGAGCGAGACCCACTCGCCGGGCACTCCGACCTCGGCGACCACGCGCTTGACCTCGGCGGACTTCTCGCGGTAATAGGGGAAGTCGGGTGAGACGAACACGGCGTCCGGGCACCGGCGTCGCGCGGTCGCCGCCGGGATCGCCGAGCCCACGCCGAACGGGCGCGCCTCGTACGAGGCGGTGGTGACGACGGCACGAGGTCCCGACCCGGCGACGACCACCGGCTTGCCCCGCAGCTCGGGCCTGCGCAGCAGCTCGACGGCGACATAGAAGGCGTCCATGTCGAGATGCGCGATCACCTGCGGCCGTCCATCGGGCCGATCCTACGCCCGCTCTCGGAGGCGTCCGCGGGCCCTAGGTGGGCGGGCGCCTAGAGCGACGCCGGCTCGGCAGCACGGGCCGCGTGTTGGCTCATCAGCTCGCGCTGGACACCGCGCGGCTCGCCATCGGGCCGCCGCCGCTCCCAGGTGCCGTCTGGACGGAGCTCCCAGGCGTTCGTGCTGTCTGCAAGCGACCGATCCAGGACGTCGAGAAGCTGGCCGCGCACCCGCTCGTGCTCGATGGGGATCATCAGCTCCACGCGGTTGTAGAGGTTTCGCGGCATCAGATCGGCGGAGCCGATGTAGACGCTCTCGGTCTCGCCGGGACGCTCGAACGAGTAGATCCGCGAGTGCTCGAGGAAGCGGCCCACCACCGAGGTCACGTCGATGTTCTCCGAGACGCCGTCGACGCCGGGTCGCAGCGCGCAGATTCCCCGCACGTTGAGCTCCACTCGCACCCCCGCCTGCGACGCCCGGTAGATCGAGCGGATCGAGCGGGCATCGAGCAGCGAGTTCATCTTCATCCGGATCCGCGCGGGCCGATCGGGGCTGTGCGCGGCGATCGTGCGCTCGATCTCCTCGAGGATCGCCTCCTGGAGGTTGAAGGGCGCGACCTTGACCTTGCGGTAGCCGCGCGGCCGGGCGTACCCCGTGAGGTAGTTGAACATCTCCGCCACGTCCGAGCCGATCTGCGGGTCGGCCGTGAACAGCCCGACGTCGGTGTAGATCCGCGCCGTCTTCGGGTTGTAGTTGCCGGTCCCGATGTGGACGTAGTGGCGCACGCCGTCCCCCTCGCGGCGGACGACGAGGATGCACTTGCAGTGCGTCTTCAGCGCGGGGATCCCGTACACGACGTGGACCCCCGCCTCCTCCAGCTGCTTCGACCACTTGATGTTCGCCCGCTCGTCGAAGCGGGCCTTGAGCTCCACCATGCAGACCGCCTGCTTGCCACGCTCCGCTGCTTCGATGAGGCCCGGGACCAGCGGTGAGTCGACGCTGGTGCGGTACACGGTCTGCTTGATCGCGAGCACGGCGGGGTCGGCGACCGCCTGCTTGACGAAGCGCTCGACCGAGCTGGTGAACGAGTCGTATGGATGGTGGACCAGGACGTCGCCGTCGCGCATCGCGGCGAAGACGTCCGCGTCCTTGCCGTCCTCCCCCAGCAGCCGCGGCTGGGTGACGCCCGAGAACGGCGCCTCACGCAACTCCTGGAAGCCCTGGAGGTTGACGATGCTCCACAGGTCGGCCAGGTCCAGCAGCCCGTCGACCTCGTAGACCTCGTCGTCCTCGATGCCGAGCGCCGCCACCAGCGGCTCGCGCAGCCGGGGGTTCATCCCGCGCGTGATCTCGAGCCGCACGACCTCTCCGAACCGTCGGCGCCGCAGCTCCTCCTCGACCGCCTGCAACAGGTCGTCGGCCTCGTCGGAGACGTCGTAGTCGGTGTCCCGCGTGACCCGGAAGAACGAGTGGTCGAGGATCTCCATGCCCGGGAACAGCGCCTCGAGGTTCTCCGCGATCAGCTCCTCGAGCGGGATCAGGCTCGTATCGTCGTCGCCGATCTGGAGAAAGCGGCCGAGAAGCTCCTTCGGCACCTTCACCCGCGCGATGACCTCGGCGTCCTGGTCGGGGTCGCGGAGCAGGACCGCCAGGCTCACCGACAGGTTCGAGATGTAGGGAAACGGCCGCCCGAGCCCCACGACCAGAGGGGTCAGCACCGGGAAGACCTGGTTGCGATACAGCTCGCCGAGCTCACGGCGCTCGTCCTCAGAGGCGGCACCGGCCGCAAGCAGGCGAATGCCGTGCTCGGCCAGAGCCGGAAGCAGCTCGCGCTCGAAGCACCGGGACACGCGGTCGCGCTGATCGACGATGCGCTCGCGGATCGCGGCGATCTGCTCGCGCGCGCTGAGGCCGTCGGCGCCGCGGGCGTCCACCCCGGCCGCGACCTGGTCCTGGAGGTTCGCGACACGGACCATGACGAACTCGTCGAGGTTCGACTCCCAGATCGCGCAGAATTTCACCCGCTCCAGAAGTGGCGTGGCGGGGTCCTCGGCGAGCTGGAGCACGCGATCGTTGAAGTCCAGCCATGAGAGCTCGCGGTTGAAGTACAGCGACGCGTCCTCGAGGTCGAACTGTGGAAGGTCGTCCGCGCGCGCGGCGGTCGGCGCGGCCGCCTCGACGTGCTGGATGATGTCTGCCTCGGTGGGCTCCAGGCCGATCCCCTCGCACCCCATGCTAGTCCTCGCCTCTCGGCGCGAGTGAAGGCGCGGTGAACGTGGCCGGGCCGGCTCAGGCGCAGTCGTCGGGCTTGCCCGACTCGAAGACCCAGTCGTCGAACAGCGCGTCGACCTGGCCGTCGGCGATCGCCGTGTGCGCCTTCGCCATCGTGATGAAGCCGGCGGTGTCGTACGCGCCCTCGGGGTCCTGCGCGGTCCACGCCTGCATCAGCGCGAAGAAGTCGGTGTCCCCCATCAGCTCTCGCAGCCGCTGGAGCGCCATCCCCCCGCGGACGTAGATCGTGTCGTCGAACAGCTGCTCCGGGCCAGGCACGGCGGCCGGGGGCGGGTTCCAGAACCCGCCGTTGCCGGGGGGCGTCTCGCAGAGATCGTCGACGCGCGCCGACACCGTCAGGCCACCCTGGCCCTCGGCCCAGAACCACTGGGCCCAGGTGGCGAAGCCCTCATTCAGCCAGATCTGCGACCAGTCGGCCAGCGAGATCTGGTCGCCGAACCACTGATGTGCGTTCTCGTGGGCGATCAGCGACTCGCTCGGGGGAGTGGGGTAGAACGGGCGCGTCTGCGTCTCGAGCGCAAAGCCGACCTGGGGCGCGTCGTCCACGATCCCGCCGATCTGGTCGAAGGGATAGGGGCCGATCCAGTCGTCGAAGTAGTCGAGGACATCAGCGGTCTGGTCGATGGCGCCGTCGAAGCCCAGCGACTTGTCGACCGCGATGTAGGAAGAGGACGGAGCCCCCGGTGGGTCCTCCTGGGTCACGTCGAACCTGCCGACCGTGGCTGTCGCGAGGTAGGTCGCCATCGGGTCGTCCTCGGCCCAGCGGTAGGTCCTCGTCTCGCCGCCGGGCCCGCTCGACCCGCCGATCGAGTTGAGCACGCCGTTGGAGACCGCCTTGTGGCCCTTCGGAACGCGCACCGAGATCTCGAACGTGGCCTTGTCGGTCGGATGGTCGTTCGCGGGCATCCACGTCGGGGTCCCCTGCGGCTCCCCGACCACGGCGGCGCCGTCGTCGGTCCGGATCCAGCCGTCGTGTGAGCCATCGGGATCCGTGGTCGCGTGCGGCCTGCCGCGGTAACGGCCCGTCACGGTCATCTCGTTCCCGGTCGCGATGACATCCTCGGTGGAGACGATCAGCTCCTGCCCGGCGCGATCGAAGGTGGAGGCGACGGGCGTGCCCTCGTCGGCAACTTCCAGCGCGGTGATCCTCGGGCCGCGGTAGTCGAGGTCGAAGCGGTCGAGACCGTCGGGCTGAGTGACGTCGGCTGTGATGATCGCCCTGGTGCCCTCGGTGAACCGGTTGTCCTTGGGCTCGTAGCGCAGGCGCACGTCGTAGTGCGAGACGTCGTAGCCCCCGTTGCCCGCCTTCGGGAGAAAGGAGTCCCCCAGGCCCCGGCTCCCGGTGGTGTCGATCCCCGACTGGGCCGTCGCGGGCAGCGCAAGCGTGGCCGCGAACGCGACGGCCAGTGCCCTGATCGCCCCTGCCGGATGGTTGGCCAAGCTCAGCTCCCGCTGATGAAGGTACCAGCGCGTCGGCGCCGCTCAGGCGGCCTTGGCCGCCGCCCGGTCGAGCGTGTCCCAGGTGCCGGCGCGCTCCTGCTCGGCCCAGAGCTCCGTGAACCCCTCGAACAGCAGCCTGCGCCGCGCCTCGAGGGAGACGATGAGAGTCTCCAGCCCGCCATCCTGTTCCCCGTCCTGTTCGCGAAGTTCGGCAAGGTGGCGCTCGACCCGGGGAAGCATCACGTCGCAGTCGTGGAGCTCGCCCAGCAGGCTCTGGAGATCCCGCGCGCTCCGCCTGGCGGTGGCGGCGGGCTTGCCGAAGCACAGCTCCGTCGCCTCGAGCACATAGCGCAGCCGCTTGGCCGCGATCCGCATGTCGTGCTGATCGGCCGAGTTCTCCGGGTCGAGCGCCTTCGGCGCGAACGAGCGCAGCTCGTCGGTGCGCACTCGCACGATCCGCGCCGCATTCTCCGCCAGCGGCCCCTCGGGATCCAGGTTCTTGACCTTGCGCGCCTTCAAGACGTGGCGGCGGCCAGATCGTTCGCCTCGGCCACCAGTGCTCGCAGGCGTTCGAGCAGTCCCGCGACCCGCGCCTCGGACACACAGGGGGCGAGGGCCTCGTTCGCCTCCCGCTGCTCGGCTCGCAGGAGCTCGACGAGGCTCGTGATCCCGCGGCGATCGGGTGCGGCCAGCTCTGCGGCGAACGACTCGAGTCCGGCGATGGCGACGTCGCGGTCGCGGCGCTCACCCAGTGCGTCGGCGAGCTCCTTCACCTCCGAGAGGACTGCCTTGTGCCTCTTCTTCGGAAAGCAGGGCTTGAAGACCTCCAGGGCAGCGCGAAGGCGCCTCGTCGCCACCCGCATGTCGTGGACGCGCTCGATGTCGTCGATGGCGAGGACGTCGTGAGAGTGGTCCGCCAGCTCCTGCGAGCGCACCGCGACGATCCTTGCCGCCGCCACCGCGTAGGCGTCGTCGGCGGCGAGGTCCGGGATCGGCCGCGCCTTCGCCACGGGGGCAGCGTATACCGGCGAGGCTAGGCGGCCAGTGCCTGAGGCTCGCCGTTGGCGGCACCGTTGAGGAGCGTCAGGATGACCCCCTCACGCAGGCCGCCCTTGCCGATCTGAAGCGGCTGACCGAGCAGCTCGGAGAGCTTCTCCAGCAGCAGGACGCCGGCGGGGAGGAGCTGGACCCGGCGTGGGTCGAGCTCGAAGCGGCGGGCCACGTCCTTGATGGGGTCGCCGGCGAGGACCCGGACGCCCCGCTCGAGCGTCTCGTACTCGAGCACGGCCCCGACGAGCTTTCGCAGCGAGGTCGCGCTGCCTCCGACGGCGACGGCCTGCTCGGGCTGGTCGACCTCGACGTCCTCGAAGAAGTCGCCGATGCCGTCGCGCAGCGCGCGGATCTCCGAGGCGGACGGCGGGTCGTTCTCCAGGTGCTCCTCGGCCAGCGAGCCGGAGCCGATCTTGAACGACCGCACCGAGCGAGCCCCGTCGGCGACGGTGCCCATGACGATCTCCGTCGAGCCGCCGCCGACGTCCACCACCGCGATTTCACCTTCGACCGGGTGCCCGAGCGTCTTCGTCGCGCCGATGAAGGCGAGGCGGCCCTCCTCCTCCTCGGAGAGGACGTCGACCCTCACCCCCGCGACCCGCCCGATCTCCTTCGCGGCCTCCTTCGTGTTGGTCGCCTCGCGGATGGCCGCCGTGGCGACCGTGCGGATCGCCTCGGCGCCGACCTCCTCCGCGAGCCTGACCTGCGTCGCCACGACCCCTGCGACCTCGGCGATCTTCTCCGCCGTGACCGCGCCGTCGCGCTTGGCGCCGCGCCCGATGCGCGTGTAGGCGCGCTGCTCCATCACCGTGCGTAGCTGCCCCTCGTCGGGCTCGGCAACCAGCACGCGGGTGGTGTTCGAGCCGATGTCGATCGCCGCGCAGACCACGCCTGTCGCGATGTTGGCAGAACGCGCGGATGCGCTCGCCGACGGGCGATCGCCGGTAACAGCGGGTTTACGACGGATTCCCGCGGCTCACTCGCCCAGACTGCTCAGCGGCACGCCGATGATCTCCAGGCGGCGTGTCAGGCCGTCGAGCGCGAACTTGCGGACGTCATCCATGCTGACGCCCAGGCGCTCGATGTCGGGCCCGGACCCGTTCCCTGCTCCACTGAGGGCATCAGCTACGGAAGGGAGCAGCTCGCGCAGCGTCGCTCGAACCGCCTCAGCTGCGCCTTCATCGTCCCGGACGGACTCGCGCAGGAACCAGACGCCGTAGCCGATATGGCGGGTCTCGTCGTGGTGGATGTGCGAGTAGCCCTCGACGAAGCCGGGAAGCAGTTCTTCGCGGTTCAGGTACTCGGTGGTGAAGCGGAAAGTGGTGAGGCCGAGGGTGCTCTCCAGGATCAGGTGGTAGAGCGTGACGAAGCGCACCTTCGCGGCCAGGTCCTGCGGCGCGGCGACGAGCTGCTTGTGAGCCCGTACGAGCGCGTCGTCGAACAGCCGGCGAAAGGCGGGCGTCACCTCCTTGCGAGCCCGCTCGACGTGCGCAGTGACGGTGGCCGGCTCGGCGATGACATCGTCCTGGAAGCGCGCGTAGAACTGCATGTGGCGTGCCTCGTCGACCTGCTGCGTGGCTAGGAAGGTCGCTTCCTCCTCGGTGCCGTAGGCGCCAACAAGGCCCGAGAACTTCGTCGTGATCCGCTCCTCTGCGACCATGAGTTGCGCGAGCACCCAATAGACGAGGTCGCGGTCGGCCTGGTCCATCCCGGTCCATTGCCCCCTGTCTCGGTCGAGGTCGACCTCGAACGGGTTCGACTGGGAGTCCTCCCAGCGCCGGTACAGGGTCTGCGGGTCGTTGAGCTGGATCTCCGCCATCTCAGCCGGGGAGCTTCGCGCGGACGATGGCCGAGCCGGCGTGCTCGTGAACTCTGTGGGTCTCCCGGATCTCGATCTCGCGGAAGCCGGCGGCGGCGAGCCCGTGCTCGAAATCCTCGCGCGTCAATGCGCCGGCGATGCAACCGGTCCACTGCTGCATGTCGCGGCGCGTCTCGTCGTCCATGTCCGGATCGGCCACGACGTCGCTGACCGCGAAGCGACCGCCCGGGCGAAGGACCCGCGCCGCCTCGCGGAAGACCGCGGGCTTGTCGCCGGAGAGGTTGATCACGCAGTTGGAGATGATGACGTCGATCGAGTCGTCGGCCAGCGGGACGTCCTCGATGGTTCCCTTGACGAACTCGACGTTCCCGACGCCGGCCAGCGCCTGGTTGTGGCGGGCAAGCTCGAGCATCTCGTCGGTCATGTCGAGTCCGTACGCCTTCCCCGTTGGGCCAACGCGGCGCGCGGAGAGCAAGACATCGATGCCGCCGCCGGAGCCGAGGTCCAGAACCGTCTCGCCCTCGTGCAGTTGGGCGACCGCGGTCGGATTCCCGCAGCCGAGCGAGAGGGGCTGAGCGCCAGTGCTCGCGGCGACCGCAGCGGCCGCGTAGCGCTCGCGCACTCGGTCGCGCACGTCCTCCCGGCCCGAGTCGCAGCCGCATATCCCGGCCTCGTGGTCGGCCTCGCAGCACTCCCCCTTGGCCTCGGGCTCGCAGCAGCTCCCGTGTGCCTGCGGCGAACAGCAGGCCGTGTCGGCTTCCCTCTCGGAGGTCTTCAGCTCAGCCATCCGCTGAGTTCCTCCAGCGCCTCGGGCTTGACGTAGTAGTACGCCCACAGGCCCCGCCGCTCCGACCCGACGATGCCGGCTTCGCGGAGCTTCTTCAGGTGATGCGAGACGGTCGGCTGGGAGAGGTCGAACAGCGGGACCAGCTCGCAGACACAGACCTTGCCCGCGTGCTTTCGCAGCACGTCGACCAGCTGCATCCGGATGGGGTCGCCCAGCGCCTTCGACAGCTCAGCCAGGCGCTCCGCCCGGCTGCGCTCGATGTCGGGATAGGCGACCGGCTCGCAACGTGGCTCGCCCTTCGGGCGTTTCTGCTTCGGGGACAGCTCCAGAGCGACACTCATCAATACACGTATATCAATTCAATCGATGATTGTCAATTGATAGGATGCGGGAGTGAGTCACGACCGTCCCACGATCCTCTACGTCTGTGTTCACAACGCGGGCCGCAGCCAGATGGCAGCGGGTCTGACTCACAAGCTGGCCGGGGATCGGGTCGCTGTCCGCTCTGCCGGGTCGGACCCGGCGGATCAGGTGAACCCGGCGGCGGTCGAGGCGATGAGGGAAGTGGGAGTGGACATCTCCGCTGAGCTCCCGAGCCTCCTGGACACGGACGCGGTCCGTGAGGCGGACGTGGTCATCACAATGGGCTGCGGGGACGCGTGCCCGATCTACCCCGGCAAGCGGTACGAGGACTGGGAGCTCGAGGACCCGGCGGGCAGGG
>Ga0126312_10002512_pt1 | contig 12274 bp, 14 predicted proteins | sample Plot104A_FD_92537 | JGI IMG/M metagenome (GOLD analysis project Ga0126312, IMG submission 92537) | Serpentine soil microbial communities from UC McLaughlin Reserve, CA, USA - Plot104A | ecosystem: Environmental > Terrestrial > Soil > Grasslands | place: USA: UC McLaughlin Reserve, Lake County... | reverse complement strand
TGCCGGTCCACCCGCCCGAGCACGCCCACCTCCGCCGACCACGACAGCGGGCGGAATCCTCCTCAGAGCCGTGCCCGACTGTCCAATCCCTCGAACCGGTCGCGTTTCTGCTCGCTCACCTAGTCCACTCTTTGTTGCCGACGATAACCAAAAATCTCCTTAAGCTGGCCGTCTGAGGATCGTATCCAGCCGATACCAGCCGCATCGATGAAGCTCAGCGACAGGTAGGGGCCAGGGGCGCGGGCATAGATTCCGAACGTATGGACAATGTCACAGACCAACTCTCCATCGGCGCTTTCGCCTGCTCGCAACACCTCTGCAGCAAGTTGCGATTGAGAGAGTTGAGGCCATTTCTCAGTCCGGACGGAGACCCAGCACGACGTGATTGGGTCGTCGCTGGTGTTTTCGATCCTCCACTGGACCTTGGTCACGCGATGTTTTTCGAAGGGGTCGGCGCTCAATAGCTCACCAGTCCAGCCGGCTCGCCATACCCACACCTTCCGGGCCTGCTGGCTACGCCGGTCAGTATCTGATCGGCGGCGGTCCTCATCTGCTCGCCGCCGGTCCCGGATCCCGATCATGAACAGCACCAGCGCGATAGTGAAGCCCAGCGTCGTGGCAACGGCGTTGGCCCAGTCCGCCCATGTCCCCGGTTGAAGGTCCGGCAGCTGCATCCGGGGAACCTGCCCGACTTCTCAGTCCAGCGTCAACCCTCCACGTGGTTCTTCCGTTAGTCGATCCTCACAAAGGCGCGGCCCTCGTTGAGGAAGTGGAGTTCCCTCACTCCATCCCCGCGCTCGTCCAGCCAATCCCGCAGCATCTTCCATTCTCCTAAGTGCTGCCCGTTGATCAGCTGGAGGCGCGTCCCCATCACTTCCGTTGATAGCGACAGCTCGTACCACATGCGCAACTCCTCCGCTGGTTGGGTTGTCAGCTACCCCACTACTGATGCAGGGCAGCCAGATGATCCATCGGGAATGGTGCTGATCCCCCATTGTGAAGTTCCAGACAGCAGCCCCGAGGCTACGGAGAATGGAGTGTGTCCGGAATGACCGCAAGGAAGAAGGAGAGCATTGAGTGCCCGCCTACACCTACCTGGTCAGGCGCCGGCTCCTGATCGGCAGTGACCACCGGGAGCCGGGCGAGCTGCTCCGAGAGCGGTACTGAGGCACCTCAGCGCGTATTGACGGCCATGCCGGTCTCGGTGAAGCTCTTCCACTCCCACCAGGCTGGGTGCGGTCACCGAACCCCATGGCTGACCTCCCGCTCGTACCAAGTGGGTTCCTGCTCCAACGCTCGCAGGACCGCCTGCTCCCGAGTCATGCCGGGATGGCTCTTCTGGAGGACATGGGCCAAGCCGGCGACCTCATCACTCAGTTCCGGCTCCACCTGCTTGGAGACAGGAGGAGGCGGACTACCGTGGGGGTCGTACAACTCCGGGTGACGGTGCAGGACAGCCGCGAATGCCTGCTCCCTGGTCAGCTCCGGCTGCTGGTCCTGGAGACTCTTCGCCAGGCTGGCCAGGCTATCCACAGATGCCTGCTCTGGAGTCTCACTCTTGCTCATGACTTCCATTGCCTTCTCCGGGTGCTTGGCGACGCACTTGGTGTTCATCTTGAAGATGCGCACTCGCCTGGGGATCCCAAGACGGGCTTGTAAGTGCTGGATGGTCGCATTCAGCTGGTCGAGCGGGTTATCTGATTTCCACAGGAGGACATGGGCCTTCTGGTTGGCGCCGCGCTCGACAAAGGAGATCTCATCGAAAGACATGTCGGAGAGGCTGTAGGGTCCACCACGAGCACCACAGTTGCCACATGGACCCGAACGGTGCTTGTGGACCCCACAACTAGAGCAGCGCATCAAGCATCTTCCTTCAACGGCGGGTGATCCAATCACGTCTGGCCACGTAGGCGTAGTTCGGTATTTCAACCCCTAGTGCATCCTTTCTAACCTATTGGAAGTAGCGTACGCTGCCAAAGGCATGGAGGAAACTAGGAGCGTTCGAGCCTGGGGATTTGACTCCTTTCAGCCCGAGGGAGCTATAAAGGCCCTTCCCCTTATGGCTTAGGTGTCTCCCGGCGTCATCCCCAGGCTGATGGTTGGGGGCAGTATCAACCGTGGGAAGACGATGCGGCCTGCCGTGATACTGACATCGGGTCGGAGTTGGGGAAGGAGAGCGGAAGGCCCATCAACCATTTCGAAGCGAGGAGCAAACCCAACAGGCCAAAGCAATCTGCTCAACCTGCCCTGTGCTCCCTGCCTGTAAGGAGTGGGCGTTGGCTTCAGGGATCGAGTACGGGTCGTTGCTGGGCTGACTGAGGGCAGAGCGACGGAGGCTAAGGGAACGTAGAGACAAGTGAGGCCTGCGGTGAGTCAGCTAATCCAGGCTCACCTTGTGGGAGCATTAGTGACGCCCACGAGGTCGCTTGGACTTGGTCACCTATGCGGCTGACAAGCCTGCCGCTTCATCAGGCCACGCACCGGCAGCAGAACGAACCGAGCAGCGCCCGGCCGCTCAGCTCAGCCGCAACAGGATCCGGAGCACCTCGCCCCTGTCGGCTACCCCAGCTCCTAGTCGCCTCACATAGTGAGGAGACTCACGCCCAGGGCCGATTCGATAGTCCCCATTGGGATGATCGTGGAGCCTGCCGCCGTCTTGCCATTCGGCTTTACGTACTGCCCCTGCACCACAATACCGACTGCCTTTACGCCAATGATCTTCTTCCCAGCCTTCACATACTGGTATGCCGGGCCACCGCTGTCCCCTGGGACCGCATACGCCTTTGTGCCGTAGTCGCCGTACCTGTCGGTGAGGACCATCTCGCCGCACCGCTCTCCATTGGTGCCCTCCCCGTAATGACAGACTTGCTCGCCAGCCAGAGGAATGCTCTCGCCGAGCACCGGTTGCAGGTCCTTCCCGGTCATCACGAGCGCATCCGGAAGGTAAGACTCGTCCGGCTGCCAGGCGAAGTAATCGGTGTTGTCAAGGCCGTTCCGGACAGGGGCCAAGCAGGCGATCAGCACTTGGGAGGCGTTACAACCGATCATGGTCGCGAATGCTGTCGTCCACGTATGGGGCTCCGCGTGCTCCCAGACGTTCACTATGGTGTGATGGTCAAGGCAGTGGGCGGTGCTGAGCAGGTAGCGCGTGGTTCCCTTCGCCACCGCGAACCCGGCGGTGCATTGATAGATGGTCCCCTCGGGCTCCGCCGGCGGCGCTCCAACCACGTCGATGAACTGCCCGGCGTGCAGCGCCGTCGGTGGCGGCGGTGGTGGCGGTGGCGTCGCTGAGCTGTAGGTCACCTGCACATCGATGAACGTCGCAGATCCCAAGTCCCGCCCGCGGATTGCTACCACGTTGTCCTGGCCGATGGCGGCATCGGGCACGTCAGCGTTGATGCCATCTGCTGTGCAGAAGCCGCTCTCGACGTGCTGAACGAGCGTGCCGTTGACGTACACGTCGGCGTTGTTGTCGACCGTCCCGCTGATGTGCACGCCACTGGCTCCGGCAGGGAGGGTGAACCGGTGGCGCAGCAGCATGTCGGTTCCAGGGTCCCAGGCGGTGTGCACCCGTTCAGTGGTGTTCCACGGGCAGACGCCATCAGTTGTCCCGAAGCCAGCCTGCCCAACCGCCCAGGCGGTGTCATCGAAGCCGAGGGCCTCGAAACCGGCCTCACCGTCATAGGGGACCTGCTTGTAGGCCCAGCCAGGGCTAGCGAAGCCAAGGACCACGACCGGGGCATCGGCCGCAAGTGCAGCGGTAGTTGAGACGGCGGTAGTCAGACTGGCGAGGAGTGCGGCGATCAGAACTCGTGACGCTAGTCGGCGCATGCTGCATCCCTTCGAAGGCTGCGAAGCGGGCATGCGAGCCAGCACTTTGCGTCGTGCGTCCTGGCATCGGCTTATGCCCCCCCTGTCCTATAAGGCGGGGCATCCTCTCATGCGAATATTCTCCAATCCAACTTTCCGCAATTACGGACGATCACGCGGCGGCGTGGTAGCCCTTCCTGCTGGTCGGGCTCAGCTCGCTAGCAGCCCTCTACCTGCCGGAACACGACCCGCTGGAGTTGGTTCGGGCTGCAGCACCTCCCTCAGGACGCGGAGGTGCTGGCGTTCGAGCCTGGCTGCGAGAACTACTGCGAGCGCGAGGTCGACGAGATCGAACTTCAGGGCGGCCGAGTCTATCTGCACCTTGGCGCCCGGCGCGACGAGCTACCGTGGCGGTAGCCGGTCAATCGCAGGGCCGCGAACCCCAGCAGGGCGCCGAGAGCGTTCATCAGCACGTCGTTGACACTGGCCCAGCGCACACCCGGCCAGGCGAGCTGGTACAGCTCAATGGCCAACGAGACGCCCGCGCCGACGGCCAGCACCTGCCACCAGCGGCGCATCGCCGGGATGAGCAGCGGGAGCAGGAAGCCCAGGGGGACGAACAGCAGCACGTTGCCGAACAACTCGGCCAGCGTCTCCACCGGCGAGTCCTCGAGCTGGACGAGGATGCCCTCAAAGGGCACCAGCTGCGGTTCGTAGTTGCTGGGCCACCTGGTCAATCCGAGGGTCCAGTGGATCGGCAGCAGCGTGACCACGGCCAGCGCGGCGACGTACACCAGCGCGGCCACGCGTACCCAGCCGGATAGTCGCCCCGGCTGACGCTGGCTGCTGTCGACACCGGCTCTGCCCCCCGCGGATCGCATCCGCGCATCCTAGCGGCCGGTGCTGTGTTGTGAGCCGCCCTCGGCTTCGTCGAAGTCGTGCGGATCAAGCGGTCAGGACCAGGAGTACTGCGAGCGCGAGGTCGAGCGCAGGGCGACCGGATCTATCTGCACCTTGGCGCCCGGCGTGACGAGCCACCGCGGTGGTAGGCAGCCGGGTTCGGCGGGGTTCGGGGTGCCAACCCCTGGCTTGACCAGCCCATGTGGATTCGCGCCCATAGGACCATGCGGCTGTCCTGGCATGGCGCAGCGGGTAGAGTCCCGGTGGGCAGCGCTGCCACAGCAGGGCGCTGCGCCGCCGCAACACCACAAATCACAGGGGGGAGACGATGAGCACAGTCCACAACCAGCCCGACGGCGGGGATGGGGTGGGTCGCCTGGTCCGGTCAGTCTTGCGGTACAAGGGGCCGATCGTCGCGGCGGTGCTGCTGGGGGCGCTGCTCGGCTATGGGTGGGCGGCCCGCCAGCCGGTGCTCTACGAAGGCGTTACCCGAGTGCTCCTGGCAGCCCCCGGCGCCTCACTGCCAGGTGAGGCTCCGCCACCGCCCGTTGATCCTGAGCTATACCTTCGCAGTCAGGCGGAGCTGATGCGCTCGGCACCCGTCTTGGAGCGTGCGGTCACGCTTACCGGCAATCGGATCTCCGCCGAGACCTTGGGCCAGCGCCTGGAGGTCGATGTCGCCCCGGACGCCGATGTGCTCACGGTCCGGGTGGTGGACTCGACCGCCACGGGGGCGGCACGGCTGGCCGACGCGGTGGTGGCCGCCTATGAGCAGTTCGTCCTTCGTCAGTCCGCTAGGGCGGCCGCGCAAGAGGTCAAGCAGCTGGACGCCGTTGCGGACAAGCTCGAGGCGCGGCTGCAGGAAATCAGGGGCATCCTCCAAGCGGACCCCGCCGACCAGCTCCTGCAGGCCAAGCAGGCGGCCGTCAGAGAGCAACTGATGGCGACTGTCGTGCAGAGTCAGCGCCTGGCCGCCCTAGCGAGAAACGGCGTCAACCCCGTTCAGGGGCGGGAACCCGCCGCAGTTCCCCAGCAGCCCATCACGCCGAGCCCTGGTCGCGCGGTGGTGATCGGGATGCTGTTGGGCCTCCTCGTCTCCATCGTGCTGGTGTGGTGGCGTACCCGTCGGCAGGGGCCGCCGTCCAGCTCCTCGGCGCCTGAGCAGGGGCCGGAGCTGCCATCCCCGGCCTGACCACTGCGATCAGTACTGCGAACGCGAGGTCGAACTTGAGGGCGGCCGGGTCTACCTGCACCTGGCATACCAGAGAAGCATGGTCGAGAGCAGCTCCACCAAGCTCATCTCGCGGGGCGGCCACTGTTGGAACCTTTGCAGACCGTTGTGAGGTTCTTCCTGACGACGGTAAACACCCTGTAGCAAGCTGATTCCCTCTGCCGTGCGCCCATAGCACTTGCCAGTCCGGGATCGAACTGGAGTGTCAGCAGCACTTGGCAGCGGCCTGCGTCGGCGGTTCGAAGCCAGGGCGCCCCGGCCATACCGCCTTCCAGGGCGGGGATCTTCCGGTCCGCCCGGCACCGGTCTAGGATGCTCGCCGGAGGGGCCGGCTGGATGCGCTCCAGTCGTGTCTCGGTTGCAGAGGCGAGTGCCAAGGCGCTCGCGAAGGAGGGGCTTTGTCATGTTGCGACGGCGGACCTTCACCTCATTGTGCGCGGCGCTGCTGCTGTCCCTGGCCGCGCCCACAGTGGCGCTGGCCCAGGAGGAACCGGACGTCATCTCCGGCGTCACCATCGAATCTGCAACCATCGATACGGAGACGGGCGTTCCCACGGTGACCATCAGCGTGACCTGCCTAGTGGACGTCCCCCTCGTCCGCGCTAGCGCGACCCTCACCCAGAGCCATGGTTCCGGGCGCGTGGCATCCTCATTCCAGCCGGGCGCCTTCAGTTCCTGCCAGGCGGGTGAGGTGCTGACCTTCGCGATCCGGTTCGGGCCTCAGCAGGGCAGGTTCGTTCCCGGGCCTGCGGAGATCACCGGGTTTGTGGAGGCGATCCTCGTGTGTTGTGTCTCCGCCGACCTGGAGAGCATCGGGCCCGCAACCGTCGTCCTACGTCCCGCCTGACGGCGGCGCGCACCAATCGCCCGCAGGAATATCGACGGCGAGGCGGCAGATGACTCGAGGGTACCGACACCACGGGTGCCGACTGCGCGGGTTCCGCTCAGCCCATCGGCGAAGGTCGCTCTGCGCCCACCGATGCACAGCTGGGAGAACCCAGAAGTTCTCATCGGTCGGCGGCCGGGTACCGGCCGTATCCCGGTGGGCCAGCAATGCCAGGGCGGCCAGCAGCCAACCACCATCACTCTGACCGCTCTGGCCTGCTGGTGTTCCGCGGTGGGCTACTCGATCATCGGCTGGTCCGTCATGGAATGACCTCCTCCAGCAGGACCGCCCAGCGGAGCTGGTGTTCAATCCTTCTTCCATTGGACGCCCTCAGCTACTCCATGGCCGCTTCCACCACCACCGATTGTCATGTTCAGAATGGATATGACGGAGGTGCTAAAGGTTATTACCGACGAGCTGCGCTCCATGGAAACGGATCAGCCGCTGGACGACGAGGAGTTCGATCGGCGCGTTGATGAGGCCGCTCGGCGTGGTGTTGAACCGCCACGTACATGAGGTCCGCCAAAGGGTCCCGGGCAGCCCGTCAATCGGCAATGGATACGGCGAGAGCTGGGCTTACAACACTACGTTGTCACCAGGTTGCGCTACAGCAGGGCGACGTTCTACGAGCACATGCTCTTCTACGCCTGACTTCAGCCCCTCGTACCAACAACTTCTCCAACTCCCTGTAGCAACCCGTATGCTTTGCCTATGGGACGGCCGAAGAGAACCACCCTCAGTCAGCGTCAGCTGGAAGCCTTGCAATTAAGGGCCGCTGGAGCTACCTACCAGCAAATCGGTGACGTGCTCAAGACGAACAAGGGCAACGCCTACCGGCTGGTGCGAGACGCACTTCCCAAGCGAGAGCCGAGTGATGAGGAACTCAGGCTTGACTTGTTCCGGCTCGATCAGGCGTTGATGGGCCTCACTCCTGCAATCAAGCAGGGCGACCCTGAGGCCATCAGCCTGCTCATCAGGGTGATTGAGACGAGGGCCAGACTCAGAAGCAAGTATTACGAGCGCCATGCTGCTCAGGTCACGCTCAATCAACATATTCAGCAGACCAGCAGTGAGCATGTGCTCGTGGTCCAGGGAGACAAGCAGTCCTACATCGAGGGCTTGCGAAGAGCCCGAGGGGAACTCCCCCCACCAGAGCCCAAGCAGCTTAGCTCAGGGGATGACTTCCTCCAGGAGGACCGCCCAGCGAACCAGGGCGTCCCGGCAATCCCTGATGCCAGGCTCAATGGGCAAGTGGAGGTCACGGGCCTCATGGATGAGCCTGCTGACCTCAGCAGCGGCCTGGGTGACGTCCAGGACTAGGACACGTCGGCGTTGTGGAATACGCTCGTCACGCGACACGGGTAGCCTCCGTGTTGCCAGGGGCCGGGTGTTGGTAGCACGCCGGCCCCACCAATATGGGACTCCTTGACCACTCAAATGGTCAGAATCAGGGAGCTTATCAAAGCTGCTGGTCAGAGGCTATATTTCTGTCACTCTGAGTGGCCATTTCCCTAGTTGACAGTGACCGTGGCCAGCGTGCCCGGCCGCTCCAGGGCGTCGACACCCGGGGTGACCAGCATGATCGGCCGGATGCCGTTGATCGGGGAGGCCAGGTGGACGACGGCGGCGTCGAAGCTGAAGGTCACTGGGTCCCAGCGCGGGTGGATGCTGATGGCCGCGACCCGCCGCTTCTGGCCCTGGGTGCTGGTCAGCACGGTCCGGCCGACCACCACCCGCAGGTCGCTATGGGCAGCTGGCCCGGCTCGTCGCCGACGAACTCGACGCAGTGGGCGGCCGTCAGGACCTCGAACGGGGTGATCAGGCTGCCGCCGCAGTACTGGCGCTCGAAGTCGTTGCTGCCGAACGACTGGGCCAGCAGGGCCGCCTGGAACTTGTACTTGCCGTTGGGGACGGCCGTGCCGCCCACGATCTTGGTGGTGACCCCACCCGAGGCCCGCGACAGGCCGTTGGGCCCGCTCTTGATCGGCAGCTGCTTGGTGGCGGCGAGCGCGGCCGGCCCCCCGGCCAGTGCCATCATCAGCGCCAGGGCGGCGACGACGATGGCGAACAGGACACGCTACGCATGCGTCCCCTCATCGGGTGATCTGTCCGGAGATGTCCCAAAGATCCCAGGCCGTCTGGCCTCGCCCCGTACGGTGATCGGCGCATCTAGACTGCCGGCATGGCCGAGGCCTTCTACCTCCCGAGCGGCCCCGACCGGTTCCGGGCCACCGAGCTGACCCAGGGGCCGTGGGGCCCCGGCCTGCAGCACGCCGGACCGGCGGCGGCCCTGCTCGGCCGGGCCGTGGAGGGCCACGGGGACCGGGCCGACCTCCAGGTGGCCCGGATGACCTTCGACATCGCCCGGCCGGTGCCGATCGCCGAGCTCGAGGTGGCGACCCGGCTGCTGCGCGGCGGTCGCAGCGTGGAGCTGGTCGAGGCCACCCTGGCCGCCGGCGGGGCCGAGGTGATGCGGGCCACCGCCCTGCGGGTCCGGACCGCCGACCTGCCCCTGCCCGAGGAGCTGGTCCCGGGGCCGCGACTGCCCGGGCCGGAGGCGGGCCGCACCGTGCCGTTCTTCCCGACCGGCCAGGAGGTCGGCTACCACACCGCCATGGACGTGCGGTTCGTGGCCGGCTCGTTCCTGGAGCCGGGTCCGGCCACCGCCTGGATGCGCATGCGCCACCCCCTGGTCCCCGACGAGCCGCCGTCCCCGCTGTGCCGGGTCCTGGCCGCCGCCGACTCCGGCAACGGCGTCAGCGCCGCCCTCGACTACCGCCGCTGGCGCTTCATCAACCCCGACCTGACCGTGTACCTCATGCGGCCCCCGACCGGCGAGTGGGTCGCCCTGGAGGCCGCCACCACCACCGCCGCCGGGGTCGGCCTGGCCGACACCACCCTCCACGACGAGCGAGGCCCCATCGGCCGCGCGGCCCAGGCCCTGTTCGTCGACCGTCGGTAGCCGTTCGTTTCGGGCCCATGCACGCACCTGGCACGGTGGGTCGGGCCCTATGTACGTGCCTGGCACTGGGCCCCCGGGGTCCCGGGCCCCAAGCAGTCGCCTGGCACGGTGGCCCCGGGTTCTCGGGCCCGATGCACTCCCTGGCACGGTGGGGATGCTCGCCCTTGCGGCCAGCCCAGGTCGCGGCGGGATGCAGCCGGCTCAGGCCGCGGTAGGAGGTCGCCGGTGGGGCGGGGGATGTCGGTGGGGTCGGTGGGTGGGGTGGCGGTGAACCACCCATCGGGGCCGCGGGCCAGCCGCCAGCCGCCCTCGTGGACTGCCCGATGGTGGGTTCGGCACAACAGGGCCAGATTGGCCAGGTCGGTGGGCCACCGTGCAGCCAGTGGACCAGATGATGGCCCTCACACCAGGCCAGCGGCCGATCACAGTCGGGGAACACACAGCCGCCGTCGCGTGCGGCCAGGGCGCTGCGCTGGGCGGAGGTGACGACCCGGGTGGTGCGCCGACATCCAGGGGCTGACTGGGGGCGCCGGCGAGGATCGGGGGGAGCAGGGTCATCGCGGCCCGCAGCCGTGCGCCAAGCCCCCCGCATCGTGGGGGTCGTCGCTGGGGCGGTGGCCGTTGGCCTGGTGGTCGTGGTGGCCGCCAGGGTCACCGTCATGGTCGTGGTGGCCGAGGTCTCTGGGGCCGCGGGTGACCAGGACCCGGGTCAGGGCGCCATCGCAGGCCAGCCGCCGGCACGCCTCGGCAGCCAACGGCCCCACCCCGCCGGCCTCACCCCGAGGGCGCCGCGGCCGGGGCGGCCGAGCAGGCTGTCCAGATCCACCGTCACCGTCAGTTGGGGCCGCACCCCGCCGCCCTGGGGCAGCTGGCCGCTCTCCAGGGCGCGGCGGGCCAACTCAGTGAGGGCGTCGGCCCGGCGCTGGTCACCGCTGCCGGTGTCGTCGCCGTTGGCTGGGCGGGCCAGGGGCTCCAGGGCCGCCAGCACGCTCTGGCCGGCCTCTGGCGCCAGCAGCCCCTGGAGGACGACCATGCCCTCCCAGGTCGCGGCCAGCCACACCCCCCGTCGCTGGTGACGGCGCTCGCTGTCGCGGTCGGCGCCATCAGGGTCGGCGACCAGCCGCAGATGAGCGATGACCCGCCGCAGCCGGGGTGGGTCGAGCCGGCCGGCCGCCTCCAGCAGCGCCGGCTCGGCCTCGGCGGCGACGTGGGCGGGCAAGTCGTGGGTGCCGTGGGCGAGCGCGCTGGCGTGGGCCGCCGAGATCTCGCCGTCGGTCAGGGCCTGGGCGGTGGCGGTCAGCGGGCCGCGGAACAGGGCCCGGGCGGTGCGGACCACGCTGGTGGCGGCGCTGGCGCCCAGGCGCAGCCGGTTTCGCAGCCAGCTGGCGGTGGAGGGGGCCCGGGTGCCTTGGTCGGCGCCGGCGGCACCGCAGGCATCGACCGCGGTGAGCTCTTTGAGCCAGTGGCCTTCCTGGCGGTCCAGCAGCCGCCGCAGGATCAGACCCGCTCGGCCCGGACCGCGTCGGTCTGCTCAGTGAGGTCCTGGGCGGCCAGGTCGTCCACGGCCGCGGCCAGCGCCGCGAGCGGGTCCGGTGGGCTGCCCGGCGGCCGATGGCTGTGGTCACACGAACACTTGTGCGAGTTCATGGCGGCAACCTACCAGGTCCTCAACCGAACATAAGCACCCAACACAATTTGTGAACAACTATTCTCGAGTGAATAGGACCGGGCAATCCCCGCCATGAGCGGGAGGGCACCGGGGTTCGAGGGAGCAGGACCATCGTGCCAGGTGAGTACATGGGGCCCCGACCCGCCGTGCCAGCTACCCGTACGGCCCCCGAACGACCCCCTGACCACCGTACTCAGGCAAATACAAGGGGGCCAATTGACTAGAGCCCAATCAATTCCCCCCGACCCATGCACAGCGAGTAGATGGCCTCGCCTACCGCGCCAGGTGGGTGCATGGGGCCAAAGGCCAAGCAGCGGAGCAGACGTCGCCGAGCACGGAAGCTGCGCCCGGATCCTCCGCCAGGTCCGCTAGGTCGCGGCTCGGCGGCGGAGGGCGAGCGCGCTCACCCCGATCCCGCCCAGGAAGGCGGCGACCACGGCCGCGGCCAGGACGAAGGCGGTGACGCCGCCGCCGGGGCCGCTCCCGCCCGAGGCCGGGGCCGCCGGGGCGGCCGGAGGGGCGGCGGCCTGGGCGTTGGGGTCCTCGGTGTCGCGGCCCAGGACGACCAGGACGCCCCGCATGCGGGCGGGGTGGACGGCGCAGCGGTAGCTGTAGCTGCCGGGGGCGTCGGGGGCGGTGAGCTCGGCGGTGGCTCCGGGGGCGAGGTTGCCGGTGTCGAGGTCGACGTCGTCCAGGGTGAGGGTGTGGGGGGCCTGGCCGTCGTTGGTGACCTTGACCTTGCCGCCGGCGGCGACCGAGGCGTTGTTGGGTTCGAAGCCGAAGTCGACGGCGCCGACGTCGACCTCCCGGGGGCCG
>Ga0126312_10002510_pt1 | contig 12277 bp, 13 predicted proteins | sample Plot104A_FD_92537 | JGI IMG/M metagenome (GOLD analysis project Ga0126312, IMG submission 92537) | Serpentine soil microbial communities from UC McLaughlin Reserve, CA, USA - Plot104A | ecosystem: Environmental > Terrestrial > Soil > Grasslands | place: USA: UC McLaughlin Reserve, Lake County... | reverse complement strand
TCGGAGCTGATCAGCATCGTCTCGCACGAGCTGCGGACCCCCCTCGCGAGCATCCTCGGCTTCACGACGCTGTTGCGCGAGCGGGAGTTCGACGAAGCATCGCGTCGCCGCTACCTGGAGATCATCGACGACGCGAGCCGGCGGCTGAACACGCTCGTCAACGACTTCCTCGATGCGCAGCGGATCGACGAAGGGCGCCTCGAGCTCACGATGGAGACGCTCGACCTCAAGCGGCTGCTCGCCGAGCAGGTTCGCCTCTTCTCGGGCCAGAGCGAGCGTCACGACATCGATCTCGAGACCGTCCCGGATCCACTCTCCGTTCACGGCGATCGGAACCGGATCGCGCAGGTGCTCGGCAACCTGCTCTCGAACGCGATCAAATACTCTCCCGACGGCGGCCGCGTCAGGGTCGAAGCGCAACGGCGCAACGACCAAGTCCGCGTCGCCGTGGGCGACGAAGGGCTGGGGATTCCGGAAAACGACCAGGCACGGGTGTTCACGAAGTTCTTCCGCGGCGGCGCGGGCGCGAGCGGCATCAGCGGCAGCGGCCTCGGCCTGGCGCTGTCGCGCGAGATCGTCGAAGCACACGGCGGACGGATCGGCTTCACCAGCTCGCCCGGTGAGGGATCAACGTTCTGGTTCGAGCTTCCGGTTGGCGTCCAGACCGACGGAGCTTCGTAGCAACCTCACGATTTCGATGAGCGAAAGGAGGACCATGGGTCGTATGGTCATGACGGCGATCGGCGTGGCTCTGTTGTCACTTGCCACGGTGGGGACCGGGGGTACGGCGACGACGTTGTCAGGGCCCGGCATCATCCGGATCACGGGCCAGGTGAAGAAGTTCACGCGGGTCGACCTCGGTCGGCGCGGCTATTCGCCCGGCGACATGGAGATCACGCGGCTGCGGCTGTTCAACCGGCGCCTGAGAAAGCGTCCGCTCGGCAACGGCCAAATGGTGTGCACGGCGACCGGCGAGAGGTTCTGGAACTGCGCGGGGACGTACATCCTGCCGGCGGGCAAGATTACCGTTGCGGGCGCGCTGGTCTACCCCGCCATCTACGACATGGCGGTCACCGGTGGAAGCGATACATACAGGAACGTACGCGGCACGCTGTTCGCCACGAAAATCGGGCGAAACGAGAAGCTCCTGGTCTTCCGGCTCGTGATCTCGTAGCGGCGCGCGGGCGCGCCTAGGCTTCGCGGGTGCGGCCGCTCGTCGCGTACGTTCGCGGCCTCGACCCGGGGCTCCCTCGGGACGTCTGGCTGCTCCAGCTCGGCGGGCTCGCGAACGCGTTCGGAAACGGGACCGTCCTCCCGTTCCTGATCATCTACCTGCACAACGTGCGCGGGATTCCGCTCGGTCTTTCCGGGCTCGCGGCCGCGGTGAACTCGGCCGCGGCGCTCGCCTCCGGGTTCGTGGCCGGATCGCTCGCAGACCGAATTGGGCCACGGCGCGTCCTGATCGGTTCGCTGCTCGTGATGAGCGCTTCGATCGCGTTCTTCCCGCTGATCGACAACCAGTGGCACGCATACGCGCTCAACATCGCCCTCGGCACCGGCAGCGGCGCATTCTGGCCGAGTCAGTCGGCGATGCTGACGGGACTCGCACCCGCCGCGCGGCGTCACTCGGCGTTCGCCGTTCAGCGCCTGACGATGAACCTCGGCATTGCGCTCGGCGGCCTCGCGGGCGGCCTGATCGCAGACGTCGATCACCCGCGCACGTTCACGGTGCTCTTCCTGGTCGACGCGGCCACGTTTGTTGCGTACGCCGTCGTCGCGGTGCTCCTCCCCACGCCGGCCCGGCCGCCGGAGCTCGCCGGAACGTACCGGGACGTCGTCCGCGACCGCCCGTTCATGCGCTACGTGCTGCTGAACGCGACGTTCATCACGGCGGGGATGGTCGTCATCGTCGAGCTGCTCGCGCCGTACGCGAAGAACGAGGCGGGGATCAGCGAGGACGCGATCGGCGTCCTGTGGATGATCAACTCGCTCGTCGTCGTGTTCGCGCAGCTGCCCGTCGCGAAGCTCGCCGAAGGGCGTCGGCGTATGCACGCGCTGGCCGCGATGGGGCTGCTGTGGGCGGTCGCCGTACTCGCCATCGGCGCGGCCGGCGCGTGGCTCGACACGGCGCAGGCGTTTGCGCTGATCGCGACCGCGGTGGTCGTGTTTGCGATCGGCGAGTGCCTCCACGGCGTCGTCCACGGCCCGCTGACGGCCGACCTCGCGCCCGCGCCGCTCGTCGGCCGCTACATGGCGGTCGGGAGCCAATCGTGGCAGGTCGGCTGGATCATCGGCCCGGCGCTCGGCGGCTTCGCGCTTCAGCACGCGCCACACGCGCTTTGGGCGGCCGCCGCGGCCGTGAACGTCGCGGCCTCCGCCGCTGCACTCGCGCTCGAGCGTCACCTTCCGCGCGTCGCCCGCCGCACTCCGCGGCCCGTGGACGTTCCGGCATGAGGAGACGCGGGTAGAGTGGCGAATGTGATGTGTGTGGCGATCGAGGACCCCCTCAGTACCGATGCCGAGCCTCCCTCGCATCGGACGCTCGCGGATCCGGCGCCGGCCGGAGATCGCACCGCGCGAGCAGCCGCTCGCTGCTGAGCTCAACGCCGCCGGCCTGACCTGGGTCCACCTCGACGCGCTGAACGCGGACGAGGTCGAGCGCCTCGCGGCACGGTTCGGCTGGCATCCGCTCGACGTCGAGGACGTGCTCTCGAAGCGCCAGCGCCCGAAGATCGACGACTACGCGGAGGAGGGCTACCTCTTCGCCGTCCTCCACTTTCCCGTGTTCGACAAGGCGGCCGGCCGGCTGAACGCCGGCGAGCTCGACGTCTTCATCGGTCCCGACTACCTCGTAACGCTGCCGAACGTCGAGCTGGCGCCTGTCTCGCGGCTTTTCCGCCGCTGCGAGGCGGACGACGTCCTTCGTCGGCAGCTCTTCTCGAAGGGATCGGGCCGGCTGCTGTACGAAGTCCTCGACGACCTCTTCGACTACTGCTTCCCCATCCTCGACAAGATCGCGCACAAGCTCGACACGCTCGAGGACGAGCTGTTCGAAGGGCGTGCGGAGGAGATCGTCCGCGACATCTCCAACGTCAAGCAGGAGATCATCTCCTACCGCAAGATCATCAAGCCCGAGCGCTCGACGCTGCGCCTGCTCGAGCGCCACGTCGAGCGGTTCCTGCCGGAGGAGCTGGAGCTCTACTTCGACGACATCGTCGACGCGTCCGAGCGGATCTGGGACCTGCTCGACAATTACAAGGAGGTCGTCGAGGCGCTCGAGGACACGAACGAGTCGGTGATCTCGCACCGGCAGAACCAGGTCCTGCGCGTGCTCACGGTCTTCAGCGTCGTGCTCCTGCCGCTGACGGTCATCACGGGCCTCTTCGGGATGAATGTCGCGTTCCCCGGCGAGGGAACGGGACATGCGTTCTGGGTGGTCGTCACCGTGATGGCGGTGCTGCTGGTCGGGCTGCTCGGCTTTTTCCGCTGGCAGCGCTGGCTCTGACGGCCACAAACTCATCGGCCCGTACCGGCACTTCGTCGCGCGGAACCTGAGCTAGTCGTTCCGGTGGCTAGATCGCCGCGGACTCGCCGCCGAACAGCTCGTCCACGAGCTCGTCGCCGGTCGGCAGCCGGAACGGCCGTGCGGTCTCGCCGCCCAGGGCGACGACTGCCCGCGCCGTGACGACGTGGTACAGGATCAGGAGCTGGACGAGGCCCAGGGCGTCCGAGCGGTGCAGCTCGGTCCCGACGGTGAACTCGCCGAGGCGCTGCGTGCGGAGGTGGCGCGCAAAGTGGAGCCGCTCCCAGATCGCCTCCTCGATCTGCGCAGCGCGCTCGGTCGTGATCGTGCCGGGGACGTTGAGCTCGACGCCGTCGGCGCGTTCGACCAGCGTGAGCCCGTCGGTGCCGTCGACGACTCCGGCGAGGTCGGGCTGCGGGAGCGTGTTCCGCAGCGTCAGCCGCGCGTCGAGGTGGTCGGCGTCCGAGCGTGATCCCGGCTGGAACGAGACGACGATGTCGGCGCGCTCGCGCTGCGGACGGATGAACGCTTCCGAATCCGGCTCGCGCCGGTCGAGCTCGCTCAGCACCTGGTTCGTGGTGTAGCCGCGGCGGGAGCAATCGCGCTGCACCTTCCAATGTCTGCGCAGCTCCTCCGGCGGAGCGAGGTAGACACGCACGTCGAACATCTCGCACAGCTCGTCGTTGTGGAACGCGAGCAGCCCTTCGGTCACGACGAACCGCGCCGGCTGCACGTACACGGGTGCGCCGAAGGTGCCGTCCGTGTGCCGGTACACCGGTTTCATCACGGGCTCGTTCGCGCGCAGGTGCGAGAGGTGCTGCGCGAGGACGTCGAGGTGGTTGCACGCGGGGTTGAGCGGCGTGATCCCGCGCTCGGCCCGCTGCCGCCGGTCGTAGCGGTGGTAGTCGTCAGCGCAGAAGTGCGTGACCTGGTCCTCGCCCAGCACTCGGACGAGCCCGCGCGTGATCGTCGTCTTGCCTGACCCCGAGTCGCCGACGATGCCGAGCATCACCGGGCGCGGCACGACTAGCTTCCCTCGGCCTGGGCGGGTCGGTGGACGGCGAAGGCGAGCACCTGCCCCTGCCGGCGCCGGTCGTAGCCGTTCAGCCGGATGTACGCGTCAGGGTGCTCCCCGCGGCACTCCTCGAGCTCGGACAGGACGTCGTCGGGATCGGTGACCCCGAACAGCGGCAGCTTCCATAGCGTCCAATAATGGTCGTACGCGCTCGGCTCGCGCGTGTGCTCGATCGCCACGACGAGGCCCCGGTCGAGGATCGACCGGATCTGCGCCTCGATCTCGGCGTTGTCGAGCTCGGGCAGGTACGAAAACGTCTCGAGGCGCATCATCATGCGACCGGGTCGAGCGTATCGACAGTCTCGAACTCGAACCGGACCTCCCGCCACGTCTCGAGCGCCTCCGCCAGCTCGGGCGAGCGCGACGCGGCGCGCTTCAGCACCTCCGCCCCCTCCGTCGCGAGCTCCTTCCCCTCATTTCGGGCCTGCACGCACGCTTCGAGCGCGACGCGGTTGGCGGTCGCGCCGGCGCGACTCCCCCAGGGGTGGCCGGCGGAGCCGCCGCCGAACTGGAGGACGGCGTCGTCGCCGAAGATGTCGACGAGGTCCGGCATGTGCCACACGTGGATGCCGCCGCTGGCTGCCGGGAAGACGCCCGGCAGCGACGCCCAGCGCTGATCGAAGGCGATCCCACGCGCCCGGTCGGCCGGCACGTAGTCCTCGCGAAGCAGGTCGAGCACGCCGAGGGTCGTCTCGCGATCGCCTTCGAGCTTCCCGACCACGGTGCCCGAGTGAAGGTGGTCGCCGCCTGCGAGGCGGAGCCACTTCGCAAGCACGCGGTAGTGGACCCCGTGCGACTTCTGCCGGTCGAGCACGGCGTGGAGCGCGCGGTGAACGTGCAGGAGCATCCCGTTACGACGGCACCAGTTCGAGAGCGTCTGGTGCGCCGTGAAGCCGCCGACGAGGAAATCGTGCATCACGATCGGCGACCCGAGCTCCTTCGCGAACTCTGCGCGCTCGAGCATCTGCTCCGCGTCCGGCGCGGTGACGTTGAGGTAGTGGCCCTTGCGTTCGCCCGTCTCGTCCTCGGCTTTGCGCACCGCCTCCATCACGAACAGGTACCGGTCGCGCCAGCGCATGAACGGCTGCGACGTGATGTTCTCGTCGTCTTTCGTGAAGTCGAGGCCGCCCGCGAGGAGCTCGAAGCAGGCGCGCCCGTAGTTTTTCGCCGAGAGTCCGAGCTTCGGCTTCAGCGTGGCGCCGAGCAGCGGCCGACCGTACTTGTTCAGCTTGTCGCGCTCGACCTGGATCCCGTTCGGCGGGCCGGTGCACGTCTTGACGTACGCGACGGGGATTCGCAAGTCCTCGAGCCGCAGCGCGCGGATTGCCTTGAACCCGAAGACGTTGCCGGTGATCGACGCGATCATGCTCACGACCGACCCCTCTTCGAACAGGTCGAGCGGATACGCCACGTACGCGAACCACTCGTTGTCGCGTCCCGGCACCTCCTCGAGCGCATACGCGCGCGCCTGGTAGCGCTCGAGCGTCGTCAGGTGGTCGGTCCAGACACTCGTCCACGTGCCCGTCGACGATTCGGCGGCGACTGCGGCCGCGGCCTCCTCTGCCGGAACGTCGTGCTGCGGCGTGATCCGGAACAACGCCAAGACGTCGGTGTCCGCGGGCTGGTAGTCGGGAGTCCAGTACGTCTCGCGGTACTCCCTCACCCCCGCCGCAAAGAGGCTTCGTGCGTGTGTCTGCACTGCCCGCACGCTAGGCGATCTTCCCATAGACAACAAAACAGATTCGACGCACAACGATAGGTTTTTGTCTATGCCGCGTCGCGCAGGAAGTCGAGAAACCGGCGCACCGGCTCACGCGGCTCGATCGCCGCCGACCGCAACACGTACCACTGCCGCTTGGGTACGCCGCCCTTGACGGCCACGCGGCCGAGCTTCCCTACCGCGAGCTCGTCCTCCACCGCGACGCGCGACTGGAGCGACAATCCGAGGCCGAGCTGGACCGCCTGCTTGATCGAGCCGTTCGAGCCGAGCGTGCGCAGCGGCGGCGTCAATCCGTGCGAATCGAGGAACTCCAGCACGAGCTGCCGCGTCCCCGATCCTTCCTCCCGCAACAGCCACGTGCGTTCGCCCAGTCGCCCGGGCGCGACCGACCGCGCACGGGCGAGCGAATCGTCCGCGGCTGCGATCACCACGAGCTCGTTCGGCAGGAACGGCTCCCCGATCACGCGGTCGTCGGCGGGAGGGCGACCCGCGACGGCAATGTCCGCACCCGTCGACAGAACCCGCTCGAAGACAAGAGCGCGGTTCGCGACCTCGAGGCTAACGTCGATCTCCGGGTGGTCGGCGCCGAACGTCCGCAGGAGTGGTGGGACGACGTACTCGGCGGCGGTCGCGACGGCGACGAGCCGGAGCGTCCTCCGCGAGCGTTCGGCCACCTCGCGCGCGGCCTGCGTGCCCTGCTCCAGCAGCCCGAGCACGTCCTCGACGTACGAACGAAACGTCTCGCCGGCAGGCGTCAGGGCGATCCCTCGCCCTGAACGCTTCGTCAGCTCCGCTCCGACCTCGCGCGAGAGCGCCGCGATCGCCGCCGAGATCGACGGCTGCGTGACGTACAGCCGCTCGGCCGCGCGCGACACCGAACCCTCTCGGGCGACCGTGAGGAAGCTCGTCAGCTGGTGCAGCGTGATCGGGATAAGCAAAACCTTATGGGACACGGCAGACATATGGAGGAATCGCGCTGGATCGTCACGCCGGGCGATAGTTCAGGCGCGGCACGTTGAACGCGCCGGTCCCGTGGAGCGTCACCGTGCAGCGGCGGTGTCCCGCCGGCTCCGGAACCACGAGCGGCACGCTGACCTGCTTCGGAACGCCCGCCTCGAGATCGATCCGCCCGTACCGGTCGCCGTTACGGAGGAGCTCGATGGCGACGGGCTCCGACGCGACGACGTCGCCCTCCACTACTCCAGCGCGGCAGGCGTACACCTGGAACTCGACCTCGCCGCTTCCGGCCGTGCCCGATGCGTCGACGCCCTGCGCCCAGGTGGCAACGCGGAACGGCGCGCGGAGGCGCCAGAGCGAGTAGCCCGCCGTGCTGCCGCCGAGGCGGTCGCCGACAAGCTGAACGCGGTCCGACGCCAAGGCGTAACGCGCATGCGCCTGCTGCCCCTCGTTGAAGACGAGCCGCCCCTCCTCGAACGGGCCGACCGCGCGCTGAGGAATCCCGCCGGGCACCCCGGCGTCGAGGAGGCCGTACACCGTCCTGACGCTCGGGTTCCAGAACGCGCTTTGCCAGACCGTTTCCCAGTGAAGGTCGCCGCTGTACAGGAACGCGACGCGGGCGTCGACGAGCGGGTCGATCCACATCTTCTCTCGTCCCACCGCGAGGTCCTGGACGACGCTCGACTGCGCGCCGACGAAGCGAGTTGCCGACACTGACGCCACGACGCCGAGCACGAGCAGGAGCGGGATCGTCGCGCGCGGAAATGCGAGGCAGAGCGCGACGACGACTGCTGCCACAAGCGGGACGACGAGGTCGAGGTCGACGGAGCCCGTGACGTTGTACAGCGGGATCAGGCTGAAGTTCGACGGCGTCGCCGCAAGCGCTGCAAAGCGCTCGAACGGGAAGGCGACGAGCAGCGCGACGCAGACGGCCGCCGCGGACGCGGCGACGACCAGGCGGCGTGGTGCGCCGCGCTCGAGCCAGCAGGTGAGCGCGATCGCGTAGACCGGCACGAGCACGAACAGGTTCCGTTCCGCGGAATGGCCGATGTGTCGGGAGGCGAACATCCCGACCTGGAGCGCGAGCCAGCCCGTCAGCGCGAACGTGAGCGCCTGGAACGTCCGGAGGTTCCCGTCACCGAGGAGAACGAGCGCGACGACCGGAACGACGCCCGTGATCAGCACGATGTCGCCGAGGTGGTACGCAACGAAGCGGGCGACTTCGCCCAGCTCGTAATGCGACTCGCCTGCCGCCTGATACGCACCGAGAACCTTCGAAACGTCCCCTCCGCTCCGGAGGCGCCACGCCGTCCATGCGATTGCGATCACGCCGAAGCCGGCGAGGGCAGGAACGTGCCGTCTCACCCGCCGCCAATCGAGCGCGATCAGCGTCAGGTATCCGAGCGCCATCACGAATCCCTGCAGCCGGACCGCGCAGAGCAACGCGATCGACGCGAGCGCCCACGCCTGCGCCCTCGGCGCCGGCCGCTCGACCGCACGCCACACGGCCCATGCCGCAAGCACGAAGGCGGGGTAGAACGCGACCTCCGTCATCACGAGGCCGGCGTACGCGAGCGACGGCGGCACGAGCGCGAGGACGGCCGCGATCAGCGCCCAGCCGCGGGACATCAACGCCCGCGCCCAGAGATACGTCGGTACCGCCGCGAGCGAGATCACGATCGCCTGCAACGTCTGCAGCAGCCGGTAGCCCGCCTCGCGGTCGCCCAGCGACAGCGGCAGTCCGGAGAGCACCGGCGAGACGAACGAGAAGAATCGCGTCGGCTCGCCGAACAGCGTCAAATGGCCCGTGCGCCAGAACGCGCGGCCGAGCTCTGCGTAGATCAGCTCGTCCGGCGCGATCCACGGCGTCTCGACCGACTCCGCGGCCCACAGCCGCAGCGCCGCCGAGATGCCGACGAGTGCGACGAGCAGCTGCCAGGTAGGGAGCGCGAGGACCCGGCGCACGCGCGCAGGTTACGGATCGGGTACAACGCGCCCGTGGCGAAGCCGCTGTGGGCGCCGTGGCGACTCGAGTACATCCAGCAGGCGGACGAGCTCGACCGGTGCATCTTCTGCGAGCCTGAGGAGGAGCTCGTCGTCACGCGCGGCGACCACGCACTCGTCGTCCTGAACCGCTTCCCGTATTCGTCAGGGCATTTGCTCGTCGCGCCGGCGCGCCATACCGGCGACTTCGGCGCGCTCCGTGCGGACGAGGCTGCGGAGGTGCACGCGCTCGCCGGTGCGGCACTCGCTGCGCTGCGCGAGGCGTTCGGCGCGCACGGCTTCAACCTCGGCTGGAACCTCGGCCGCGTCGCAGGCGCGGGCATCGAGGATCACGTCCACCTGCATGTCGTGCCGCGTTGGAACGGCGACACGAACTTCATGCCCGTCCTCGCGGACGTGAAGGTGCTGCCGGAGCACCTCACGGAGACGGCGCGGAAGCTGTCAGGCGCCTGGCCGCGCTGACGGATTTCCGTCGCGACGCGCGCGGCAGAGTTCCGCGAGACTGCCGGGCCCGCACGCGGATGGGATCATCGCGCCCAGGAAGCACCCGGACGGGGTCGGCGTCCCGCAGAAGCGCGAGCATGGAGTCGGCGTCCCGCAGATGCGGTCCGCGATCTTCAGCGTCCTGCAGCACCCGGATCGCGCAGCTTCGTCCTCCGCGGCCTGAACAGACCCGCATCTCTCTCTGCATCGCCGGCCGCGCGTGCCCGCGCGAGCGAGGCCGGCGGCGCCGTTCGGCGACGCGCGTCCGACGCGGCGAATAAGCTCCGCGTCCGCACGTCGCCCAGGGGGGAACGGCAGGTTGTTCGCACGCGTCGCCACGTACCGAATCGAGCCGGAGCACACGGACGCTGCGGTTCGCGCGTTCGAGGCCGCTCTCGCTCGCATCCGCACGCTCGACGGATTCGTCGACGGCGTGGTGCTCGTCGCACCCGACGAGTCGAAGGTCTTGACGGTGACCTACTGGGACAGCCGGAGAGCGATGGAGGCGAGCGCAGTAGCCGCGAGCCGCGCCCGGAGCGAAGCCGCGCGGGCCGCCGACGGCGAAGTCGAGAGCTCGTGCGAGTACGGCGTCGCGCTGCGCGTGGGGCGCGAGTAGACGGCAGGCGCGCGTTCGCGTCGCGTAGTCGCTCATTCGGACGTGTCCCGGCGGTCCTAGCCTTCGACAGCTCCGCCCAGGCTCGTCCGAACCCGCGCGGGTTCGGCGGCTGCTCCACCCGCACGACCCCGCTACCAGCTCGGGGCGCGGCCTGACCCAATATGGGCCGGAGCCGCCCGCATAATCACGGTATGACGGTACTGGCTTCGAGGGCCGCCCCCGCCGCCTCCTCGGACGGGTGAGCGAAACGGCGAGCGAAACTCCCACCGAACTCGCGCTGCCAGCACTCTGGGCAGAAGAGGACGACCTCGGTCGGGTCGGGATCGTCGGGAACGTCTACGAAAACGGCCTGCCAGCCCTCCATAGCCCCGTCCGCGACCCGCGTCGGCATTCGCCGCAGCGCACGTGAGCAGGCTAACGCCTGCTTCGGCGGGGTGGTAGTGGCCGTTTTAGGCCGCGAGTGGAACGGCGCGCGCTCGCGCGAGTGCCCGCGCAAGCGTGGCGAGGATGCAGAGGTCGGCGTGAAGCGCCACGTTCTCGATGCCGCGCACACGAAGCGGCGCGAGTCCGGCCTCGTTCTTAAGCCGACCAAACGCACGCTCTACGCTGCCGCGCTGCCGATACAGGTCGCCCCACCGCTTCGTCTCACGCGGGATCAGCGGGTGCAGCCGGGACACCTTGACCCAGACGCTCGCGGGCTTGCACTCACCGGTAGGGCGGCGCCACTTCGTCGCGTTGGGCTTCGCGTCGAACCGCGCGAACGCCCACGCTCCGTGGTCGCACTCGGCCGCGCGATCGTCGCCGCGCTTCACGGCAGGCGTCGTATGGACGTAAAGCTCTCGGTGATCGTGGCGACGCTCGGCCGTCCGAGCTTGGACAGGACGATCGCCAGCATCGGCCCCCAGCTCGGCCCCGACGATGAGGTTCTTGTCGCCACTCGCTTCCCCGAGAAGATCGCAGGCAGGCTGCCGGTCGATGAGCGCTGGTGGCTGATCCACACCGACTGCGACGAAGCCTATGGGGGCGCCAACGAACGGAACCAGGTCATGCCCGAGGCGAAAGGCACCCATCTGTGTTTCATCGACGACGACGACGTCTACGCCCCCGGCGCGCTCCAAACCATGAGAGAGAACGCTTGTGACCGGCCGGTGATCTTCCGCATGGACGGCACCCGGCTAGGCATCGGTGTGATCTGGCGCGAGCCTGTCTTGAAGTACACGAACGTCTCCACGCAGACGTTCCTAGTCCCGAACGTGCCGGGCAAGCTTGGGCATTGGCAGGCGTACCAGCACGGGCGGGGCTGCGACTACGCGTTCATCACCTCCTGCGACCTGGGAGAACCGGTGTTCCGCGAAGAGATCATCGCCATCTGCAGGCCGCATGAGAGCTTGGTGGCGGTATGACGTTCCGTAAGCGTAATCGGCGGCTGCAGGATCAGCCGCATTTCGTTGTTCTTGCCCAGGTCGAGACCGGCGTCGATGTAGCTCGCGATCGGGTCGATGATCACGAGCTGCGGCTGCACGTCCTCGATCGCCTGCCCGAGTAGCGGCAGGTCGGAAGGGAAGTGCGGCACCTGCTCGCCGTGTCATCTTCGATGCTGAACGACCGGGACCAATTCGGGATCAGTGACAGGCACGCGGGAGGGTCGTTCGGCTCATCGTCCGAAAGGCGCAGCGGGTAGCGGAACACTGGCGCCTTAGACGTATGACGCGCGGCGCCGCGGCCTGATCTCGCGCTTCCGACCTGGCCGCCCGACCTTCCATCGGAACTTCATCGATTCACTCGGCCAAAGAAAACCCCGCCTGAGCGGGGCTTTCTCTGAGCGGACGATGGGACTCGAACCCACGACCCTTGGCTTGGGAAGCCAATGCTCTACCAGCTGAGCTACGTCCGCGTTGC
>Ga0126312_10002509_pt1 | contig 12279 bp, 10 predicted proteins | sample Plot104A_FD_92537 | JGI IMG/M metagenome (GOLD analysis project Ga0126312, IMG submission 92537) | Serpentine soil microbial communities from UC McLaughlin Reserve, CA, USA - Plot104A | ecosystem: Environmental > Terrestrial > Soil > Grasslands | place: USA: UC McLaughlin Reserve, Lake County... | reverse complement strand
GTGCGGGCGGCCGTCCTCGCGCAGCGCGATCACCTCGCCGTCGAGCACGACGCTCGTGGCCGGGAGGGTGAGCGCGGCCTCGACCGCCTCCGGCACGTGGGCGGTGACGTCGTCGAGCGAGCGCGTGAAGACGGCCACGGTGTCGCCGTCGCGGTGGATCTGCACGCGCGCGCCGTCGAGCTTGTGCTCGACCGCAGCACGGCCGGTCTTCTCGAGCGCGGCGGCGACGTCGGGCGCGGTGGCGGCGAGCATGGGGGAGAGCGGGCGGCCGACCTTCAGGTGCACCGCGGCCAGACCGTCGCGGCCCTCGCGCAGCGCGATCCTGGCGATCTCCGGCAGGTCGCCGTGGAGTGTCAGCGCGCGCCGCACGTCGGCCTCCGGCACCTCCGCGGCGTGGGCGACGGCGGCCGTCATCACGCCGGCGAGCGCGCCCTGGCCGAGGTCGCCGATCAGCAGCCGCGTGAGGAACTGCTGCTCGTCCTCGTCCGCCCTTCCGAGCAGCGCCTGCAGGGCGTCGCGGCGGGTCGCCTGGGACCCCGGCCCGCTCATCGCGCCGATCGCCTCGAAAGCGGCGTCGACCTCCCCGACGCTGAGAGACGGCTCGTCCGCGGGCGGCGGCGGCTCCCGCAGCTGCGCCCAGCCGACCCCGATCTGGCGCTGCGTCAGGCGCCCGGAGAGGAACGCGACCGCGGCCGCGACCTCGTCGGGCGCGGCGCCCGCCAGCAGCGCGCCGATCGCCTCGGTCTTGGCCTTGCGCGAGCGGGTCGCGGCGACCGCGGCGGAGACGTCGGTGAGCTCGCGCAGGCGCATCGGGGCTGACATCCTCGCGGACGATGCCGCATCGCAACCGCGTGACCCCCTATGGCGAGATCGTCGCGATCCCGGAGCGGGGCACGCTGATGGGCAATCGCGGCGTCATCCACGCCGACGACGGGTCGCACAAGCGCGAGTGGCAGGTGCGCCGCTGGATCGCCTGCCGGCTCGAGTTCAAGGGCCGCCGCCGGCCGGTCCGGCAGCCGCGGCGCTGGACCGAGCTGTTCTTCCTCGACGAGGCGACGGCGCTCGCCGCCGGCCACCGCCCGTGCGCGGAGTGCCGGCGCGAGGACTACCGCCGCTGGCAGGCCGCCTGGCCGCACGGCGCGTCCGGCGCCGACGCGATCGACCTCGTCCTGCATGCCTCGCGGCTCGGCGGCAAGGTCAAGCGCACGTACGCGGCCGCGCTCGGCGAGCTGCCCGACGGCGTGATCGTGGAGCGCGAGCGCGCGCCGTTCCTGCTCGCGGCGGGCGCGCTGCGGCCGTGGTCGGCGGCGGGCTACGGCGCCCCGGTGGCGGCGTCCGCGGCCGAGCGCGCGACCGTCCTCACACCGCGGGCCACGGTGGCCACGATCGCCGCCGGCTACGCGGTCTCCCTGCATCCGTCGATTCGCTGACCTCAGCATTCCATCGCCGGCGCCGATACCCTGTGTGGTCGGAGGTCATCGCTGACACGGCTGCAACGCCGGGCCTCCGCGCGAAGTGAAAGGAGGTGGAGCGACCAATGATGCGCTTCATCTGTCAGAAGTGCCTGCGGTTGTGGGCCGGGACTCAGGTGTCACACACGGAGTCCTGCCCCTACTGCGGCGGTGGGCTGAACGCCCACTAACCACGCTCGGCCCGCCTCGGATAGGCGGGCCGTCTGCGTTAAGGAGGCGCTAGGGGAGCTCCCAGCCGAGCTTCAGCGCGATCGCGCGGCCGAGCTGCTCGTTGCCGTCCGGGCCGGACTCGACGCCGCCGGTCACGACCTCGTGACCGTCGATCCGCAGGTCGACGGCCTCCGTGTGGAGCTGCCACACGTGCACGCGCGTCGGCTTGACCGCGCCGTCGAGGTCGGCGAGGTCCTCGAAGCGCTCCGTGACCTCGAGGTCGAGCTTGGCCGGCAGCAGCGGGAGCAGGCGGCAGCGGACCGGCACGGAGGTCTCCACCAGCGCCGCCATCGGGCGCGCCTGGAAGACGAGCAGGCCGGCGTCGAGCAGGACGGCCATCGCCGGCCCGGTCGTGGTCTGGCCGACGCCGACCAGGTGACCGTCGGGGGCGAGCTCGCGGACCGCGCGCGAGACCGGGCCGCGCTGCGTGGCCACGCTGGCCGGGTCCTCGTGCGCCTGCAGCCAGAGGTGCACGAGCTCGCCTGCCGCCTGAGGGTTCATGGACGCGCAGCCTACGCGCCCGTGCGCGTGACCAGCGGCCGCCGCGCGTCCGCGCGCGCCTAGTCGGAGACCGCGCGGTCGCGGCCCGCGCGCTTGGCGGCGTAGAGGCGCTCGTCGGCGTCGCGTGCGAGCGCCCGCAGGTCCGTCGCGTCGGGCGCGCACACGACGCCGAGGCTCGCCGTGATGCGCAGGCCCGGCGCCAGCCCCTCCCAGGACTCCTCGCGCAGCGCCGCGCCGACGCGCTCGCAGCAGGCGAGCGCCTCGGCGTCGCCGGTGTGCGGCATCAGCAGCCAGAACTCCTCGCCGCCGGTCCGCGCGACGACGTCGCCGGCGCGGACGTGCTCGCGCAGCAGCTCGGCGACGCGCACGAGCACGCGGTCGCCGGCCTCGTGCCCGTAGCTGTCGTTGACGGTCTTGAAATGGTCGATGTCGAGCACGGCGAGCGCCACCGGGCCGCCGACGCCGTCGCCCGCGCGATCGAGGTAGCGGCGGTTGTGCAGGCCGGTGAGCGGGTCGCGCTCGGCCTGGTCGCGCAGCAGCTCCATCTCGATCCGCGCGCGCTCGAGCCCGAGCTGCAGCTCGGACAGCTCGCGGCTCGCTGTGCGCTCGACCTCGACGCAGCGCAGCAGCACGTCGTAGGCCTGCTCGGCCCGGCCGGCCTCGCGCAGAGAGGCGGCGATCGTGCCGAGGATCATGCTGCGCGCCTGCGGCACGCGGTCGGCGAGCCGCTCGAGCGCCTCCTCGCCGGCCGCGAGGACGTCGTCGACGCGCCCGAGGGCGGTCAGCACCTGCACCTTCACGAGGACGGCCATGCCGAGCAGGTACGGGTTCGGCTCGCCCATCGCGATCAGCAGCCCGACCGAGCGGTCGGCGTCGGAGAGCGCCGCCTCGTGGCGGCCGGCGTTCAGCCGCACCTCGGCCCGGGTGCAGTGGACGACGCCGAGCGCGAAGTGGTTGAGCGGCGCCAGCCCGCGGGCGATCCACTCGGCCCGCGCGAGCTCCGCCTCGGCCTCGGCGAGGTCGCCCTGCTCCATCCGCAGGTGGGCGAGGTCGTTGCGCGACATCGCCTCCTCCCACGGCTCGCCGGCCTCGATCGTCATCTCCAGCAGCGCCTCGAGGCGCTCCGGCCAGCTCGCGACGCCCATGTTGCCGAACACGACGCAGCCCATCCGGCGGGCGAAGACGCGCAGCAGCAGCTCGCCGCTGAGGTCGGCGAGCTCGACGGCCAGCTCCGCCTCCGCCAGCGCGGCGGCGTAGGAGCCGGAGAAGAAGTTCAGGTGGCTCTTGAGCGCGGCCAGCTCGGTCCGCGCCACGAGGCACTCGCCCGCCAGCAGGTCGCCCTCGGCCGCCAGCGCGAGCGCGCCGTGCAGGTCGCCGCGATGCAGCGAGCACGCACCCTGCAGCGCCAGCGCCCGCGCGCGCAGCGGCGAGTCGCCCGCGGCGCGGGCCCGCTCGTGGACGTCGACTGCGACGGCGAGGGAGCGCCCGGCGTCCTCCCAGTAGGTCCGGCGGGCGGCGTCGAGCTCCTGTACGGCGGACGGCATGGGTCCCTCCTTCCTTCGTCGCCCCGCGCGCCGGACTTGAGCCGGGCTAACGTCCAGCGCCATGGAGGACGCGACCGCGCTGTCGGAGCGGATCGCCCAGCGGGAGCTGTCCTGCGTGGAGCTGATGGCGGCGACGCTCGAGCGGATCGGGCGCGAGAACCCGCGGCTCAACGCGATCGTGTCGCTGCGCGACGGGGAGGAGCTGCTCGCGGAGGCGGCCGAGCGCGACGCGGAGCTCGCCCGCGGGGAGCGGCACGGCTGGATGCACGGGCTGCCGCATGCCGTCAAGGACCTGGAGGAGACCGCCGGGCTCCGGACGACGTTCGGCTCGCCGATCCATGCGGAGTACGTGCCGGAGGCCGACTCGGAGCTGGTGCGGCGGATCCGGTCGGCGGGCGCGATCGTGATCGGCAAGACCAACGTGCCCGAGTTCGGCTACGGCTCGCAGACCTACAACGACGTGTTCGGGCCGACCCGCAATCCGTACGACCCCGCGAAGACGGCCGGCGGCTCGAGCGGCGGTGCGGCGGCCGCGCTCGCCGCGGGCCTGGTGCCGGTCGCCGACGGCAACGACTACATGGGCTCGCTGCGCAACCCGGCCGCGTTCTGCAACGTCTACGGCTTCCGGCCGTCGCTGGGCCGCGTGGGCTCGCCGCCGCCGGAGAGCGCGTTCGAGGCGCCGATCGGCACGGCCGGCCCGATGGCGCGCAGCCCGCGCGACCTCGCCGCGCTGCTGGCGACGCTCGCCGGCCCGCACCCGGACCTGCCGTTCTCGATCGAGGAGGACCCGGCGGCGCTGGGGGCGCCGCTGCAGCCGCCCGGCCCCGCGGGCCTGCGGATCGGCTGGCTCGGCGACCTCGGCGGCCACCTGCCGCTCGAGGACGGGATCCTCGAGCTGTGCGAGTCGGCCCTGTCGCGGCTCGGCGCCGAGGTCGTGCCGGTGCAGCCCGGCTTCGACCCGGCGGAGGCCTGGGACGCCGCGGTCACGATCCGCCACTACGACGCCACCTGGCTGCTCGAGCTCCCGCAGGACCGGATCAAGCCCGAGCTGCGCTGGGAGGCCGAGGGCGCCCGCGCGGTCACCGGCCCGACGCTGCACGCCGCACAGCAGACCCGCACCCGGGTCACCGCCGCGCTGCACGCGCTGCTGCGAGAGCACGACGCCCTCGCGCTCCCGAGCGCCCAGGTGTTCCCCTTCGACGTCGAGACCCCGTGGCCGCGCGAGGTCGCCGGCCGCCCGATGCCGACCTACCACCGCTGGATGGAGGTCGTGACGTACGCCTCGCTGGCGGGCCTGCCCGCCGCCGGCGTGCCCGCGGGCTTCGGCCCGCAGGGCCTTCCGATGGGCCTGCAGCTGATCGGCCGCCCGCGCGGAGACCGCGCGCTGCTGGAGCTGGTTGAGGCCTACGACCGCGCCACCGGCCCGGAAACTGCGGCTGGGTATCGCATCCACGTTCCGTGCCGCGGGAGCACGCGATCTGGATGAGAATCGCGCGGTCCCGCCTCACCACCCCTCCCTACCCAGCGCAGTTGACGTTCGTGGGCCGCTAGGGTCGCCGCGGATGCCCGAGATCGTCCTCCACGCCCTGCCGCCGTCGCACCCCTGCATGACCGCCGAGGCGGCGCTGAAGCTCAAGGGCATCGCCTACGAGCGGATCGACTTCACGCCGGGGGAGCACGTCGCCAGGATGGCCGAGCTCTACGGGGAGGGCAACACGACCGTTCCCGGCGTGCTGATCGACGGCGAGCCCGTGCACGGCTCGCGGCGGATCCTCGCGCGGCTCGAGCAGCTGCAGCCCGCCCCGCCGCTGTATCCCGAGGAGACAGCGGATGCGGTCCGCGAGGCCGAGCGCTGGGGCGACGAGGAGCTGCAGGACCTCGGGCGGCGGCTGCCGTGGGGCGCGCTGCACTTCCGGCCCGAGGCGGTGGGGACGTTCGGCGGCGCGGGCCCGCTCGACCCGGCGGGGACCGACTTCGCGATCCGCATGGCCCGCGCGACCTGGAAGTACCACGGGATCACCGCCCAGAGGCTTGCCCACGACCTGGCCGGCCTTCCCGCCAAGCTCGACCGCGTCGACGCGCTCGTCGGAGACGGCACGATCGGCGGCGGGACGCCCAACGCCGCCGACCTCCAGATCGGCGCCACGATCCGCGTGCTGCTCACCGTCGGCGACCTCGTGCCGCTGCTGAGCGACCGGCCGGTCGAGGAGCTGGCCCGCCGCTGGTTCCCCGGCTATCCGGGGGAGATCCCGGCCGGGGCGTACCCGGCCGGGTGGGTTCCCTCCCGATGAGCTAGCCGCAGAGCTGCTTCTGGTAGCGGCAGGCCACGATCGAGGGCCGCTCGATCGGCTCGCCCGCCTGGATCGACCACGCGAGCCGCACGAACTGCGCGTGCGTCCACGCCAGCGGCGTCGCGGAGCGCGTGCCCTCGCCGTTGGCCTCGTCCGGCGGCCGGCCGTCCCAGACCTGCTCGGGCAGCATCAGGCCGTCGTTGGCCGCTCCCGCGATCGCCTTCAGCCGCGCCGTCGCGTCCTGGCCGGCGATCAGCTCGTACTCGCCGCGCTCGCCCGCCAGCAGCGGCCACGCGCGGCCGAACGTCTGCCGGGCCGGGTTGTCGAAGAACAGGTCCCAGTCGCCGCCGTCCGCCTGCTCCCCGTAGCCGTCGAACGTGAAGCGGCGCCAGAACTCGCCGTTCTTGGTGGTCACCTTCAGCGGCTCGGCGCTCGTCTCGTCGCCGACCTTCAGCGAGTTGAGGATCGTCTGGTCGTTCCACGGCTTGACGCCGAACAGCACCAGCCCCAGGAACGAGTTGTCGACGATCTCGCGCTGGTCGACCTGGCGCGGGAAGTTGTCGCCGAGCGTGTACTTGAAGCCGTTGTCGGGGTTGCCGTCCTTGGTGACGCGCAGGTAGTACGGCTTGGGGGAGTAGGGGCCGTTGGTGGTCGCGGTCCAGCTCTCGACCTTCGCCTGCCACTCGTCGGCCCTCGCCTCGTACGCTGCCGCGCGGCCGGCATCGCCGTTGCGCCGCGCGACGTCGGCGGCGCACACGAGCGCGGCGATCTCGGTCGCGATCGTGTTCGGCGAGTAGCCGTCCTGGTTCTCCCAGCGCTCCTGGCCCGTGCGCGGCCCGTCCTCGTTGGTCATCAGGTAGTCGGCTGCGGCCCGGATGTTGTCCCAGTCCGCGGGAGCGGTGCGGCCCAGCCACCAGGCGAGCAGGACGGGCAAGGACGTCTCGTCGAGCTGCTCGCTCTTCCACACCGGCGTGCCGTCGACGCGCGTGTTCTGCCAGAAGTCGCCCTCGGGCTTCTGGACCTCCCACAGGTAGTCGACGAGCCGGTTCGCCGCGGCGTCGTCGCCGGCCGCCTTCTGCGCGGTGGCGGCGTGGTAGAAGTCGCGCGGCCAGACGAGGTGGTAGGGGTCGGAGGTCTCCTTGTCGTCGGCGAGCGTGAGCGTGCCCCAGATCCACGGCATGTTCGGCGCTGCGATCGAGGCGCCGCGATGGGTCTTGTCCTCGAGCGCGGCGAGTACGAGGACCGACTGCTCGTAGAGCCGCTTCATCTGCGCGTCGCCCGCCACCGGCGCCGGCGGCGCCTTCAGCGTTGACAGGTAGGCGCTCCAGCCGCTGTCGTAGGCCGCCTTGGCGGGGTCGAAGCCGCCGGTGAGCGAGCCGGTCGCGGCCGCGGTCGCCGCCGTCGCGTCACGGCCGAAGCCGATCGCGAGCGTCATCGTCTGGTTGTCCATGCCGTCGAGCGCGGCCCGCGCGCCCTGCACGACGTTCCCGGGCTGCGTGGCGTCGGTGCGCTCGAGCTTGTAGTCCTGCAGGTCGCGCCACGGATCGGAGGCGGTGCCGCGGTAGCCGCTCGAGGTCTGGGCCAGTGCGGGGGAGGCGGCGACGGCGCTCGCCGACTTGTCGTCATAGGCGACCAGCGTCGACTCGCCGGAGATGCCGCGGTCGTCGTTGCCGTCGTTGCCTGGGGCTGGGTCGGCGAGCACGAACAGCCGCAGCGCCGTGCGCGTCTTGGCCTCGAAGCGCAGCCGGAGCAGGACGCTGTCGCGGGCGGGGTCGGTGATCCACGTCTTCGTCAGCCGCCAGCGGGCGTTCTCGGTCACCTGGCGGTAGGCGAGCGAGCGGTCGAGCGGCGTCACGGAGGCCGTCACGCCGGGGGCGACGGGCTCGATGTGGCGCGGGTCGTCGTCCACGACCTCGCGGTCCACGAACGACGTGCCGTCCGTGATCGCGAACTGCAGCCCGCGGAAGGAGGGCGTCGAGAGGTCCGGGTAGTAGACCTCGCTGAGCGACGCCTGGCGCAGCGTGAAGTACGCGTGGCCGGCGAGCTGGTGGGCGGTGCCGTACGCGTGCTTGTCGGCCGGCGCCCAGGTGTGCTTCGTACCCGGCGCCCCCGTCGCGGGCGGTCGCGCGGCCTGCGCCGGGACGGCGCAGCAGAGCACGGCGAGGACGGTTACCAGCAGGCCAGCGGCACGCGGTGACATCAGCGGCTCCTCCCAGAGTCAGGTCGGCCTTGCTCTACCCGCGCCGGGCCGGGAGGTATCGTCCCGACCATGATCGGGGCGTGCTGATCGTGCTGCCGATCGCGGGCTTCGCCCTGCGCCGCCTCGGCATGTCGCCGGAGCGCCGCAAGCTCGACCCGCGACGCTGACCGCGTCGCGGCCGCGCATCGCCCGCGACATCACGTTCCCGCACCGCCGCCCGGACTGAGTGTGACGCGGGGCCCGCGTCGGCGTACATTCGGCAAGAGGAGTCATGGGCTGCCAGGAGAGCGACGCGGAGCAGCTGCTCGCCGATCTCGGGCGCGCGTACGCGAGGGCCCTGCTCGCCGGTGACGAGATCGGCGCGGAGCTCGCCGTGCGCGACGCGATCGACGCGCGCCTGACCACGGCCCAGATCGACGAGGAGATCATCGCGCCCGCGCTATGGCTGGTAGGGCGGCTGTGGGCGCGCGGCGAGATCTCGGTCGCCGACGAGCACCTCGCCACCGAGATCTCGCTGCGCGTGCTGGCGCTCCAGCGCGAGGCCGTCCGCACGGTGAGCGAGCGGGCCGGCCGCAAGGCCCTGCTCGCCGCGCCGATGGGTGAGCTGCACACGGTCGCGCTGCAGATGAACGCCAACCTGCTGCGCGACGCCGGCTACACGGTGCTGATGCTCGGCCCGGACGTGCCGCCGGGCGCGCTCGCCGAGGCCGCCGTCCGCCACGAGCCGTCCGTGATCTGCCTGACGGCCACGATGCCGGACGTGAGCGACCGCGTGATGCTCGCGATACGCGAGGTCGAGCGCGGCTGGCCGGGCGCCGGCTGGGTGCTCGGCGGGCGCGGGCTGTCCGTGCGCCTGCGGCCGCAGCCGGGGATCCACGTCTGCCGCCGTGTCTCCGAGGTCGTCGAGGCCGCGGACGCGGTCCTCAAGCGCGCCGACCTCAACTGAGCGCCCCTTCCGGGCTAACGGTTCGTAATGCCGTTAACAGCCTGTTGCGGGCATATTCTCAGCGCCTTGCTGGTCGCAAGCCGTAAACAGCCGCTGGCCGCCAAGGCACCCGAGGAGCCCGTCGCGCCGCCCCGCTACGCCTACTGGGCGGGCCCGGCGATCGCCGTGGTGATGCTCGCCGTGACGCTCGCGTGGGGCACCGCGTACGGCCTCGGCCTGCGCGATCCCGACGGGATCATCGGCTGGCGCTTCTCGTTCGTGCTGATGCTCGTCGGCGGCTTCGTCGCGCTCGACGTGATCCCGCGCGCGCTCGCGGCCGCCCGCACCAACGGCACGCCCACGTGGGCGACGCTGGTCGCGCTCGTCCGCGAGCGCTGGCCGTGGCGGCGGATCGGGTTCGTCGTCGGCGCGATCGTCGCCTTCTACGCGACCTACCTCTGCTACCGCAACGTCAAGAGCTACCTGCCGCTCGCCCGTTCCGAGACGGTCGACTCCGACCTCGCGAACTTCGAGCGCGGCGTGTTCGGCACCGACCCCTCGACCCTGCTGCACCAGCTGCTCGGCACCGGCGTCTCGGCGCAGGTGCTCTCGACGGTCTACCTGCTGTTCCTGACCTTCGTGCCGATCTCGGTCGGCGTGGCGCTCGTATGGTCGACCGACCGCGCGGGCGGGCTCTGGTGGGTGAGCGTGCTGAGCATCAACTGGGTGCTCGGCGTGGCGAGCTACTTCCTGCTGCCCTCGATGGGCCCGGCGTTCGTGGAGCCGCACCTGTTCTCCCAGCTGCCGGACACCGGCACCGCGAGCCTGCAGGGGGCGCTGATGGAGGACCGGAGGGCGTTCGTGGCCGACCCGGTCGGCAGCGGCCAGCTCCAGAGCATCGCCGCCTTCGCGTCGCTACACGTCTCGATCGTGTTCGCCGGCGCCCTGGTCGCGCACCTGCTGCGCGCCCCGCGGATGCTGCGGATCGCGATGTGGGTCTACCTCGGCCTGACCTTCGCCGCGACGATCTACTTCGGCTGGCACTACGTCGTCGACGACATCGGCGGCTTCGCGATCGGGTTCGCCTCGGTCTACCTCGGCGCCGTCATGACCGGGTGGCGGATCGAGCGCAGCGGCGCCTCCGCTCGACTCCAGCTCGAGCGCGCATGACGGATGGCAGCGCAGGCGCGCGGGTAGGAGAGGGCCCCGTGCCGCTCAACCTGCCCAACGTGCTGACGCTGAGCCGGATCGCCTTCGTGCCGCTGATGCTCGTGCTGCTGCTGGGGGAGGAGGCGGGCCCGCTCCCGGCCGCCGCCGCCGTCTTCAGCGCCGCCGCGCTGACCGACGCGGCCGACGGGCACATCGCCCGCTCGCGCGGCCTGGTCACCACGTTCGGGCGGATCGCCGACCCGCTCGCCGACAAGCTGCTGGTCGGCACCGCGCTCGCCACGCTGGTCGCGATCGACCGCCTGGCGCTGTGGATCGCGCTCGTGATCGGCCTGCGCGAGGCCGGCGTGGCGCTGCTGCGCTGGCACGCCGGGCGCCAGGGGATCGTGCTCCACGTCAGCCAGCTCGGCAAGGTCAAGACCTGCCTGCAGATGACCGCGATCGCGACGGTGATGCTGGTGCCCGACCCGGAGGCCGTCTGGGTCACCGCGCTGCTGATGACGGTCGTGTGGCTGACGGTCGTCTCGGGCGCGCAGTACGCGCTCGAGTACGTGCGTCAGACGGGCTCGAACTCGCGCGGGTCCAGCCGCCGGGTCAGCTCGATGTACTCGCGCATGTAGCCCGGCCAGTTCGTCACGATCCGGCCCGTCTCGTCGCGGTACCAGGAGTCGCACGCGGTCCACGCCGTGCCGGCGAAGCGGCCCTGCGTCTCGCGGTCGAACGTCGCCTCGACGTCCGCGCGCACCGACAGCGGCCCGCCGCGGTCGCGCTGGAGCTCGATCGCCTGCCGGATGTAGCCGACCTGCGCCTCCTCGTAGGTGATGATCGAGCCGCCCGACGTGTTCGTGTTCGGCCCGTAGACGAGGTACAGCGACGGGAAGCCGGGGACCGTGATCCCGAGGTGCGCGTGCGCGCCGGCCGCCCAGGCCTCCTTCAGCGAGCGCCCGCCCGAGCCCGTGATCTCCATCGGGAACATGAAGGCGGTGGTGCGGAAGCCCGTGCCGTAGATGATGCAGTCCGCCGCATGAGTACGGCCGTCGCGCGTGACGATGCCCTCCGGCGCGAGCCGCTCGATCGGCTCCGTGACGACCTCGACGTCGTCGCGGGCCAGCGTCGGCAGGAAGGTCGAGGAGAACAGGACGCGCTTGCAGCCGAAGGTGTAGTCGGGCCAGATCCGCTCGCGCAGCTCGGGGTGGCCCTTGAGCTGGCGGCGCATGAACAGCCATGAGTAGGCGCCGTAGACGCGCCCGAGCGTGCGCGGATGGCGGATCGCGGTCGTCAGGCCCTCGCCGATCCAGAACCAGCTCCGGCGCCGCAGCGCCTGGAAGCCGGGCACGTGCCGGATCATCCAGCGGTAAACGGCGGGGTAGGCGCGGTTGCGGCGCGGCACGAACCAGTTGCCCGTCCGCTGGAAGACCGTCGTGTGCGCCGCCTGCTCGACCACGGGCGGGACGAACTGCACCGCACTCGCGCCCGTGCCGACCACCGCGACCCGCTTGCCGCGCAGGTCGTAGCCGTGGTCCCACCCGGCCGAGTGGAAGCTGTGGCCGGCGAAGTCGCCCTCCAGGCGCGGCGTGGCGGGCTGGTGCAGCTGGCCGGTGGCGACGATCACCACGTCCGCGGTCCGCTCGCCGCGGCTCGTCCCGACCGCCCAGCGGCGCTGCCGCTCGTCCCAGCGGCAAGCGCTCACGTGCGTGCCGGTCTCGATGATCGGCTCCAGCCCGTGCTCGGCGACGACCTCGCGCTGGTAACGGAGGATGTCGGGCTGCGTCGGGCACAGCCGCTCCCAGTCCTTGCGCTGCGAGAACGAGAACGAGTACAGGTGGCTCGGCACGTCGCAGGCCGCGCCGGGATACGTGTTGTGCCGCCACGTGCCGCCGTAGCCGTCCGCCTTCTCGAGGATGCGGACGTCCGTGAGCCCGTGGCGGCGCAGCTCGATCGCCGCCGCCAGCCCGCCGAAGCCGGCGCC
>Ga0126312_10002508_pt1 | contig 12283 bp, 11 predicted proteins | sample Plot104A_FD_92537 | JGI IMG/M metagenome (GOLD analysis project Ga0126312, IMG submission 92537) | Serpentine soil microbial communities from UC McLaughlin Reserve, CA, USA - Plot104A | ecosystem: Environmental > Terrestrial > Soil > Grasslands | place: USA: UC McLaughlin Reserve, Lake County... | reverse complement strand
GGCCAGAGCGACATGCCGGGGACAGGGTACAGGAGTATCGTCGGGACTCCGCATGAGCACTGAGATCGGCAGCGCCGCGGACATCAAGGACTCGATCCTGGACGCGATCGGCGAGACACCGCTCGTGCGCCTCTCGCGCTTCGGCGCCGAGCTGAAGCCGCAGCTCGTGGCCAAGGTCGAGGCGATGAACCCGGGCGGCTCGATCAAGGACCGCGTGGCCCTGGCCCTGATCGAGGCGGCCGAGCGCGACGGCCGGCTGCGGGCGGGCGGCACGATCATCGAGCCGACGAGCGGCAACACCGGCACTGGGCTGGCCATCGCCGCGCGCCTGAAGGGCTACCGCGTCATGGCGGTGATGCCCGACAAGATGAGCAAGGAGAAGATCGACCTGCTCCGGGCATACGGCGCCGAGGTCGTGGTGGCGCCGACCGAGGTGCCGCCCGATTCGCCCGAGTCCTACTACCGCGTGGCCGACCGCCTGACCGAGGAGATCCCGGGCGCCTTCCAGCCGAACCAGTACGCGAATGAGGCGAATCCCGAGACGCATTACCGCGTCACCGGTCCGGAGCTGTGGCGCCAGTCGGGCGGCCGCCTCACGCACTTCGTGGCGGGGGTGGGCACCGGCGGCACGATCTCGGGCTGCGGGCGCTATCTCAAGGAGCAGAACTCCGCCATCGAGGTGATCGGGGCCGATCCGGTCGGCTCGATCTACTCCGGCGGCGAGGTGAAGCCCTACCTGGTGGAGGGAGTGGGCGAGGACTTCTGGCCCGACACCTACGACCCCTCGGTGGTCGACCGCTACGTGACGGTCAGCGACAAGGACTCGTTCCTGACGACGCGACGGCTCGCCGCGAGCGAGGGCATCCTGGCCGGTGGCTCCTGCGGCACCGCGCTGTACGCGGCGGTCGAGGTCGCGCGCGAGCTCGACGACCCCGAGGCGCTGATCGCGGTGATCCTGCCGGATGGGGGCCGCGCCTACCTGTCAAAGGTCTACAACGACGCCTGGATGCGTCAGTACGGGTTCCTCGAGCGGGAGCCCGAGCTGACCGTGGGCGAAGTGCTGCGGCGCAAGCACGGCGCGGGCGAGATCCCCACGCTGCTCACGGTCGAGACGCACGCCCGGGTGCGCGACGCCGTGGCCCTCCTGCACGAGCACCGCGTCTCGCAGCTCCCCGTGGTGTCCGCGCATGACCCGCTCACGGTCGTGGGCGCCGTGTCCGAGCGGGGCCTGCTGAAGCACGCGATGGACGACGCCTCGCTGCTCGCCGCCGAGATCGTGGAGGTGATGGAGCCGCCGTTCCCCGCCGTGGCCGCGGAGGACGGCGTGCGCGAGGCGGTGGAGCTGCTCGTGGGCGACCGCGAGGCGCTGCTCGTGACCGACGACGGGCGCCCCGCGGGGATCGTCACACGCGCCGACCTGCTCGAGTCGCTGGCCCGGTGACCGTCAGCCGCGCCGACCTGCTCGAGTCGCTGGCCGCGTGATTCCGCCGCCCGCCCGCCATCCGGACGCTCGGGCGGCCCCGGCGGCATCACCTCGTCCTGGCCGCATCCCGGAGGACGCCCGCTTCGCTACCCGAGCCGTGCACGCCGGGCTCGATCCGGACCCGACGTACGGCTCGGTGGTCCCCCCCATCCACCAGACCTCCACGTACGTCCAGCCCGCCCCCGGGGAGTTCGTCGGGGACTACGACTACGCCCGCTCCGCCAACCCCACCCGGGCCGCCCTCGAGCGCGCGCTCGGGGAGCTCGAGGGTGGGCTCGCGTCCTGCTTCGCGAGCGGCATGGCCGCCGAGCACGCCCTGATCACGGCCGCCTGCTCGGCCGGCGAGCGCGTGCTGCTGCCGCTCGACCTCTACGGGGGCACCTACCGGCTGGTGGACAGGGTGCTCACGCGCTTCGGCCTCGACTACGAGATGGTGGACCAGACGGACCTCGATGCGCTGGAGCGCACGCTCCGCGCGGAGACGCGGCTGGTCTGGGTCGAGACCCCCACCAACCCGCTGCTGAACGTGGTCGACGTCGCGGCGGTGGTCGAGCGGGCGGGCGACGCGCTCGTGGCGGTCGACAACACCTTCGCCACCCCGGCCGTTCAGCGGCCGCTGGAGCTCGGTGCCGACGCCGTGGTGCACTCGGCCACCAAGTACCTCGGCGGTCACTCGGACACCGTCGGCGGCGCGGTGGTCGTGCGCGACCGGGACCTCCACGAGCGCGTGCGCTTCGTGCAGAACGCGGTGGGCGCCGTTCCGGGGCCGTTCGACTGCTTCCTCGTGCACCGGGGCCTCAGGACCCTGCACCTGCGCGTGGCCGCCCACACCGAGAACGGCCGGGCGGTGAGCGAGTACCTGGGCTCGGCGGACGGCGTCCTCGACGTGAGCTGGCCCGGCTTCGGGGGGATGGTCTCCTTCCGCCACCCCGAGGCGGTCCGGATCGCCGCCGCCACCGAGGTGTTCTCGCTAGCGGAGTCGCTCGGCGGCGTCGAGTCGCTGATCGAGGTGCCTCAGGCGATGACCCACCAGTCCGTGGAGGGCTCGGAGGCCGCCGTCCCGCCCGACCTGATCAGGCTCTCCTGCGGCGTCGAGGCGGCCGAGGACCTGGTGGCTGACCTCGCGCGGGCGCTCGGGGGCTGACGGGCCGAACGCTCAGCGGAGCGAGGTCGCGAGCTCCTCCAGGAGCTCCAGCCCGTCCTGCAGCCCTGTCCTCCATGCCGAGGCCAAGTGGGCGTCACGGTCGCCCTTGCTCGCGTGCTGCACCAGGATCGCTAGGGTCGTGCGGCCCTCCACCTCGGTGAACGACATGGTGTCCAGCGCTTCCGCGTCGGGCATGCCCTCGTAGACCTCGCCCGACGGACCCCCGAGGTCGTGCCGCGTCCTGGGTTTGGGCTCCGGTACGGACCCGAAGGGGAACGGCCCGCCCGAGCGCCCCTCAGAGGCTGACGGCGCGGGCCGCGTAGAAGCCGTCGCTCGCCACGATCTCGGCGAGGACCTCCTCGGGCACCGGCCCGTCGGCGGTCACCACCATCACCGCCTCGGCGACGTCGTCCGGACGACGGCCCACGGCGGCCGAGGCGATGTTCACGCCGGCATCGCCGAGCAGGGTTCCCACGCGGCCGAGCATGCCCGGCTGGTCGCGGTACCGGAACACCGCCAGGTGGTCCTCGAGCTGCAGGTTGAAGCGGGAGCCCCACGCCTCCAGCAGGTGAGGCCGGTTGCGCCGGCCGATCACGGTGCCGACCACGCGCGTGCGCTCGCCGCCGCTGACCACTGCGAGCCGCACCAGGTCGGTGAAGTCCCGCGCCACGTGGCGATTCGTCTCGGACACGGCGATCCCCCGCTCATCGGCCAGCGCGGGGGCGTTCACGTCGTTCACCTCCTCCTCGGTGTGGCCACGCAGCACTCCCTTCAGCACCTGCACGGTGAGCAGGCCGGTGGCGCGCTCGGCGATCCGGCCGAGGAACTCGACCTCCAGCGCGTCGATCGACCCCGTGGCCAAGGCCGCCCCGAGCCGGCCGAGCTGTCCGGCCAGCGGTAGGAAGGGGCCGAGGGCCTCGAGGTCTTCGGCCGCCACTGCCGGCACGTTCACGGCGCTCGTGACGACGCCGCCCGTGAGCGCCGCCACCACCTGCTCGGCCGCCTGGTAGCCGGCGCGGTCCGTGGCCTCGGCGGTGGATGCGCCCAGATGCGGAGTCACGATCACGTTCGGGTAGCCGAACAGGGGGTGGTCGGTCACGGGCTCCTCGCGGAACACGTCGAGAGCCGCGGCCGCCACCTTCCCCGAGTCGAGCGCCTCTTGCAGCGCGTCGTCGACCACGAGCGGCCCGCGCGCCACGTTCAGGATCCGCACCCCGTCCTTCATCTTGGAGAAGGCCTCGGCGTCGAGCCAGTTCTCGGTGTCCGGCGTCTTCGGCAGGTGGATCGTGATGAAGTCCGCCGCCGCGTAGAGCTCGTCAGAGCTCGCCGCGCGCTCGACTCCCAGCTCGCGGAAGCGCTCCTCCCCCACGTAGGCGTCGAAGGCGAGCACGTGCATGCCGAAGCCGCGCGCCCGCTGGGCCACGAGCTGGCCCACGCGCCCGAAGCCGAGCACCCCCAGCGTCTTCTCGTACAGCTCGACGCCGCTGAAGCGCGAGCGCTCCCACTCTCCGCCGACGAGCGACGAGTGGGCCTGGGGGATGTTGCGCGCCAGGGACAGCAGCAGGGCCATGGTGTGCTCGGCGGCGGTGATCACGTTCGACTGGGGCGCGTTCGCCACCACTACGCCCCGCTTCGTGGCCGCCGCGACGTCGACGTTGTCGAGCCCCACCCCGGCGCGGCCGACGGCCCTAAGCCGGCTGGCCCTCTCGAGGAGCCGGGCGTCGAGCTTCGTCGCGGAGCGGATCAGGATGCCGTCGAAGTCGCCGATCCGCCGCTCGAGCTCGGCCCCGTCCCAATCGGTCCCCACCTCGACCTCGAAGCCGGCGTCGCGGAGCAGCTGGATCCCCGACTCGCCGATCTTCTCCCTTACCAGGACCTTGGCGCTCACGCCGGGCTCGCGAGCGGTACCCCGGCCTCGAGGAAGACGCGCTGGGCCGCGCCCACGCCGGCCCCGAGCTCGACCTCGTGCCCGAGCTCCACCAGCGTCATCTCGAGGCCCGCGATCGAGGTGAGGACGTCGAAGGCGCCGAAGTAGCCGCAGTGCGCGATGCGGGCGATCCTGCCCTTCAGCTCGCCCTGGCCGCCGGCGACGGTGATCCCGTAGCGGTCGCGCATCAGCTTCGGCACCAGCGCGCCGTCGATCGACTCGGGCAGCTTGATCGCGGTGACCACGCTGGCGTTGTCGTCCTCGGGCCCGAGCAGGTCGAGCTCGAGCGCCTTGACCGCGGCGCGGGCGGCTCGGCCCAGAACGCGATGGCGCGCCAGCACCTGGTCGAGCCCCTCCTCCGCGATCATCCCGAGCGCCACGTCGAGGGCGAGCACCAGGCCCACGGCGGGCGTGAACGGGCTGTCCGGCGGGTCCTTTCGCTGTCCCGCGGCCGTCCGCTCCCAGTCGAAGTAGAAGCGGCGGCCCCGCGAGGCCGACGCGCGGGCCAGCGCCGCCTCGTTGACGCTCGCAAAGCCGAGCCCGGGCGGCGACATCAGCGCCTTCTGCGACCCGGCGACGACCACGTCCGTGCCCCAGGCGCCCTGCTCGACGGGAACGGCGCCCACGGCGGAGACCGCGTCGAGGACGATCAGCGCGCCGTGGCGGTGCGCGACCTCGGTGAGCCCGCGGGCGTCGTTCACGACTCCCGTGGAGGTCTCCGACAGGGTCGTGAAGACGACCTCGACGGGCGGGTGGTCGCCCAGCAGGCGGTCGAGCTCGGCGGGCTCCACCTTGTTGCCCCAGCCCGCGTCCTTGTGCACGGTGGCCGCGCCGAACGCGTCGCAGAGCTCCGCCCAGCGCTCGCCGAACTTGCCGCAGGATAGGACGAGGGCGGGCTCCCCGGGCCGCACGAGGTTGGCCACGGCCGACTCCATCGCGCCCGAGCCGGAAGCCGCGAAGAGAAGCACGTCCCCCGAGGTCCCGAAGACGCCCCGGAGACGCTCCAGCACCCTCGCGTAGACCTCGATGAACACGGGGGCGCGGTGGTAGACCATCGGCTCGGCCATCACCTGCGAGACCCGCGGCGGCAGCGGCGTGGGCCCCGCGGTCATCAAGTACTCCTTCACGTACGGGTCGGCCATGGACCCGGCGAGGATATCTCTCGCCTCAGAACTCCTGGTCGATCCACTCCATCATCGAGCGCAGCTCCCGGCCCTCGCGCTCGATCTGGTGGTCCCGCTGCTCCTCCCGCATGCGCTGGAAGCTCTCCTGTCCGGCCTTGTTCTCGGCGATCCACTCGCGCGCGAAATCGCCCGACTGGATCTCGCCGAGGATCCGCCTCATGGCCTCGCGCGACGGCTCCCCCACGACCCGCTTCCCGCGCGTCAGGTCTCCGTACTCGGCCGTGTTCGAGATCGAGTAGCGCATCCCTGAGATGCCCTTCTCGTACATCAGGTCCACGATCAGCTTCAGCTCGTGAAGGCACTCGAAGTAGGCGAGCCGGGGGTCGTACCCCGCGTCGACGAGGGTCTCGTAGCCGGCGCGGACCAGCTCGGTGAGCCCGCCGCACAGGACGGCCTGCTCGCCGAACAGGTCAGTCTCGGTCTCGTCCTTGAAGCTCGTCTCGATCACGCCCGCGCGCGTGCAGCCGATGCCCTTGGCGTAGGCGAGCACGAGCTCGCGCGCGGTCCCGGTGGCGTCCCGGTGCACCGCCATCAGCCCGGGCACCCCCTCGCCGGCGCGGAACTGGCGGCGCACGAGGTGGCCGGGCCCTTTCGGGGCCACCATCCCAACGTCCACCTCCGGCCCCGGGTCGATCTGGCCGAAGTGGATGGAGAAGCCGTGGGCGAAGAGCAGCAGGTTGCCGGGAGCCACGCCGTCCTTGATCTCGGCCTCCCAGACCTCGGCCTGCCTCTCGTCGGGGAGCAGCACCATCACGAGATCGCCCCGGCTGGCGGCCTCCGCGACGCCCTCCACGGGCAGGCCGTCCTCCTCGGCCTTGTCGGCCGAGCTCGAGCCCTCCCGAAGCCCGACGACGACGTCGACCCCCGAGTCCTTCAGGTTGAGGGCATGGGCGTGGCCCTGCGAGCCGTAGCCGAGGATGGCCACGGTCTTGCCCTCGAGCCGCGAGAGGTCGGCGTCCCGGTCGTAGATCACGGGCCGGGCACTATACGCGGGCGAGCCGGTCGCGAAGCAGCTTTCCGGCGGCGTTGCGGGGGAGCCCGTCGACGGCGTGCACCGCCTTCGGGACCTTGTGCGGCGCGAGCCGCGCGCGGCACCAGGCGCGCAGCTCCGCTCCGCTCGCGGGCTCGCGGAGCACCACGAACGCGGTGATCGCCTCTCCCCAATCGGGATCAGCGACGCCGGCGACGCCCGCGTCGGCCACCGCCGGGTGGGCGAGCAGCGCCTGCTCGACCTCGAGCGGCGCGACGTTCTCGCCCCCAGTCACGATCAGCTCCTTGATTCGCCCAGTCAAGTGGAGGCGCCCCTGCTCGTCGAGCCGCCCGGTGTCCCCGGTGTGCAGCCAGCCGTCGGGCGCGAGGGCGCCCGTCGAGACCATCGGGCCGCGCACCAGGACCTCGCCATCGTTCGCTACGCGAAGCTCGACTCCCTCGAGCGGGCGCGCGGGGCTGCCGCACGCGATCTGCGAACAGGTCTCTGTCATCCCGTAGACGGGCACCACCGGGATTCCTGTCTCCAGCGCCCAGTCGAGCAGCCCGGCGGGGATGGGGCCGCCGCCCAGCGCGATCGCCCGCAGGCCCGGCACCCGGCCGAGACCGGCGTCGCGCAGCCGCGCGAGCATCGTCGGCACGAGCGAGGCGAGCGTGGCCTCGCCCGCCTCGAGCGCCGCGCGCACCCGCTCCGGGTCGAACCGCTCGTGGAGCAGCGCCGTGGTGGCGCTCGCGGCGCAGCGGACCAACACGTTCAACCCGGCGACGTGGTGGAGCGGCAGCGGGCAGAGCCAGCGGTCGCCCGGCTCAGCGCCGAGCGCGTCGGTGGCGGCGACGACACCGGCCGCTTGGTTGCCGAAGGTGAGCTCTACCCGCTTCGGCTCTCCGGTCGTGCCGGAGGTGCGGATGACCGTGTGGACGGCCTCCGGCGGATGCTCGGTGCGAAGGGGGGGCGCGCCCGGACGCGCGTCGAGCGGAAGCGGAGGCGCCGGCTCGCCCGGCGCCAGCGGCTCGAGCGCAGCGCCGCGACGGGGCAGCGCGTGCAGCAGGTCCGCGAAGGCGAGCCCGGACGGGAGCGCCGCCTCAAGCGCCTGACCCGGCTCGACGCGCAGGCGCCGTGCCAGCTCGCTCGCACGCGCGTCGAGCTGCGCGTAGGTCGCCGCGCCGTCGTCGGCCTCGACGGCCGGGTGGTCGGGCCGGCTGCGGGCCGCCTCGGCGAGCCAGTCCCTCATCGGCCTGGAGCCTACGAGGCCGCGATCCGCCGCTGCAGCCATGCCGCGAGCGCGGGCTCGTCGTCGAGCGCGTCGGCCGTCACCCGGAGGGTCTCCAGGCCGGCGCGCCACATGCGCCAGTCGCGCTTCCGGGCTCGGGACGGTGACGTGGATCGTGGCCGAGGCCGACGGGCGGATGCCCCACAGCGCGGCCGCGGATGTGTGCGACAAGACGGCGCCCGGGCCACAGGTCAGCACGGCCGCGAGCCACTCCGCCTCCGACCGCAGCACCGGTAGCGCCGTGGCGCCGCCTGGCGGCAACTATCCTCCCGGCCCCATGCCGACCCGCGGCGAGGACCAGACGAGGGTCACCATCCGCCCCGCGGCCGAGTGGCGATCCGCCGGCGAGTACGGCGACATCCGCTACGAGATCGCGGAAGGGATCGCCAAGATCACGATCGACCGGCCGGAGGTCCGCAACGCGTTCCGGCCGGAGACTCTGATCGAGATCTCGGACGCCCTCGAGCGCGCTCGCGAGGACACCTCCGTAGGCGCGATCGTCCTCACCGGCGAGGGGCCGCTCGCCTTCTGCTCCGGTGGCGACCAGCGCGTGCGCGGAGACACCGGCTACCTCGCCGAGGATGCGGGCGTGGGGCGCTTCCACGTCACCGACCTGCACGTGCAGATGCGGAGGCTGCCGAAGCCGATCGTGGCCATGGTGGCGGGCTACGCGATCGGCGGCGGGCACGTGCTGCACGTGGTATGCGACCTCACGATCGCCGCCGACAACGCGCGCTTCGGTCAGACGGGGCCCCGCGTGGGGTCCTTCGACGGGGGCTTCGGAGCGAGCCTGCTGGCGGCTCAGGTCGGGCAGAAGAAGGCAAAGGAGATCTGGTTCCTGTGCCGCCAATACGGGGCCGAGGAGGCGCTCGCCATGGGACTCGTGAACGCCGTGGTGCCGATCGAGGAGCTCGAGGAGGAGACGGTGCGCTGGTGCCGGGACATGCTCGAGCTCTCCCCCTTCGCGCTGCGGCTGTTGAAGGCCAGCTTCAACGCGGCCGAGGATGGCCTGGCGGGCATCCAGCAGCTCGCCCACGACGCCAACCTGCTCTTCTACGCGAGCGAGGAGGCGCGAGAGGGGCGGGACGCCTACCGCGACAAGCGGCGGCCGGACTTCGATCGGTTCCCGCGCCGGCCGTGAGGACCAGCGCCGCGCGGGGCGGGGCCGCGGGCACCCTCCGTCTCTGGCTCGTCGCCGCCCGGCCGCGGACGTTGCCGGCGGCGGTCTCGCCGGTGCTCGTGGGCACCGCGTTGGCGGGCTCGGAGGACGTCTTCCGGCCGCTCGCCTTCGCCGCCGCGCTGGTGGGCAGCGTCTTCATCCAGATCGGCACCAACCTCTCGAACGACTACTCGGACGCCCGCCGGGGAGCGGACACCGAGGACCGGCTGGGGCCGGTGCGGGTCACGGCCGGGGGCCTGCTGCCGCCGCGCCGGGTGCTCGTCGGGACCTACGTGGCGTTCGCGATCGCCGTCGGCGCGGGCGCCTACCTGGCCGCGGTGGCGGGCTGGGAGATCCTGCTGGTCGGCGTCGCCTCGATCCTGGCCGGGGTGCTCTACACCGGGGGGCCGCGCCCCTACGGCTACGAGGGGCTCGGAGAGCTGTTCGTGTTCCTCTTCTTCGGCGTGGTGGCCGTGGCCGGCTCCTACTACGTCCAGACCGAGGACCTGCGCTGGGAGGCCTTCGCGCTGGCCGTGCCCGTCGGGCTGCTCGCCTCGGCGATCCTCGTGGTGAACAACGTGCGTGACATCGACACGGACCGGCGCGCCGGCAAGCGCACGCTCGCCGTGAAGCTGGGGCGCAAGCGGGCCCGGCGGCTGTTCGCCGCCATGGTGGGGCTCGCCTTCGCCGCGCCCGTGGCCACGTGGGTCGCGGGCGGCCTCTCCGCCTGGCTCCTGCTGGCGCTCGCCGCGGCGCCGCTCGCGCCGCCGCTCGTCCGCACCGTGGCCACGCGCTCCGACGGCCCCGCCCTGAACGGTGCGCTCGCGGGCACCGGGCGCCTGCTCGCGGTCTTCTCGCTGCTGCTGGCGGTCGGGACGCTCGTGTCGTGAGGCGCTCCCTGCTCCGCCTTCGCATCCCGCTGCGCGAGCCGTTCGTGACCGCCGGCGGCGTGGTGGCGGCGCGCGAGCTCGTGGTGATCCGGCTCGAGGACGACGAGGGCACGCCCGGCTTCGGGGAGGGCGCCCCGCTCGAGCCCTACGACGGCGTGAGCGTGGACGAGGTCTGGGAGGCCCTGCGCGAGGGGCCACCCGAGCGCGGGGCGCCGCCCCAGGCGCGCGCCGCCTGGGAGCTCGCCGAGCTCGACCTCCAGGCGCGCCGGCGCGGGCGGGCGATCGGCGAGCCGTGGGCCGACGCGATCCCCGTGAACCTCACGCTTCCCGCCGGCCCCCCGTCGGAGACGGCGGCGGCCGCCGCCCGCGGCGTCCGCGCCGGCTACGCCTGCTTCAAGCTCAAGGTGGGCCTTCCCGACGACGTGGAGCGCGCGGCGGCCGTGCGCGAGGCCGTGGGGCCGTGGCCGGCGCTGCGGGTGGACGCCAACGGCGGCTGGGGGCCCAGCGAGGCCGTCGAGCGGATCCGCGCGCTCGAGCCGTTCGACCTCCAGCTCGTGGAGCAGCCCTGCGCGACGCTCGAGGAGCTCGCCGAGGTGCGCCCACGGGTGAGGGTGCCCCTGGCCGCGGACGAGTCGGTGCGCACCGCCGACGACGTCCGCCGGGCGGCCTCGCTCGGGGCGTGCCAGGCGGTGAACGTCAAGCTGGCCGGCGCCGGGGGCTTCCTGCCCGCCCGAGACGCGCTGCGCGCCGCTCGCGAGGCCGGCCTCGGCGCGTGGCTCTCGAGCACGCTCGACGGGCCATGGGGGATCGCCGCGGCGTTGCAGCTCGCCGCCGGGGAGCGGCTCGTCCTCGCCTGCGGCCTGGCGACCCTAGAGCTGTTCGACGCCCCCATCGCCCGTGCCCTCCCCCCCGCCCGTGGCGGGCTGATCGCCGTTCCCCAGGGCCCCGGGCTCGGCGTCGAGGTGGGCGAGGACGCGCTACGCGACGTGGTGGTCGAGGAACTCGGCGAGTAGCGCGGCCACGGGTCCGGGCCGCTGGAGCTGCGGCGCGTGGCCCGCACCCTCCACGGTGCGCGCCCGTCCCTGCGGCACGGCCGCGGCCAGGCGGCGCGAGGCCTCCGTGTAGCGCTCGTCGCGCGCGCCCGCGAGCGCCAGGAGCGGCAGGGCCAGGCGAGGCAGGGCGCTCCACACGGGGTCGAGGGCGCCCTGCCCGGCGCTCCGCAGGAGCTTGGCCAGCGAGCGGGGGTCGTGGCTCAGCCGCCCCGCCCGCTGCGCTTCGACGAGCGACTCCGCCTGGTCGGCGAAGATCGGCTGGCGCTCCCAGACCGCGACGATCTCCTCGATCGGCGCGGTCTCCATCCAGGCGGCGAGCTTCGCGTCGGCCTCCGCCCGAGCAGCGCGCTCGCCCGGGTCCTCGATCCCCGCGCCCGCGCCGACCGTGATCAGGGCGGAGTAGCGCGCGGGCTCGCGCAAGGCGGCGTGCAGCGCGAGCCGCCCGCCCATCGAGTAGCCGCACAGCGCCGCCCCCTCGCCGCGCTCGGCGATCTCCGCCAGGCGGCCCTCGTAGTCGTGGGCCTCGTGGTCGAGCACGGCGCTCGGATAGCGTTCGGGCAGGCGCTCGGCGACCGGCGCCCACGACTCCCCGCGCTGCATGAAGCCGGGCACGAACAGCACGCTGGCGGCCATCGTGAGCGAGATGATCCCGATCAACCGGACCTTCGCGCCGCTCCAGGCGATGGTCGACGAGCTGGCCCGCTGCGGGATGCGCCACGCGGTGACCTGCCCCGGCTCGCGCAACGCGCCGGTCGTGCTCACGCTGGCGGCGGAGGAGCGGATCGAGGCGACGTCGGTGATCGACGAGCGCTCGGCCGGCTTCATGGCGCTCGGCATGGCCAAGGCGAGCGGCCGCCCGGTGGTCGTGGCGTGCACGTCGGGGACGGCTGCGGCCAACCTGCACCCCGCGGTGGCGGAGGCGTTCGAGGGGCGCGTGCCGCTTGTCGTGCTCACCGCCGACCGGCCCCCCGAGCTCCGCGGCGTCGGCGCGGGTCAGGCAATCGACCAGCTCGGGCTCTACGGCACCACGGCCAAGTGGTTCGTGGAGGTGGGCAACCTCGACCCGGGCCGCGAGTCGGCGGTGCACCATCGCGCCCTCGCCTGCCGCGCCTACTGGACGGCAGTTGGCGGGCGCCCCGGCCCGGTTCACCTCAACCTGCCGCTGCGTGAGCCGCTCGCGCCCGTG
>Ga0126312_10002507_pt1 | contig 12288 bp, 13 predicted proteins | sample Plot104A_FD_92537 | JGI IMG/M metagenome (GOLD analysis project Ga0126312, IMG submission 92537) | Serpentine soil microbial communities from UC McLaughlin Reserve, CA, USA - Plot104A | ecosystem: Environmental > Terrestrial > Soil > Grasslands | place: USA: UC McLaughlin Reserve, Lake County... | reverse complement strand
GGCAAAAATAGGCAAAATACCAATCCATTTCGTCATTCCGGGTCCAGCTCCAACAGAACCTCCAACACAAAGAAACTTCAGAGTAACTCAAGTGATTATATAATAAAGGCAAACTCCTTTACCCATTTTTTACATATTTGTATAAGGAGGATTTACTTTCTTGGAGGCTGACAATTCTAACTAACTACACTCTCCCTCTCCACACTTATAGCTACTACGTATATCGCTAGCAACTTCTCCGTTATTGGTTCGTTACCATGGTTTGATCCAACGCATCAACCATCAGCTATTCTTATCTTTATCCACAAGTCCTAACAATCTAACAGTCTTTTCGTATTCTTCTGTTTTTTGTCTATTCTGTCTTCATTGATACTCTATTCTGTTTAACATTTCTTTTAGACTTGGTTGGTATCTTGACTTTCCAAGATTCTCATACGCCTTCCTAACACAATAAAATATTGCCGTTAAATGTAAGAGCTTAAAGTTCTATAAGTAGTGGGCATCAGATATAGCATAATAATCATAAGGATAAGTATTGCTAAATATGATATTTGCTATTAACAAGTGGGGCTAAAATCATGTATCTGACATGCAAAGGCCAAAGAGATATTTTGTCAATGTTGTGGGATGCATCTGATCTACTCCGACAGAAAGAGAGTGCAAAGAAATAGTATCTCTCTTCTCACGGGGTCATCAATAGATAATGATATAGGTGCTGATTTACAATTTTAGATCCTTTTTGCCGAATAGACTACCTGAACTAAATGGTGATGGAAATCTATTTCTTTCACTTAACATTTTCAACATAGGATCGTTGTCTACTCTTTCTTGAAATTTAATCTCTGATACACTTTTCTTAGCATTCATATAAGACTCAGGTCCGCCAATCAGCATTTCCAGACGCTTGTTATAGGATTGCATTAATAGTGACAAAGCATTTGTTTTATCTTTAGTTGTAATATTTTCATTTTGGACTATTCCCCATAATTCTCTTGTTACTTCATTTGACCCTGCAATATATCTTAGATACTCAAACAGTATGTCTTCATTGAGGTATTTCTCAATCTTCTTTTTTGCTTCTTGTTTGATAAATTGCAAGTCCCTGCTTACTGTTGACTGATCTACACCCAATTCCTGGGCTATTTCTGCTTGAGTTAAACCCTTACTGTATAATGAAATTATTCTTGATAGTCTGTTTTCTTTCTCAATATCTAAGACTGGTAAATTTTGTATGTTACTGCTACTTCGATTAAACAGCACTTATTCTATCAGTAGCAGTCGTTTCTGAATTCAACTGTTCTTGTGTGTTTTTATGCATTATTGAAGTCATTTTATGAAGTTATTCCTTAATAGAACTAAGCCATGCATTGCTAATCCTATCTTTGGCTTTTGGATTTTGTTAGCAAGAATATCATATACTGTGTCTAAATACAGCATTAATCCATTTAGGTCTAACGTTCTTATCTCCTTCCATTTCAACAATGTCTGGTTCTTTTCCTTCTATACCAATACAACCGATGTAATGCTTCTTCTTATCAGAAATTATTGCCATACCAACCAGGCGAGAGTTTGTGTCATTGTAGGGCCGCGTATCGACTAATTTTTGTTCTCGTTCTTGTTTTTGTTCGTGTTCAACTGCTGATGTTGACATAGCTAAGCGCTAAACAAGCAATTATAAAAAGAAGTAGATTTATGATTTGTTGTCTGATCTAATCTAATCCGATAGATCGGTCTTTATAGGTTTTAACGGTTTATCAATTGCGTCCTTTACTGCTGCTTCCTCCAGTTCTCGTTCTTGTTCTTCCTGCTCGTGCTCTCTCCGCTCATATTCTTCGTGCTCTCGTTTTAATATCTCTTCAAACATCTGGGTTTTTTTCTCTTGTTGTATTGATTCTTCTGCTAACTGTTTTTGTTCTTCTATTAATTTTTGTTTTTGTTCTTTATTTAGTCCTTTATGATATTCATCTATTTGTATATAATATTCATCTATTTGTTTTTTGCCTGATTCAATATAATCTCTCTCTATCTCTTCTTTGGTAGTAAGTAAGTTAACCCCCACTACTTTCTTTCTTTCACCGAAAAAACCTTTGTTAGAAGTGCCTAATGTGACTTCTAATGCCCCCTGTAATCTCTCTTTATCAGTATAGGTCTTATCTGGTAAATCTCTAAAAAGAGGATAATAAAATCCTTCCACTGCTATCATATTATATTTAAAGACATAATCAAGATATATGGCAAAATTTATTAATTTAACTTTATTTATTGGGAATTTTATTCCAGGTAAGTGTATATTGAGTTCAATGGATTTTTCTCCTGGAAGTAACCGTTCTCCTGGTTTTGGTTTTTCAGTATCTTTTTCAAATGCCTCTATTTCTGTAGGTGGTTGCTTCTAGTAATGTGTGGATCTCTGAGTGGGTATAAGGCCGGTCCTCTGCTATCTTTTCATGCTCACCCATGAAATGTTTAACCTTTCTCCAGTTCAACGTGGTAATATCATTCATATCGTAGAACTTTTTTATTGCTGCAACATAAGACGAAATAGCAGCGTACGATAGGTTATTCTGTTTTAGGAACATAACAAAGTCGCATATGTCCATCTGTATCATCTTAGGATCTTTCTCTAGTAGTTTATCATACTGGTCGTGTGTTAGCTGTATATAATTCATGAAATAATGCAATGCCTTTGTATATAGAGTTCTCGTGGATGTGCTTCTGCATGTCTGTGAAAAATTACGGTAGGCTAATGAGGATGACGATATAAGTTGCTCTGTCAATATTTGATTGATTAACTTACCCACACTAGAACTATATTAACGCTTGTTAATACCAGCGTAAAGTATTTTTAACGTTTTCTCTTTAGCTTTCCTATTCCAATTTTCCCTTGATTATCGGTCTTAGTGGAACTTGTTCCTTTCGTACTTTCAGCTTGGAGAATATGTCCGCTGAACTTGGTTCTTCTTTTATCTCTATCCCCACTTCTTTCTTTATCATATCTCTTCCTTCTCTTGCACCAATCAGTATTATTTGAGCATTCTGATAATTGACAAGTTCCAAATTTCTTGTTAGTGGAATAAAGTTCTCGTCATCTTTGAATTCCTTCTGTATAGAATCTGGATATTGTGGGGATTGATCTGCACTAGGATAGCCTTCCGGGATGGGCTTAACAGGATTAATAACGGTCACGATGTAGCTTGCTTCTTTTTTTATCCCAAGTTCCTTCTGTGCTTCGCCAGGTTCTTTTGGAAGTTCAAGAATATATGCAAGCTCAGCATGGTTTTGATACTTTACAATGGCATATTTTCCTTCTCCTACAGGCCTTGCCAAATCTCCTTTTCTAAATTCATTGGACAAAAGCTCTTTTGTAAGTTCCTCCTGTCTTTCAAATATGCCTCCAACTCTGGCCCAATACCTTTCAGAACTACGTGCTTCACTCTTTCTTATTTCAGGTAAAGATTTTTTGCCTATCACAAATAGCCGGTAAAGTTGCCTGTGAGTCTTTTTTACTTTTTCATCACTACCCTTACTTTTTGTGGTTGTTTGTTCTGGTGCAGTAATCATAAAAAATCTCCTAATATCGTCAATATTCTTAACCTCCTGAGAGCCCACTTTGGGTCTGTAAAAGAAGTAAATGTCACCGTACTCCAAGATCTTAGGTTCATATCGTGACTCTTGTTGCTTATTAGTCATGCTATCACGTTGGACAATTTTCTTTATAACAGTTGGACACCTATAGGGGAGCGGGTAGGGTAGACCAAATACAAATGGACTAGATTTGATGTATGGATGGATGGTTTATCCAACATTCAAAAATGTATATTGATATTGATATATTTTCACTTTTTAATTGACCTATTAAAAAGGTTCAAAGATATCGAAGAGGATGGTGCATATTGGGCAAAATCCAAAATTATATACAAGGCTACTGATGGCCAGCAAAAAAGCACTGATATCTTTTTGGAAGCACCATTTTTTGCCTCGCCTTTGTCCATATAGGCAAAAAAACTCCTAATTGGAAAGATTCATCTAGAAAGGATCCTTTTCATATTCCGACATTACTAGGGAAGGACTGTTGTGCAATATGTAATAAGGAGTTAGGATTTATGAGATATACTCCTAAAAAAGAGTGGAATATCGATGGTCAATTATGCGGCGAATGCTTTAAAAGTCACGAGAATTTGAGCGTTAGACAGATCAGTTCTGAAGAGGATTCCAAATATGCCTGTGCCATGTGTGGTAAAAACGCTTACAATTATGAATTCGAGTCAGAGAATTTATGTTTTAGTTGCTTTGAACAGAAATATGGCAAAGTATTGTTATTTACGAATAGAGGTAGAGGTCACAAGGTGCATTTGGCTGGTGGGGCGTTTAGTGACTACGAATCAGGAAAAATGTATTTGACCGAAGAATATTTAATTTTTGCAAAAGGAAATAAAGACGCATCCAAGAGATGGGAAATAATAATTCCATTGAGTTCTGTTTTGATAGAGCAATGGAATATAAAGGGTGAATCAAGACGAAAGCAAATTACTGGTGGAGGGATATCATCAGACAACATTGCTTTCGGAGGCGGAGCCGTACATGAGACAGGGCAGCGACACCGACTTCTGGTTCCATACGTAGATGAAAACGGAATCATTCAACAACCTGTATTTGGTACCAGTTCCTATAAAGGAAAAGAGATAAGAATATGGGCTGAGGAACTCTACAAACAATTAGTCGAAGAAAAACAGAGATCATCAAAAGTTGTTGATGAAAATATTCAAACTGACGATAATGAGAACGATCCTATTGCAGTTCTTAAATTGAGATTTGCAAAAGGAGAAATTAGTAAAAAGGAATATGAAGAAATGCGGAAAATGATAGAGTCTTAGTGTTTAACAAATATGAATGCATAATACAACACTTGTTTCCAAATTATTTAAGCCGTTGTAATAGTTATGCCAAGAGAGTTAATCTTCTTCTTTTAATTCGATATAAATAGTATTAGCCCGAAAAGAATCATGGAAGAAGATAGATGGAATAGAGAACATTGAGATCATCCACGATAAAAGACAAAAAGAAAAGAGGCCATGGTATGACCACTTTATGATACTCTTACTGATATCTACGGCAGTTTACTCTCTCGGGGTTATTGATGTATTGTTAGGTCTGGTTAGAGAATTCGAATTAAAATTAGATTGGACTACATATCTAATCTATTTGTTCATTCCGGCTGCTATCTCATTTTGGTCGGGCGTATTATATACTATACGTAGGGTATATTCGTTATCGCCAGACTTTTTAAAGGGAGAACACTAAGAAATGCCCATTAAGATATTTAAAAAATTCTTAGGTAGTGCGGATGATAAGAAGATATACGCTTTTGAAGATGTGATAAACCAATTTGAGGTACAAATAGAGGAGAAAGGAATGCAAATTAAGAATGTCGCAATGTCAGAAGTTGGACAGACAGGCGACGCATTTCTTATCATTCATTACGGCCCCAAATAGGACTAACCAACTAACCTTTTTTATCTGTTCAAAATTTATCGAACAAAGCTGATTGACCACCGTTATCTAAATATCAATACCAAAATTGGCAGCATCGGTCCAACTTGTTAGATACAAATGTCCTATAACCTTTATTCCATTTGAATGAGCCTCACTTATTGCCGCCTGTACTAACTCTGGAGTAAGTCCCACACATACAGCTTGACATAGTTCACTCCTGTTTCTACTTGGTTACGAACTTCTTGTCTAATATCCTGCTCTGTTATAACTTGCTTTTCTACAAATGGTACTGGAATTTGTGGAGTATTAAGTAATTGTCCTGCAGTAAAAATTTGCGGTCCCATATTCTTCCCTTCGGATACATTTTCTTTCAGAGCTACTGATTGTTCAGTAGGACCGCCAGGGTTTCTTATGGTGGTAATTCCATAAGCCAAAAGCATACTTAGCATATACTCAGATTCGCTTTGATTGTATGAGTTTTTGAGTACGTTTGCAACATGTGCATGCGTGTCAAATAGTCCAGGTATAATGTATTTGCCAGTTAGGTTAACGACATTTTTGGCTGCAGAGAAATTAAGATCATAGTTGTTTGCTGCGCTTCTAGATAGATACACTATCCTACTCCCATTGATAACTATAGTAGTGTTAGGTTTAGGTAAGTCACCTGTTCCATCGATTACAGTTGCTCCCTCCAAGATAATTACTCCAGCATTATTTTTTGTTAGCACTTGGTTTGACATAGCAGTGAGAGGAGGTTGGATAGTATTAGCAAAAGTTGAAGGCATTGTAGGGGAAGTAAATAGTAGCGATATTGTTATTATTGCCACCGATCTGACTGAGAGTAACTTTGTCTTGTTAGATACAAATACCGGTTATCTTAAAAAACCTCCTTATTTCTTTCGAATCCAAAATAGCAGGAATGACATTGTTTTTTCCATAAATTACTCCACTGTTACCACATTTGGTGCATACTTTGTCGTAGTCAATAGTTGAGTCTGAAGACTTTGCTTTCTGTAAACATTTGCCACAAATTGGCGCTTCCAGGTCATAACTTGAAAGAAAACCAGAACCACATTGATTACATCTTAAGCTAAACATTTTTCCTTTTGGTTTCCAACGTCTAAATATACTGATCACCAATATCCCACCTTTTTCATCTTAGAACCACAATTAGGACATGAGATATCTTTGTGTTGTATTCCACAATTCATACAAGAATATTTCAATGAGGAACTGTCTCCAACTGTTAAAGAGGAGGGCATAGAACTAAACATTCCTCCTCCACTCATTCTCATTCTTTGCATCAATCTTCTTCTCATATAGAAGTTAAGCAAAATGAATATTCCTATTATAACAACTAATGATATAGGAAATGGTAATAGTAGAGAGATGGTAAGACTGATACCTAAGGATATTCCTAACCATATCATTACGCTAAGGAAAAATTGAGTATTGTTATTATTATAGTTTGAACTCATATTCCTATCTCTAGTATTTTCTCTATTTACCTAATTAAGTCTAGTAGTAATTATTAACCAACTTGGTATTTGTTATCTTATTATGTTAAAACTTTTCTAACAACGACCCTGAGCAAGAAACATGTTGTATCATGTTTCTTTGTCTGCTATAATCCTAGAGAGATTCTGGCATATTCTTCTTAGGAATGAGTAATCTATCAGTACTAATTTACTTATATTGTTAGAATGAGCAGCACCATAAGCAGTCTGAATTCACCTATTCTGGCAAACGGTAGCATAATGTCTTTGACCTTGTCCACTTCCTCCCCTGCCGGTGCTACCTCCTGCAGTACTGGTTAGCGCAGCCTACTCTTGAGAGGCTATGCTCATTCTAAATTCTTTTGATGCGTGGATATTTGGGTGTGGTCTTTCTGGGTCCTATGCAACCTCATGGTAGTTTCAAGTATACTTAGTCATATTGTATAAACTCACTTAGTAATTAATAACTACTAGGTTTAATTGATTGATCGAGTTATATATCATCTGATGGTATCAACAACTCTTCTAAAAATCAAATATAAAAAATATAACTCACCTGAATATTCTGATAATATTATTTCTCCAACCTTCCTTCAATCACAGAATAAAGACAAGGCAGCTTCATTGGCCCGGACGCAGAATACTGCGGCACCGGTAACCACATCAACGCCATCACAAATATGTAAAATATGTAACATAGAGAAACCTGCAGTGACTGATCCAGAAACTGGAGAGATTATATGTAGAAATTGTGGTGCTGTCATTTTGGATAAGATCGAGGAGTCAGATTATGATTGGTTTAGTCTCTCATCAGAAGAAATTAACAATAAAACTAGAACTGGGGCTCCTACTTCTTTAGCTCGTCATGACAGAGGGTTATATACTGTTATAGGACTGGAAAATAGAGATGCAGCCGGCAATGAAATTGATACTATAATGAGGTCTAAGATGGAAAAATTAAGGATGTGGGATGCTAGAACGCAGGCCAGTAGTTCTAGAAATCGAGGTTTAAGACAAGCATTTTCACAACTTAGTCTTTTAAAAGACAAGCTTGGCTTATCTGACGCGATTGTTGAAAAAACTGCATATATTTATAGAAAAGCTCAAGAAAAACGACTGACACGCGGAAGGACCATTTTAGGTATATTAGCTGCTGCGATATATATTGCGTGCAGAGAATTAGGGATACCCAAGACTCTAAAAGAGATAGCAATGGTTTCAAATAGTAAACCTAAGGAAATTGCACAAGACTATAGATTGCTTTACTTTAAACTGGGTCTAAAGATTCCAATAACTGATCCTATTAGATGTGTTACCAAGGTCGCAAGTAGGGCTAAAGTAAATGAAATAACAAAAAGACATGCAATAAATATGATGAGAAGTGTCATGGCGGAAGAGAAGTCTGCTCAGAAAAATCCAATGGGACTTGCTGCAGCCGTTCTTTACCTATCTTGTTTGAAATATGGACAAAAAGAAGTAACTCAAACCAGTATTTCTAGGGCAGCAGGCATAACAGAAGTAACCCTCAGAAATACGTGTAAAGATCTGAAAAAATCCATAGTATCTTTTGATTTAAATTGATCAACAGAGTAAAATTGGTACAAAGAAGAAGTATGAATACTACACAAAGTAGAGGGCCTGATGAAAAGGACGGCCTAGTTGATGTTTGGGAAGTATTGGGTAGACGATGGACTTTGCTAATATTGAAGAATTTTTGCACAAAGGAAGTATTTCGGTTCAATGAATTGAAAAAAGCATTGCCAGGAATAAGCAGTACTGTATTGGCTGAAAGATTATTGGAACTGGAGCGTACAGGTATTGTTTCTAAGAAGATTTATCCTGAAATACCACCAAAAGTTGAATATCGCATGACTACTCAAGCAAAAGAGTTAGAAAGCATCTTTAAAGAACTGGGAAATTGGGCTAGGCACTGGAAGAGACCACAGCTGCGAAAAGCTATAGCATAGCTGTAGGAGTCGGAGGAATCAGTATTTTGTCCTCCTGATTTTGAGATAAACTTTTATGTTATCTTAGCTTGTTTCTTCTTCAATTGCATGATGAATAACTGATTCACCCATATAACGTATTATTTTTATTCCTTCTTCGATATTATTATCTCTATTAATATTATTGTCTGCTTCATCTAGCTTTGTTTCAAAACTACGATGTTTTCTTTTTAGTCGCTCAATCATACCTGGTATAGGTTCATTAAAGTTTATTCTGTTGTTGTCACCACTACCAACTGTCTTACGTTATACAATATTAGGCTGCTTTTATTATAATAATGTCTAGCAGCAAGAACGTTATTATTAACGCTAGTTGATTTATCTCTTGAGCACTAATCGTGTTCCTATTATGCCTGATGTTATCATCTGTATTCCAGCTATCTGGGTCAATCTATCAGGCCAGATACAACCACCGATCCAGCTCCATTTTATCAATACATGTGGTGGGTAGACCCATTATCAGGAGACAGTACTCGCTATAACTTCTATGCAGTTGGGAACTATGGACAGTTTATCTATATAATCCCTGAGAAAAATATAGTAATTGTGCGACATGGTTACAAATCAGAATATGACAATTGGACTGACTTGTTTAAACAGTTGGGATCAAAGATTTAAGACCGCAGGAGACTCAACCTACAAGAAGCCAAAGCCTATCAGGGTGTTTGTTGAGTCTAGGGCTTGCCTGCGGTGGGGTTAACCTTTGGATGGTAGGTACAATGATTTTAGCCCTAAACTATAATGAGAAATATCGTATTTAGATTTAGCCATGTAGCCAAGGAGGCTTCGATACAAAGCCTAATTTCCTTTTCCTCTTTCTCTTCATATTCAGTTTTTCTTTGTACTCTTTTTCTGTTGGACTACTTCTTAGCTGCATTCCACAACATTGACAAAATATATTTTTAGTGATAAAATAGCACTCGCATCTTATACAATATTTCTTACCAACTGAATAATGTGACTCTCCAACTACTATTTTGGAGTATATTCTCTCACATATATTACGACAAACCATGGGAATAAATAACGGAAAAGTCACTAGCGTTATAAGTAATAGCTATAAGTATAGGGAGGGAGAGAGCAACTAATCGCCTTTGTTTGGAATAGAAATCGAAGGAGAAGAAATCGCAGCCAACCTACTTATTTTGATTAATAATGTGTTACACTTCTAGAATCCAATGTTGGTATATACTTACTAATTGTTTTGCTTCGAGATGTAACCACTGCCAAAGTCAAGCAAATGCATTGTCCGCGTGCCTTCTTCAATTTTATTATGCAATATTTTCGTAACCTGCTCAAATATTCTATATGAACCAATCATTGCTTCAATTTTTTCTTTATCAGAACAAGCATTAGTTTCTATTATAAGATAGTCAGATATTACTCTGAGGATAATTTGGAATGCATTATTATCATCGCTAACCCATTGGAGCATATAACCTCCAGCTTCACTTTCAATTAATCCAACCCATCTGAGATTGTTAAACCATTTTCCAATTAGTTTATGTAATATTTCCTCGGGTTTTATATCAACAGGAATGTATGTTTGAAGTAATTGTATGTACCCCTTTCTTTTTTGTTTTTCTTTATTTAGTACGTTATTATCCCTTCCTATCAAATTGTTAGTACCATTTTTTGTTGATGACAATAACATCATTAGTGATTCTCCATTTGTGGTTAATCTGTATCCGATCTGAGATTTCTTGATTAGCTTTAGATCTTCGAGTCTGTTCAAAGCCCTTGTGAGACTCTGCTGATGGAGATTCAGTTTTCGTATCAAACCTTTAAATGAATAATTCGAACCAGCTTCCTGACCCAACAATGATAAAATCTTAGAGTCATTATTGCGAAGTATGTCATCTTTACTCTGTAAATAATCCTCAATTCTATCATTACTATCATATTCGTTTCGTTCCTTTTGAATCAATACTTGCTTAGATTTTTCATCAGTAAGAGTGTGGTCAGTCATATCATATTTTTCTTCTTGCTTATTTTGAAATTTGTCGTCGGTAGCGGCGGGAGTATAATTTACATTTGGAATGATATCTTCATCTTCTAATGCAGCCGATTCTACTCTGGAATCCTCTTCCACTGACTTAAGCTAGTAACTTAAACATATAAATCATAAAGTTAGCATTAGAAAAGTAAGTAAGCTAAATGTTACTGTCCAAATACTAAGGCCTCTTCTATTATTGTTATCTTCTTCTACGGGATGGCAATTTGACTTTCACTAAGGCATAGGCTTTTCATTTATTTGAACCGAGATATGCTGTTTACGTGCATTATTGATGTTTACATTTATTGCAGTTTGCACATAGCGTCTTAGTACTTCAGCTAATTCAGATTGTGTGTTGAGAATATACATTTTTGTATTGCCTACCTTGCCAGTTTCTTTAACTAGCTCCTTTGCAACCAAGTGTGGCAAAACTCTCTGAATAGTTCGCGGTGGAACCTTTGTTATTTTGCTCATTTCAGATGCAGAATAGTCAAATTGCGGGTTAAGAATAAGAAAATCCAGAATTCTAGAGATGTTATTTCTAAATATGGATTCCAGGGGCCTATTGCTGTTATAACTTACCTCTTGTCGAAGGTATTTTTTAGACATCCAATAGATATTTGGTAGAGTTATATATAAGCATACGCCAATTATGGCGGGTAATAAGAAAAAGAATGTCATATAGCCGTCTTAAATGGCTAAAATCAGATTCTTTACTGGTAAGTTAATCAATATGTTAGTTACTAGCATATTAAATGCCATCTATTTCTGAATGGCGCATATGGATATTGCAACAGCTCATTAGCGATGGAATTCATAATATAATGTTAGAGGAGAGATTGCGTGAAGAGGCGGGGAGACACTACGATACAAAATTTGATTTGGCATTGTCATCTCTTATGGATGAAGGCATAGTTATGTCATTAGAATCCAAGCGTGAAAAAAAATATGTTGTTAATTTTGATAAATTAGACGAAGCACAGAAAATAATTAATTCAGAAACGAGTTATGAATCTCCTACTATAATACAGCCGTATATTGCTGAGCCTGAGGGATATATATATTGGTTTGAAAACAAGGAGAATAGGAAATTCAAAAAACAAAGTATTTACCGAATCTATTTTAAGAAGACAGACCAAATGGATTTTGCAGCGCAATTAATGACACAGTCTATGACTAATCCTAAAATTCTCTATATGGGTTCCTTAAATGAATCTGATTCCTATATTTCAAAACTTTGGCGTGCTGCATCAACCATTGCGGAGGAAAGCAATGATGGCACATTCATACTGCAAGATCT
>Ga0126312_10002506_pt1 | contig 12289 bp, 10 predicted proteins | sample Plot104A_FD_92537 | JGI IMG/M metagenome (GOLD analysis project Ga0126312, IMG submission 92537) | Serpentine soil microbial communities from UC McLaughlin Reserve, CA, USA - Plot104A | ecosystem: Environmental > Terrestrial > Soil > Grasslands | place: USA: UC McLaughlin Reserve, Lake County... | reverse complement strand
TGGCTGCCTTCTGCATCAATGCGCTGGAAGCCGCCAGCTCGACTGCCACACCCGACGCGCTGACCCGCTTGGTCGACGTTGTCTGGGCTGGCCTAACAGCGCCGCCTGCGGTTTCGCCGTAAACACTTTCGCGGTTCAGCGTCCTGGCCTATACCCCTGCGGAGTAAAAAGTGGCATAGCAGTCGGAGGGGTCATGGCTGAGGCGACCACCGGGGCCCTGCCGCCGGCAGCCTCGTCGACCTGGTCCTGGCCGTCCGGCTCCAGCTGCCGGTCGCCGTGCTGGCCGGGATGGCGCCTGGCATGGTGTCGGCCGGCCGGCTGAGCGGTCTGGCCGGCAGCGGCCTGCTGCGCTGGCCGGTCGAGCTCTGGGCGGGTGTGGTCGTCTTCAGCGTCCTGTTGGCGCTGGCGCTAGCCTGGCCTGGCTGACGCAGCCCGCTCACGAAACCCAGGTCGCGCCCGGGAACGGAGAGCCGCGGGAGGTCCAAACCCGCCCGCCAGGGCTGACCGCTCAACAGACCAGCGGGCGGCGGGTCAACCTCTGATAATCAGCGGCGCCTTGCCGAGCGCCGTGCGCGGGATGGCGGCGACTTCTCGAACCGCAATCTCGGGCGGCTGGATCTCCTGGGCGGTCAGCGCCGAGCGGATGGCGGCGGCCAGCCCGTCCGCGTTCAGGTCCCGCGGCTCGGCGACCAGGACCTCCAGCCGATTACCGTCTTGGCGGATTTGCCAGCCTGCTGCGTTGACCGAGTCCATGACGTGGTGGAAGACGACCGGTTGGACGGTGCGGGCCTGCCCGTCAGCTGCTCGGAAGCTGAGGGCTTCCTGCTCGCGGCCTTGGATGTCGCTGAGGAGCGCGTACGGCCGGCCGCAGAGGCAGTCCTGGACGGCGCTCGCGAGCTGGAGGCTGTCGCTCATCTCATAGCGGATCAGCGGCAGAGTGCGGGAGAAGAGCACGGTGACCAGCACCTTGGCGCCGTAGTTGCCGGGCGGCACGCGCCGGTTGTCGGTGTCGACGACCTCGGTGATCACCAAATCCTCGAACAGGTGCATCCCGGTGTGGTGGCCGCATTCGGCGGCGATGCCGGAGGTCTCGGTGGCGGCGTAGACGTTGAACGGCGCCCGAGCCCACGCGGCCTGTGCTAAGCGGCGGGTGGCGTCTGTCAGCACCTCAGAAGCGCTGAAGATGAATTGCGGACGGATGCTGAGCCGGCCAGCGAGTTGCTCCTCGGCGAGCAGCCGCAGCATAGACGCGTAGCCGATGAGCATCTGCGGCTGCCAGCCGTTGAGCCGGCTGACGATGCTGGCCAATTCGTCCCCAGAGTCGATCCGCAGCGTCGGCACCCAGCGACTGTGAATGGAGGCGCCGACCCGGGCCGACTGATGGCTGGGATTGGTGGAGCTGACCACCGCCGTCTTCACCCGATGGGTCAGCCCCGCGGTTGAGCCGGCCCAATCGAACGCCCGGTTGTAAGAGCTGACCACTTGCACCCACTCGCGGAAATCCCATAAAAAGATGCCCCGGCGGCCGGTGGTGCCGGCCGTCGCCGAGACGTAGTAGCGGTCCTGAAACAGCTCGGTGCCGCGCAGGATCGCCAGGTAGGCCTCGACATCGGCCAGGCGCACCTCCGGCCGGGTGGCCAGCCGGTCGAAGTTGTCCATCAGCGTCTGTTTGGTCAGCACCGGTAACTCAGCCAGGGGGGCATCTGTCAGCCCGGCGTGGAACTCCCGGTAGAACGCCGACTTTGTCGTAGGCATACGCCCGCAGGTGCGCCAGAGCCCGCTGCTGCTGGGCGAGCAGGCGCGGCCGGTTCCAATTGTCGCGGCGCCTGAGCCGCCGCCGGTAGCCGAGCACCGCCAGAATGAGAACCACAGTCCGCACTGAACCGGCCAAGCGCGGGCTAGTGGCCATGGTGGTGGCCCTCCTGCCCGACGGGTTGCGCGGCACCGGCCGGCTGCGATTCGCTCACGGCAGGGACGCCGGGTTCGGAGCGGATTGGCGGCGGACCGTGGGGAGGCTCTGCGACGCGACCGCTGGCAGTCTCGCCGGGTGCCGGTAGCCGGAGTCGCTTCAGCAGCAGGGCATTGACCGCGACCAGGAAGCTGGAGCCGGACATCGACAGCGCGGCGATCTCGGGCCGAAGGACCAGGCCAAAGGCCGGCTCGAAGACACCGGCGGCGATCGGCAGGGCGATGGCGTTGTAGCCGATGGCCCAACCCAGGTTCTGGCGCATTTTGCGCAGCGTTCCCTTGCCGATGCGTAGCGAGGTCGGCACGTCGACCGGGTCGGAGCGCATCAGCACGACATCGGCCGTCTCGATCGCGACGTCGGTGCCGGCCCCGATCGCGATGCCCAGGTCCGCCGCGGCCAATGCCGGGGCGTCGTTGACGCCGTCGCCCACCATGGCCACCCGCTTGCCCGCCCGCTGCAGTTCGCTGACCTTCGCCGACTTGTCCGCCGGCAGCACCTCGGCGATCACGGTGTCGATGCCCAGCTGGTCGGCGATGCGCTTGGCGGTCGCCTGGTTGTCCCCAGTCAGCATGACCACCTGGGCGCCCATGGCGTGCAGTTCCCGCACCGCGGCGGCGGCGCTCTGCCGCGGCGCGTCGGCCAGGGCGAGCACTCCAGCCGCCCGGCCGTCAACAGCCACTAGCACCGCCGTCCGGCCGGCCGCGGCTAGCTCGTCGCGCCGCCGTCCCAGGTCGCCGAGCTCGATGCCTTCTGTGTTCATGAGGCGGCGGTTGCCGACCAGCACCCGCACACCGTCCACTTCCGCCTGTGCTCCATGACCGGGGATGTTGCGGAAGGCCGACGCTGTCAGCATCGGCACCCCGTCTTCAGTCGCCCGGCGCGCGATCGCTTCAGCCAGAGGGTGCTCGGATTCCCGTTCCACGGCCGCGGCCAGGGCGAGCAGCTCGACTTTGCTCATACCGTCGGCAACGATGTCGGTGACCTCGGGTTCACCTTTGGTCAGCGTGCCCGTTTTGTCCATGACGACGGTGTCGATGTGGGCGGCGGTCTCCAGGGCGGTGGCGTTTTTGAATAGCACGCCGCGCTGGGCGCCTAGCCCGGTGCCGACCATGATCGCTGTCGGCGTGGCCAAACCGAGGGCGTCCGGGCAGGTGATCACGACCACTGTGATGGCAAACAGCAACGCCTCCTCCACCGGCCGGCCGACAGCCAACCACACGAGGAAGGTGACAGCGCCACCGACCAGCGCGACGAGGACCAGCCAGAACGCCGCCCGGTCAGCCAGCCGCTGCCCGGGCGCCTTGGAATTCTGGGCCTGCTGGACCAAGGCGACAATCTGGGCCAGCGCCGTATCCGACCCCACCTTGGAGGCGCGGACCCGCAGCGTGCCGGTGGTATTCACCGACGCACCGATCACCTCCGAGTCGACCACCTTGGCCACCGGCAGACTCTCCCCGGTCACCATCGACTCATCGATCTCGGACTCGCCGTCCACGACCGTCCCGTCAACGGGGATCTTTGCGCCCGGACGAATCAGCAGCAGGTCACCGACGACGACCTCGGCTGTCGGCACCTCCACCGGCTCGCCGTCACGGACCACCACCGCCATCGGCGGTGCCAGCTCGAGCAGGGTACGGATGGCATCGTTGGCGCCGCCACGGGCGCGCATCTCGAACCAGTGCCCGAGCAGTACGAACGCGGCCAGCACGGTGGCCGCCTCGTAGAACACTTCACCGCCCCCGGTGACTGTCACATACAGGCTGTACAGCCAGCCGGCGTCGATGGCGACGGCGACCAGCACCATCATGTCCAGCGTGCGCGCCCGCAACGCCCGCCAGGCGCCGTCGAAGAAGATCCAGGCCGAGTAGAAGATCACCGGCAGGCTCAAGATCAGCGAGAAGACGTCGTCGCGCAGCCCGAACGGTGCCGGCGCCTCAAACCCGATCACCTCCCGCCCGATCGGCGACCACAGCAAAATCGGGATCGACAGCAGAGCCGCCACTAAAAAGCGGTTGCGCATGTCGCGCACCATGGCGTCCATCGACATGCCGACGTGATGTCCCCCGTGACCCATCGCTGCTTGGGGTGTAAGTGGCGCAGGAGCGGCGTGGCCAGCATGATCAGCATGCGTATGAGTGGCTGGGGATGCCGTCTCGGTCGCATGGTGCGCGTGATGCGCTTCGGTCGCCCGACGAGCCTGGGTCGTTACAGCCGAATGATCGTGTCCATGCTCGCCGCCCACCGGTCCGTGATCACGGTCAGCGTGGACCGTGGCCTCCATCAGCGGATCGCAGATGTGGTTCGGCACCGACTGGCCGGCGCAGTGGTAACCGCAGTCGCGCACCCAGCCGGCCAGCTCCGCCACTGAGGTGTGTGACGGGTCGTAGGTCACCGTTGCGGTCTGGGCCACCGGATTGGCATCCACGGCCAGGACACCCGGGCGGCGGGACAGCACTGCCTCCGCGACGTTCTTTTCCGTCGCCCACTGCACCCCCGACACCTCAAGCACCGCCGTTGCTTGCGCTTCTCGTGGCGCCATCGTCCCCCTCCGCAGTTCCTCGCTATGTGACTCCCACTATACCCCCTGGGGGTATCAGGCGCAAGCCGACCCCAGGGCCCAAATGCCTGTCGCGCTGGCGGTCCAGGCGTTGTGCTGCGCCGTTGCTACCCTGTGCGGCGTGGTGGACAGGGCTGGCCGCTGGCCACGCCTGCTGCTGGTTGTGGGCGTGGTGACCATCGCCCTCAGCGTGCTGGCCATGCACCAGCTTGCCGTCAATCACACGTTGGCCGCACCGGCCAGCAGCGGCTGGCGCCAAGCCGACCATCATCACGCCGCTTCGCAGCAGGCAGCGCCGCACGCCCTACCGGCCGGGCCGGATCAGCCGGCGCTCGCCGTTGTCTCGGACGCCGCTAGTTGCTCGGCCGGCTGCAGCACGGACGATGACATCAGCGTGGCCGCCTGCCTGCTGGCCTTGACGCTGCTGGTCCTCTGCTGGCGACTGCCGCCGCCGCGGCCGCACCCGATGCCAGCAGCATCCCCGCCGCGACCACTGGCACCACCGCTGCTCGCGCCTGACCGGCGCACGGCCTTGTCCCTCGCCGAACTGTCTGTTCGACGAACCTAAGCGGGCTGGGCTCGACCTCAGCTCTCTCACCCGCCGCCAGGCGCTCCGGGCGCCCTCTCGCGCACCCTTCCCTTCTAGAAAGACCTGCCAATGAAACTGACGATTATTCGGACGATCCTTATTACCGCCGCCATAGCAGCCGCCCTTGCCCTAGCTGCCTGCTCCAATGGCGCCGACCATGCCGGCATGCCCACGGGTCACAACTCAGCCGGCGACTTCAATCCGGCCGATGTCATGTTCGCCCAGGGGATGATCCCGCATCACCAGCAGGCCATCGACATGAGCGACATGATCTTGGCCAAGGACGGCGTCCACCCTGACGTGACCGCCCTCGCCGAGCAGATCAAAGCCGCCCAGCAACCCGAGATCGACACCATGAGCCGCTGGCTCACCACTTGGGGTCGAGATATGGACCCAGGCGTCGGGGATGGCGGAGGCCACCACGGCGGTGAAGGCGGCATCATGACTGAAGAGCAGATGCGCCAGCTCGACAAAGCCAACGCCCGAGACGGTCAACGGCTCTTCCTGGAAGGCATGATCCAACACCACCAAGGCGCCATTGAGATGGCTGAAAAGGAGATCGACGAGGGCAAGAACCCCGAGGCGATCGACCTGGCCAAGCAAATCGCCGAGAGTCAGCAGCAGGAAATCGAGACCATGCAAGCGCTGCTAACCGAAATTTGACTGCTGTCCGTGCGTGTTGCGCTGATGTCGGCGCAGTCGGAGTCGGGGCGGATGCGGCTGTGGAGTTGGTCGACCATGCCCCACTGAGGCATGCGTCCGCGCAGGCGGTTCAGGTTTGGGCGCAGTTGACGCAGGCATCGATACAGGCGGCTAGCCGAGACTTGTCAACCCGCCGATATCGGCGGGGTAGGCGTCGGGCATCTGCAGGATAGTGGACACAAACCTCCCTCGTCGTGAGCGGAATGGCTCCCGGACAATTGAGTGTCGGCAGCGACTTTGGTCTGTGTCTTGTGGTCGCCGTTCTCCACCTGTACAAGCCCGCGGTCTGATCCGCTTCAGAGAAGGGCGGCGCCTTGCAGCCCTGGTGCAACCTAAGCCTCAGGGCCGCGCTGACTCGACGCGCTCATCAGGGTTGCCCGGAGGCAGCAAATTTCGACTTCGCAGGCCGCGGGATGAATACTCTGAAGACTCGGGCCCTCAATCCTGAGGAGGGGTAGGTGTGAGGGGGGTTCGATCCGCACACCGGACCAGCGGCTGCGTGTCTTTGTCAGTTCGACTCTGGCAGAGCTGGCCGAGGAACGTGCTGCGGTGCGTGAGGCGATCGAGCGGCTGCAGTTGACGCCGGTGTTGTTCGAGTTGGGCGCCCGCCCTCATCCCCCGCGTGATCTCTACCGCGCCTACCTTGAGCAGAGCCAGATCTTCGTCGGCATCTACTGGCAGCGTTACGGCTGGGTAGCACCCGATGAGACGGTATCGGGCTTGGAGGATGAGTACCGCCTTTCGGTTGGGATGCCGCGGCTGCTCTACGCCAAGGCACCGGCTCCGGACCGTGAGGCGCGGCTGGCGGAGCTGCTGGGACGGATCCAGTCCGACGACACAGCGTCCTACAAGCCGTTCCAGACCCCGGAGGAGCTGGCTCGCCTGGTTAGTGCTGATCTGGCGCTGCTGCTCAGTGAGCGTTTCATGAGCCCCGCGACGCTGTCGGAGGCTCACCCGTCTGTGTCTGATCGACCGCATCACAACCTGCCGGTTCAGTTGAGCAGCCTCGTCGGTAGGGAAGCCGAGTTGGCCACTGTGAAACGAGCCCTTGCCAACTCACGTCTTGTGACCCTGACCGGCGTCGGCGGCGCGGGCAAGTCCCGTCTTGCCCTGCAGGTAGCCGGTGACCCTGCTAAATGAATATGCCGATGGTGCTTGGCTTGTCGAACTGGCACCGCTGTCGGAGCCGGAACGGGTTCCATCGGCTGTAGCTAGCGGCCTTGCCATCCTCGAGGACCCGCACCGGCCACCAGCCGAGACGCTCGCAGAGCAATTGCGATCACGACAGCTCCTGCTCGTCGTCGACAACTGCGAACACGTTCTGGCCACATGCGCTGATCTTCTGGCCAGCTTGCTGGGGGCAGCGCCGCGTCTGCGCGTGCTTGCGACAAGCCGCGAAGGGCTGGGCATACCGGGCGAGATCGTCATCCCGGTGCCGTCCCTTGCTATTCCCGATCAGGCAACTGACGTCAGCCTGTTGCCGAGCTTGTCAGCAGTTCGACTCTTCGTCGAACGCGCCCAAGCTGTGCGACCTGACTTTGAACTCACCCCGGCCAACGCCGAGGCGGTGGCAGAGATTGTCCGGCGGCTGGACGGGATCCCCCTTGCCGTCGAGCTGGCTGCGGCCCGGGTCAAGGTGTTGTCCGCTCAGCAGATCGCCAGCCGCCTTTCGGACCGCCTCCGCCTACTGTCCGGTGGGCCCCGGACTGCAGTGCCTCGCCAGCAAACGCTTCGGGCGGCGATGGACTGGAGTTATGGCCTGTTGGACGACGTGGAACAACATGTCTTCCGTCGCCTGTCGGTGTTCATGGGCAGCTGCACCTTGGAGGCGGTCGAGGCGATCTGTGGCGGAGACGGAATCGAGGCAGTGGACATCCTCGACCTCGTCAGCAGGCTCGTTGATAAGTCCTCGTCGTGGTTGTACAGGGACCTGAGAATCGCTACCGCCTCCTGGAGACCGTCCGACAGTATGGCCGTGAGCGACTGGAGGAAGCCGGCGAGAGCGACGTGGCCCGCGCCGCGCATCGGGACTGGTGCGCCTCGATGGTGGAAGCCGCTGCCGACGAGATCCGTGGAGGTCGGCAGCAGGCGCGCTGGCTGGAGCTGCTGGAACTCCAGCACGACGACCTCACACGGCACTGGAGTGGTCGTGGAGTCGCGGTGATGCCGCAAGCATCCGGATCGCCGTGAACGCCGCCTGGTTTTGGTATCTGCACGGCCACTGGGACGAGGCCCGCCGATCCTTGGAGCGGAGCATCGCGGTGGAGGGCGTCGAACCGGCTCTGATGGCCCGTGGGTCTGCCTGGGCCGGGGTCTTCGCATGGAGACGCGGGAACCTGGACCAGGCAGCGGAATACGCGCAGGCGGGCCTGCGGGTGCTAAGAGACGCCGGTGACGAGGGTGAGGGCCTGAGCCTTCTCGTCTACACGTTGGTCACCATCTCTAGGTACGACTACCACGCCGCAGAGGAAACCGGCCGGCGGGCGCTGCAGGTCTTCCGCGCACAAAACCACAGATGGGGCGTGACAACATCCCTGCTGGTCCTGGCACGGATCGCCAACAACCGCCGGTCAGGCACCCTGCAGCAGCTGCTGCAGGAGTCCGCATCCCTGGTCACGTCTGGCAACGATCTGTGGGGCCGAGCGCACATCCTCACTCTGCAGGGCTACGAGGCGTTCCGTGCCCTCGACCTCGACCTCGCGAACCAACTCCACTCAACCGCCCATGACCTCGCTGTCGAGCTGGGCGATCGGGCCGCCCAGGCCGAGAACCTCCTGGCCCTCGGACACATCCACCTGATGCGCGAGGAGAACGAGGATGCGGCACGCGTCCTTGCGGAGGCCAGAACGCTGGTCGAGCAGCTCGACGACCCTCACGATCTTGGACTCGTCGACCAAGGCCTCGCCCTGTTGGCCGTTTCCCAAGGTGACCTCGAGGCTGGCCGGTCGCTCCTGGACGATGTCTCCCGGCGCTTCGTCAACCTCGACAAGGCGGCGATGGGCACCACCTACGCGCTCGGCATGGCGGACGTCTTTAGACGAGCCGGCCGGCCCGTCCTCGCCGCCGAGTTATTGCGACACGCCCTGTCGCTATTGGACGAGACAAAGAGCCCGGAGAAGTACGCACAAGTCCGTGAGCAGTTGGCCGTCGTCGAGGACGCACTCCTCGAAGAGCAGGCCCACGGCCATCGATAAAAGCGACCTATGCCCCAACGCGCTGGCTCGGCTGTAACGCGTGTGTCCGTCCGCCGAGCAGCTTCGACAGGCGCACCAAGTCCATGCCACCCAAGACGGCGAGCCTCCGACCTCGGCACCTGACCGAACGGCGTCCATTCGACAGACACCGTAACTGGTGTGGCGGGCCGTGCCCCAGGATCTGACGTTATGCATCAGTCCGCTCCCGGCGGTGGCACGGCACCTGCCGTTGCTGACCGCTCATCCGGCCGCCGTCGCTGGTTGGTGATAGTCGCGCTCGTGCTGTTCCTTGTCGGATCACTGTTATTGCGAGAGGCGACGAAAGGCGGTGATGGCAGAGACGCCGCGACGCACCCGGAGTCTGGCACCGACTTAAGCCATATCCATGGAATCGGAGTCAACCCGGCCGACGGCCGGGTCTACGTCGGCACCCATCGCGGTGTATTTCAGGTGTTGGAGCAACAACCGCCAGTTCTAGTGTCTGATCAGGTCCAGGACTTCATGGGTTTCACCGTGGCCGGGCCGAACCACTTCCTCGCCAGTGGTCACCCAGGTCATGGGTCATCGGCGTCAGTCGGTCTGATCGAGTCCACCGATGCCGGCGCGACATGGACGGCTCGGTCGCTGGAGGGCCAGGCGGACTTCCACTCGCTGCAGGCCCGCCACGGGTTCGTCTACGGCTACGACTACCCGACAGGCGAATTCATGGCCACCGCCGACCTAGAAGCCTGGGATAGGAGGTCACATGTTGGGCTCGGCGACTTCGCCGTCAGCCCTGCAGATCAGGAGGTCATTGTGGGGGTTACCGATCGGGGGGTAATCCGCAGCCAAGACGGCGGCCGTTCGTTCACGGCACCTGCTGGGCCGGTGCTCCTGTTAGTCAGTTGGGCCGACGACGGAGCGTTGGTGGGTGTCACACCCGGCGGAGTTGTCCACGTCAGCGGCGACGGAGCCCGCACATGGGACGCACGCGGCACCCTAAACGGCACCCCCGAGGCTGTGGAGGCCGCATCCGGCCGTGAGATCTACGCAGCCGCCGACAGTGCTGCGTTGGTGTCGCGAGATGGCGGTCGCACGTTCGCGGGCCTGACGCGCTAAAGGTGCTTTGGCGCCACTTGAATGCCACTCGATGTGACGACGGCAACAGGTTCGCGTCGAGGGACGAGTCCGCATGGATCACGGGTGGCCACTTGGGGGATTCCCCTTAGTTGAGTTGGATGAAGCTGGTCTCGGTGGCCTCACACGAGGCAGCCAAAGGTCGGTCGTCTGCCCGCTTAGCTGGACGTTGCTGCCCCACCCGGGGAGTCTGTCGAATGGCACCTACCCGTTGCAAATGGCCCCGGCCGCCCGCCGCGTTCGGCGCTGAAGAGTTGCTAACCCGCCCATGTGAGTGATCACCTCAGCCGACTCCCCCCGTACCGGGCCAGCGCCTGGCGAACGCCTGGCACACCGCACGCGAGTTGGCCCGCTCGACTATGCGCGCGATCACGCAGAACTGGAAGTAATCGTCTACGCGGTGGCCCTCTCTATCCCCCTCTGCGCATCGACCAGCTTGCGCCTGGACGGCCGAATGGGGATGGTAGCCGGGCTAGGGGCGGGTCGCCTGCACGAAAGTGACCCGGCCGATCCTGTGGTCGGCGTGCTCGAGCTCGCGGACGTCTTCAAATCCGGCCTCGACTAGCAGCGAGACGATGCCGTCGCCGAGGTTGCGAGCCACAGCCGGGCTTCTAGCCATCCGGGTACGTACCAGGCGGGGCAAGTGACGGAGGGCGTGGGCCGGACCGCGGCCATGGGTGGGGTGATGAGCATCCTCGCCGTTGGATGCCGGGCCGCCGAAGTCGACGACAGTGACCTTGCCTCCCGGCCGCAGGGCCCGGAGCGCGTCGCGCGCGAACGCGACCCGGCCATCGTCGTCGACGTGATGCAGCGCCAGCGACGAGATCACGTGGTCGAGTGAGGCGTCCTCGGCCGGGATCCGGTCGGCGTATCCCTGGACGAGAGTGAGGGATACGCCGCGGCGGAGCGCCTTGCGCGCGGCCCTGCGCAGAGCGTCTTCGTCCGGGTCAAGACCGGTGACCCGGGCGTCGGGATGAGCCGCGAGAACGGCGAACGACAGGTTTCCGGTTCCACAGCCAACGTCGACCACCGCCTGGCTGGGCACGATGCCGGCGAGCTCGACCGCACGCTCGTGCAGCGCCCGACCGCCGACCAGCCGGGTGAAGATGTCGTAGAGCGGGAGGAGCCAGGTCCTGCCCATGCCTGGCAGGAAGGGACGGTCTCGCTCTTCCGGCGTGCGCTGGTCGAGAATGCGTACGTTGGTCGCTTCTGTCATTTGGGTGCTCCCCCGTGTTCGGTCACGCGCCGGGCTCGGTGGCCCGTGATAGAAATGTCGTCACATCCAAGCATTGGACATCCTTCGGTTCCAAGACAGCACGGAAGTCGGAGATGATGGCACATTCTTCGGTCACGGGCTCATCCGGGTCCTCCTCGCGCCTGCGCACGGTGCGCCCCGATGGGACGCCGATCTACCGCTACCAGCAGCGTCCGGGCCTGCCACCGGTCTCGGTCATCCGCTTCGACACCGAGGCCGCACACGCCCAGCTTGCGCCGGACCACCGGCACGCGCACGACTTCCTCGTCCTGGTCTACGTCGAGGAGGGCGCGGGCTCATTCACGGCCGACGGTTCCGAGCGGCCGCTGAGCCCCGGACAGGTTCACGCTGTGCCGCCCGGCCAGGTCATCGACGTCTCGGCCGTGATCCAGCTGGTCCGCTGCCGCGCCTGGTCGGTCGCGTTCACACCAGACGCGGTGCCCGCCCTGGCTGCAGTCTCCCCGCTGGCCTGGGCTCACCATCCGCTGCTCGCGATCTTCTCGCCCCGGGCCGGGCGCGGTCTGGTCCCCGAACCCGACCGGGCACGCTGGTCAACGTGGCTGACCGAGCTGGCCGAGGAGCTCGCCGATCCGCACCGTCTCGGAGCGCACGAGGTCGTAGCCGGACTCCTTACTCAGGTCCTGGTCGCGGCAGCGCGGCTGGCGCCCGCGGCCTCCCCGGGTGTGCCCGATCCGCTGGTGGAGCGGGTCTTCAACCAAGTTGAGGCGACGTTCCGCGAGCCGGTCTCCGCGGGAGACGTTGCCCGCGCGCTCGGGTACACCCCGGGGCACCTCACAACGGTGGTCCGGGAGCGCACGGGCCGGCCCCTGCTCGAGTGGATCACCGAGCGGCGCATGACCGAGGTACGGCGGATGCTACGCGAGACCGATCTGCCGCTTGGCGTGGT
>Ga0126312_10002505_pt1 | contig 12290 bp, 9 predicted proteins | sample Plot104A_FD_92537 | JGI IMG/M metagenome (GOLD analysis project Ga0126312, IMG submission 92537) | Serpentine soil microbial communities from UC McLaughlin Reserve, CA, USA - Plot104A | ecosystem: Environmental > Terrestrial > Soil > Grasslands | place: USA: UC McLaughlin Reserve, Lake County... | reverse complement strand
TGAAGGGGCTGGAGGCGACCGGGGAGACCTCGACCATCCGCGCCAAGTACGTCGTCGGCTGCGAGGGCTCGCGCAGCCGCACCCGGACCGCGATCGGCCGGGAGCTGGCCGGCGACGCGACGAACGAGTCCTGGGGCGTGATGGACGTCCTGGCCGTCACCGACTTCCCCGACATCCGGGTCAAGGCCGCGATCTCCGCGAGCCAGGGAAACATCCTGATCATCCCGCGTGAGGGTGGCTACCTCGTTCGGTTGTACATCGAGCTGACCGACGGAGGCGCGAACGCCAGGCTTGACAACCGGAGTGTCACCCCCGAGATGCTGACCGACGTCGCGAATCGGATCCTTCACCCGTACACCATCGAGGTGAAGGAGGTCGGATGGTGGTCGGTCTACGAGATCGGCCAGCGACTCTGCGACAAGTTCGACGACGTACCGGCGGAGGAGGTGGCCAGCCGCCGGCCCAGGGTGTTCATCGCGGGCGATGCCTGCCACACGCACAGCGCGAAGGCCGGTCAGGGCATGAACGTGTCCATGGCCGACACCTGGAATCTGGGTTGGAAGCTGGCATCGGTCCTTCGCGGAACGGCCAAGCCCGAGCTCCTACACACCTACTCGCAGGAGCGCCAGGCGACCGCCAAGGAGCTCATCGATTTCGACCGCGAGTTCTCCAGGTTGTTCCGCAGTCGCGGGAACGGGGCCGGTGAGGCCGAGGGAGACGGCGTCGACCCCGAGCAGTTCCAGGAGTACTTCGTGGCGCAAGGCCGCTTCACCGCAGGCGTTGCAACGCGCTACGCCCCGTCGATGATCACCGCGGAGGCGAGCTACCAGCATCTCGCGGAGGGCTTCCCACTCGGAATGCGCTTCCACTCGGCCCCGGTCATCCGGCTGGCCGATGCCAAGCGGGTCCATCTGGGTCACGTCGCCCGGGCCGATGGCGCCTGGCGCGTCTACATCTTTGGCGACGGCTCGAACCCGACGCATGGAGACTCCCGCGCCAGGGAGTTGTGCGAGTTCCTGGCGTCCGACACGTCTCCGATCAACCGCTTCACCCCGGCGGGTGCCGAGCCCGATTCCGTCATCGACGTGCGGGCCATCTTCCAGCAGGGCCATCGTGAGCTGGCCGTCGAACGGATGCCGCCGGTCCTGCTGCCGCGAAAGGGTCGATTCGGCCTGATCGACTACGAGAAGATGTTCTGCCCGGATCCGGACGCCGATGACATCTTCGACCTGCGAGACGTGAACCGCGAGACGGGATGCTTGGTCGTCGTCCGCCCGGACCAGTACGTGGCACATGTCCTCCCTCTGGACGGACACGAGGGACTGGCCGAGTTCTTCGCGAAGATCCTGATCGACAAGCGAACCGGGCGGTAGGTCCCTAGCTCCGCTCGCGCAGCAGCGCGCGCAGGTCTCCCACCGGCCCCAGGTGCCGCAGCTTGTCCGGGTTGGCGATCGCGCTGACGCCCTGGATCTGGCCCTCTGCCACGTCGAGGATCACCACGCTGAGCAGCCTGCCCTCGCGATCGAAGAACAGGGCACCCGGTTGTCCGTTGACCTCCTGGCGCCGCGTGGCGATGCCGCCGACGCGCGCGGCGACATGCGTCCAGCCCTTCACCAGCGTGCGCGCCACCCTGGCGCGGCCGTGGAGCGCGCGCTTGAGGGCGGGTGCCTTGCCGCCGCCGTCGCCGCGGAGCACGACGTCGTGGGCCAGCAGCTCCTCCAGCCCTTGGAGGTCGCCCTCCTCGGCGGCGGCGAAGAAGCGGGCCGCGAGCTCCTCCCGCTGATCGCGCGAGGCCTCGAACCGGGGGCGCCGCTCCTCCACGTGGCGGCGGGCCCGTGTGGCGAGCTGGCGGGCGTTCTGCTCGCTCGTGCCGACGATGTCCGCGATCCGGTCGTAGGGCTCGTCGAAGACCTCGCGCAGCAGGAACGCGGCGCGCTGCTCGGGCGACAGGCTCTCGAGCAGGACCAGGAAGGCGAGTGACAGCGAGTCCGCCATCTCGGCCTTGCGGGCGGGATCGTCGTCGGCGCTGGCCACGAGCGGCTCCGGTAGCCACTCGCCCACGTAGGTCTCGCGCCGGACCCCCGCCGAGCGGAGGTGGTCGAGCGAGAGCCGCGAGACCACCGTCGACAAATACGCGCGCGGAGACTCGATCCGTTCGCCTCCCGCGCGCGCCCGGTGAAGGCGCAGGAACCCCTCCTGCACCACGTCCTCCGCCTCGCTCACGCTGCCCAGCATCCGGTAGGCGATCGCAAACGCCGACGGGCCGAGCTCGTCAAACTCCTGCTCGATCATCGGCCTAGCCAAGTCCCTGTGCGAAGCCCTGCCGCCAGCTCGCATAGCGCGGCTTCCAGTCGAGCTCGCGCTTGGCCTTCTCGTTCGAGGCTCCCCGCACCTCGGTCATCATGAGCGTCGCCATCTCACCGGCCGCCAGCCGCCCCAGCCAGCGGGGGATACGCCTCGGTGGCTTGGCACCCAGCGCGCTCGCCAGCACCGGCAGCCAGTCCCGCACGGGAGCGGGGTCGTCGTCGACGACGTAGTAGACACCCGGCCGGCCGCGCTCGACCGCAACCGCGGTTCCGGCCGCGGCGTCCTCGACGTGGATATGGGAGAAGACGCCGCCACCGTCGCCGACGATCGGGAACCGACGCTTGCGGATCGGGGCCGCCATCACCGCATCCGGAGCCCGGCTGATCGAGGTGCCCGGACCGTAGAAGCCGCCATAGCGCAACGCGAGACCTTCGCCCCACTCGATCCCCGTCACCGCCCGCTCCATGTGCAAGAGCGCCTGCACGACCGGCCGCAGCGCCCCCGGCGGGTCGGGATCCAGCGGATCGGCCTCGGTCAGCACCGGCCCGCCCGTGCGAGCCCACCGGAACGCCCCAAAGCTCTGCGCCACGAAGCGCCGCGCCCCCACCGCGCGGCCGGCCGCCAGGAGATGGTCCGTGGCCTCGGTGCGCAGCCGGTTGGTCAGGATCGCCCCGCTGAAGCGCTCGGGATGCCGCGCGTCACGGATGCTCATCTTCCCGGACAGCGCCGTGAGCTGATGCACGATCACCTCGGGCTCGGCGGACGCCACCGCCTGCGCGACCGCGTCGGGATCCAGGGCGTCGGCCACGACCGGGCGCGCCCCCAGGCTGCGCACCAGGTCCTGCTTCGAGGCGCTCCTGGTCATCCCCACCACCTCGTGGCCTTGCGCCACCAGCTGCGGGACCAGCGCCCTGCCGAGCACGCCCGTGGCGCCCGCTACGAAGATCTTCATGACTGCTCCTCTCGACTCAATTGCCTCCATGAGACGAGATAGAGGCGCCGCCTGTGACAGTTCCCGGCGCTCGGGAGCGTTCGCAACCTGAGCGACGGATCCCGTCCTCTACGATGCGTGAGATGGGGAAGGGGACGGAGGACCGGCGGCGGCGGTTGGCGTTGTACGTGCTCTGCGTCGGCATGCTGATGATCGTCCTGGATGCGACGATCGTCAACGTCGCCCTGCCGACCATCCAGAAGGACCTCGGCTTCTCGCAGAACGACCTCGCGTGGGTGGTCAACGCGTACCTGATCGCCTTCGGCGGCCTGCTGCTGCTCGCCGGGCGGATCGGGGACCTGATCGGTCAGCGGCGCATCTTTCTCATCGGCCTGGGCGTGTTCACCGGCGCGTCGCTGATCTGCGCCGTCGCCCAGAGCCCGGGCGTCCTGATCGTGGCGCGCTTCATCCAGGGCGTCGGAGGGGCGCTCACGTCGGCGGTGATCCTGGGCATGATCGTGACGATGTTCCCCGAGCCCCGAGAGCAGGCCAAGGCGATCGGCATCTACACCTTCGTCGCCGTCGCCGGCGGCTCGATCGGGCTGCTGCTCGGCGGCGTGCTCACCGAATCGATCAACTGGCACTGGATCTTCTTCGTCAATGTCCCGATCGGGTTTGCGACCGCCCTGCTCGCGGTCAGGCTGGTGCCCGATCGCGAGGGTATCGGTCTCACCGCCGGTGCCGACCTGCCCGGCGCCGCCCTGCTCACCGCCGGTTTGATGCTCGGCGTGTACACGATCCTCGGGGTCGCCGAGGAGGGCTGGGGATCAAGTCAGACGCTGGGGCTGGGCGCGGTCTCGATCGGACTCGTCGCCGCGTTCATCGCCCGCCAGGCGCGAGTGGCGAATCCGTTGATACCGCTGCGCCTGTTCCGCTCGCCCAACGTCAGCGGTGCGAACCTGGTCCAGGCCCTGCTGGTCGTCGGGATGTTCGGGATGTTCTTCCTCGGCGCCCTCTACATGCAGCGAATCCTCGGCTACGACGCGCTCCAGGTCGGCCTCGCCTACCTGCCGCTGACCGTCGTCATGGGAACGATGTCGTTCCGCTTCACCGGGCAGCTCAACCTGCGCTTCGGTCCGCAGGCGACCCTCGTCCCAGCGATGGTCTTCATCGTCGCCGGCCTTCTCCTCCTCGCCCGCACCCCGGTCGACGCGAGCTACGTGGTCGACTTGCTGCCCGCGATGATCCTGATCGGCCTCGGGTCGGGCCTCGGCTTCCCGTCGCTGATGACGCTCGCGATGTCGGGCGCCACGCCGAGCGACTCGGGGCTCGCCTCGGGGCTCGTCAACACCAGCGTCCAGGTCGGGGGCGCGATCGGCCTCGCGGTGCTTGCGACGTTTGCGACCGAGCGCACCGCCGGACAGCTCGCCGACGGCGCGGCGCCCGCCGTGGCGCTCAACTCCGGGTATCACCTCGCCTACCTGATCGGCGCTGGGCTGGTGGTGGTCGGGATCGTGGTCGCGGTCACCGTCCTGCGCTCGCGGGTGCCCGAAACCGCCGCCGAACCGGCGACCGAGGCGCCCGCCGAGCCCGTCGAGCGCCCACGCGTTCGAGCCATCCCCCTGCCCGCCGATGCGGTGCCGGGCGGCGGCTGCGTCGAGACCGGGATGCGCGTCGTGATCGGTTGCGCCGGCTGCGCGGGCTCGTCGGCGTAGAAGGCCGAGCGCTACTCCGCTGCCGCACGTCGACGATTGAGCGCCGCGTGCAACGAGCGAACGACGAGGGCACCGTCTCCGACGGCCGAAGCCACTCGCTTGGTCGAGCCACTTCGGACATCCCCGGTGGCGAAGATGTCCGGTCGGGTGGTCTCCAGGAGCAACGGTTGGTGGTCGCTGCCCTCTCGGTGCTCGGTAAACGTCGGATGACGCTGCGCGTCCTCGCCGGTGACGATGAACCCCTTGTCGTCCAGACCGACCAGGCCGCCGAGGTCCTCGGTCCGCGGCGAGGCGCCGATCATGGCGAAAACACCCGTGGTCTTCAGCCGGTGCTCGGTCTTGTCGCGGCCGACGACCGTGACCGCCTCGAGCTCATCGCCGCCGTGGAGTTCCTTGACCTCGCATCCCTCCCAGACCTCGACATTGCGGGCGGCCTCGATCCGATCGATGAGGTAACGAGACATCGTCGCGGTCAACGACCGGCGCACGACGAGGTAGATCCGCCGCGCTTGGGAGGCCAGGTTGACCACCGCCTGTCCGGCCGAGTTGCCGCCGCCGACTACGACGATGTCTTCGTCCGCCGCTTGGAGGGCCTCGAGGTGAGTCGCGGCGTAGTAGAGGCCCTGGCCCTCGAAGCGCTGGGCTCCTTCGGCCGGGAGGCGGCGGTAGTCGGCACCGACGGCGAGGACGACGAAGCGCGCGCGCACCCGCTGACCGTCGGCGAGCACCAGCGGCCGCATGCCATCGGTCTCGGACATCGAGAACCGACAGCCTCCGTGGGCGCTCGAGATGACGGCCCCGAACTTCCACGCTTGGAGCGTCGCCCGTTGCGTCAGGTCCGATCCGGACAGACCGGTCGGAAAGCCAAGGTAGTTCTCGATCCGGTCGCTGGTTCCCGCTTGCCCTCCCGGCGCGAAGCGTTCGATGACCAGCGTGGAAAGGCCCTCGGACGAGGCGTACACGGCGGTGGCCAACCCCGCGGGTCCTGCACCGAGAACCACGACGTCGAAGGTCCTCTGATCGACCTTGGCGCGCAGGCCGAGCGCATCGGCGACCTGGGTGACCGTCGGACGCCGCAGCACGCTGTGGGTGCGGACGAGGACGGGGCACTCGTCGGCGCCGATTCCGAGCCGTTCGAGCAGAGCCCTACTTTCGGCGTCGGTGTCGATGTCGTGCCAGCTGAGAGGAACCAGGTTGCGCTCGAGCAGCTCGCGGATCGCGAAAGCGTCGCCCGACGAGCGTTTGCCGATGAGCAGTTCGTAGCCGTACCCCTGACCTCGCAACCACTCGCGACGCGTGACCATGGTGCGCAGGAGGAGATCGCCGAGCTCCGCGGCACCGGCAACCAGCCTGCGCAATGCGTCGGGAGCCAGGACCAGCAGCGACGTCTCCTCGGCAACGACGCCGCGAGCCAGGGTCGGCTCGCCGGTGAACATCGAGATGTCGCCGATGAACGTCCCTGCCTGACATTGCGTGAAGTAGCGATCGCCGTCGGGTTGGCGGTCGATGATGTCGACCGCTCCCGATAGGACGACGTAGAACGGCGTATCTCGCTGTCCCTGCTCAAAGAGGGTCTCACCCGGGGAGAATGAGCGGGTCTCGGCGCGTTCCGCCATCTGTTCGATCTGAGCCGCCGTGAGTCGTGGGAACAGCGTCGGATCGTCGGGGTCCAGGAAGCCGGGGACCGGGGTCGGTGAGGTGTATTGGCTCATGCTCGAAAGGCTTGGAGGGGCTACGCGGATGTCAGAGTAGGACCAGACGCGAGCACGATCAGCGACGCCCTGCCAGAGGATGGTCGGGCGCGACCGCGGCGGCGAGCTCCTTCCGGCGCGCCCACCGCACCACGCCACGTCGCTGTCGTCGCGCCAGCCGGGCCTGAGGCCGAGCGCGAATTGATGGCGGAAGCGCAGGAGGCAGCCGGGTCGTCGGCGGCATACTCGGTGGCGATGTCGCTCGCCGTCGAGTCCGAGCTCGACGCCCTCGCCGGGGTACTGGGCTCTGCGCGTAACGTGCTGGTGCTCACGGGCGCCGGGATGTCGACTGATTCGGGGATCCCGGACTATCGCGGCCCCGACGGGGCGCGACGGGTCACACCGGTGCAGTACCACGAGTTCGTCCGTTCGGCGGACATGCGCCGCCGCTATTGGGCCCGTGCCTTCGTGGGCTGGCGGCGTTTGGCGACGGCGGAGGCAAATGCCGGCCACCGCGCGATCGCTCGCCTGCAGACCGTCGGCGCGGTTGGCGCGGTGATCACGCAGAACGTCGACGGGCTTCACCAGGCGGCAGGGAGCCGCGACGTCGTGGAGCTGCACGGGACGTTGGCGGCCGTGGTCTGCCTCGCCTGCGGCGCACGCAGTCGGCGAGCGTCGCTGGACGCGCGGACCCGCGAGCTCAACGTTCATTTCGCTCCCGGCGACCGTGAGCTCCGCCCTGACGGCGACATCGAGCTGGCCGAGGTCGACGTCGCGCGCTTCGTGGTCCCGCCCTGTCTGTTCTGCGGCTCAGATCTGCTCAAGCCCGACGTCGTGTTCTTCGGCGAGTCGGTTCCCAAGCCCCGCGTCACGCGCTGCCGCGGGCTGACCGACGCCGCCGACGCGCTACTCGTGCTCGGGTCCTCGCTGCGCGTGTACTCCGGCTACCGGTTCGTGCGCCGGGCGGCCGAGCGCGGAATCCCGGTGGCGATCGTCACTAGCGGGCCGAGCCGCGGAGATCCAATCGCCACCGTTCGCGTGCACGCGGCGCTCGGCCAGGTGCTGCCCGCCCTCGCCGAGCGCCTGGCCCTTTAGCTCCGCGCATCGCGCGCCAGCGCCCGCGTAGGAGCGCATGTGAAGCGCCAGAGGGCCGCGAAGCGCGCGTCCGGGGAGGCTCGTGCTGCGGATGCCCGAGCTGAATCAGCGGATAGGGTCGGGCCAGCCTGTTGCGGCCGCAACGGGAGCATCAATGCCCGAACGCGATGGCTACATCTTTGGGGTTCCGTGCTGGGTGGACGTGAGCGAGGCCGACACGGAGGCGGCGCTCGATTTCTACGGCGGCCTCTTCGGCTGGGAGTTCGAGAACGTGATGCGCCCGGGCTCGGAGGCCAACTACTTCATTGCACGGCGCGACGCGCCGAGCTCGTCCATCTTCGACACGTCGCGCGAGCTGCGAAGCGGCGATGTTGCGGCCATCGGAACGATCCCGCAGGCGGCGCCGCCGACGGGGATGTGGAATACCTATTTCTGGGTCGATAGCGCCGACGAGGCCGCGTCCAAGGTTGGCGATGCCGGCGGCGGCATCGTGGTGGAGCCCTTCGACTTCATGAACGCCTGCCGGATGGCCGTCTTCACCGATCCCGAGGGAGCGGCGTTCCGCGTCTGGGAGCCGAGGCAGCACAAGGGCGCGCGGCTCGTCAACGACCCCGGCGCGGTCGTCTTCAACAACTTGAACACCCGCGCCATCGATGCGGCGAGGTCGTTCTACGGATCGGTGTTTGGCTGGCACACCGGCTCTATCGGCGGTGGGGCTGAGGGGTGGACCCTGCCGGGCTACGGCGACTGGCTCGAGCGCGAGCACCACCCGCAGCTCCGAGAGCAGATGACGAAGGCCGGGGCTCCAGAGGGCTTCGAGGACGTCGTAGGGAGCATCGTTCCCATCGCGGACGATCGGCCAGACACGCCAGCGCATTGGAGCGTTACCTTCGCCACCGACGATGCCGACGCCACCGCCGCAAAGGCCGTCGAGCTTGGCGGTCGCGTGATCATCCCGCCGTTCGACGCCCCCTGGTCGACACCTACGTACACGATCCGGATTACCGTCATCGCCGATCCGCACGGCGCGAGTTTCAGCGCCAGCAAATTCGAGTCGGGGAACGAGGAGCTCGGGGCCTAGTGACCTGAGTCGTCATTTCGCGGGCACCTTCCCGGCGTCTGGGCGCGCCTGACGGCACCCGCGGGAAATCGCCGATGCGTTGGCATCGACTCATCCCGCGTGCGTCGCCAGCCGCGCCCAGCCACTCGGGAAGCTGAGCCCGAACTTCCGACTCAGGTCAAGCTAGTCAATCGCGGTTGCCTCGAGCATGAGGAGAAGCTGGGCGGGAAGGTGCGCGACGCCGACCACGGACGTGGCGAAGCGGTTGTCGGCCCCGAACCGGTCCGTGATGCGCGGGAAGAGCTTGAACAGTTCGTCGACATCGGTCGTATAGGCGTTGAGCCGGACCACGTTGGTGGGCGTCATGTCGGCGCCGGCCAGGACAGCCTCGATGTTGTCGAGGGCCAGCTCGAGCTGCGCGGACATGTCACCGGGATGCTGGGGATTGCCGTCCCCGTCCACGGCGTCTTGTCCGCTCAAAAAGAGCTGTCGCCGCTGCTCGGTGACGAGCTCGCCCTGGTCGAATCCCAACTTGGTGGACCAGGTCGAGGGGTTGATCGGCATTCGTTCCATGTGTCCTCCCGGACTCGTGCTCCGTCGGTGTATCAACCGTACCAGCTACTCCTAAAGAAGGACGAGAACAAATGGAGTCAGGACTGCGCGATATGATTCTGTAGTCATGGCGACGACGCGGACATACGGCGACGGTTGCGCGACGGCGCGTGCTCTCGACCTGGTCGGAGAGCGCTGGGCGCTGCTCGTCGTGCGCGAGCTGCTGCTCGGACCAAAGCGCTACACGGACCTGCGCAGAGGTCTCCCCGGCGCCAGCCCCAACGTTCTCTCCCAGCGTCTCCGCGAGCTGGAGAGCGGCGGAGTGATCCGGCGACGCCAGTTGCCGCCCCCGGCGGCCTCGCGCGTCTACGAGCTGACCGACTGGGGCCGTGAACTCGACGAGATCGTGCTCTCACTCGGAGGCTGGGCCGCGCGCTCGCCAACGCCGCTGCCCGACGCTCCGATCGTGTCGGTGGATTCGGTGATCCTGGCGCTCCGCGGTCGGTTCGACCCGGCCGCCGCGCACGGGCTACGCACCAGCTACGAACTCCGACTCGGCGACGATCGGTATCGGATCGAGGTCGCGGAGGACAGGATCCGGGCCGCCCGCGGGAATGCCGATCAACCGAACGCGATCATCGATACCGACGCCGACACGCTCGCCGCGGTGCTCTGGGGCGGCCGCCGGCTGGCCGACGCACAGCGCGCGGGGGAGCTGACGATCGAGGGCGACAAGGCGGCGGCGAGGCGCTTCTTGCGGCTCTTTCCTGCGCCCGGGCCGGCCGCGGGCACGAGCCCCAGCAGTAGGAGCGGATCCCGCCAGTAGTGGGCCTCCAGCCGGGACGTAGTCACTGCGCCCAATCCTCCAGGGTCAGCGTTGGCCCGACGATGTGGCCCGTCCCCTCAGCGTGCTGGATGTCGTGGGAGAAGTGGGCTGCGTACCAGAGCACGACGTCGGTGCCGTGGATGGACCCGCCGGTGACGAAGCGGTCGATGTGTGCGCGGGCCTTGTCCGGCTCGGTGGTGAAGCCCTGCCCGTCGTCGACCTCGCCCGGCCGGCGGCGCAGCGCCCACAGGTCTCCGACGCCGAAGGCGTCGGCCTGCCCGTCGTGCTCGCCCGGGGCCAGCGTGCAGTTCGCGCCCGTGCTCCGGTTGATCACCTTCCACCTGCGCTGGTGCGCCGCGCTGCGGCGCCGCCGGATCTCGTGGCGCAGCGGATGCCAGTGCACGGTGCCGGCGACCGGCGGGTCGTTGAACTCGTGCACGACGCAGTCGCCGCCGCCGTCGAGGTCGAAGTCCAGCCGCCAGTACGCGTGGTGGTGGTGGAGGTTGCACACGCACGAGTCGCGCACGGCGGCGAACCCGAAGCGCGGGTTGATCGTGCCGTCGGCTTTGAACCGCCACGCGCTGACGTAGCGGTACCAGCCCGCCTCCATCTCGCTGACCAGCACGGCCTCCTCCCCGTCGACGTAGACCGCGACGCCGAGGAAGTTCCCGTGGTCCTTCCCCGACTCCAGGATCGTCTGCGCCGGCGCGGTGCACAGACGGAAGCCGGGCGCGGGGTCGGTGCCATCGGCGTCCAGCATCGACTCCTCGTTCTGCCAGTCGCGGTAGGGACCGCAGGCGTCGTTGTCATAGCGCACGTTGAGGATCGGCACGTGGGCGCGGCGGAACACCCGCTTGCCCCGGTAGGAGACATTGCGCAGCTCGACGCCCGACCCGTTCGTGCCCGAGGACGCCGCCGGCCGGTTGGCGATCAACGTCCAGAGCGTCTCGCCGTCGCGGCTGACCGTCACTCGCGCGCTGCCCGGATCGTCGCTCGTCGTCGGCTGGCCGGCCCCAGGCGGGCCGCAGGTCGCCCGCCGAGCGAGTGCGGCGGGCGGGGCGCCGTCGGGGAAGCGGACCACCTCGCCGCCGGCGAGCCGCACCGCGACGATCTCGTGGCCGTCGCCGCCGTCGGGTGGCTGCAGCCCCACCGTGACGGCACGGAGCACGCGTCCGTCCGGCTCCTCGTCGGTCAGGACCGGGGGCATGGGGCGGTAGGGCACGAGCCGCCCCTCGCGCAGCGCCGGACCGAGCTCGCGGTCGCGCTCGAGCACGGCCAGGGCGGCGCGGCGCTCGTCCTCGCTCGGCACGGGCTGGCGGCCACTCGAAGCCGCGCTCGGCGTCCGGCCGCCCTGAAGCGGCCCGTCGACGAGCACCGTGCGCTCGTTGGTGTAGTCGTAGACGGTCGCCCGCACCGCCGTCGGCGCCTCCTCGCGGTCGTCGATGAGCGGGCGAACCGAGAGCACGCGATTCTCGGCGCCGTCGAGCTCCTCGCGCACGGCCGGGGCGTCGAGCGCGGCGCGCACCGCGGCATCGACGGCCTCCGGGGTCGGCTCGAGCGGCGTGACCTCGACGTGCAGTTCTCCGGACACGGTCTCCTCCCTTCGACGCGGTCGGGGTCGCTGGCCCGACCGTACTGCGCCTCGCGCGCGCGTGCGGGAACATGGACCGGTCATGAGCCGCGAGCACGTCATCGCCATCGATCCGCCCAGGCCGCTGGCCGAGCAGCCCGAGACCGGCCACAACCGCTGGCACGAGGCCATCGAGCCCGTGGTCGAGGTCGATCCGGGCGACACCGTCGTCTACGAGACCCGCGACGCCTTCGACGGCCAGCTCGGCTCGACCTCGACCGCGCAGGACGTCGCGGCGCTCGACCTGGGGCCGGTGCATCCGCTCACCGGTCCGGTGTTCGTCAAGGGCGCCGAGCCAGGCGACCTGCTGGAGGCGGAGCTGCTGGCCCTCGAGCCCGACCCGTGGGACCAGTGGGGCTACACGATCGAGGTCCCCGGCTTCGGGTTCCTGCGCGACCATTTCCCCGACCCCTACATCGTCCACTGGCGGCTGCACGGCGGCGATTACGCGGAATCCGACGAGATCCCGGGCGTGCGGATCCC
>Ga0126312_10002504_pt1 | contig 12290 bp, 7 predicted proteins | sample Plot104A_FD_92537 | JGI IMG/M metagenome (GOLD analysis project Ga0126312, IMG submission 92537) | Serpentine soil microbial communities from UC McLaughlin Reserve, CA, USA - Plot104A | ecosystem: Environmental > Terrestrial > Soil > Grasslands | place: USA: UC McLaughlin Reserve, Lake County... | reverse complement strand
TCCGGGAGGAAGCAGCGCTAAGCAGTCTTCTCCCAGGTGCCGCGGGGCAACCTGGCTCGAGCAAGCGTCTGTGGCACCGGCTCGGATTCGCCCTCGACAGATGGTGCGCGACCGGGCTCTAGAATCGGTCGCGTCGCCGTGACCGCTCTCTACCGCAAGTACAGGCCGCAGGACTTCGACGAGGTCGTGGGCCAGGAGGCCGTCGTCCGCACGCTGCGAAATGCGATCGAGGCGGGCCAGGTGCGCCAGGCCTATCTGTTCGCCGGCCCGCGCGGGACCGGCAAGACATCGTTGGCGCGGATCCTCGCCAAGGGCCTGAACTGCCAGCTGGGCCCCACCCCCCAGCCGGACAAGACCTGCCACGCCTGCGTCGCGATTGCGAGCGGGACGTCGCTCGACGTGGTCGAGATGGACGCCGCCTCGCAGCGCGGTATCGACGACATCCGCGAGATCCGCGAGCGCGTCGTCCTGCAGCCGGTCGAGGGCCGCTACAAGGTCTACATCCTCGACGAGGCCCATCAGCTCACGGACGCCGCCTTCAACGCGCTGCTCAAGCTGATCGAGGAGCCGCCGCCCCACCTCGTCTTCGTCTTCTGCACGACCGAGCTCGGGAAGATGCTCGCGACCGTTCGCTCGCGCTGCCAGACGTTCGTCCTCTCGCGGCCCCGGCTGCCCGACCTCGTCCGCGTGCTGCGCCGGGTCGCGGACGGCGAGGAGATCGAAGCGCCCGACGCGGCGCTCGCGCTGATCGCCCGCGGAGCGCGCGGCAGCTATCGCGACGCGGTCTCGACGCTCGACCAGCTGTCGGCGGCGACGGAGGGCAACGTCAGCGTCCAGGCCGTCCTGCAGCTGCTCGGCGCGGTCGAGGAGGAGGCGCTGTTCCGCCTCTGCGACCTCGTCGTCGACCGCGACACCGCCGGCGCGCTGGCACTGATCGAGGAGCTGGCCGAGCAGGGCCAGGATCTCGGCCGCCTCGTCACCGACCTGCTCGAGCATCTGAGGCATCTCATGCTCGTCCAGCACCTGGGCGAGGTTCCCGACTCGCTGGCCGTGACCGAGGAGACCCGCGAGCGGCTGCGCGAGCAGGCGAACCAGCTCGGCGAGGCGACCGTGCTGCGGCTCTGCGACCTGCTCGCCGTCGCCGTGGACGACCTGCGCCAGGGGGGCGATCCCCGCCTACCTCTCGAACTGGCGCTCGTGAAGGTCACCCGGCCGGCTGCGGACCTCGAGCGGGAATCGCTCGCGTTCCGGATCGAGCAGCTCGAAGTGCGCGGTTCGCCGGCGCCCGTTGCGGCGGAGCCGACGCCGGCCGCGCCGCAACCGCCGGCGCCGCCGCCGGCCGAGGCGCCTCCCGTCGAGCTCGAGCAGCTCCAGGACGCGTGGCAGCGCACGGTCCTCCCCGCGGTCGAGCAGAAGGGCGGAATTCCCACGGCCTCGCTTCTGCGCGAGGCGCATCCGGCCGGGCTGACCGGCGACACGCTCACCGTGGAGTTTCCGGCGGCCGCCGACTTCCACCGCAAGCTGGCGGAGGAGCCGAAGAACGCGACGCTCCTCGCCGACGCCCTGTACGAGGTCACGGGACGCCGCTTCTCGCTCGACTTCGCCCTAGGCGAGAACGGCGGCGAGCAGGACGACGACACCACACCCGCAGGCGAGGACGAGATCATGGCCCTGATGAAGAAGACTTTCGACGCCCGCGAACTTACCGACGAGGATTGAGGCCTCCTTTCGGCATAAGGTGCTGTGCCGTCGGGCCGCGCTGGACGGCGCGATGCGGCGTCCTCAGTCGCGCCCGTATCGCTGCGCATACGAACGCTCCCTGCGTCCTTGCCTCGCACCGCCCATCGCACCCCGACGACGAGACCTCATACCGAAAGGAGCCGTAGCCGTGAAAGGCATGGACGTCAGCAAGATGCTCCAGCAGGTCCAACAGATGCAGACCGAGATGGCGAAGGCGCAGGAGGAGCTCGCCAAGGAGACCGTCGAGGCCTCCGCCGGCGGCGGGATGGTCACTGTCAAGGCGACCGGAGCGCTCGAAATCGTCGAGGTCAAGATCGCGCCCGAGGCGATCGATCCGGACGATCCGGAGATGCTCTCGGACATGGTCGTCGCGGCCGTGAACGAGGCGATCCGCTCGGCGCAGAGCCTTGCCGAGACGCGCCTCGGCGGCGCCATCGGCGGCATGGAGGGGCTGAAGGGGCTCGGTCTCCCCGGGCTCTAGGGTCGACGAACCGGTCGGTCCGACCCCGGTAGGCAAAATGGACACGTGTTTTCCCCTGCGGTCGAGAACCTCGTCGCGCAGCTGACGAGGCTGCCCGGCGTCGGGACACGAACGGCTCAGCGGCTGACCTTCCATCTCCTGCGCGTGCCGAAGGACGAGGCGCTTGCGCTCGCAGCGGCGTTGGAAGAAGTCAAGGAGCGTGTGCGTTTCTGCTCCGAGTGCGGCAATCTGACCGAGGAGGAGACGTGCGAGATCTGCCGGGATGCGCGCCGCGACCGCTCGGTGATCTGCGTCGTGGAGCAGCCCGCCGACCTGATCTCGGTCGAGCGGACGCACGAGTACCGCGGTCTCTACCACGTGCTCGGAGGCGCCCTGTCGCCGCTTGACGGGATCGAGCCGGACAACCTCCGGATCGCCGAGCTGCTCGGCCGGGTCGACCGCAACGGCGTGGAGGAGGTCGTGCTCGCGACGAATCCCAACATGACGGGAGAGGCGACGGCCTCCTACCTCGCGGATCGCCTTCGCGGCCGCGTACGCGTGACGCGGCTGGCGAGCGGCCTTCCGGTCGGCGGCGACCTCGAGTACGCAGACGAGGTCACGCTGGGCCGCGCGCTCGCAGGCCGGCGGGAGATGACGTAGCCCGAGTGCAGCGCTCCGTCACGACGGCGGACGGCCGCACCCTGGCCGTCTACGAAGGCGGCGACCCGAGCGGAGTCCCGGTGCTGGTCCAGAACGGGACGCCCGGCTCGGGGATGTTCTACGGGCCTCACCTTCGCGACGCCGAGGAGAAGGGGATCCGCCTGCTCTCGTACGACCGCCCCGGCTACGGCGGCTCGTCGCGCCACGAGGGACGAAGCGTGGCGGATTGCGTCGCGGACATTGCCGCGATCCTCGACGCGCTCGGGATCGACCGCTTCTGCACTTGGGGAGTCTCAGGCGGCGGGCCGCATGCGCTCGCGACGGCCGCACTGCTCCCGGACCGCGTGGCCGCAGCGGCCGTTCTCGCACCGGTCGCCCCCTTCGACGCCGAGGGCCTCGACTTCTACGAGGGGATGGGGGAGCAGAACGTCGACGACTTCGGAGCGGTCCTCGCCGGAGCGGACGAGCACCTCGCAGCGGTGGAGCGCAACCGTGAGCAGCTCCTCGCCGCCACTCCCGAGGAGCTGGTCGACGTGTGGCAGACTCTCCTCGGACCCGCCGATGTGGCGATCCTGGACGCCGAAGTCGCAGCGTTCATCCTCCAAAATACGCGGGCCGGGATCGAGCCCAGCTGGGCGGGGTGGTTCGACGACGAGGAGGCGATGGTCCGGCCGTGGGGCTTCGAGCTCTCCTCGATCCGGGTGCCCGTCCTGCACCGGCAGGGCGAGCAGGACAAGATGGTCCCCTTCGGCCATGGCGTCTGGCTCGCGCAAAACATCCCCGGCGTCGAGTCGCACCTCTCGCCGGAGGACGGCCACCTGACGCTGTACGGGCGCCGGGTCCCGGAGGTCCACGCGTGGCTCCTCGAGCGTTACGCCGCCTAGTAACAGTCTGTTACAAGCCCGCGCGGCCGCACGGTTCCGCCGTTCGAAGCACTAGTAACAGTCTGTTACTAGCGCTCGGGAAGCGGCCCACAGCGGCCACCTACAATCGGTAGCCGTGTCACAAACCGCTTACGAGCCCGTTCCCGCCGTCGAGCCGGCGGAGCCGCGGCCGAGCGCAGGGACGGTCGTAATGAAGTTCGGCGGGACGTCGGTCGGCGACGTCGAGCGGCTGCTCGATGTGGCGCGCCGGATCGTCGCCGCCCGCGAGGCCGGCAACCGGGTCGTCGGCGTGCTCTCGGCGATGGGCCACCAGACGGACGAGCTGCTGGACCTGGCGCAGAAGATCTCTCTGCGGCCGAAGCCGCGCGCGCTCGACATGCTCGTCTCGGTCGGCGAACGGATCACGTGCGCGCTCGCCGAGATGGCGATCGAGGACCTCGGTCACCACGCGATCTCGCTCACCGGGTCGCAGGCGGGGATCGTCACGGACACGGTCCACGGCAAGGCGAAGATCGTCGAGATCCGCGCCCGGCGCATCCACGAAGCGCTCGACGAGGACCGGATCGTACTCGTCGCGGGCTTCCAGGGCGTCTCGACGGAGTACGAGGTGACCACTCTGGGCCGGGGCGGCTCCGATATGACTGCCGTGGCTCTCGCCGCGGCGCTCGGCGCGGAGGCCTGCGAAATCTACACCGACGTCGACGGCGTCTTCACGGCTGACCCCCGCGTCGTTCCGCAAGCGCGCAAGCTGCACGCGGTCACGTACGAGGAGATGCTGGAGATGGCGGCGTCGGGCGCTAAGGTGCTGCAGCTGCGCTCGGTCGAGTTCGCGCGCAACCACGGCGTCAAGGTGCACGTGCGCTCCACGTTCTCGGGCGAGGAAGGCACCTGGATCGCGGAGGAAGACGAACGAATGCTCGAGAAGGCGATGATCTCCGGAGTCACGCACACGCGTGAGGAGTCGCTCTACACCGTGGGCGGGGTCGACGCGGGGCGGCTGTTCGGCGCGCTCGCGGACGCCAGCGTCAACGTCGACACGATCATCCGTACCGGGCCCGATATCGTCTTCTCGGCGCCGGACGAGGATCACGCCTCGATCGCGTCGACCCTCGACGCCCTCGAGGGTGTCACCTGGTCGGCGCGGGACGATCTCGGAAAGGTGAGCGTCATCGGAGCGGGAATGAAGAGCCATCCCGGGATCGCGGCGCGCACGTTTGCGACGCTGGCCGACCTGGGGATCGAGTCACCCGTCGTGACCACGTCGCCCATCAAGATCGCCTGCTACGTCGCCCGTAACGAGGTCGAGCGGGCGGTCTCGGCGCTGCACCACGTGTTCGAGCTCGACACACCGGTCGCGGAGCGGTCACATGCCTAGGCTCGGCGTCGTCGGAGCGACGGGCGCCGTCGGCACCGTCACGCTCGAGCTGCTCGCCGAGCGCGGCTTCGACGACGTGCACGCCTTCGCCTCAGCGCGCTCGGCCGGGAAGAGCGTGTCCTTCGGCGGCCGAGAGCTCCCCGTCCAGGAGGCGACGCCGGAGGCGATCGCTGCCGCCGAGCTCGATCTGTGCTTCTTCTCCGTGGGCACCGGGCCGAGCACCGAGCTCGTCCCGCCGACCGCCGAAGCGGGCACGACCTGCATCGACAAGTCCGACGCCTTCAGGCTCACGGACGGCATCCCACTCGTCGTGCCGGGCGTGAACGACGACGCGCTCGACGACGGGCGGATCGTCGCGAACCCGAACTGCTCGGCGATCCAGCTCGCCTGCGTGCTCAAGCCGCTGCACGACGCCGCCGGCCTCGCGCGCGTGCGTCTCGCCACCTACCAGTCGATGTCCGGCGCGGGCGATGCCGGGATCGAGCGCCTGCGCGCCACCGAACCGATGCAGGCCGACCTGGCGATGGACTGGGCGCTCGAAGGCGACGAGTTCGACGAGGAGTACAAGCTCCGCGCCGAGACGCGGAAGATCCTCGGCCTCCCGGGACTGCCGCTCCAGGCCACATGCGTCAGGGTTCCCGTCCTCGTCGGTCACGCGCAGGCGATCTGGGTCGAGACCGAGGACCGGCTCTCGCCCGACCGCGCACGCGAGGTGCTCGCCGCCGCTCCGCACATCGCGCTGGCCGACTACCCGACGCCCGGCCAGGCGGCGGGTCGCGACGAGGTCCTGGTCGGCCGGATCCGCTGGGATCCCACCGAGCCGAACGGGCTGGCGATCTGGACTGTGAACGACAACCTCCGCAAGGGCGCCGCGCTCAACGCCGTGCAGATCGCGGACGCCCTACTGCGACGTCACGCTCTGGCCGCGTAGAAGCGGTCAGGGTCTCTGCGGCACCGGCGCCGGCTGGAAGGCCTCCTTCACGACCCGGAGCACCTTGGCGCGCTTGCCCTCGGCCACCGGCTCCAGCCCTCCGAGCTCCAGGCGCACGAGCTCGACGCGGCCCGCGGTGCGAACCGTGCGAAAGCCGAAGTCGGCGAGGAAGTCGCGCGGGAACACCGTCTTGTGGGTCTCGAACCGCTCCGAGAACGGCTCGTCGGCGGAGTAGCGGTATGCGAACGTCTCGAGCGCGCCGACCCGCTGGTCGCGCGCGTCGCCGATCGCCGAGAGGAACAACGACTGCAGCACCCACGGCTTCTCGACGTCGACGAGGTACGCGCACGTGATCAGGACGGCCTCGTCGGAGGGCGGTCCGGCAGGTAGCTCACGCGCGCGAGGGAAGAGCGGCGCCGGTCCGTATTGCATCGAGCCGAGCACCCGGCCGTCGTCGTCGTAGTAGATCGTGCCCCACGCCCCCCACTCCTCCTCGGCCTTCTCGATCCAGCGCCGCTTGTTCGCGACGCCGTCGCGGCGCGACTGCCACCAGACGCAGGAGTGGCAGACGGTCGGGGCGGTCTCGAGGGTCGCTCCCGTCAGTCCGGTAACGCGAGCGCCCACGGGTCCGATTGTAGGCGCTTTCGGGTACGGCACCTCCTGCACCGGCTCAGCCCGGTTCGCCGCGACGGTGCTCCGCTTTCGTGCTCAGGCCCTAGTCACGCGGCGGCTGCGCTGGACGCTCAATCGTCCCACGAAGCCCCGAGGGGAGCGCATAGCCCTCCCCTCGAATCGAAGTCGGTCGCGATCGGGGCCACTACCTCGCCGTCCCGTGGACGACGACATTGCCGCCGCCGAGGAATCGCTCCGGTACCGACTTGTACAGCACGCTGTTCTTGTCGTAGACGGTGAGCTCGAACCTGTCCGACCCGATGCCCGAGCTCTGGCCGCTGTCGGTGACGGTCGCGGTGAAGTTCGAGTTGCCGTCGCTGTAGAGGACGTAGCCGTCCTTTGCCCGGTTGATCTGGATCGTCGACTTGCCCTCGAGGGTCGCCTTCGCAGGGAAGGTCGCGTTACCGAGGGGGCATGGCCCGTAGGCGGTTCCGTTCCAGCACGAGAACCCGAGCGAGGTCAGCGAGTTGCTTTTGATCCGGTAGTCGGCCAGCTGGCCGTTGTAGAGACCGCGATAGACGTACACCATCTGTCCCTGGGGGGAGCCGCTCTTGTTGAACCGAGCATTGAAGCCGAAGTTGCCCTTGCCGTTGCCACCGCCCGCCGGATCGAGGATCCAGCCACCGCCGGTCACGAACTGGCCGGTGTTGTTGTAGAAGGTGATCACGGCGCCCGTGGCATTGTCCGCCTGGTACCACGCGTTGACGCTGTTGGCCGTGAGGCTGCCGATCAGTTTCACCACGATGCAGTAGCTCGCCTCCGAGGTGGAGCTGTACGTTGCCGTTGCCGTGCCGATTCCGTCGGCGAGCGTGCCCGTATCCGACACCTGGGCCGTCTTCGTCGCGGTCGGCGTTCCGATGCCGCAGCTATTCGCGCTGTAGATGTCGAACTGGATGTACATCTTGGTGATATTCCCGATCGTTGTGTCTCCGGTGAAGCCGGAGCCGGCGGCGGCGCTGTCCCAAACCGTCGCCCGCAACGTCAGCCCGGTGCTGCCTGTGAGGCCAACCGTGTCACCTGTGTAGTCGATCGCCGCGTCCTCTCGGTCGACATTTTCCGTCGCTGTGCCGCTGTCCGAAGCATTGCTCGGATCCTTGACCACGATGGTCGCGGGGTAGCTGCCGGCCTGAACGCCCACATTGCCGCTCACGGTGGCCGTGCCGTTGTGGTTGTCCGTGAGAGTTACGCTTGCCGGCAGGCCGCTCGCGCTGAAGGTGAGCTGCGCGCCCGTGTTGTCGACGTCCGTGGCGGACACGGTGTAGGCCAGCGGATCGCTGTACTGCGGCGAGTCGCTGCGCGTCTTCTGCTGACCGGTGGCAACGGTATCGATGTCGATCGCCGGCGGATCGTTCACGGGCGTGATCGTGATCGAGAACGTCTTGACCGCACTGATCTTGGCCGCGTCACAGGGGGCCGCGGAGCAACCGTCCGGGTCGCCGCGATCGGTGACCTTGTAGGTGAAGGAGTCCGTCCCATTGTAGTTCAGGTCGGAGTCGTAGCTGAGGACGCCGTTCGTCGCCGTCGCGGCCAGCGTTCCATGCGCCGGCTGCGTGACGACGGTGTAGGTCAGGTTGGCGTCTGTAGTCTCAACGTCGTCCACCAGCGGCCGTAGGTCCATCGCCGTCGGCGCGGCGTCCTCGGCCAGCGCCTGCGAGCCGTCGTTCGCATTCGGCCCGTCGTTGACCGGGTTGACCGTGATCGAGACCGTCTTCGTCTCGCTGGTCTTGGCGGCAGCGCAGGGAGCGACCGAGCAGCCGTCCGGGTCGCCGCGGTCGGTCACCTTGTAGGTGAACGAGTCGAGGCCGTTGTAGTTGCTCGCCGAGTCGTAGCTGAACGAGCCGTTGCTCCCGGAGACGGGGGTCAGCGTTCCGTGCGCCGTCGTCGTGACGATCGTGTACGTCAGGTTCGCGTCGCTCGTCTCGAGGTCGTCCACGCGAGCCGTCAGGTCGACGGTGACCGGAGCCGCGTCCTCGTTCATCGACGTTGAACCGTCCGTGGCGTTCGGCTGGTCGTTCACCGGGTTGACGGTGAGGGAGAACGTCCGCGTCACGCTGGTCTTCGGTGCGTCGCACGGCGCGGCCGAGCAGTTGTCCGGGTCGCCCCGGTCGGTGACCGAGTAGGTGAACGAGTCGCCGCCGTTGTAGTTGGACGCCGGCGCGTACGTGAACGAGCCGTTCGCGGCCGCCACCGGCGTGAGCGTGCCGTGGCTCGGGCCCGAGATGACGTTGTAGCTCAGGTTCGCATCGCTCGTCTCGACGTCGTCGACGAGCGGCCGCAGGTCGACGGTCGAGGTCTCATCCTCGTTGACCGAGCCCGAGCCGACGCTCGCGTTCGGGGTGTCGTTCACCGGGGCCACGGTGATCGGGATGCTCACCACGTCGGAGTCGAGCGCCGCCGAGCTCCCGTCGCCTGTGTCGCGGACCTTGAAGCTGAACGAATCGCCGCCGTTGTAGTTGCCCGCCGGCGCGTAGGTCAGCGTCTTCGGGCTGCCGGTGAACGTACCGCCGGTGGCGAGCACGGTCATCCCGTTCTTCAGTGAGCCGTGTGCGGGCGCGGCGGTGATCGTGAACGTCAGGGCGCCGTCTGCGGTCTCGACGTCCGAGCCGCTCACGAGCACGCTCTCGGCCGCGCCGTCCTCGGCCATCGAGACGCTCGTCGGGCTCGCCGCGGCCGACGGCTTGTCGTTGACGGGCGTGACCGTGATCGAGACGGTCTTCGTCGCGCTCGTCTTCGCCGCCGCGCACGGAGCAGACGAGCAGCCATCCGGGTCGCCGCGGTCGGTCACCTTGTAGGCGAACGAGTCGGAGCCGTTGTAGTTCGACGCCGAGTCGTAGTCGAAGCTGCCGGCGCCCGAGCCTGCGACCAGCGTGCCGTGACTCGGCCCGGAGACGATCGCGTAGGTCAGGTTGGCATCGGAGGTCTCGACGTCGTCGACCAGAGCCGTCAGGTCGATCGCGGTCGCGGGAGCGTCCTCGGCGATCGTCTTCGAGCCGTCGCTGGCGCTCGGCGTGTCGTTGACCGGGTTGACGGTGATCGAGACCGTCTTGATCGCACTCGCCTCCGGCCCGTCGCAGCCGGCGCTAACGACGCTGCAGTTATCCGGATCGCCACGATCGGTCACCTTGTAGGTGAACGAGTCGCCGCCGTTGTAATTGCCGACCGGCGCGTAGCTGCGCACGCCGTTCGTCGCAGTCGCCGACAACGTGCCGTGACCGGGCCCGGACACGATCGCATACGCCAGGTTGGCATCGGAGGTCTCGACGTCGGCGACCAGCAACCGCAGATCGATCGAGGTCGAACCATCCTCATCCACCGACGCAGTCCCGTCCTCGGCGCTCGGCGTGTCGTTGACCGGATTCACCGTGATCGAGACGGCCTTCGTCTCGCTCGTCTTCGCCGCCGCGCACGGAGCAGACGAGCAGCCATCCGGATCACCACGATCCGTGACCGAGTAGGTGAAGGTCGCCACACCGTTGAAGTCGTCGGCCGAGTCGAAGCTGAAATGGCCATTCGGCGCCGACGCGGTCAACATTCCCGCTGCCGGAGCCGGACCGGTCACGATCGTGTACGTCAGGTTCCCGACCGAGGTCTCGACATCCGAGACCAGCGACGTCAGATCCACACCGATCGCCGCCGCGTCCTCAGCCATCGACGCCGACCCGTCAGCCGCGACAGGCTTGTCGTTGAGCGGGTTCACAGTGATCGTGTACGTCTTCGTCTCGCTGGTCTGGGCGGCGGCGCACGGAGCGGCGGAGCAGCCATCCGGATCGCCACGATCGGTGACCGAGAAGCTGAGCGCCACAGTGCCGTTGAAGTTCGCCGCCGGCGTGAACGTGCGTGAGCCGCCCGAACCCGTCAGCGTGCCCTGCGCCACAGTCGGGCTCGTGATCGAGTACGACAGGTCGGCGTCGTCGGTCTCCACGTCCGAGACCAGCGCGGACAGATCGAGCGTCGTCGGACCGCTGTCCTCGTCGATCGTCTTCGAGCCGTCGGATGCCGACGGCCCGTCGTTGACGGGGTTGACGGTAATCGACACGGTCTTGGTGTCGCTGGTCTTCGCCGCCGCGCAGGACGCGCTCGCCACGCCACACTGATCCGGGTCGCCGCGGTCGGTGACGCTGTAGGTGAAGCTGTCCGGCCCGTTGTAGTTCGCAGCCGGCGCGTACGTCCGGGACGTACCCGATCCGGTCAGCGAACCGTGCGACGGGCCCGACACGATCGAGTACGTCAGATTGCCGTCGGCGGTCTCGACATCCGCGACCAACCCGCCCAGGTCAACCGAGGTCGACGCATCCTCGTTCACTGACGCCGTACCGTCCGTCGCCACGGGCTTGTCGTTCACGGGCGCAATCGTCAGCGCCACGGTGACGGTGTTGGAATCGAGCGCTCCGTCGCGCACGTGGTAGGTGAAGGAATCGCTTCCGTTGTAGTTCGCATTCGGGATGTAGCTGAACGAGCCGTTCGCGTTCAGCGCCAGCGTTCCGTGCGAGACGTCGCTGTCGAGCACCGCGGTCAGCGTGTCGGCGTCGACGTCGCTGTCGTTGGCGAGCACGCCCGGCGCAGGCAGCGTGAACGTCGTGTCCTCGTCGAAGGTGTAGCTGTCACCCGCCGCGACCGGCGCGTCGTTGACCGCAGTGACGCTGACCGTCACAACAGCCGCGCTCACGGAGGAGAGCGAGCCGTCGAACGCCTTGTAGCTGAAGCCGAAGCCGCCCGGCGTATTGCCGTTGTTCGCGTTGGCAGCGGGCGTGAAGCGAACCGTCCGCGAGTCAGGCCGGAGCACGGCCGTCCCGCCGTGCACCGCGGTGATCGAGCCCGCGGCAACGGTCAGGGCGCTATTCGGGTTGTCGACGTCGGTGTCGTTGGCGGACACCACGATGTCCACATAGGTGTCCTCGTTCGTGGTCGCGCTGTCGGCGACGGCGACGGGTGCGTCGTTGACTGCATCCACGGTGATCGTCACCGTCGCGACGTTCGAATCGAGCGACCCGTCGTTCGCCTTGTACCTGAACGTGTCCGTGCCGTTGAAGTTCGCGGCCGGCGTGTACGAGAACGAGCCGTCGGCGTTGAGCGTGAAGCCCAGAGGCGCCGCATGGCTCGGGCCAGCCACGAGTACGGCGGTGAGCGATGCGCTGTCGATGTCCGTGTCGTTGCCGAGCGCGCCCGGAGCGGCCGGCGAGAGCAGCGTGTCCTCGTCCACCGAGTACGCGTCGTTCGTCGCCGTCGGCGCGTCGTTGACGGCCGTGACAGTGACGGCGACCGTCGCGGTGTTGCTGTCGACCGTGCCGTCATTCGCCTCGTAGGTGAACGAGTCGGAGCCGTTGTAGTTCGCCGCCGGCACGTAGTGCAGCTGGCCCGACACAACCGAGGCCGCACCGTGCGAAGGCTGCGCCACGATCGCATAGGTCAGCGCGTCACCGTCGACGTCCGAGCAGCTCGGCGCCACATCACCGGGCGTGTCCTCTGCCGTCGTCAACGACCGATCAAGACACACCGGCGCGTCATTCACCGCGGTCACCGTGATCGCAACCGAGTCCGTGTCGCTCTTGGCGCCACCCGCGCCCGTAT
>Ga0126312_10002503_pt1 | contig 12290 bp, 10 predicted proteins | sample Plot104A_FD_92537 | JGI IMG/M metagenome (GOLD analysis project Ga0126312, IMG submission 92537) | Serpentine soil microbial communities from UC McLaughlin Reserve, CA, USA - Plot104A | ecosystem: Environmental > Terrestrial > Soil > Grasslands | place: USA: UC McLaughlin Reserve, Lake County... | reverse complement strand
GCGGGTGGGACGATCGGGCCGGCGATCGTCGCCGACCTCGGGCAGTCCGAGGAGGTGTCGGACGTGCTGCTGCTCGACGTCCGCCGCGAGCGTGCCGAGCAGGTGGCGTCCGAGCACGGATACGGTAAGGCCCGGGGGACCGCGGCGGATGCCAACGCGGGCCCCGGGGAGCCGGGAAGCCTCGCCGACGCGATCGCGGGCTGCGACGTGCTCGTCAACTCGGCCAGCTACCGGGTCAACGTCGCGGCGATGGAGGCGTGCCTGCACGCCGGCTGCCACTACCTCGACCTCGGTGGCCTGTACTGGGTCGCCGCGGAGCAGTTCGAGCGCTTCGCGCCCGACGGCGCCGACCGGTTCGCCGCCGAGGGCCTGCTCGCGGTGCTCGGGATCGGGTCGGCGCCGGGCAAGACGAACCTGATGGGGTTGCGCGCCGAGCGCGAGCTCGGCGACGTGGAGAGGATGGACGTCTCCGCGGGCGGGCGCGACCTCGACCCGCCGCCCGGGTTCAGCGTCCCCTACGCGCTACGCACCCTGATCGACGAGCTGACCCTCAACCCGGTCGTGGTTCGGGGCGGAGAGGCGGTCGAGATCGAGCCGATGAGCGACGGCGGCGCGGTGGACTTCGGCGATCCGATCGGCGAGGCTGCCGCCATCAACACGCTGCACTCGGAGATGCTCACGTTCCCCGACAGCTTCGGCTGCCGGGAGGCCAGCTTCCGGCTGTCGCTCCATCCGGAGCTGCTCGCCCGGCTGCGCGAGCTGGCCGAGGCTGTCATGAACCCCGCCACGCGCGGACGCGAAGCGGAGCACGTGGCGGGCGATGTAATCGAGCGCGCGGCCGCGGAGGCGGCGCCGCCGTCCCGGAACACTGTGTCCGTGCATCTGGTCGAGGCGTCCGGCGGGGGGCGCTCCGTCCGGGTGCGCTCGGTGACGAGGCCGGTCGAACGGCTGGGATTCGGCGGCGGAGTGACCTCGACCGCCGCGCCCGCGGCCGCCACCGTGAGGCTGCTGGCCCGGGAGGAGATAACCGAGCGGGGCGTCCATCCCCCGGAGCGGTGCATCGAGCCCGATCCGATGTTCGCGGAGCTCGAGCAGCGCGGGTCGAGATTCGACGTCCAGGTAACCGAGGAGGCGCACACGTGAGGGTAGGCGTGGTAACCGAGATCAAGGACGACGAGTACCGCGTCGCGCTGACCCCGGCGGGGACGCGCGAGCTCGCCGAGCACGGGCACGAGGTGCTGATCGAGTCCGGCGCCGGCGAGGGCAGCGCCCTCCCCGACTCCGCCTACGAGGCGCAGGGCGCCCGGATCGCGCCCGACGAGCCGACGGTCTGGGCCGAGGCCGACATGGTCCTCAAGGTCAAGGAGCCGCAGCAGAGCGAGGTCGAGCGGCTGCGGCCCAACGTGACGCTGTTCACCTACCTGCACCTCGCGCCGATGCCGGGACTGACCGAGGCGCTGTGCGAGTCGGGGGCGACGTGCATCGCCTACGAGACCGTGGAGGACGACCAGGGACGGCTGCCGCTGCTGGCGCCGATGAGCGAGATCGCGGGCAAGCTGGCGACCCAGTCGGGAGCCTTCTTCCTCGAGAAGCCGCTCGGGGGGCGGGGGATCCTGCTCGGCGGCGTCCCGGGGGTCGCGCCGGCGAACGTGGTCATCATCGGAGCGGGCGCCGTGGGGACGAACGCCGCCTTCATCGCGGTCGGCATGGAGGCCGACGTTTTCGTGTTCGACGTCGACATCGACCGGCTGCGCGAGATCGACGTCGCGCTCGGCGGGCGTGGCTCGACCGTTTACTCCTCGACGCTGGCGATCGAGGAGATGCTTCCCCGGGCCGACCTGGTGATCGGAGCGGTACTGGTCCACGGCGCGCGGGCGCCGCACGTGATCCGCCGCGACCAGCTGGCGCTGATGCAGCACCACGCGGTGCTCGTCGACGTCGCGATCGACCAGGGGGGATGCTTCGAGACCTCGCGCCCCACCACCCACCACGACCCGACCTTCGAGGTCGACGGGATCACCCACTACTGCGTCGCCAACATGCCGGGAGCGGTGCCGATCAGCTCGACCTTCGCGCTCACCAACGCGACGCTGCCGTACGTGCTGGCGCTCGCCGACCACGGGGTCGCCGAGGCCGCGCGGCGCGACCCCGGGCTCGGAATGGGGATCAACGTGATCGGCGGCCGCGTGACCCACCCGGCGGTGGCCGAGAGCGTCGAGATCCCCTACACCCCGGTCGAGCAGGTCCTCGACGGCGCTTCGGCACACAGGCAGCACGCCGTAACCGAGAACTGAGAACCGAGAACTGAGAAACCGAGAGGAGACCATGGCCACAGCCACCAAAACGAAGCTCCAGAACTTCATCAACGGCGAGTTCGTCGACCCGGCGGAGGGGGCGACCGAGGAGGTGGTCAACCCCGCCACGGGCCAGGGGATCGCCGAGGCGCCGCTTTCGACCAAGGAGGACGTCGACCGTGCGGTCGCGGCCGCGCGTAGGGCGTTCGAGGGGTGGTCGACAGCCACCCCCGCGGATCGCTCGACCGCGCTGCTGAAGCTCGCGGACGCGATCGAGGAGCACGCCGAAGAGCTCGCCGACCTCGAGTCCGCGGACGCGGGCAAGCCCCGCGGCGCGTTCCTCGAGGACGAGATCCCGGCGTGCTCGGACCAGCTCCGCTACTTCGCCGGCGCCGCCCGCAACCTGGAGGGAAAGGCCGCGGGGGAATACCTCGAGGGCCACACGTCGATGGTCCGCCGCGAGGCGGTCGGCGTGGTCGGCCAGATCACACCCTGGAACTACCCGCTGATGATGGCGGTGTGGAAGCTCGGCCCGGCGTTCGCGGCCGGCTGCACCAGCGTGCTGAAGCCGGCGGAGAACACGCCGATCTCGACGTTCAAGCTGGCCGAGATCGCCGCCGACATCCTGCCGGCGGGTGTGCTGAACGTGATCGGCGGCCACGGTGAGCCGGCGGGCGCCTCGCTCGTTACCCACCCCGACGTCGACATGGTCTCCCTGACAGGGTCTCCCGACACCGGCAAGTGGATCGCGAAGGCGGCGTCCGACACGCTGAAGCGGGTCCACCTCGAGCTGGGCGGCAAGGCGCCGGTGATCGTGTTCGACGACGTCGAGCTCGAGACCGCGATGGAGACGATCGCGGCGACCGGGCTGTACAACGCCGGCCAGGACTGCACCGCGGCGACCCGGGTGCTGGCGGGCAAGGCCGTGTACGACGACGTCGTCTCGGGGCTGGCCGACCAGGCCAAGGGCTACAAGATGGGCGACACGCTGGACCCCGACACGACGCTGGGGCCGGTGATCTCCGCCCGCCAACGCGAGCGGGTCGAGGGGTTCGTCGAGCGCAAGCCCGACCACGCGGAGGTGGTGACGGGCGGCAAGGAGCCCGATCTCCCCGGGTTCTTCTACGAGCCGACGGTGGTCGCCAAGCTCGAGCAGGACGACGAGATGATCCAGGACGAGATCTTCGGTCCTGTGATGACCGTGCAGCAGTTCGACGACGAGGCGAAGGCGATCGAGTGGGCCAACGGCACGCGCTACGGCCTCGCCTCATCGGTGTGGACCAGGGACGTCGGCCGGGCGATGCGGGTCGCAAACGCGCTGCGCTTCGGCTGCGTGTGGGTCAACGACCACATCCCGATCGTGGCCGAGATGCCCCACGGCGGCTACAAGCAGTCGGGGTACGGCAAGGACCTGTCGATGTACTCGGTCGAGGACTACACCGAGGTCAAGCACGTGATGATCAACATCGAGTCCTAGGGGATAGCCGTCGCCTCGGCCTCGACGGGGGCCCCTCGCGCTGAGGGGCCCTCTTCGCGTGTGAGCCGGTGCGCGAGGTAGACGGGGATGATCGAGATCAGCACGACCAGGACGGCGACGACGTTGACGATCGGCAACTCGTTGGGACGGAACAGGTTGGTGAAGATCCAGATCGGCAGCGTCTGGTCCCCCGCCCCGAGGGTGAATGTGGTGACGATGATCTCGTCGAACGACAGCGCGAAGGCGAGCAGTCCGCCGGCGACCAGGGCCGTGCTCATGCTCGGAAGGGTCACGTAGCGAAAGGTCTGCCAGGTGTGGGCCCCGAGGTCGGCCGATGCCTCCTCGAACGACCCGGAGACCCTGCGCAGTCGAGCCGCGACGTTGTTGTAGACGATCACGATGCAGAACGTGGCGTGCGCTACGACCACCGTGAACAGGCCGAGGCTGATCCCGAGCACCTGGGTGAACGTGTCGCTGAGCGCGATCCCGGTCACGATCCCGGGCAGCGCGATTGGCAGCACGACGAGGAACGAGATCGTCTCGCGGCCGAAGAAGCGGTGGCGCGACACGGCCAGCGCCGCCAGGGTCCCGAGCAGCAGGGCGACCGCGGTCGCGGCGAGCCCGACCTCGATCGACGTCACGAAGGCGTCGCGGGCGCCCTGGTTGTCGATCGCCTCTCCAAACCACTTCGTCGTCAGGCTGGGGGGCGGCCACTCGAGCGTGAGCCCTCCGTTGAACGCGTAGATCCCGATCACGATCAGGGGCACGTAGATGAAGGCCAGCGTGACCGCGACGCCCGCGCGGAGCAGGTTCCTGGTGCGGTGCGAGAGCCTCATAGGTGCTCGAACGCTCCCAGTCGCCTCGCGATCAGCAGGTAGATCGTCATCACCACGATCGGGACGACCGCGAAGGCCGAAGCGAGCGGCAGGTTGTTGGTGATGTTCGCCTTCACGACGTTGCCGATGAACTGCGTCTCGGGAGAGACGAGCGAAGGCGTGATGAAGTCACCCAGGGTGAGCGAGAAGGTGAAGATCGAGCCGGCGACGACCGCCGGGAAGGCGAGCGGCAGCACGACGCGTCGGAAGGTGCGGCCGGGGCCGGCGCCGAGGTCCTCGGAGGCGCTCAGCAGCGAGTTGGGGATTCGCTCGAGCCCCGCGTAGATCGGCAGGATCATGAACGGGAGCCACAGGTAGCTCTCGACCAGCCACACCGCGGCGGTGCCGAACCCGGGGCCGCTGAGGCCGATCGGATCCAGCGCCCAGTTGATGATCCCGCCCTCGGAGAGCATCGTGCGCCAGGCGTACACCTTGACGAGGTAGAACGACCACAGCGGCATCAGGATCGCGACGACCAGCACCCCCTTCATGCGGGGGCTGGCGACCTTCGCCATGTAGAAGGCGATCGGGAACGCGAGCAGCGCGTCGGTCAACGTCGCCGCGGCCGCGATCCCCACAGTGCGGCCGGTCACCGACCTGTACACGGGCGTTTCGACGATCTCCTTGAAGTTGTCGAGGCTGAACGTGCGGCTGACTTCGCCGCTCAGCGCGTTGACGCCCCAGAACGCGGCGATCAGCATCACGACGAGCGAGCCGATATAGCCGATGACGAGCCATCCGATCGGCCCGGCCAGCAGCGACCCACGCTGGAGCCACGGGCGGCCGTGGAAGAGGTCGGCGAGCCTGCGGCCCACCGACCTCCTCTGCGCTTCGGCTGCTACGCCGGCCGCTTCCACGACGCCTGCTTCATGAGGCGATCTCCGTGCGCCGGATCACCCCTTGATCTCGGTCCACGCCGAGACCCAGTCGTTGTAGTCCTTGCACTCCTCACCGCGGTCGTCGCCGCAGTCCGCCACCGGCGTGATCCAGTAGTAGACCCGCTCCCAGAACGCGGGATCGTCGGCGTGGTAATCCGCGCAATGGCTCGGGCTCGCGAAGTAGGCGGCGGGCAGCGACTTGAACAGGTCGCACGACTTGCTCTGCGCCGGCGCCTCGCCGAACCACGCCGCCACCTTGGCGTTGGTCTCCGGGTCGATGATGTGGTTCATCCACTCGTACATGCAGTTCGGGTGCTTGGCCTCCGAGGAGATCATCCAGGTGTCGGACCACCCGGTCGCACCCTCCTCCGGCACGAACCCCTGTGACTTCGGGCTGACCGCCACGGGCTGGTTGTCGCCCTTGAGGGCGAAGTACGAGTACTGCCACGTCGTGCCGACCGTGGAGTCGCCCTCGGTGAAGGACGAGATCTGCTTCAGCGCGTCCGACCAGTACTCGCCGACGTTCGGCCGCTGCTGCTTGAGCAGGTCGACCGCGGCGTTGAACTGATCCTCGTCGAGCTCGTACGGGTTGTCGATTCCGAGGTCGGGATTGTGCGCCTTCAGGTACACCGCGGCGTCCGCGATGTAGATCGGGTCGTCGTAGACGCTGATCTTGCCCTTGTACTTCGACGCTTCGTTCGGGTCGAGGATCACCGACCACGACTTCGTATCCGCCGTGACCTCGTCGGTGTTCCACATCAGCAGGTTCGCCCCACGCCCGTGGGGGATCCCGTAGTTGGTCCCATCGACGGTGTTGTACGGCTGGTCCTTGAGGTCGGAGAACACCGTCTTGTAATTGGGCACGAGGTCGGTGTTGACCGGGTCGACGTCGCCGCCCTCGACCAGGCGCAGCGAGGCGTTGCCCGACGCCGACACGCCGTCGTACTCGCCGGTCCGCATCAGGTCGACCATTTCGTCCGAGGTGCCCGCGATCTTGACGTTGACGTCGCAACCGGTCTCCTTCTCGAAGTCGGTCACCCAGTCGACCTTGGGATCCGTCGAGCCATCCTCGACATACCCGACCCAGGCGACCAGGTCGAGCTCGCCCTCGCCCTTTCCGACCTCGGACAACGCCTCATCGCCGCTGTCGTCGTCATCGCCGCCGCCGCAGCCCGCGAACGCGAGCATGAACGCGACCAGCCCGGCGACGACAAACCAGGCCCATCGGGCTGGATTACCTCTCACCTTCGTCCTCATTGGAGCTCTCCTCTCTTCCCCCGCCGTCCTCCTTCATGGCGACCGTGTGCTCCGCCCGCCACCCAATGGTCACTTCCCTCCCCCGTTGCTCCAGCGCCTCTGCCGATGAGGTCTCGAGGTTCTGGCGCACGACTTGAAGCTCTCCCCCCGCCTCCAGCTCGACCAGGTAGCGGGTCATCATGCCGGCGTAGGAGACGTCTCGAATCCGGCCGCGCTCCACCTGGAGGCCGTCCGTTCCCTCTCCCGACTCGATCAGCCTCACCTTCTCAGGCCGGACCGTGAACCGGCGGCCGCCGCGCTCGAGCACGTTCGAGACGCCGACGAATCCGCTTACGAACCGGTTCGAGGGGCGCTCGTAGACCGCGGCCGGCTCGCCGATCTGCTCGATCCTGCCCTCGTTCATAACCGCGACCCGGTCGGACATCGTCAGCGCCTCCTCCTGGTCGTGGGTCACGTAGACGAACGTGATCCCGACCTCGCCCTGGATCCCCTTGAGCTCGACCTGCATCTGCTCACGCAGCTTCAGGTCCAGCGCCCCGAGAGGCTCGTCGAGCAGCAGCACTCGGGGACGGTTGACGATCGCGCGCGCCAGCGCCACCCGCTGTCGCTGGCCGCCCGACAGCTCGCTCGGCTTGCGCGACGCGTATCCGGAGAGGCGGACCATGTCCAGCGCGTCGGTGCGACGGCGCTCGCGCTCGGCGCGGGACGTCTTGCGGACCCGCAATCCGTACTCGACGTTGTCGGCGACGCTCATGTGCGGGAACAGGGCGTAGTCCTGGAACACGGTGTTGACCTCGCGGTCGTACGGCGCCAGCGCGGTCACGTCGCGTCCCGCGAGCTCGACGCCGCCCGCGTCGGGGACCTCGAACCCGGCGATCATCCGCAGGGTGGTGGTCTTGCCCGACCCCGAGGGGCCGAGCAAGGTGAAGAACTCCCCCCGTGCGATCTCGAGCTCGACAGCGTCGACCGCGACGACGTCCCCGTAGCGCTTGGTCAGCCCGGAAAGCCTGATGTCGGGCGGATCGCCGGCCGCGCCCTCGCGCGAACGGCCGGCGTCGCCAAGCTCAGGCCGGTCCGGGTCCCGCGGGGTGGTCGCTGGTGCGGTGTCCTCCACTGTACCCGCGCGCGAACGCTGCGCGCCCCAGCACCGTATAGGAACCTGGCGCCCAACGGCAAGGATCCATGCACAAATCCCATCGCCGCACTTGGACCTTCAGGCCAACGCGCGCGCAAGCGCGGTGACCCCGGCCGCGATGACGATCACGGGCACCACCGGCGCCCGGAGCGCGAGCGCGACCCCCGCCGCCGCGACGCCAGCCGCCCGCTCGTCCACGACAAGCTCGTTGTCCGTACCGAACAACGTCTCGGTGACGACCAGGGCGGCCAGCAGCGCGGGGGCCAGAAGCGAGACGACGCCGAACAGGCGAGGGTGGAGCTCGCGCCCGCCGACCAGCACGGGGCCGGACGCCCTGATCGCCGCGGTCGCCACCGCCAGCACGCCGATGGTGATCCAGTCGTCCAACATCATTCGCCAGTTCCGCGAGCGGATTTGGCTTCGTTTCTTCTGCTTAGCCCCAGGAGCGCACCCACCGACGCCGCGATCACGGGGACGCCCGGCGGGACCAGGGGGACCAGCGCCAGCGCCACGGCGGCCCCGATGCAGGCTGCGGCGATCGCCTTGCGGCCGCTGCGGAGCTCGCCCTCGGCAAGTAGCGCAAGGAAGAACGCGGGGAAGATCGCGTCGAGCCCCAGCCGGTCGGGGTCGCCGATCAGCTCGCCGCCGAGCACGCCGACCGCGGTTCCGACGACCCACACGGGGTAGGAGGGCAGCGTGGCGCCGACCATGAACCAGGGATCGAATCGGCCGCCGCCCAGGTTCGCCATCGCCCACGAGGCGTCGATCATCGCCTGGCCGTGCGCGGCACGGCTCAGCGTGCCGCCACGCAACGAGGGCGCCAGCGCGATGCCCATCGGTCCGTAGCGCAGGTTGAGCAGGATCCCGGCGACGATCGCCGCGACCGCCCCGCCGCCGGCGCCGAGCACTGCGGTGGCCGCGAACTGAGCCGAGCCGGCGAACACGACCGCCGACATCACGATTGGCGCCACCGTCCCCATCACGGGGCGGGCCAGCACACCGAAGGAGATCGCCAGCAGGCCCGCGGCGACGGCGAACGGGAGTCCCGCCTGGAAGCCCGCTCGAACCGACTCGCGCCTGGAGCTAGATCTTGTCGTTGAAGTGGCGCTTCTTGTAGCCGCGACCGGAGCGCATCTCATCGCTCCAACCTGGTCCCTTGCCGTCAGTCATCGAGGTGTCGAAGCGCAGCCCGGCGATCACCGCGAAGGCGTGGCCGCTGTTCGCGTACACGGTGATCCAGTCGCCCTTGCCCTTCTCGCCCCACTTCTCGAGCGAGCCCGACGGCATCGGGTCGTCGATCATGCGCCCGCCGTGGAGCGCGAAGCTGACCGCGCCCGAGCAGTCGTAGCAGTTCGACTTCCAGCGGGCGTGGCCGCCGCCCATGCAGTAGTCGTGCCCCTTGGCGATCTCGTTGGCGGCCTCGATCGCGTTGATGACCCGGTTCGGGGCGTCGCTGGGCGGGATCGCCTCGCCGTCCTGGAGCTTGGCCTCTCCGGTCGGGCCGGCACCAGGGGTCGAGGTGCCGCCGGTCTCGGCGCTCGCCGAGGCGGCGGTGAACGCGAATACGGCCGCGACGGCCAGGGCGAGGGTGATTCGGGTACGGAACAACGCCAGCCTCCTTCGTCGGCCTACGGGGTTAGCTGTCGGGCTGGCGCTAAAGGAGCCTGCGCCCCCACCGCGGTGGGTTAGCCCCAAGTGTTGGTTCCCCCGCTCCCCACCGCGGCTGCGGCGGGGACTCGGCTTTACCGGTTATTCGATTGGCGGCAGCCTACACGATCCGGTCGACGTTTGCTTACAGAACCTTAATAATCCGTGCGGAACGTTATGGCGGCCCGAGCCGCCGGCTCCCTATTCGGCCCCGGCGCGATCCCCTGCGGCGCGGCAGGGCCTGTCCGGTAGGTTGGATGCCGTGGAGGTGGCCTCGAAGACGGTGCTGCTGAGCGGTGCGACCGGCGGCCTGGGCCGTCCGATCGCGGCCGCGCTGGCCGGCCGGGGTGCCACGCTCGTGCTCAGCTCCCGCAAGCCGGAGGCGCTCGACGAGCTCGCGGGCATCTTGCCCGGCGATGGGCACCGGACTGTGGTCGCCGACCTCGCCGACCCCGACGCCGCCGCGCGGCTCGCCGCCGACGCCGGCCCGATCGACGTCCTGGTCGCCAACGCCGGCCTCCCCGGCACGGGCAGGCTGGAGGACTTCAGCCCCGAGGAACTGGGCAGGGTGCTGCGGGTCAACCTCGAGGCGCCGATTCGGCTCACCCACGAGGTCCTTCCCCGGATGCAGGAGCGGGGGAGCGGCCACCTGGTGTACGTGACGTCGCTGGCGGGCAAGGCGGTCACCCCGCGCGCATCGCTGTACGCGGCGACGAAGTTCGGGCTGCGCGGTTTCGCGTTGGGGCTGCGCGAGGACCTATGGAAGCGGGGGATTGGGGTGTCGCTCGTCACGCCCGGGTTCGTGCGCGAGGCGGGGATGTTCCACGACAGCGGCGCCAAGCCCCCGCCGGGCCTCGGCACGACAACGCCGGACAAGGTCGCGGACGCGGTCGTCACCGCGATCGAGCGCAACCGCCACGAGGTCGAGGTGGCGCCCGTGGTCACGCGCGTTCTGTCGAACTTCGCGATGTGGCGGCCGGAGATCGCGGCCTGGTTCGCCTACCGGCGCGGGGCGGGGACGAAGATCGCCGAGCGCGTCGCGAGCGGCCAGGCGGACAAACGCTAGCCTGGAATACGTGAGCGACAGCTTCGGAGCGCGGTCCACCCTCGAGGTAGCGGGCCGGGAGTACGAGATCCACCGGCTCGACGCGCTCCAGCGCCGGTACGACGTCGCCCGGCTTCCTTACTCCCTAAAGATCCTGCTCGAGAACGTGCTGCGGCTCGAGGACGGGAGTTCGGTGACGCGCGAGGACGTCGAGGCGATCGCCACCTGGGACGCGAAGGCCGAGCCGAGCGTCGAGATCCCGTACCAGCCCAGCCGCGTGCTGATGCAGGACTTCACGGGCGTGCCGGCGATCGTCGACCTGACCGCGATGCGCGACGCGATGGAGCGGCTGGGCGGCGATCCGGCGGCGATCAACCCACTCGTTCCCGTCGACCTGATCATCGACCACTCGGTCCAGGTCGACGCGTTCGGCAATCCCCGGGCGTTCGCGATCAACGCCGAGCGTGAGTTCGAGCGCAACGGGGAGCGGTACGCGTTCCTGCGCTGGGGCCAGACTGCGTTCGACAACTTCCGCGTCGTGCCGCCCGCGACCGGGATCTGCCACCAGGTCAACCTCGAGTACCTGGGGAGGGTGGTGTGGAGCGACGAGCGCGACGGCACGTCGGGCCAGGATGGCCCGACGTTGCGCGCGTATCCGGACACGCTCGTCGGGACCGACTCCCACACGACGATGATCAACGGGCTCGGCGTGCTCGGCTGGGGGGTCGGCGGGATCGAGGCCGAGGCGGCGATGCTCGGCCAACCGATCTCGATGCTGCTGCCGCAGGTGATCGGTTTCAAGCTGACCGGCGAGCTTCCCGAGGGATCGACGGCCACGGACCTCGTGCTCCGGGTGACCGAGATGCTGCGGGAGAAGGGCGTGGTCGCCAAGTTCGTCGAGTTCTTCGGGCCCGGGCTTCGCGAGCTTGGCCTGGCGGACCGGGCGACGATCGGGAACATGTCGCCCGAGTTCGGCTCGACGTGCGCGATCTTCCCGCCCGACGCCGAGACGCTGCGCTATCTCGAGTTCACCGGCCGCCCCACCGAGGTGATCGAGCTCGTCGACGCCTACACCCGCGAGCAGGGGCTGTTCCACACGCCCGACTCGGAGGAGCCCACCTTCAGCGACGTGCTCGAGCTCGACCTCTCCGACGTCGAGCCGAGCATCGCGGGGCCGCACCGGCCGCAGGACCGGGTCCCGCTTGCCCAGGCGAAGACGGCGTTCTGCGAGGAGATGAGGACGTTCGACCCCGACGCGGCCGAGGACCTGGACGACATCCACGACGAGACGGTCGCGGAGTCGTTCCCCGCCTCGGACCCGCCGGCGATGGATCCCGCGGCCGCGACTGCGGCGGAGAGGCCCTCGCCCCCGCCGGGGACCGGGCTCGCCGAGCCGCGAAAGTTCACCCGCGACGTGGTGGGCGTCGAGCTCGAGGACGGCACCCGGTTCGACCTCGACCACGGCCGGGTGGTGATCGCGGCGATCACGAGCTGCACGAACACCTCGAACCCCACCGTGATGATCGGGGCTGGGCTGCTGGCCCGCGACGCGATCGAGCGCGGACTCGGCGTGCGTCCATGGGTCAAGACCTCGCTCGCCCCGGGGTCGACCGTGGTCACCGACTACCTCGAGCAAGCGGGGCTGGCCGAGCCCCTCGACAAGCTGGGCTTCAACCTCGTGG
>Ga0126312_10002502_pt1 | contig 12291 bp, 9 predicted proteins | sample Plot104A_FD_92537 | JGI IMG/M metagenome (GOLD analysis project Ga0126312, IMG submission 92537) | Serpentine soil microbial communities from UC McLaughlin Reserve, CA, USA - Plot104A | ecosystem: Environmental > Terrestrial > Soil > Grasslands | place: USA: UC McLaughlin Reserve, Lake County... | reverse complement strand
TGATGGGTGATGGACGTGCGCTGCAGGTCGCGACCAGCCACGACCTCGGGCAGAACTTCGCCCGCGCCTTCGACATCACCTTCCTCGACGAGAATCAGGACAGGGTCCATCCGCACCAGACCTCGTGGGGGTTCTCGACGCGAACTATCGGCGGTCTGATCCTGGTGCACGGCGACGACAGGGGCCTCAGATTGCCACCGCGGATCGCGCCGACCCACGCCGTTATCGTCCCGATCTGGCGCGGCAAGAACAAGGGAGAAGTACGTCGGGAAGCCGAGGCTCTATACAAAGAATTGAAAGACCTCGGGTTCAGGATGGAGGTCGACCTCGACGAAGAGCACTCGCCGGGTTGGAAGTTTAACGAGCACGAGCTCAGGGGCGTGCCCGTGCGCCTGGAACTCGGGCCGAGGGATATCGAGAACGGGCAGGCCGTCCTTGTCAGACGCGACAACGGGGAGAAGGAGTTCGTGAGGAGGAAGGAGTTGCCCGGCCGGCTAGAGGCCGTGATGGGCGAGATTCAGGAGAACATGTTGCGTCAGGCGACGGAGTTCCGCAAAGCGAACACCCGCCGCGCCGAAAGCTACCAGGAGTTCAGAGAGATCATCGCCAGGGAGCGCGGTTTCGTCGTAGCCCCCTGGGACGGCACGGAGGAGACCGAGCAGAAGATAAAGGAAGACACCAGGGCCACGATACGACTGCTACCCTTCGAGCGAGAGGAGGGGGAGGACCTGGTCTCGGGAAGGCCCGGCCAGACCGCCATCTTCGCCAGGGCATACTGATGGCGGCTTTGGGAAGGCACTTCCCAAATGCTGAAATGCTCGCCGTGCGTAAGGCTCTTGAGCCTTACGCACGGCGACACGTTGACTCCGGGTTCGCGAGCGGCTAGCATTCGCGCGTTAAGTAACATAACGTGGGCGCCTTTTGGCAGGCGCCTACCTGGAGGGGGTCTCCGTGCGGTCTTCCTTGCAACGCGCTGCGCGATGGTGTCTGTGGGCCCAGAAGGACGAAGGCAGCTGGCGAGTGCCTCTCGTGCTGCTCGCGCTGGTATGCGTTCTGATCCTGGTGGTAGGAGATCGCGTCGGTGTCGAGGCCGAGGAGTACTCTGCGTACTCGGATCCCGAGAAGCCCGCCATCTCCGTCATCCTCTCCGAGCAGCAGAACGTCGACGAGTTCAGGGCCCGCTTCGACCTCAGCGAACGCCAGGTCGCTGAGGTCCTCGCCGCGACCCGCCGCGAGAACCGAACCCTGGCGCGGGAGTTCGATGAGAGCGAGCGCTTGCTCGCCGCGAACAGAGATCTCCCCAGGAAGGATGCAGCGAAGGAGATCGCCGCCTCCGACTACGATGAGAAGGTCGCCGCGGCCGTGGCGCGGACGAAGAAGAAGATCGAGGCCATCGTGCCAGGGGATCAGGGCGCGAATCTGGAAGGATGGGTGGACGAGCAGTGGGATCAGGAGGTTCGGGACGCTTCCGTAGCCGATTCCGCGGAGGGCAGCACAGAGATCTACACGGCCTCCGGATACTATCCCCACGGCATAAAGTGCAACGTCTTCGCCACGCAGTATTACGGCAACACCAGGCGCGAGGTCGCCCTACCAGACAGGAGGCTCAAGTTCGGCAGCCGGCCGAGGGTTCATATCCGGCGCACGGCTGGCGGGCCGCGGGTGCGGCCGAGGGTCAAGGAGGCCGGGCCCTGGAACATTCACGATAACTACTGGGCGCGGAAGAGGCACCGCCTGAAGTTCAAACGCGTTCCGCGTTGCAAGCCCGAGGCACAGTACGCCTACTACCAGAACTTCAATGGGGGCAAGGACGAATTCGGCAGGGAGGTTCTCAACCCCGCCGGAGTCGACGTGACGCCGGCCGTTGCACGCAGCATGGGACTCAAGAAATACCAGAATGCCTGGGTGTTCGTACGCTTCCCCTGGGTCCACCGGTAGTACGAGACCCGTACGTTCTGCCTGAACCTGCGTCTGGCTTGACGGGTCGCACCCCTGTGCATTAGCATCAAAGCTTAGCGCGGACCCGCATCGAGAGCGGTGGAGGGAACTGGCCCTGAGAAACCGCGGCAACCCACGGGGAGCTGTGGGCGACCCCGCAAGGTGCCAAGTCCAGCAGGACGGTCATTACCGTTCTGGAAGATGTGGGGAGAGGTGGGCAGCCTCTTCTACAAGCGGGTTGCGCGAGGGGCGTAGAACCCGATCATAGAAGGAGGCCGCATTACTATCCAGTATGACACCAGACCAGGGGGCCGGCGCTAGCCCCGTCCCGGCCCTACGATCCCACCACCGTATAGGCTCTTTCGAGCCGGAACTCGGCGGAAGTCTGCGAGAGGTCACCCTGGCCTACGAGACCTGGGGCGAGCTCAACGACGCCGCCGACAATGCCGTATTGCTCGTCCACGCCCTTACCGGAGATTCACACGCCGCGGGAGCCCCTTCCGAGGAATACAGGCGAGGAGGCTGGTGGCACCCGATGGTAGGGCCCGGGCTGGCCGTAGACACCGAGGAGTACTTCGTCGTCTGCTCCAACGTCCTGGGAGGTTGCTCCGGCAGCACCGGTCCGGCCTCCAGCCAGCCGGGCACGCGGCGACCCTACGGGATGCGCTTTCCCGTGGTCACGATCAGGGACATGGTAAGGGCGCAGAGACAGCTCCTCGAGGCCCTCGGCGTACAGAGGCTGCATCTGGTGGCTGGCGGTTCCATCGGTGGACAACAGGCGCTCGAATGGGCCGTCGAATTCCCCGACTTTGTGGAGAAGGTCGTGCCCATCGCCGCCACGGGGACTCTCGGGCCGCAGGGGCTCGGGATGAGCGAGATCGGACGCCGCGCCATTATGGCCGACCCCGACTGGCAGGATGGCGACTACTACGACACAGAGAGGAGGCCCGACAGGGGGCTCGCCATCGCCAGGATGGCGGGGATGATGACCTACCAGAGCGCCGCCGGGCAGTGGGAGAGGTTCGGCCGGAGGCCCGCGGGACGTCCCGCGCTGCACCCCGAGTTCGGCGGTAGGTTCGAGATCGAAAGCTACCTGCACTACCAGGGAAGGGAGCTCACCGGCCGCTTCGACGCCAACTCCTACCTCTACCTCTCGAGGGCCATGGACCTCTACGACGTTTCGAACGGCTACGCGTCCGAGGAAGAGGCCTACTCCCGCATCGAAGGCGAGGTGCTCTTCGTCGGCATCACCAGCGACTGGCTCTTCCCCGCCGCCGAAGTACAGGACGCCGCCGAGAGGGCCAAGAAAGCCGGTGCGCAGGCAAGCTACGCCGAGATAGATACACTGAGTGGCCACGACGCCTTCCTGAAAGACTGGAAAGAACTACAAGAAGCGATACAACCATTCATGACCAAGACCTGAAACCTGAAACCTCTCGACCGAAGGGAGAGAACATGACCGATCAGAAGATCGAGGAGCGCGAATACGGGTTCGACACCCTGGCGTTGCACGCCGGGCAGGAGGTCGACTCGGCGACGACGGCGCGGGCCGTACCCATCTACCAGTCGACCTCCTACGTCTTCCACGATACCGACCACGCGGCGAACCTGTTCTCGCTCTCCGAAGAGGGCAACATCTACACCAGGATCATGAACCCCACGACCGACGTTTTCGAGAAGCGTATGGCCGCGCTGGAGAAGGGCGTGGGCGCCCTCGCGACGGCCTCGGGCCAGGCTGCCCAGGGGCTCACGATCCTGAACATCATGGGAGCGGGCGATGAGCTGGTCTCTGCGGCGGAGCTCTACGGCGGCACCTACAACCAGTTCCACTACACGCTGCCCAAGGTCGGGATCGACGTGAAGTTCGCGGACTCGACGAACCTCGATGGTCTGCGCGCGGCGATAACCGACAGGACCAAAGCCGTGTACGCCGAGACCATTGGGAACCCCGCGCTGAACACCCTCGACATCGAGGGTGCGGCGGACGTGGCGCATGACGCCGGCGTCCCGCTCATCATAGACAACACCCTGCCATCGCCCTACCTGGTCAACCCCCTGGAGTATGGGGCCGACATCGTCGTCCACTCTGCGACCAAGTTTATCGGGGGGCACGGTACGTCCATCGGCGGTGTCATAGTGGACGGCGGCGACTTCCCCTGGGACAACGGGAAGTTTCCCGGTTTCACCGAGCCGGACCCCTCCTACCACGGGCTGGAGATCTACCCGACGCTTGGCGAGCTCTCGTTTATCTTGAAGGCCCGCGTCCAGATGCTCAGGGACTGGGGTCCTGCCCTCAGCCCGTTCAACAGCTTCCTGTTCTTGCAGGGTCTCGAGACGCTGCCCTTGAGGATGGAGCGCCACTCGACGAACGCCCAGGCCGTCGCCGAGTTCCTGCAGGGTCATCCCAAGGTGAACTGGGTCAACTACCCCGGCCTCGCAGACCACCCTTCGCACGAGTTGGCGGCGAAGTACCACAAGGAGGGACTCTTCGGCGCGATCCTGGGTTTCGGCATCGACGGCGGCCTGGAAGCGGGCAAGCGCTTTATAGACACGCTCCAGCTGCACAGCCTCCTCGCCAACGTCGGCGATGCGAAGAGCCTCGTGATACACCCCGCGTCGACGACCCACTCGCAGCTCTCGGTCGACGAGCAGAAGTCCACCGGCGTCACGGACGACTACATCAGGCTCTCCGTCGGCCTCGAGTCTATCGACGACATACTCTACGATCTCGATAGAGCATTGAGCGGAGCGTGAGCTACTTGGTGAGACCTCTGGTCATAAAATTCGGCGGCACTTCGGTGGGAGGCGGCGAGGAGTTCGTCCGCGCCGCCCGCATCGCCGCCGAGGCCGCCAGGGATAACCCTGTGGCCGTCGTCGTCTCCGCGATGAGCGGCACGACGGACACCCTGCTCGGCTACGCCAGGATGAGTTCGGGTTGGGTGAGGGAGACCCTGAGGGACGAGACGCATGGGGCCTCCATAGCGGAGCTCCGCCGCATGCTGGCCGAGCGGCACCTGCACGCCGCCCGCGAGGCCGTGGCCGCCGAGCGTCTTCCCGAGGTCGAAGGGCGCATAGTCGACCTGCTCGGCGAGCTCGAAGAGGCCATCGGGGCTCATACCGACAACGTGAAGGCGCGTCGGGATGAGATCGCGGTCTACGGAGAGCGCCTCTCCGCGGAGATCCTGGCCGGGGCGATCAGCGCCCAGGGCGCACCCGCCGGGGTCGTCGCCGCCGACCCTATAGCCACGGACCGGCGCTTCGGGGAGGCCGAGGTGGACCCCGCCACAACGCGCGAGCGCTCGGAGCGCTACGTCTCACCGCTGCTCGAAAGAGGACTCGTCGCGGTCGTGCCCGGCTACGTGGGACACTCGCCCGACGGGTTGCCTACCACGCTAGGCAGGGGAGGCTCCGACCTCTCTGCGACGGTTATCGGGAGGGCGCTTGGCTCTGAAGAGGTCTGGATCATGTCCGACGTGGACGGCGTGCTCGACGCCGACCCGCGTCTGGTCCCCGAGGCCTCCCTGATGCCGCGTCTCTCTTACAGGGAGGCCGGCATCTTCGCCGGTCTCGGCGCGAAGGTCCTGCATCCGAGGACCATGGAACCTGCTTCCGAGGCGGGCATCGAGGTCTTCGTCCGCAACACGTTCGCACCGGATGGCGCAGGCACGCACGTCACGGGTTTCGATCCTGGGGCCGGTGTCCGCTGCGTGGCGCTCAGGCAGAACGTGGCCATGGAGATCCCATGCACGGACGGCCGCGAGGGAAGGGCCGCGATGGTCGTGTGCATCGGCTCGCCGGACGACGATGATCTCAAGCGCGGCCGTCGCTGCCTCACGCAGGCAGCCATCCCCGTACAACACTTCGGCATCGCGGCCGCCGGGCTCGTATTCGTCGTGGCCGCCGATGTGGGTCTCGAGGCGCTGTGCGCGTTGCACGCGGGCCTGATCCCACCCGCAGGAGACTTCACCGGCGAAGAGGTAGCGTGAGGCGGCTGGAGATAGTCCAGCTCGGACTGGGGCATGTGGGGCGGGCCGTCGCCCAGATTGTGCTGGAAGAGCGTAAACGCTGGCTCGAAAGCCACGGCATCGAGGTGAGGTACCGCGCCGTCTCGGATACATCAGGCGCGCTGGTCGGCGAGGAGTTGCTACCGCAGGCGATACGCCTCAAGGAGAACGGCGGCGCTCTCGCCGAGCTCGGTGTCGAGCCGCTCGAAGGTGTGCTCGGCTCGGATCCCGAGCCGGGCTTCACGCGGGCAGTCGTCGACGTGGCCGTGCACGGCGGCACCTTCGATCTCGACCTGCTCGGCATAAGGGGCGGAGCCTACCTCGTGCTCTCCAACAAAGGGCCGCTCTCTGGCAGCACGGCCCAGTACCGCCAGCTCAGGCGCATGATCCCAGACCGCCTCTGGCACGAAGCCACGGTCGGTGCGGGTATGCCCATAATCTCGACCATGGAGGGCCTCCTTCAGACGGGAGATGAGATACTGGAGATACAGGCGAGCCCGAGTGGCACTCTCGGTTTCGTCATGAGCGCGGTCGAGGGCGGCCGGTCCTTCTCCCAAGCGGTGAGGGAGGCCGTAGATCTCCACTACGCCGAGCCCGATCCCAGAGACGACCTCTCGGGGCTCGACGTGGCCCGCAAAGCCATCATCCTGGCGCGCATGATGGGAAGGGAGATCGAACCGGCTGAGATCCGCTACGAGTCCCTGGTCCCTGAAGGCCTCCAAGGTGTCCCGCTGGAGGAATTCATGGCGCGCCTCCTCGAACACGATGAAGCTTTCGCCGCTCGCCTGCTCGCCGTCGAGGAACACCACATGCTCCGCTACCTGGTCCGCATCCCGAAACGGGGTCCCGTCACGGTCGGGCTGCAAGACACGCCTGTGGAGAGTCCTTTCGGACCTATAAGCGGGCCCGAAAACGTCTTCGACTTCCGCACGCGACGCTACTCGGATGTTACCCTCACCATACGCGGGCCGGGGGCCGGCCCACACCGCACCGCAAGCGGCGTGGTGTGGGACCTGCTTGATATAGCTCACAAGGCTTTGTAGGTTTCAGGACGTTTCTGGTGGAGGGTCTTATGGACGATGGGTATAGGGTAGCGGTCATAGGCGCGGGACTAGTCGGGGACAGGCTGGTCGCGGAGTTGAGGCGCAGGGAGTTCCCGATGAGAGAGTTGCGCATCCTGGCCAGGAGCGCCCGCACGGCCGTACTCGCCGGAGAGACGTTCGAGGTCGGGGTCGCAGAACCGGAGGCTTTCGAAGGCGTGGACCTCGCCTTCTTCGCCGGTACGGAGGGTGAGAGGGGGGCCGCCGTCCAGCTCGCCGGTGAGGCTATCTCGCGCGGGGCCGTCGTCATCGACAACGGAAGCGACTTCAGGCTCGACCCGAAGGTGCCCCTCGTCGTCCCCGAAGTGAACGTGGGTGCGCTCGAGGGCCACGATGGACTTATCGCCAACGCCAACTGCTCCACCATCCAGATGGTCGTCACGCTGGCGCCGCTCGCGCGCAAGTTCGGCCTGAAGAAGATCGTCGTCTCCACGTATCAGGCGGTCTCAGGCGCGGGACGGAGCGGCGTAGAGGCCCTAGAGAACGGCAGGGAAGATGCGTTCGCCAGGCCCATAGTGGGGAACGCTATACCCCAGATCGGGGGCGTCGGCGACGACGGCTACACGACCGAGGAGACCAAGATGCGGGAGGAGACGCGTAAAATCCTCTCTCTACCCGACCTTCCTGTCTTCGCCACCGCCGTCAGGATCCCGGTCCACACGGGTCACGCCGAGAGCGTCTACGTCGAGACGGAGCGCGAAGCGACGCTCACAGAAGTACTCAAAGCGCTAGATGCCGCGCCCGGCGTCGAGGTCTCGGACGACTTCCCAACGCCGTTGGAGGTCGCCGGTGAAGTGGGGACCTACGTCGGACGGATACGTGTGGAGGGGCGTGTGATCCAATACTGGTGCGTCGCCGATAACCTGCTCAAGGGCGCGGCGACGAACGCCGTCCAGATCGCCGAGTCCCTCGTCAGCATTCACGCGCGGGCGTAACGGACGTCCCTCGGCAAGCCCGCCATATACAGCCATTTGCAAAGAGGTCTTTGACCTCTTTGCAAAGCTAGTCAGCTAGTCAGCACTTCAGCATGTCAGCTTCTTGTTCACTCATCGTACGGTTCCCTGAGAGGGAGGAGAGGCCCTACGACGAAAGGCGCTCTCAGCACAAGCGATCTTCTGTGCGGCAGGGATCATGTCTGTAGGCTGACTAGCTGAAATGCTCCTTTCTAGGAAAGGTCCCCAGACCTTTCCTAGAAAGGTTCTAGGCTCTCGATGCGCCGGCCTGTACGGAGAACTTGCGAGTCGTTAAACTTCGGTGCGCAATCGCGAATGAGGAGAGAGACATGCCGCAAGAGAACGAGAAGAGATCCTTCTGGGACAGGTTGCTCAGTACCCATCACCCTTCCGAAAGGGAGGAGAGGGTCGCCGAGTACATCATTCATCGCCTGGGCGAGGGGGCGCACCTGGGCGATGTGGTGCAGGAGGAGTACGTGCGCCGCAACGCCTCGCCCCTGGAGATAGAGGAGATCTGCTCCGACCCCAGGCTCGTGGAGGCCGTCCGCGAGCACATGGAGCGGGACTTCCGCTCGGAGGAGCTCGACCCTGGCCGGCGCCCCGGGTAGCTATCAGGACCATGGCGGTATCCAGCCTGTATAATCTGGACTCAAGAGCACTAAAATGGAGGCTGGATGCCGATCTACGAATACAAGTGTGAGAACGGACACGTCTTCGACGTGATGCAGAAGCTGTCCGAAGACCCCCTCGCGTCCTGCATCGAGTGCGGCGCCCCCGTCAGGAAAGTCCTCCATCCGGTCGGCATCTCGTTCAAGGGCACGGGCTTCTACTCCACAGACTACAGCAAGATGAGCCAGAAAGAGACCGCACAGAAGGAGACCTCGAAGAGCGCCAACGGGGACAAGGGCCCAGATGAGAAGAGGAGCAAACAGAAGCCGGCCGGCTCCTCCCCCAGCTCAGGGAACAAGGACTGAACCAATGGCGCGTGGCGCCGGCCTTCCGCAGAGCCGCCAGGAAAGCATCTTCAAACGGGCACTCCGCGCGGTGGTGCTCGCAGTCACCCTCCTCTTCGTCGTCTCCGCGCTCGCCGTCTCCTGCGCCCTCGTCGTCTACACCGCCTGGCATCACGACCTGAGCCACGGCCCCTTCGCCCTCCTCTTCGCCGTCCTCAGCGCCCAGATAGCACTGAACTGGTTTCTGTGGAAAGACGACGAAGAGTGAACAAGCTGCGCTCGTTCAGCACGGCGCCTAAGGGCGCCTTGTCAGCACGCGCCCTGTCAGGCGCTTGTCAGCATTTCAGTATTCGCGCCCGCGCGAAGCCAGGCTGACTTGCTGACGAGCCGCCCGCAGGGCGGCGTGCTGAAGTGCTGACAAGCGGAGGCCGTAAGGCCGGAGCGTGCTGAAATGCTGGCCTGAAAAGTCCTGCAAAACAGGCCTCAACTTGAGGTCGAGGTGCCCTGGACAACCTGCGGGTCCATATCTTATAGTAGCCCGCGTCGGGTATCGACGGGGAGAACAGGTGACCGGCGGCGCTCTTTTTGGGCGTCGCCGAAAGCCGGGAGTAGAGGGAGGAAGGTTGGCGGTTAGCTCAGGCGGCGCTTTCGCGCACTTGCACTGTCACTCTGAGTATTCGATGCTCGACGGGGCGAGCCGCATAGGGGACCTCGTATCCTTTGCGAAGGACCAGGGGATGCCGGGTCTTGCGCTGACCGACCACGGCGTGATGTACGGGGCGGTCAAGTTCTATAAAGAGGCCAGGGATGCCGGCGTAAAGCCTCTTCTGGGTTGTGAGGTCTATGTCACGGCCGATCGCAACGACCGGAGCCGCGCTCCTTACTACCATCTCACGCTCATCGCCAGGACCTCTGAGGGCTACAGGAACCTCATGAAGCTCTCAACCTGCGGGTTTCTGGAGGGCTTCTACTACAAGCCGCGGGTCGACATGGAGATGCTCAGGAAGCATGGGCGGGGGATAATCTGCCTCTCGGGCTGTCTTTCGGCCGAGGTGCCTACCAGGATTCTGGAGGGGCGTCCCGATGAGGCGCGAAGGCTCCTGCTGGAGTACGCGGAGATCTTCGACGACGTGTACCTGGAGATACAGGACCACGGCATCGAGCGGCAGCGGCGGGTCAACGAGGGTCTCTTCAGGCTCCACAAAGAGACGAGTATTCCGCTCGTCGCGGCCAACGATTCGCACTACACGACGAAGAACGACGCCAGGATGCACGACGTGCTGCTTTGCATCGGGACTGGCAAGTTTCACAACGACCCGAGCCGCATGAAGTTCGCGGGCGAGGAGTTCTACGTCAAGACGGCCGAGGAGATGGCCACGACCTTCCCCGACCATCCCGAGGCGCTGGAGAACACCATCAAGGTCGTCGAGAGCGTCGAGGACGTAGGGATAGAGCTCGGCAAGACGCGCCTGCCGAACTTCCCGAAACCAGCGGGGTACAACGCCGACCAGTACCTGAGGGAGCAGTGCGAGCGGGGTCTACGCAAGCGTTACGGTCGGTGGGCGAAGAGCCAGGAGGTGCTCAGCAGGCTGAACTTCGAGCTGGAGACCATAGAGAAGATGGGTTTTGCGGACTACTTCCTGATCGTGTGGGACTTCGTCAAGTACGCGAAGGACAGGAAGATCGCGGTAGGACCGGGGCGAGGATCTGCGGCCGGCTCCATCGTCGCCTACGCGCTCGAGATCACGGACCTCGATCCCCTGGAGTACTCTCTGCTCTTCGAGCGCTTCCTGAACCCCGACCGCGTGAACATGCCCGATGTGGACATAGACTTCTCGGTCTCGGGCCGCTCGGAGGTGATGCGCTACGTCACGGAGAAGTACGGCGGCCACGAACACGTCGCCCAGATCATCACGTTCGGGACCATCGGCGCGAAGGCCGCCATCAGGGACTCCGGACGGATCTACCAGTATCCCTACTCGGACACGGACAAGCTCGCCAAGTTCATCCCCGATAAGCCCGTAGGGACCACGCTCCGCGACGTGTTGCGTCCCGAGAATGGCTCCTACGTCGCAGGGGACAAACATCCTGGTGCTGCGCGCGAGATCATCCAGTTCGTGAGGCAGGATGAGGCAGCGAAGCGGGTGCTCGACACCGCTTTCGAGATAGAGGGCTTCGCCCGCCACGCGGGGATCCACGCCGCCGGCGTCGTGATCTCAGAAGAGCCGCTCACCGACATAGTGCCGCTGCAGCGCGTCGCCAAGGACGAGGGATCCGTCATGGTCCAACATCCCATGTCCGACGTGGAGGCCTTGGGACTCTTGAAAGTAGACTTCCTCGGCCTCAGGAACCTGGATGTGATCGAAGAGACGCTGGAGACCATTCGCCGGGGCGGCGGCGAGGAGCCTGACATACGCTCGATCCCGCTCGACGACGAGAAGACTTTGAAGCTCTTCGCCAGGGGCGACACTTTCGGGGTCTTCCAGTTCGAGTCGAGCGGGATGCAGCGGATGCTCCAGGAGGTAAGGCCCGACCGCTTCGACGACCTGGTCGCCATGAACGCCCTCTACAGGCCTGGCCCGATGGACTACATCCCCAACTTCAAGCGCGGCAAGCACGACCCCGAGAGCGTCGAGTACCTGGACGAGCGGCTCAAGCCGATCCTGGAGCCTACCTACGGCGTCGCAGCGTACCAGGAGCAGCTGATGGAGATCTCCAAGTCCCTGGGTGGATTCACCCCGGGCGAGGCCGACACGCTGCGCAAGGCCATAGGCAAGAAGAACGCGGCGATGCTCGCCACGCTCAAGGACAAGTTCATGGGCGGTTGCGCGGCGAACGGCGTCTCTATCGAGGGCGCCGAGGAGCTGTGGAACTGGATGGAGAAGGCAGGAGGATACTCTTTCAACAAGAGCCACAGCGCGTGCTACTCGTTCCTGGCTTTCCAGACCGCTTACCTCAAAGCCCACTATCCCCAGGCGTACATGGCGGCCCTCATGAGCAGCGTCATGAACACCAAGGACAGGGTGCCCCAGTACGTCGCGGAGGCCAGGGCGATGAAGATACAGGTCCTCCCGCCAGACGTGAACGAGAGCGGGCGTCGCTTTACGGTGGTCGGCGAGACCATTCGCTTCGGGCTCTCCGCCGTCAAGAACGTCGGGGACTCTTGCGTCGATTGCATAATCGCCGCCAGGGAGGAAGGCGGTCCCTTCCAGGACATCTTCGACTTCTGCGAGCGCATCGACCCGAAGACCTACAACAAGCGGACCCTGGAGTCCCTCATAAAGTGTGGCGCCTTCGACAACGTCGGCCCGTCGCGGGCAGCCATGGTCGCCGTCCACGCCAG
>Ga0126312_10002501_pt1 | contig 12291 bp, 10 predicted proteins | sample Plot104A_FD_92537 | JGI IMG/M metagenome (GOLD analysis project Ga0126312, IMG submission 92537) | Serpentine soil microbial communities from UC McLaughlin Reserve, CA, USA - Plot104A | ecosystem: Environmental > Terrestrial > Soil > Grasslands | place: USA: UC McLaughlin Reserve, Lake County... | reverse complement strand
TTGCAAAATAATAATACATCTATTAAAATAATAGAATTTTGTATAATAGATGATGAAACACTTTTTCATTTTAAAATGAAATTTAAAAAACTAAAGAAAGAATTTTTTTCTCCTTCCAATAATTTTTAGATATTAATATATATCTATATTATGGTATCTTATTGTGAAACATCTCTTATTATGAAGCTAGTAAGAACTTCTGATGTGCAGGAGGAGAAGGAGGAATAGATATGTCTCCAATAGAATTTTCACTTCAAGTTATACTAGTATCTACGTCTGGAGTCTTGTCTCCTGGTCCTTTATTTTTTATTAATATTCTATACGGAAGTAGGTATGGGTCTTTTATAGGATTAAAAATAGCATCAGGACATGCAATAGTAGAATTTCCTTTAATCATAGCTCTCTCATATGGTCTATATTCATTTTCTTATACATTGCACTTATCGCATATAATTTTCAAGTTCATAGGATTACTAGGGGGAATTTTTCTATTATTATTTTCAATTTTACAAATTATTTCTATTCTTAAAGAGAAATCTACCAATTCTCAAGAAATCAGAAATCCCAAGTTTAATATAAAAAATCCAATTTTGGTAGGAATTATTTTTACTATGCTCAATCCTTTCTTTCTTCTATGGTGGTTCACTATAGGTTCTAAATTGATTTCTGATTCTGTGATTAATTTTGGAATAATAGAGGGAATCTCGATAATTTTCATTTCCCATATTTGGATGGATTATTTTTGGTTATGGTTTACATCTTTTATGGTCAATAAGGGAAAATCTATTATTAAAGAAAAATTCTATAGAATTTTTGTATTTATAATAAGTGTCTTTCTTTTTATTTACGGATCTTATTTGTTATTTATAAGTTTAACAACATATCTATATTAGTAAAAAAAAAGAAAATCTAATTTTTTATTTACTTATTTTGTTAAATCATCTATATCTTTAATTTGCTATATGAATTTTCAGGTATTACAATATGTTCAAATTCATTTGGAGAAATAATTTTTGCCAAAATTTCTATACCAGTTACTGTTCGGGGTCCGGGTTTGCTGAAATATGATCCTGCATCTACTACGTATAATTCATTATTTTTAATTGCTCGTAAATTGGTCCATTCTTGATTATTATTTAATCTAGTAGTACTTTTGTATTCTTTAATTGTTCTATCTATGTTAAATCCACATGGCATGAGAATTATTTTATCAGGATCAAATTTCTTTATTTCTTCTAGTGAAGTTCTTCTTGATTGTTCTTTAGGTTTGCTTAGACCATTTATACCTCCTGCTATCTCCACCATTTCAGGAACCCAATGGCCTGCAGTAAAAAAGGGATCTATCCATTCTAAACATAAAATTTTAGGCAGATCTTCTTTGTTAGTTTTTAACTCTGCAATTTTTTTAATTTTATTAATTTTGTTTTCAAGTAATCCCACCAAATTTTGTCCTGCATTTATTTTTCCTATATTGGTTGCAATTTCATTAATATTATCTAAAATTTCAGATATATTACGAGGATTCAAAACAATTAATTTAGGATTGTATCCCAATACTGAGAGAGCACGTTTTATTTCTTTACTGAATGGTGAACACACTTCACATATTCCTTGTGCTACAATAATATCTGGCTTTAATTCTTTTAATATTTCCTCGTTTATAATATATATATCCTTTCCATTACTAAAAAGTTCTACAATTTTATCATCAATTTCTTTACTTGACATAGTTGAGGCATCAAAGGATGAATTTATTACTTTAGGTTTTGATTTTGCTTCTTTTGGATAATTACATTCATGAGTTACACCAATAATTTGAGAACCCGCTCCTATTTCATATAGTATTTCTGTAGCACTTGGTAAAAAAGAGATTATTTTTTTGCTTAAATTCAATATATAAATCATATTTTTTAGTTATTTTTCTATTGAGGTTTTTTTACTTCAATTTCATATAATACATGACTTTGTCTTTTATCCTTTGGAAAACCCTCAACAAATTCTATAGCACTTTCTTTAAATTGAATAGTATGATTTCCAGCTGATAAAGGTTTAGTCAATATAAAATAGCCTGCTATTGTACCTAAATAAGTCCCTTCAGGTACTTTATAATAATTATCTTTAGTATAAGTCAAATTAGTTTCAAAGGGATTGACGTAATATTTCTTTCTGTCTGAAGGATCTTTCTGCGTGTTCATTACCTCAATTCCATCTATACTTGCGCTAAACTCTGCCGAAGGAAGTACCCAAACAGCACAATTCATTAATTCGTTCAAAGTCTTAAATCCTTCACCTGTGCTACAGCCACTACCTACAATTTGAACCATGACTGCTTTTCCTTCAGGAATAACACATTTTCTAATTTCAGGTTTTGTTAAATCACTCTTTTCCTCACCATCAGGCAAAAACCATACTGGACCACCATCTTGTGCCCAATTACATTTTTCTTGAGAAAATACATCCCTGGGATGAGAAAGTTCTTTTTTATTCTTGATATCTGGAATTGACAAATGCTTATCCCACCACCAATTTGTCCATTCTGCAAAAGTTTTATTAAAGGGTTGTTCTTCTACTAAAAAAATTAAATCATTATCCTCAGAGTAAGATAAAATAGAATTCATTGATGTATAATAAATAAATAAAATTATTGGGATTGAACTTAATTTTAATAAAATATTCATTCCAACTTTGCTTTGTAAAATTAATATATTAATATATCTAATGAATATTAAGGATGTATGAAATTATTATTTACAAATTCTTTCATTCTTATAATGGGAATAATAATAATAATTTCTTCATTTTTTAATAATGTTATTTCACTTCCTTTTTTATTTTCGTATGAAAATCGGACTTCAACTACTGCATTATTTTATTTGGTTATAATATCCTTTATAACCCTATTATGTCAATTTCTAATATTACTATCTATTAGAAAAAAACAACCTCTAAAGATTCAGTTCAAAAGAAAATATCATTTTTTTACAATTTTGATGTTCTCTTCTGTTGCATTTATGATATTTCTTTTCACTATATTGGTCATTGATATCTATGTGAATAGTAGTTATGATTTGTTAATCTATGAATTTATTATTGTATATAATTTAGCTTTGGCATTAGGGATCATAACAGTATTAACAATAAAGTTTGGATCTTGGCTAAAAAAGAAACGAAATATTACTGTATTTTTATATACATTAGCATTTTCAACATTTGTTCTAGTAATTATTTCGGTATTATTTCTAATAATGCAAGAATTGGATGGGAAACCTTTAGATGTTTCTCCAGAACCAAATCCGTGGGATAAAACAAGTACAAGAATATTATTTTTTAATGATGTGTATAGATTATCATTATTAATATCATTTATCTTTATTTGGATTGCATCGGCTATATTGTTAACAAGCTATTCAAAAAATTATATAAGAAGGATGGGAAAGGCAAAATTTTGGTTTTTTGTAAGTCTACCATTATTATACTATTTAGTTTCACTTGATATCATTACTAATTCTTTTCATAGTTTAATTTTTCAATATTCCTATTTAAGTACAGTATTTATTTACTTATTTGGAGCTACAAAGCATATTGGAGGTTTATTTTTTGCATTACCATTTATTTATATGGCAAAAAATATAGAAAATGTTCATATAAAATATTATTTAATCTTATCATCAGTTGGCATAATGACATTATTTAGTAGTGTCCAAGTTTCTATTCTACAAATTTTGCCTTATCCTCCATTTGGTCTAACTACTATTACAGCTATGCCTATAGCATCATTTTTATTGGTAATAGGATTATTTTATTCTGCTCAATCTCTCTCCTTTGATAGACAATTACTTGCAGAATTAGGAAGATTTATAAAAAATAAACCAAATTCATTCCTTCAGAATATTGGAACAATAGAATGGTCAAATAATGTAGAAGGAATCGTCAAACAAATTAAAGACAAGCAATCGATTCAATCGATTCATGATGAACATACACATTCAGCTCTTTCAAAAACAGATATACGAAATTATATTTATAAAGTTCTTGAAGAAGTCAAAGGTAACAGAAATGAAAAATGATTATAACATAATGGATCAATCCATAATATTAGAACAAGTAAAAATTTAGATAAGAAGCAATAATAATACTATTTTAATTAGTCTAATAAACATTAGATAAAATAATTAATTAATTTATCTTAATAAAATATGGTGCTATGTCATAATAATGTTCTCCTATAAGGGCATATCCACCAGCATCCCATGAATAAGTAATATTAGATGATGACGCATGCTTTCGGATAGTTAAGAAATCTCCCCAATCATAGTTAGGTTTATTGTTTTTATCAATTACAGGTAAAGGTAAATTACTCCAAATTACTTCATCTAAATTCCACTTATTGTTAGTATGATTAAAGACTCCAAATGCAAGGTTAAAATGAGGATTTGTATTGTTATTAGTAATATAGTAGGCAATTAATCCTAATCGATCATTATCATCAGATGTAGCTGCTCCAAACACCCATGGAATAGAGTCATTAGCGAGATAATATTTTCTTATATATGTCATATTATTATTAATATCAAAAGTAGCTGCATCTATAAATGGCTGCCAAGTTTTTCCATTATCATAGGTAATTACTGCATTCCACAGAAAGCTTATAGTATTGTTAAATAGCCAAGCATTTCTTATTTTACTACTTGTATGAGCTTTACACCACCACAATTTAGATTCTGGATTGCAATACTCTGCATTATGAATATCATTCCAAGGATTAATATTTATTACCTTTTCATAAGTAAAATTCGAATTATCTGTCCATGAATATATTTTCATTTTGGAAGTATCATTTGGTAAATGTGAACCAAGATATACTGGATTAGATGTTCCATCAACAGGTGTAATTGACATAACTCCTCTATCTAATTTGGCATCAAAATTAACAGTTGTATAATTTCCAAGATCATTTAGGGAAAAACGTATAACGGCACCATATGTTTTTCCAGTAAAAAAGTCTGCTACTGAACTAGTAAAGTAAAGGTATTTATCGTTTATTATGATTTCTGGATAGTCAAATGCTGCATCTCTTATTCCAAAATTGTTAAAAATATCTCTAGGTCTAAGATCATATATTGTCCAATTAATTGTGTCTTTTGATACTGCTACTCTATCTATATTAGTAACTAAGGACTGTCCTTCTCTGATTATTTCACCCTGACGTATCCAAATGAATATTTGATGATTCTCATCATAAATTACCCGTTGATCAGCCCAAAATAAATCAATTATCTTACCAGTCGGTTGTTCAAAAAGGTCAACTTCCTCTCCACGAAAATCAAAAGAAGGATTCACATATTGCCAATTTTTCCCATCAGTAGACCGGGCAGCATAATGATTACCAACATAAAAAATAATAGTTCCATTAGATGCAAAACTTGGTTCTCCTACGTTAGAATATTTTTTTATGGGAATAGACTCAGAGCTGACCAGTGATTTTGCAATTTTATACTCATTTAAATTATTAAAGTTTGTGGAATCATTTAGAGCAACTTTAACAACAGTTTTATTTGTAAATATGTTAGGATTAGATGGATCTAATTTATAGACCTTGGTTATATAACATTTATCTATAGCAGTAGAATTTTCAGTTATAAAAGAACAATCTGGTCTTTTAGCATGAGAGTAATATTCTCCTTTTGAATCAGTTGGATTAACAAAAATAAAAAGTAAAAAAAACAAAATAAAATAAAGTGGTATTAATTTATCTAACGGTAAGAACATAAATTATTTAATGTCCCTCAAGATAAATACTAGTGGCAGTTCTAAGGAAATTTACTTCATTTGTATTTCCACTTACAAATTGTATCTCGGACAACTTTCCATCAACAGATATTGGAGTATTTTGACATTGAACCCAATTACCTGAATCGATTCTACCCATCCACAGTTGAACTTGATTTGTTGCAGGATCTGGAGCTAATTCTATTACTAGTCTTACAATTCCTGTAGTCTGATCAGCATGCAAATACAGAGATTGTATACTTCCATTGTTATATTGTGATTTTGTAAGTAAAGTTGTAGCATTAGTAATGATCTGGTTTTGCTGACCACTAGTTGCAATTGAATCCAATTGTGTTCTACTAATTTTTGTTAATTTTATGTCTCCGGTTTGATTTGCAAAAACAAAGAAGTTATCTTGCGGCAGAGAGGTAGTCTTAAGGTTAAAAACTTGACTTATTTTAGGCATAAAAATATTTAAAATCGGTTATATTTAAAATTTATGGTAAATAAATAAATGAATAAAGAAATAAAATATTATCATAAATTATAGATAAAAAATGTAAATTAAATTATAATTTAATGTCTTTAATTTTATCTCTTTCCTGTCGAGTAATATTATCTTGGATCATATATTGACCATTTTTGCATATACTCTATACAACTTTTATAATAAAAATTTGTGACATATTCTTAACTTACCCTATACCAAGAAATTTTTTGACTTGTGGTGAAAGATTATTAATATCTATCACATTTGTACCTTCTATTGGTAGAAAATGTTGACCGATAATTTTTTTACTATCTAATAGACTTTGTTTCATATGTCTTAAGAAATTGAGTTGCGTATTGCTATCTGTGGGAATAATGTCAATTTTACCTGCTAATTGACCTGTGGCTCTGTCTAATATTTGAAATGGTATAAATCCTGCTATTATAGATGAAACTATTAATGTAATTATTGATTGAACGTTTGCAGGATAAGTATGATTAGTAACAAAAGATGATGTCACTAATAAGGCAAGCAATACAACTAACCCAGCGGCAATACCTGCAAGTGCATTTTCTTTTAATCCTCTTTTCTTTCCTCCAATTTTTATGGGAATTTTTAATATTTCTTCCGGATAGTCATTAATAGAAATTCTTATGTTCGCATTCTCTTTTTCAATTATGAATTGAATCTGGCCAGCACCTATTACAGTAGATGTTTGATTACTTGGTTCATCTCCATAATATAATGATCCTGTAATTTGTTGATCAATACTTCCTGTTTCACTAGGTGACTTATTATTAATTATGACAGTGGTAGTTTCTCCAATTGGTATGTTATCTTTATAGTAGATATCAAATTGAAATATTCCATCATTACTCTTAAGTGTAGTTTTTCTCATGATAGATTCTAAAATAACACGATAACCAATTATATGATTAATTATTCCTCCAACTAATCCTGATATTCCAGCAATTGCTAATAATATTATTACATACCATTGCCAATTAGTCTCTATCCAATCTTTTTTAATTGATACAATTTTAAGGTCTGTCATATTTGAAGATTTTATATCATTAATTGTCCGATTATCATTTTCTATTGAATATTGTAATAATGCTGATGGTAAGGAAATTATTTGATTGTCAAAATGCTGACTTAATTTTGGAGTAATTCCATAGGTAATTATAAATGTTCCTTTAATATTAGACAAATTCATTTTAACAGTATTATTAGGAAAAGTATTGATTGGATTTATATCAAAAATATCTGGTACGGCATCAATAATTACAACATCTTTTAATTCAAAATTATTGTCATTTTTTATTAATATACTTACTATGGCTGATTCATTAGTTGAAATCTTGCTCTTAGATACAGATTTAGATATACTTATTTTATTTTTGATATCTTGAATAGAATCAGTTGAAACTTGCGCATCAGAATTAAGAAGAAAATTGGATAAAATTAAAACAGTGATTAATATAAGCGGTTTTGAGAATAGCCTTAATCTGTTCTCATTATGCATTATATTTTTGTTTTATTATTGTTTAAAAAGATTTTGTTTATTTTATAATTTGTAGTTAGGAGTCATGAGCATGAGCACTAAAAATCGATAGATCCTATCTATAATAAATAATATTGGTTACATATATTCTATATATTAACGTATAATAATATTTACTAGAAATCTTTTATCTATTATATTTGAGAATAGAGCGATAAATGAGCAAATATTTTGTTAAATATTAATTTTACTGAATCAGCTAAGATTTGGATTACAATAAGGAGGGGAGGAGATCGCTCATTGTTAAAGATAAAAAACGTATTTTTACAAGATAAAAAATGAATATAATATGCTGTTTCAACGAGACAATTTATTAGTAAATTGACTGACAAAATTACGATAAATAATTTTAATGGATAAGGAGAAGATGAAGCAAATCTCAAATCAAAGATTGGTTTATTGAATGGGCAGATGAAAAATTAGATTTAAAGGTAGATTATATAAAAATATTATTATTAGATTTATTGTTTTGATTTTGGAAATAAATCAAGAAGTAACTCATGAATTGAGGTTAATAAAGTAGGATCTGATAAAGCAATTATTTTTAGTAAATCTAAAATAGCAAAAATTTGAATAGGAACAGAAGGAAAGTTCTTTTTCTGCAGTTTGTTTTGCTGCATCATATGAATCATAAATATCACTGGTTTTTCTCCATGTAGCAATGAATTTATCAAGTACTAGTCTTCCTTCTAAAGTGTTAAAAAGTATGTTTAATGATTCAAAATTTCTATCTATAGAGATACTAATCAGTGAACCAAAACTAATAATTAAGTATTTGGTGTTTCATTTTATATTATGTAATAATCACATACCTAGTATCAGAAATTAAAATTAATTATTTATAAAATTTAAAATAAGTATCTGTTAAAGCATAATAATTAATACTTTTTTAACATAATTAAAATTTTCTTCATTATTGGAAAATATCAATAAAAACTATTAGTTTTCTATAACTATTAAGAATACTATTATTAAAATTTATAAAGTTATTCTTCTCAAATAGACTATTTCTTTTTCATTCACTTGGAATAATTATAATCGCGATGAGCTAGTTATATCACATCAATAATTTATATGGTTTCCTTTTTAATTTATTTGGGAGAGTCAGTATCGTTTTTAGAATCATTTTCATTATCTTTTAAAAAAGAAAAATAAAATATGTATACTAATATTGATTTTGGATTTTCTAAAGCAATATTTGCTTTATTTAGTAATACTTGAATTTCTTTTAGATTAGACAATAATAGGAATAGATAATTTATATAGTTTTCTAATAATAGTTTTTTATTTTCAAGTTCTTTTAAATGATTTGTTAATTGTATTTGCTTTCGTTCTAGTGAATTTATATTTACTTTTATATTTCGAGACTTATTTAGATCCGATATTAGCGATTTTTTGTTTATTATATTATTATTATAATTGTCAGTTTCTCCTAACAACAAAATAAAATTAATATCTATAATATCTTTTTCTGATATTCCTTTTCTTACAAGATCATGCAGTATGGGTCCGATATTTTGTTGAGCTGAAAGTATTATTCTACTATTAGCTATTTGTGTGTTCAAAGAGGTAACGTCTTTTTTTAAATCTTCTACCTTCTTCTTGAAACTTATGATATCATCATACTCATTTAAATCATTGAAAAATTTTTCTATAGCTTCTTTAGGATTAATATTATTTGCTTTTGAAAGCTCTATTATTGTTTTATATATTGTTTTCAATTCTTTAAGACCCATTCCTATATTTTCAAGTTCTTGATTTTTAGAAATTTTTAAATGAGTAAAATATATATGATCTTCAAGATTTTTTTTATCAGCGTTTAACAGTTCTATGTCCTTCCGGTTTTTTTGTTTTCTTCTTTCCTGTTCTTCAATTATTTTATCATAAGAGTCTAATTGTGAAAATTTTTCTACTAACTTATTTTTATCATATCCTTCATTCATAGTTTGACGAAGACAATCAATAAAGACAGGAATCTCATCAAAAGGTATTCCCATAGTTGTAAGCTCTTTCTTTATGTCTCTATACCATTTAATTGCATCTAGGGAAATATTGTAATTCTCTATTAGTGACTTTTGGTTTTCTTCTAATATTGATATTTCCTTATTTAATTTTGATATGGTTTCATGCTTATTTTCAATCTCTTTTTCAAGTTCTTCAATTTCTATGTTTTTTGTATTTATATAATTTGGAATCTCAGAAGGAAAAACAATTCTTGAAATGTTAATAGTTTCCATTAAATATTTCTCAATTTGATCTGGGCCCAGCTCCAATTTTTGGCATCTATCATATACATCAGACATAAAAGACTCAAATTGTTCTTCAGTTATTCCAAGCCTTTGCATAATCTTTGCAACTCTAAACCCAATAGAGCATTGAATAGGTGTAATCTTTGCTTTTTTTAAAGATATTGATAATTCTCGTAGATCTTCAGCATTATAAGCACCTATATTATTACGCCATTCATTTATTATGTTTGTAACTCCTCCGGTACTTATATTATAAATTCCAGCAATTTTATCTCTAGAATTTCCTCTAAGCCATTCGTAAACAATTCCCGATTTTACATCATTTCCCGTTCCAATAGGCATCAATATTTATTAGTTATAGTAGTATTTAACTTTTCGTCAAATAGGTCACTATTTTAGTCAAATAGGTCATAATTACTATACTCTTATAATAGCATTATAAAAAACCTTAAGAATAAAGAATATAGCACCAAATTGTGAATGCTGACATTTCAACTACAGAAATTAAAGTAATTGAACTTGATTCCCATAATTATGAAAACAGAAATGGCTATGATGCTGATTTTTTAGAAAAAAAAGTACCTCTACCCAGTATTCCAGATAATTTAAAAGATGACGTAGTGAAATTAAAAAATAGCAATAGTGAAGAATTAAAATATACTAACTTTTCTGTAGTCCTGTCTAAATCTAGGGGATTGGCATTTTATACCGCTGTAAATATAGATGGCTCTGAATTACAACAATTAGAGCGAAAGAATGATGTTTGGTATTATGATCCTAGAATTGAAAGGAATTTTCAATATGGACCTGAACTTTATTCAAATAATGATCTAGATCGAGGTCATCTCGTTCGTAGACTCGATCCAGTTTGGGGTTCTAATTTCAAAGATGCTAACGAAGATACCTTCCATTTTAGTAATTGTTCTCCACAACACAAAAATTTAAATCAAAAAACATGGTTAGACTTAGAAGATTATATTTTAAGAAATGCAGATGTTCATGACCTCAAAGTGAATGTATTTACTGGACCTGTATTTAATCAAAATGATTTAATTTACAGAGGTAAATATCTTATTCCTTCAGAATTTTGGAAAGTAGTTACAATTGTAAAAAATGATGATGATCATTCTATCTCTTCAACTGCTTATTTACAGACACAAAAACAATTAATAGAAGATTTAAAATTTGTATTTGGAGAATATAAAACATATCAAGTTTCGATATCAAAAATAGAATCACTTACCGGATTAGATTTTGGTAATTTACGCAATTTTGATCCATTTTCAAAGAGAAAAGACATAATTCCAGTAAGGATCATAAATAACGAAAAAGATATTATTTTGTAACAAAATAAAATTAAATTTTATCTTTAAATATAATAAAATTAACAAAATAAATATATTTTCATTTTTCTCTCAATAACAATCATGTATATATATCTATTAATGTATCCTTTCTCTAGTCTGATCGATAAAAAAATATAAATACTAATTACTAATTGAATAGTTGATGACTGAAAAGCGTAGAAAATGTGGTACGTCTGAGGTCAATAAAAGACTTGTAGAACAAATTCCTGAATATGCAATCAATAGACGATCAGCAGAAATGCATGCTTTGTCTTGGAGTAGAATTAGATCCATGATAAAAGCAGCGCCTCAGGTTGTAACGATACCTGTTGTTGTTCATGTTGTGTATAATACACAGGTACAAAATATTTCTGATGAACAAATTAACAGTCAAATCTCCATATTAAACGAAGATTACCGTATGAGAAATTCAGACATAGGCTCAGTTCCAGAGCCATTTAGTACATTTTGTGCCGATTCTTTTGTTGAATTTAAACTTGCATGTAGAGATCCTTCTGGCAAATCTACTAGCGGAATAACCAAAACTAGGACAAATGTTAACTCTTTTGATACTAATGATACAATAAAGTATTCTTCAAAAGGTGGGGCTGACGCTTGGCCAAGTGATAAATATTTGAATATATGGGTCTGCAAATTAGGTGGAGGTGTATTAGGATACGCTCAATTTCCAGGAGGACCTAATGAGACAGACGGTGTTGTTATTACCTATACTGCATTTGGAAATATGGGAACAGCTGCATCACCTTTTAATTTAGGAAGGACAGCAACCCATGAAGTGGGACATTGGCTTAATTTGTATCACATATGGGGTGACGATACATGGTTACCAAAGCCATGTAGTGGTTCAGATAA
>Ga0126312_10002500_pt1 | contig 12294 bp, 9 predicted proteins | sample Plot104A_FD_92537 | JGI IMG/M metagenome (GOLD analysis project Ga0126312, IMG submission 92537) | Serpentine soil microbial communities from UC McLaughlin Reserve, CA, USA - Plot104A | ecosystem: Environmental > Terrestrial > Soil > Grasslands | place: USA: UC McLaughlin Reserve, Lake County... | reverse complement strand
TCCGCGCGCAGCGCTTCGCTGAACGAGAGCACATAGGCCTTGGACGCGTAATAGACCGCCATCCCCGGCCCCGGCAGAAAGCCGGCGATCGAGCCCACATTGAGGATGCCGCCACGGTTTTTGATCAGCTGGTCGGAAAACCGCAGCGACAAATCGGTGAGCGCGCGAATGTTGACCGCGACGATGTCCAGTTGCTCGGCGCGATCGCGCTTGATCGCATGCCCGAACAAGCCAAAACCGGCATTGTTGACCACGTATTCCACCTCGACGCCTTCGGTGGAAAGTCGCGCTGCGATCCTGTCACAGGCGTCGGCCTGCCGGAGATCGCAGGGAATAACGATCGGGGCCGCACCGCCGGCGGCGACGATTTCGGCGGCCAGTTCGGCGAGGCGCTGTTCGCGCCGCGCCGCCAACGCCACCCGATGGCCTTTCGAAGCAAAAACGCGCGCCAGCTCGGTGCCTATGCCCACCGAGGCACCGGTAATCAGCGTCACACGTTCTGTCACGATCCAATGCTCATGCGACTAAATCAACTTCAGGAAATACCTTTGGCGAGGCGAACGAGAGCATAGGCTTGCGGTAGGACGCAAGCCGTCTGCAGGCATACCGGCATGGCGGTGCACAGCACCTGCGATGGATTGCAGCGGTTTTGCGGCCAAATGCGCGACGGAGGGGTTTCGGGGGCATTTTCGTCATGTCCGCGACCGTGCGATCGTCGCGATTGCTACGTGTCATGTCGCGGCGCTATCGGCGCCGCCAGTGGTCCCCGCCGTCTGCTGTTCGGCGACCCGGTGCTTGAGCTCGATGCGGTCGCGCCCGGAAATGCCGAGCAGGTCGGCGGCGCGCCACAGCACATTGTCCTCGAACTCGGTGGCCTTGCCGTCGGCAAAAACCATTTCCCACATCATCTCGACGATGCGCAGGCGCCCTTGCTCGTTGACCTCGCGCATGAGCACGCTGGTGAAGTGATAGAGATCGACTGCATCCCCCTCGGCGCGCGTCGCCAGCGCGATCAGTTGGTCGGCCGCGCCACGATCGAGCTTGAATCGGGTTTCGATCAAGCTGTGCAGTTTGCGTTTCTCGACCGCCGACGGTTCGCCGTCGAGCGAGACGACGTGGATCAATAGCGCGGTCGCGGCCAGGCGATAATCGGCTTCGTCAAACGTCCGCGGCTGCGCGTCGGGAGAAACGATATCGGCGATGAATTGGCGAAGTCCGTCCAGCATCCATTCCTCTGTGTCGAAATAGGTGAAGCCTGTTCGCAGCCGGTATATGGGCCGAAAAATCGGCCCGTGCAATCCGCGCAAAATGACGCGCAATCATTACGTTTTGGCAACTTTTTCCGTCGTCATGCCCGGGCTTGACCCGGCCATGACGAGTTACTGGGACCAATATGTGGACGGAAAACCTACGGTATTTCGTACACCACCATCTTGTCGGCGATGCCGCGCAAGGCGGCTTGCTTCTGGATCGGCTTCAGCGCCTCTCTCTTCAGAATGATGGCGACTGCGGGAGAATCGATCACCGGCGCGGTAATGTGGATCTCCTGCGACGTCGACAGGCTCTGCACCCGCGATGCGATGTTGACGGTCTGGCCGAAATAATCCTGCCGCTCGTTCAGCATCACGGCCAGGCACGGCCCTTCATGAATGCCGATCTTGACGATCAAATCTTCCTTGCCGCGGTCGGCATTGAGCGCCTTCATCGCCGCGCGCATCCGCAAACCCGCGGCGAGTGCGTGTTCAGGCCGAATGAAGGTCGCCATCACGGCATCACCGATGGTCTTGACCACCGCGCCCTTCTCCGACGAGATGATTTCGAGCAGCGCCTGGAAGTGCGCGCGCACCAGATCGAAGGCGGAGAGGTCACCGACGCGTTCGTAGAGTGCGGTCGAGCCCTTGAGATCGGTAAACAGGAACGTCAGCGAGGTGATCTTCAGCCGCTGGTCGACGTTGAGATTGTCCGCCTTGAAGACGTCGCGAAACGTCTGGTTGGACAGCATCCGCTTGGCGGTGAGGATCGGCTTGCGCCTGCCGAGCAGTTCATGGAGCGTGTCGTTGGCGACCCAGACCGCGGGCAGCACGCGGAGGTCGGTCTGGTTCTCCAGTGAAAGGCGCAAGGGCCCGGGGCGCACCACCGTGGTCCCTGTCGGCGCCTGCAACTTGTTGAACACTATGGAAAATTGCTGCCGCTCGCGGGTCGGCTCGCCCTGAACGTTGAAGAAATGCGCCGCGTGCGTCACCGGCTCGAACACGATCACGAACTGATTGGGTATTTGCAGCGACAGCACGGCCTTCTCGCCCGCCGGCAGTTCGATGGCCTCGAGCGACACCTCATCGATCAATCGCGTGATCGATTCCTCGCTGAGATCCATCCCGGAGCTCCAGAAGACCTGGCGGTTGTATTCCCAGATCGGCAACGTATGGGGATCATGCGCCGCGATGCGTCTGACGCGCGGGCTCACCGTGAAGGCCACTTCGACCCGATCATCGATCGATGCCTCATAGCCCTGTGCACACATCGCGCAATTGTAGTCGTCATGACGCAGCGATTTCAGATTGTTGTGCGCGCCAAGCACGCCACCACAGCCGGGGCAAAGCACGTTCCAGTTGAGATCGAACAATCCGAGCCGCGAGGCATGGAGGAAGGCTGAAATCACCTTTTCCTCGTCGAGCCCGGTCCGCGCCGAAAAATCCAGCAGATTGATCCGGTTGAGATCGCGGTCCTCACCCTTTTCGATCAACTGCGAAATAGCGTCGACGACCGCGGCATCGGCGGTCTGCTTCAGGACGGCGAACTGGGCTTGGGTATCACTCATGCTGTCCGTCTAGATGAGGTTCCCGACGCTCCCGCGCAAGGGCTAGCGCGGTGTAATGGCAAACATCGGCGAGCGGTCGGGCTGCGTCGTCACCACGCCGACCGGCATCACCGGCGCCTTGTCGATCAGTGTGACGCGAAACGCGCCGATGATCTTGGCCAGCGCCAGCGTCGCCTCCACCAGCGCGAAATGCGCCCCGATACAGACGCGTGCGCCAACGCCGAATGGCAGATAGGCGAAGCGATCGGGCGGAGGCGCCGGCGCCATGAAGCGCGACGGCATGAAGGCGTTGGGATCGCGCCAGAGTTTTTCGTGCCGGTGCAGCAGCCAGGGCGCAACCAATACCACATCGTTCCGGCGCACCGGCATGCCCGCGATGGTGTCCGGCCCCGCCGCGGCGCGCGCAATCAGGAAGGCCGGCGGATAGAGCCGCATGGTCTCGTCGATCACAGCACGGGTGAATTTCAACCGCTCGATATCCGGCGCGCCGTTGACGGCGGCGCCTTTCACTTCGGCGGCGAGTTCTTCCTGAACGGATGGATCGAGCGCCAGCAGATAGAGCGACCAGAACAGGGCGGTCGCGGTGGTCTCATGGCCGGCAAGGATCATGGTCGCGACCTGATCGCCCAACTGCTCGTCGGTAAAAGCCTGTCCGGTCTCGGGATCGCGCGCTTCGCCCATCAGGTCGAACAGATCGTGCGGCGGCGCGCCCTCGTTCTTGCCGGCGGCGCGGCGCTCGGTCATCAGCATGCCGACGAATTGTGTCCAGCGCTTGCGGAAGCGTGCGCGGGAGACATCCTGCGGGGTCGGCCAGCTCAGCGGCAGCACCAGATCGAGGAAATGCGGACGCGCCAGCCGCTCGCCATATTCCATCACAAAATCGCGCAGCGCGGCGCCGTGGCGATCCATGCCGTACGAGAACATGGTGCGCCCGGCGATCTCCAGCGTCATTCGCTGCATCGCCGCGCGCAGATCGACCGGCGCATTGCTGGCGGCCTTGAGTTTTGCGATCGTCTCATCGGTTGCCGCCACCATATGCGGGATCAGCATGCTGACGGCGCGCGGCGTAAACGCCGGGGAGAGCGTTCGGCGCTGATGCTTCCAGACGCGGCCCTCGGCAATCAGCAGGCCTTCGCCGAGGATCGGACGCAACACCCTGATGGCGAAGGCGGTGCGGGTATAGTTTTCATAATTATCGACCAGCACGTGCCGGATCGCATCCGGCGTATTGAGCACAAAAGTGCCGCGGCCAAAAAAACGGTCGCGGATGATGTCTTCCTCATAGGCGCGCTGCCTCCAGCTGCCGATCGGGTTTTGGCGCATCGCCCGCACCCGGCCGAAGACGGTCATGGTGTCGGGCGCGCGCGGCGGGGCCGGCGGGATCAGCGGCCGGCGCGTGACCGGAACGTCGTAGGCGTCGGCTATGCTCATGGTGCCTCGTTCAGACCTTATCAGGGTCCACGGTCCCTTATCAGGGTCGACGATCCCCTGCGCGTTCGAGGCGCCTCGGGGTTGAAGAGATAGCTAATAGCTCAACTCGGCTATCGCAATTCGGCTTTCCGACGCAGGCCAGGCCCGCACTACGATCCGCTCCTGATTGAACAGCGCCACAACCGGGCGCCCGGCCTCCGCGGCGGGAAGCCGCAGTGTCGAGGCCGAATCGGTCGGCACGCCGGGTTTGACGTCCGGCGGCTCCTTGCCGTCGAGCAGCACGACGTCGCGCGGCAGGCCGAAATAGCCGCGGGGCCGCGACATGATGATGACGGCACCGGCGCCTGCGTCGGCTGGTCCCAGCGGCCGTGCGGCGCGCAGATGCACCACGTCGGAAGAGCGCGGGAACGGCGAACGGTAGAAATGCGTGGTGACCGAACCGGCTGAAGTCAGCACAATTTCGAGATACCAGGAGGGATCCACCCGCGCCGGACCCCAGCGTCCGTCGGCGGCGGTTTGGGAAGCATGAACGGGGCCGCCGATGCGCTCTCCGGTGTCTGCCAACACGCGATAGATTTCGACCGACGCTCCGCCGACCGGACGGTTGGTCTGAACACCGCCGGGCGTGCCCGTCACGAGGCCGCTCAGCTTCACGTCCGCTTCCGGCACGAGCTCGATCCGCGACGGCTCGCGCCCTGCGATGAATTTATAGATCTCGCGGAACGCGCGCGGATGAAACGCGGTCTCGCGGTGATCGATCGCACCGAGCACCAGATTGGTCGCGCCCTTCAGCGCCGGACCATCCGATGTCACGCCGGTCGGCGTGCCCGGTTTGCCGACAAAACGGCCGTCGGCCTGGGCATACTTGTCATAGCCGTCGCTGCGCAGCGTGAGGAACGCGGTACCCGAAACGACTTCGCTCTCGCCGTCGTTGAGCCCGCGCAGGAACGGACTGCGACCGTTGAATTCGTTGCCAGGACTCTCATCCCAGTCATAGATGCCATGATTAGGAACGCCGCACAGAACCGCGTGGCTGACATCCTCGCGGCCTCCGTTCTTGACATGGTTGCGGATCGAATAGCCGCCGCGCGAATTGCCGACCAGCGCTATGCGCGCCGCGCCGGTGCGCTTTTTCAGCTCCTTGATTGCCTCAGCGAGCTCACGGCGCTGGTCCTCTGTCGAGGAACGGTCGGGCTGCGCCACCGCGTCGTCGGTTCGGGCCAGCGGATCGGTGAAATTGATCGCGAACATCCGCTCGCGCGGTACGCCGTTCGATTCCATCCGCCACAGCGTGGTGATCCAAAGCGCGGCATGGTCGCCATTGCCATGCACGAACAGAATCGGCGGGATTTCGCTCGGAGCCGCGGGCGCGGTTTGGGCGAGCGCCGAAAAGCCGAAATGGCCGGCCGCCAAAGGCAGGGTTCCAGCGCCCTTCAGCAGCCAGCGGCGCGATATCCGCATATTGTGATCTCCCGTTTGTTTTCAATATTTTAGCGGCTTGAGGACTGGACAGGGAAGGACTTTCGCGGGCATCACTCTAGCGCCGCAGGGATCATGGGCCAGGTAATCGCAGCCCAACGGAACGGGATATGACTGAATCGCCGAAACGCACCACCGACAGCAGCATAACGGCACCGCTGCGGCACGCAGTGTTTCGGCGCATTTGGCTCGCGAGCCTGCTTTCCAATCTCGGCATCCTGATCCAGGGCGTCGGCGCCGCCTGGGCCATGACCCAGATGACATCGTCGGCCGACAAGGTCGCGCTGGTGCAGACCGCGCTGATGCTGCCGATCATGCTGGTCTCGATGCCGGCTGGCGCCATTGCCGACATGCACGACCGCCGCGTGGTGGCGATGGTATCGCTGGCGATTTCGCTGGTAGGCGCGACCGCGCTCACTGTGCTGGCCTGGCTCAATCTGGTCACGCCCAACATTCTGCTGGCGTTCTGCTTCATCGTCGGTACCGGCATGGCGCTGATGGGACCGGCCTGGCAATCCTCGGTCAGCGAGCAGGTGCCGTCGGAAACCCTGCCGGCCGCGGTCGCGCTGACCGGCATCAGCTACAACATCGCGCGCAGCTTTGGCCCGGCGGTCGGCGGCATCATCGTGGCGTCCGCCGGCGCGGTCGCGGCGTTTGCCGCCAACGCCGTGCTCTATCTGCCACTGCTGATCGTGCTGTTTCTCTGGGACAGGGTGAGCGAGCCGTCGCGGCTGCCGCGCGAGCGCCTCAGCCGCGCGATGGTCTCCGGCGTCCGCTACATCACCAACTCGCCGTCGATCAAGATAGTGCTGACGCGCACGCTGATCACCGGCATCATCGGCGGCTCGATATCGGCGCTGATGCCGCTGATCGCGCGCGACCTGTTGCATGGCGGCGCGCAGCTGTACGGCATCATGCTCGGCGCTTTCGGCGTCGGCGCGGTGATCGGCGCGCTCAATATCGCCGAAGTGCGCAAGCGGATGAGCGGCGAAGCGGCGGTGCGCGCCTGCACGCTGTCGATGGCAGGCGCGATTGCGGCGGTGGCGCTGAGCAAGGAGCCGGTGCTGACGGCGGCTGCGCTGGTCGTAGCCGGCGCGGTGTGGATGTTGGCGGTCGCTCTGTTCAATATCGGCGTGCAGCTGTCGGCGCCGCGCTGGGTCGCCGGCCGATCGCTGGCGGCATTCCAGGCCTCGATTGCCGGCGGCATCGCGGTCGGAAGCTGGGGCTGGGGCCATCTCACCGACATCGCCGGCGTGGAGGTGGCGTTGCTGGTCTCCGCCGGGCTGATGATGCTGTCGCCGCTGCTCGGCGTCTGGATGCGGATGCCGCCGATCGGCGCCCGCAACGAAGCCGCCACCGAACTGCTCGCCGACCCCGAGGTGCAGCTGCAACTCACCGGGCGCAGCGGGCCGCTGGTGGTCGAGATCGAATACCGCGTGGCGCAGGATAACGCCCGGGCTTTTCACAATGTGATGCAGGAGGTGCAGCTCAGCCGCCAGCGCAATGGCGCCTACGGCTGGTCGATCGCGCGCGACATCGCCGATCCGGAATTGTGGACCGAGCGCTACCACTGCCCGACCTGGCTCGATTACCTGCGCCAGCGCAACCGCGCCACGCTGTCCGAGCGCGAACTGCATCAGCAGGCGATCGCCTTCCATCTCGGCCCGGAGCCGCTGCGCGTCCGCCGCATGCTGGAGCGGCCGTTCGGATCGGTGCGCTGGAAGGAAGAGACACCCGATCAGGCGGCGAACGAGGTCCTGCCGGTGGTCGCGCAAGCCGCGGGAAGCAGCACATAGCCGTCGTCATTCCGGGAAAATCTTATCACTTGTCCTTCCGGGCCTGCGCCGAAGAGGGCGCATCTACGATGTGCGATTGCACATCAGAGAATGACGAAAGGACAAGTTCAGCGGCGCGCGACGCCGATCGCGTCACTGCCCGTGGCTCGCCAGCGTCGCCTGACACGCCTTGGTGAGCCGGCCGCGGTACTGTTTCAGGCAGGCCAGCACCACCTGATCGCCGTCGTTGAGATGCGCGCGGCAATAACGCGAGGCGTCGCGCCCGCAGGCATCCTGTCCTTGCCTCTGCGCCGAGGCGCTGGAGGCGGCGATCAGAACAAAGGGAATGACGAAGAGAAATCTGGTCATCTGATGTGCCTTCATATTCAAGCGATGAAGGCGTTCTAGATCGCACTTACCGGCACGGCAATGCATTTGTTCCAGGCCGAAAGTGGATCGAGCGCCCTCTATGTTCCGTTATGGCCGGGCAAAAGCGCGAAGCGCGTCTTCGCACCGAATGTCCCGGCCATCCACGTCGTTTCTTGCACTGCACCGCCAAGACGGAGATGCCCGGGACAAGCCCGGGCATGACGAAGTTGTTCCTGGAATTTGCCGGCGAATTCAGTCGGCCGCCACCTTGTTCGACTTCTTCGCTGCGAGGTCGCGGTCCATCACGGAGCGGCAACCCGTGCTCAGATCGGCGCGATGCTTGTACATGCAGGCGGTGATCTTCGGGATGTTCGGGATCTCGTCGCTGCACAGGCGGAACGCGTCGCCGGTGCACATCTGCTGGGCCTCGGCGCTAAAGGCGAAACCAGCGGTCGAACACAGCGCGGAGAACGAGGCGGCGAAGGCCAAAGCGATACTGGCCTGGCGGATGGTTTTGGCGAGGGCGGCGGTCATGGTCGGCTCCTGTGTGGCCCGGCGGGCCTGTTGTCTGTTGGTGCCACCATGCGCGTCTTCGGTTCCGGCGACTGTGATGACCATCACAAGGCGAAAAATCCCGAATTTTTCTTTGCCGAACAGGACCCTCGTTGGGGAGGCGTTAAGACCTCGTTTGCATTAATGCCGCGTTGCCGAAATGGAGCGTTTTCGAGCGAATGCCTGCCCCGCACTCGATGCGGGGGCACCGGATCGTGTGAAGAAAACGCGTCAGAACCGAAACAGTGGGAATTGTAACCATGCGTAATGCGTTCGGCCTGATGCTGGCCAGTGTTGTTGCGGCGGTCGTGATCGCCGGAGTTTGGTTCTGGACCTCCTCGCCGCGGGCGGACGCGGCTCCTCCTCAAACCGTCGCCGCCCGCAAGGCCGAGCCGCTGCCGCCGGCAGCCGCCGCCCGGGCCGCGAAGGACGACTTGCAGTTCACGGCCTCGCTGTCCAAACCGGTCCCCCCGCCGAGCCCGGCGCAGCAAAAGCCCGCTTGCGCCAATCCGGACGCGCTGGGCGTTACCCGCACCGTCGTGATCGACACCACAGGCGGCCCCGGCTTCGGCTTCGAGCATTTCAAGCAGCTCGACTTCTTGCAGGACAAGGAAGTCGTGCTGACCTTCGATGACGGCCCGTGGCCGAACAACACGCCGGCAGTGCTAAAGGCGCTCGCCGACGAATGCACCAAGGCGGTCTTCTTCTCGATCGGCAAGCACGCGACTTATCACCCCGAGATCCTCAAGCAGGTCGCTGCCGCCGGCCACGCCGTGGGCGCGCACACCTGGTCGCACGTCAATCTCAACAACAAGAAGATGACCGAGCAGCAGGTCAAGGACGAGCTCGAAAAGGGATTTTCCGCGGTCAGGATGGCGCTCGGTGCCCAGCCCGCGCCGTTCTTCCGGTTTCCCCAGTTGCAGCACAATCCGGCGGCGATGGCCTATCTCGGCGGGCGGAATGTCGCGATGTTCTCGACCGACCTCGACTCGTTCGATTTCCGCGCCAGCAATCCCGAGCAGATCATCACCACCGTGATGACCAAGGTCGACAAGCTCGGTAAGGGCATCATCCTGATGCACGACTTTCAGAAGAACACCGCCGAAGCCCTGCCCGCGCTGCTGCGCCGCCTGAAGGCCGGCGGCTATAAGGTGGTGCAGATGAAGGCCAAGGCGCCGCTGGAAACCTTGCCCGAATACGACGCCATGCTGGTGAAGGACGCAAAGCTGCCGACCATCTCGAGCCGTTCGGTCGGCGCCGTGGTGCAGACGGTTACGGAATAGCTGGTTAGCCCGTCATTGCGAGCGAACGGGTCGCGCGAATGCGCCCGATGACAGACTCCGCGAAGCAACCCAGAGCCGAGCAAGGATTCTGGATTGCTTCGTTGCTTTGCTCCCCGCAATGACGAAAAACGCGGCCCCAGGAATTCTCGTTATGTGATCTAGATCACGGACGTTTCGTGCAGGCTCAGCAGCCCCGGCAGATACTGAGCCTGCTGTCGAGCCGCCTGTCGTGCGCGGTGACGACCGCGCGAGTCCGGGCGGCACGCGCCGAACGCGGCACGCGTATCGCGGTCCGGCGCACCGCACGAATTCTCGGGGAGCTCAGGGAGCGTGGCGCAACGATCGTGTTGCCGTACCCCGGCGATGCCGGCGTGACCGGAATAGCCGCCTGCGACGGCAGCGCCGGCATCCTGGAGGCATTGCCGATGCCGCTCGGATCGTACACCGTGCTGTTGTTGGCCGGCCCGGCCGGAATGCCTGAGATTGCCGAGTTGCCGGCCCCCGCTGAACCCGCCAGCGGCGTGGTTTGCGCCAGCGATAACGCCGGTGAAAACACCACCAGCAGGCCAAGGGCGAGAACCGCCGATTTGCGGAGCATCGAAGTCTCCTTCAGAGGAGATCAACCGAGATATGCCGGTTCCGGTTCCGCGACCTGTTACCGATGTCGCCGGTCTGGACACGAAAAAACTGGTGCCGCAAACAGGACTCGAACCTGTGACCCCGTCATTACGAATGACGTGCTCTACCAACTGAGCTATTGCGGCGGACCGAGCGATGCGTTCGGCAACGGCTTGAAAACGCCCGCACCTGATATCGGGCACGGCCTGTTTTGGCAAGGAAAACGGGCGAGTTAGTGGCCGCGCGTTAGAGCGTGACGACGTTTCTTCGAATCGTCATCTCGCTCTATCTTTTTGTTTGGGCATGATCTTTTTCGGAAAACCGGTGCCCACTTTTCCGGATCATGCCCTAGCTGCCCCAGCGGGACAGGAAACCGCGCCAGCCGCCGGCTTGCGCCGTTGGCGGGGCGATTTGTTCCGCGAATTCATCGGTCCCGCCCTCGTCGTCGATGCCGGGATCGTCGGGCGGACGAACGATGGGAATGACCGGGGGAATGCTGGGCGGCGGCGCCTTCGGAATGTCCTGGCGGGCGCGGAACAGCGGGGCTGCCGCCACCGGCGGCGAATCGGGCTTTGGCACCGGCGGCGCGGGTGCAGCGGTCGGAGCGGGCTCCTCGGCTGCAACCGGCGGCGAATTGTCCTGCGCGGCAGAAGGCGCCGGCTCGATCGGGGCCGCAGGCGGTTCGGACAAAATTTCGTGCGGTGGCTCGACCAGACCCCGGGCCTCGACGCGCTTCGGCGGCGCGGCGGCGAGCATCGCTTCCTCGAAGGGCGAGGATTCGATCGCGGCGCCCTTGTCCGACGTCAGGCTCGCCACGGGCGTCTGCCACTGGAAGGCATCGAGCCGGCCCGTGACGGGCGATACCGGCCGCCATCGATCGCTGACATAACCGTCGGCGGTCCAGGCCGGATCGTGCAGCGCCCGCACGGCGCGCAAGGTCCACGCCCGCGCCCGGCCGGAGTCGCCATGTTCGGTGCGCTCGATCTCCGCCATCAGCACCGCAACCCGCTGCGTCGGCCGGTCGATGAATGGTGCCAGTGCCTCGCGCGCACGGGCAAACTCGGCCGCATCGATCGCGGCGCGCGCCACGGCGAGGGCGCCCTCGATATGGCCCGGCGTTTTCGCCGCCAGCGTCTCGAGCCGCACCAGCCGCTGCCGCGCGGAGTCGCCGAGCTTGACGTGTGCATAGGCGTCCGCCAGATCGGGATGCGGCTGCGCCAGCCAGGCGGCCTCGACGAGGCGCATCGAACGGCGCACCTGATGCGCTTCGCTTTCGAACTTGCTCGCCAGCACCGCAGCCGGCACCAGTGTCGGCGCCAGCTTGACCGCCTCCATGGCGCTTTCGCGCGCCAGGTCGCGATCGAGCTTTTCGAGCTCGAGCGCCCGCGCGGTCAGCAGCACGCCGCGCTGCCGCCGGTACGTCGCCTTGTCGATCAGGCCGGACGACAGATTGTTGTCGAGGATCGCAAGCGCGCCGTTCCAGTCGCCCTGGGCGCAGCGAAAGCCGAGCACCGCGTGCGACGCCCAGGTCGATGACGGCGCCAGCTTCAAGGCTTCATCCGCGATCATCACGGCGGCAACCGGATCGTCGGCGCGCTGCGCCTCGATGAACAGCCCGCGCAGGCCGAGCAGCCGGGTATCCTCGCGCTCCGCCATCGCGCGAAACGCCCGCTGCGCGCCGTCGCGGTCGCCTTCGAGCTGCGCCGATTGCGCGGTCAGAAGCAGCGCCAGCGGATCATGCCCGGCATGACGCCGCGCCGCGTCGGTGTGCTGGCGGGCGGCGGTGGAGTCGCCATGGCCGATCGCGAGCAGGCCGTGCGTGATGGCGTGACGGCCGCGGGCGTGACGGCGCTCGCGCCGCTTGCGCCTGATCCGTTCCGGCGTGCGCCACAGCCCGCGCAGGGTCGACCAGACCATCACCGCCGCCACGATCGTGACGCCGAGCGCCAGCGCAAACACCGGCACCGTG
>Ga0126312_10002499_pt1 | contig 12295 bp, 18 predicted proteins | sample Plot104A_FD_92537 | JGI IMG/M metagenome (GOLD analysis project Ga0126312, IMG submission 92537) | Serpentine soil microbial communities from UC McLaughlin Reserve, CA, USA - Plot104A | ecosystem: Environmental > Terrestrial > Soil > Grasslands | place: USA: UC McLaughlin Reserve, Lake County... | reverse complement strand
GCTCGCGGAGGAAAGAACGCCTCCGCTCGCTCCTCCTCCGAACGGCGGCGCGCGATCCGTATCTGATTGCCTCGCTCGCCAAGCTCGCTGTCTCTAATGGCTCGCTCCGCTCGCTGCGATGTTCGCTGGGAGCCGCCGTCTTCGTTGGATCCGACGAAACGATCGTGTCGCAGAATCAGATCTGTTCTGGAGGCGTTTCGTCGGCTTCTCCTGCGCACAGCTCGCCGCTGGTGCTGGTGCTCGCTGCGCTCGCGCCTTTTTGTGGAGATCGGCGGCGCGAACATCGCGGGCGCGGATCGCGCTGGGAAGCGATCCGGTGTTGTTCCGAACGACACGTTGAGTGGCTGGAACATCTCACTAACTAGTCAGCGTTGCGTAAGTGCAAGTGCCGTTCCCAACGGCGGTGCAGAAAGGCAGACTGAATCACATGTTGTTGTCGCGCATGAAGACCTCACTTGTTGAGCCCGATAAGGCACTCCGGGGCCGGGACACATCGGTCCTGGTCAACCCAACTTTCCATGAGATCTTTGGCATCCCGGTGCAGCAGGTACCGGAGGGCTCTGAGGTGGCCTATTTTGCCCTGGGTTGCTTCTGGGGTGCGGAGAAACTGTTCTGGAATACGCCGGGAGTCACCAACACCGCGGTGGGCTACGCGGGCGGCTTTACGCCCAACCCGATGTATGAGGAAGTGTGCAGCGCGCGCACCGGTCACACCGAGACTGTGAAGGTGTGCTACGACCCCAGCAAGATCAGCTACGACAAGCTGCTCAAGATCTTCTTCGAGGACCACGACCCAACTCAGGGAATGCGGCAGGGCAACGATGTTGGCACCCAATACCGCTCCGCCATCTACACCACTTCACCGGAACAATTGGCGGCTGCCGAGCGGGTACGCGCTCAGTTCCAAACCGAGTTCACCCGTGCCGGTTACGGACATATCACCACCGAAATTGCACCGGCCGGCGAGTTCTACTACGCCGAGGACTATCACCAGCAGTACTTGGACAAGAACCCGTTCGGCTACTGCCCGGTGCATGCCACCGGTGTGACCTGCAACTGAGTTAGGACGGTCGGGATCTTATCCAGCCTCTTGCTCTGGCTAGGCGGTAAAGCGTTCAGGATGGCAGCAGTCGCACTATCGCGGCTATCACCTTGGCCTCGCGGCCAACAACTTGCCGTGGTGTTGGATTGTCGTGTTGCAGTGCCTGCAGGATGACCCTCGCTGGCACTGCGGGGTCGACCCCCGAGCTCGCCAGCCGTCCAGCCACCCTGAATGCCGCTTCCATTTGATCGGCATAGTGAGCGTTGATCTGCGAATCGCCTCACCGCAACTCCTGCCCAGCAGCCGGCCGCGATCCCAGATCGGCGTAGCGATGGCGCCAGCCTCGATCAATAGGACCTTGATCTTGAACGGTGCAAGCTCGGCGCGCAATGAGCTGCACAGCCCGGCGAGACCATGCTTGGCGGCGCCATACCCGCCAAGCATCGGTCCGGAGAGCCTGCCTCCAATGGCTGTGACGACTACAGCAGGTTGTGGCACGGCTCAGTTGAGGGCGTTTCTGGCGAAGGTGTCGCACTTGTTGGGATCGCCGGTGTTAAAGCCCTGGGCCAGCCATTCCCGCCGCATCGCGGCCGAGCCGTGGGTCCACGTCTCTGGTGACACCTGGCCCTGCATCTTCTGTTGAATCCGGTCGTCGCCGACTGCCTGCGCCGCGTCCACCGCTCGATCGAGATCCTCCTGCGTCACCTGCGTGATCGGGCTCTGCGGGTCCTCGGTCGCATGCCTGAACCACACACCGGCGTAACAGTCAGCCTGGAGCTCAAGACGCACCCCCGGCGACCTGGGTCCAGTTCCTTGTCCGCTGCTCTGCGCTTGTCGCATGGTGCCTGTCAAGTTCTGGATGTGGTGGCCGAACTCGTGGGCTAGCACGTACGCCTCCGCCGCGTCGCCGCCTTGAGCACCCAGCTGACCAGTCAGCTGATCGAAGAAGCCGAGGTCGAGGTACACCGTCGTATCGCCAGGGCAGTAAAAGGGCCCGACCGCTGATGTCGCATGCCCACACGCAGTATTGATGCTGCCTTCGAAGGTCTTCACCTGTATTGTTTGATAGCCCTTCAGAGTGTCATTCCAATAATCCTGGATGGAGTTCGTGTACGCGACGAACCGGCATTCACGATCACGGTTGATATCCGAGCCGCGGGTGCATTGAGCGAACTGGCTAGGGTCACTGGACTGCTCAGGCGCCGCCCCCGGCGCGCCGCCGAGGATGTCACCTGGATTGATGCCGAACAACAAAGCCAGCACCAGAACGATCAGTCCGGCACCGCCGCCAATCGCGATCTTCCCGCCAGCGCCTCGGCCGCCGCCACCCATCTGCGACGGATCAAGCTGGGCACCCTCGTTGTATTTCACATCTCTCCGACCGCGAGCCTCAATTCCAGCAACGCTGCAGCGATGCTTTTGTTCTTACCCAGGACGCGGCCCAGACACACCTGCCAACAGCGTCTGGCACAGTGGGCAACTGTGAGCGTGACTGTCGAGGACAATCCCCTGGTAAGCAGATATGAAGCGCGGATCGACGGCGCGCTGGGCGGCGTCTCGGAATACGAATTGGCCGACAACACCATCATCTTCCTGCACACCGTGGTGGCCCAGAAGTATGAGGGACAAGGGGTTGGCGGCGCAATCGCCAGATCTGCACTTGACGACGCGCGGGCCCGTGGGCTACACGTGCGGGCGTTGTGCCCATTCATCAGGAGCTGGATGGAACGGCATCCGGAGTATTCCGATCTCATTAGTCCTGCCTAGCTATTCACAGATTCTGGGGATAACGCAGATCAGGTGATGCGGCGATGGTTCCGATCCCGGAGCGTTGCCGCATGACCGATATTCCAACCCTGCGGCCTCCGCATCAGATGCCTCCCATTCGTAACTCCGAAGACCTTTGCCAGCATTGGCGCGCCCTTATGGGACCACTCGGCTTCGGTCAACCGCGACTGTGGATGGGCTTGATCCAGCCGGACAACACGATGAGCGCGCAGCTCATTCAGATCGAGGAGATTCCGCTGTCAGCGGACGCCAAAATGTGCCAGCCGCTGCTGGAAATGTGCCAGCACATCGTCGGACGGAACGGCGCGGCCGGATCCGTTGCCTTTCTGCTGACCCGACCGGGCAGCAATCCAATGAATGAGGCAGATCGCAGTTGGGCGCGCGGACTCACGTCGGCAGCTCGCAGTCTCGGTGTCTTCATGTGGCCAGTGCATTTCGCGAACGATGTCGAGCTGCGCGTCTTCGCCCCAGATGATCTTGTCTAGGGCTAAAGTTCGGCAGGGCTCAGGGCGCAGATGGCCTGGTGCGCCATAGCCAGGCCAGTCCCAAGATCGGTAGCAGCAGCGGAACGAAGCCGTAGCCGATCCCGTAGACCGACCACACCGTCGCCCGTGGAAAGGCCGCGGGGTCGACGATGCTGAGCGTACCGACCGTAACTACGCCGACCAGCTCGATAATGATCGCGACTAGTGCAACCCGCCGCGACGTACGCGTGCCGCGGGCGAGTGTGATCGTGGCAACGATGTAGATCAGCCCTGCAACTGCGGACAGCAGATAGGCCAGCGGCGCCTCCTCGTATCTCGTGATCAGCTGCACACTTGCCCGCGCAGTTGCAGCGAGAGCGAAGATCCCATAGATGGCCACGAGTACGCGGCCAGCGCCGGTGTTGGTTCGTCGGCCAGTGGAATCGGACAGCTGCGATCCGGCCTCAGTCATCCGGCCGGCGTCCACAGCATGATCAGTCTGAGAGTCATAGCGAGGACTGCAAAGGCTGCTACTGCGAGGATAATCCCGGAGAAGCGGTTGCGCTCGACATTCGCCCAGAACCAGGCGATCGGGAGCAAGATCATGATGCCGATCAAGTAGCCAATTGTGGTTGCCAGCTCAACTGGTCGAAAGCCGCCAACGATCTTGGCGACGGCGATGATCGACTGGACGACCGTGACGGCTTCCAGGCCAGCGGCGTAGAGCAGTTGGGCCTTGCCAGGCGGCTTGTTCGCGATTGCGGTCACGACGCCCCAGATGACGGCTATGCCGGCGAGCGCAATGACGCCATATGCGAGCGCGTCGATCATCGAGCGACTCGATTGCTCCGCACGCCGCCCAACGCTACCTCTCCGACACCATCGGTCCAGCGCTACGTAGACGGCCGCGCCTCAACCGTGATTGCGCCATGATGACCAGGTGCTGGTCGTCGGCGTTACCGAACAGGGTGGAGACGCGTTCGAGGTACGCCTCGAGCACGGTGCCGACCCTGAGCTGCTCGCGTACGACCGCGGTTATGTTGTAATCCGTCCTATCGACGCCAACCGCCCGAGCTCCGGTGACCTGATCCTTCGGCTGTTGGTGCGTCCGGTGAGCGACGAGCCCCGTCCGCTGCCACGCCGTCAAGGACGCGACGCCGGTCTGGTGCTCCGCGACCAGGTACGACCAGTTGTCCGGCAGCGTTTCGCGGCGTACGCGATCGTGACGTCAAGCCGAGGCTTACTGGCCACCGAGTATTCCGGACGCACTGCCGTCACTGGTCGATGGGGCATGCCAGGCGGTGGCCTCGATGATCATGAGCCGCCGACCTCAGCGGTGCTCCGTGAGGTTGCCGAAGAGACCTCGCAAGAGATCATCTTGGGTGAGCTGATCAAGGTACAGACCTCGCACTGGGTGGGGCGCAGCCCGTACGGAACGATCGAAGATTTCCATGCCGTACGGCTGGTCTATCGTGCAACGTGTCCCCATCCGACAGATCCCGTGGTGGTCGACCAGGGCGGTACCACCGAGTCGGCCCAGTGGGTGCCGCTGGAGTCCTGGCACGAGACGTCTTGGACCCAGAACTGGCGGTTGTTGCTCTCGGAGCTGCTCAACGAGTTTTGATCGTGGTTGCTAGGGGCTGTTGATGTCGCTAAGCAGGTCCTGCCGGGTCAACACGCCGACCGGCTTGCCATCGTCGAGAACAAGCAAGGCGTCACAGCTCCGCAGAACCTCGACCGCATCGCCCACCGGCTCGGTTGCTCCGAGCATCGGAAGTGGCTCCTCCATGACCTTCGCCACTGCATCTGCTGGTCGGACATGATTACTGAACAAAGCAGCCATCAGGCCACGCTCGCTCACAGCGCCAACAACTTCCGCCGCCATCACCGGCGGCTCGGCGCGGACGACCGGCATCTGACTTACGCCGTACTCCCGCATGATCGAGACGGCTTCGACGATCGTCTCGTTCGGGTGGGTATGCACCAGCGACGGCAGGTCACCCGACTTCTCCCGCAGCACATCCCCTACGACTCTGACGGACTGGTTAAGCCGCGGCGCGAATCCGTAGCGGGTGAGCCAGGTATCGCTAAAGACCTTGGTGAGATAACCGCGGCCTGAATCGGGCAGCAACACGACGATGACAGCTTCGGGATCGTCCAGCTCATGTGCCAGCCGGATCGCCGCAGCGGCTGCCATTCCCGAAGATCCGCCAACCAAAAGCGCCTCCTCGCGCGCCAGTCGGCGTGTCATCGCGAAAGAGTCAGCGTCCGAGACTTCGATGACCCGGTCAGCAATGGTTCGGTCGTAATTCGGCGGCCAGAAGTCTTCGCCAACCCCCTCGACCAGGTAGGGGCGTCCCGTACCGCCGGAGTACACCGAACCCGACGGGTCGGCTCCGATGATCTTGACACGTCCTTGAGAAATCTCTTTGAGATAGCGACCGGCTCCGCTGATCGTCCCTCCGGTGCCGATGCCAGTAACGAAGTGCGTGATCTTGCCTTCGGTTTGCTCCCAGAGCTCTGGACCCGTTGTCTCGTAGTGGCTGGCCGGGTTGTTCGGGTTGCTGTACTGGTCGGGCTTCCAAGCTCCCTCGATTTCTCGAACCAGCCTGTCTGAGACTGAGTAGTAGGAGTCAGGGTGTTCGGGTTCCACCGCCGTAGGGCAAACGACGACCTGGGCGCCGTACGCGGCAAGGACGTTCCGCTTGTCCTCGCTGACCTTGTCGGGGCAGACGAACACGCAGGAGTAGCCCTTCGCCTGCGCGACCATGGCCAGCCCGACTCCGGTATTGCCGCTGGTGGGTTCCACAATGGTCCCACCCGGCTTGAGCTTGCCCTCCCGTTCCGCCGCCTCGATCATCTTCAGCGCAATCCGATCTTTGACCGAACCGCCCGGATTGAGGTATTCGACCTTCGCCAGGATCAATGATTTGGCGTTATCGGTGACTCGAGAAAGTTTGAGCAGCGGCGTCTGGCCGACGAGCTCGATCAACGAGTTGACGTACTTCACGCTCCCGACTCTACGGCGGCGAAAGCTAATGAGGGCCGCAGCTTCCGATTGGAAGCGCGGCCCTCTTCAGGTCGTGACGATCCGAACTACCGGCGTATATAGGACAGCAGCCGCAGGATCTCGATGTAGAGCCAGACCATGGTCACGGTCAGGCCGAAGGCGCCGCGCCACGACTCACTTGCTGGCGCGCCCATGGCGACACCCTGCTCGATGTAGTCGAAGTCAAGCACCAGATTGAGCACGGCGAGTGTTGCGCCGATCAGGGAGAAGACGACAGCCAGCATGCTGATCGTCCCCGCGCTGTCCCGCAATCCCAGGTTGACGCCGAAGAGTGAGAGCAGGAAGTTGATCAGCAGGGCAACCGCAAAGGCGATGGTCGCAATGATCACCACCTTGCGGAACTTTGGCGTCACCCGAATGTTGAAGAACTTGTAGGCGGCTAACGTGACAGCGGCTGCGGCGAATGTGCCGATTACGGCCTGGACCACAATGCCTTCGTACAGGTTCTCGAAGACCTTGCTGATCATGCCGATGAAGACGCCCTCGATGGCAGCGTAAAGCAGCACGAGTCCTGGCTGCACCTTCCGCCGGAATGCCACGACCATGACGACGATGAAGCCAATCAAGCCTGAGGCGATGAGCGCCGGGAAGTAGAGCCTGTCCGGTACGAACCTCCAAGCCAGCGCCGCCGCGAGGATGAGGATGCCCATGGTGAGCGCTGTCTTGGTGACGACGTCGTCGAGGGTCATGCGACCTTCGAGCGACTCCACCGGCGCGTACGGGTATCCCGGAGTTGGGTACTGTGCGTAGCCGGGCTGCGGCTGGCCGTAGGGGTTCTGGTTGTACTGGGGTGCTGCGGGTGTGAACGCGTCCTGTCGGGAGAGGATCGGGTTCGAACTGCGCAACATGTATGTGTCCTCCTGGTCAGGCGCCTCGGTTGGCGCACTGCAATCAGTTTAGGTGAACGCGGGGCGGCCGGCCTTTCTTCCAGGCTTTGAAGAAGCTGTGATGTCTTAGCGGCGCGGCAAGTTAGTGGCGCGAAGTTGTGACGGATTTCTCCCGAAAAGTGGTCAGAGACGACAGCGCGCATCGGCGTGTCGCATGCCGTTGGTGACCAGTTTCGGATCCAGCAGAGCAATCCACACGGATCCGCGCCGAGGGAGCTTGGCGAGCGAGGCGATCAAATCCGGATCGCGCCACGCGCCGTGCTGAGGAGGAGAGAGGGGACATGGCTTTTCGTCCCCGAGCGACGACGAAGTAGGCGCGTTCCCAGGCGCGATGCGCGCGGAGCGAACGCAGTGAGTGGAGCAATCAAATACGCGTGCCCCCGATGGGACTCGAACCCATACTGGAGCGGGTTTAAGCCGCCTGCCTCTGCCATTTGGGCTACGGGGGCCAGCCATTCAGCGGCCGGTGCGATCCTAGCCGCGGCTTGGCTTCAGCGTGACGGCTCCACAGTGGGAGTCGACGAGCCTCCAGTGAGTCGGATTCGAGTTTCCGGCGGCAAATTGGCTAGATCTCCCGTCGTAATTCGGTCCTCAACAACCACCTCCGCATTCGGTCGGAAGTGCACCGGCTGCACGGCCGTGATCAATCCGGTGGCCTTGTCGCGGAAATAGAAGTAGGCATCTGCATTGATCAACGGTGGCGAGAACGGCGTGCTAAAGGATGTGAACGTGGGCTCCCGAACGCCACCGGCGGTCCCCTGCTGCATGCCGACCGTCCAGGATCCGTCCTCGTGCATGATCACCTGCGGACCGGATTGGACGTGATAGTGACCCCAGAGAACTAGCGAGGCCGGCGGATTCGCGGTATTCATGATCACCCGCGCCGCGACCGGTTGATGCACGAGCATGACGTCGTGTGCCGATTGCGAGCAAGATCAACCAGCCGTTGCGCCATCTCCTCTTCGCTTTCGGGCCGGTCCTTGATCCGGTCGACACTGAACGGGATGTTGTGCTCTGGATCGTCGTCGCCAAGCACGCTAACCCCGGCCGCATTTACGACTTGGCCATCGAGCACAGTGATACCCGCGGCCCTCATTTGAGCTTCGGTGATGTCGGAGTCGTGGTTGCCGGTCGCGACCAGGAAAGGCAGGCCATTCGAGACTGCGTCCCTCTCGCCGGATGCAGCCGCGCTCAGCGGCCGTCCCATTGACTGTGTCGTCCCCTGAGCTGAGCACCAAAGAAGGCTGAGTCACCTGCGCCAGCCGCGACATCAGGTCTGTCATTGCCTGGTTGCAATGCAGATCGCTGAAACCGAGGATCATCGATTCATCAGAGCGTGGCTTCGGTAGCGCATCCAGCTGTTCGGACAACCTGACGCTGGCCGTGTCGACGTACGTCTTGACTGCTCGCTGTTGTCGCGCACTGAGCAGCTTGACGCCTTTAATGCCGCGATCGAGTATGTCCGCGAGCAGCACGCTGTCCACCGTGAGGGACGAGAAGCGGCCGTCATCGGCAATCGACACCGGATATCGGGCACCTTTCGGCTCCTCGGTACGAAGATTGAGCCAACAATGAGCGCGACAACGGTGAGATAGATAACAAGGGCGCGCCGCGTTGTGACCCAGCTGACAATCCGCGGGGAGAGAAGCTGCCGTCGCAGCCGCCAGACCGCGACACCCAGCAACAAAACAGCCTCTGCCTTGAGGCCTTCACGGACAGCGTCGTGCGCCAAACGCTCCAGGATGCCCGCGATCGCTTCTGTGGGGTCGGTATAGAGGCTTGTGTACGCAGCGAGGGTCTGCTCGGAGAATAGGGAGTTGAGATTCTCTGATGCGGAACCGACGCCGCCCACCGTGATCGTGAGGCCAATCGGGCGTACGTGGCTCGCTAGATATGCATTGCCTATCGGTCCCAAATTAACTTCGACCTCACCGCTGAAGTTGCTGGCAAAGTTGACTCGATGCGGGCCGAGGTAGTCGTCGACCTGAGCATGGCTGATTCCCCACACCACCGCAAGGGGTGCCGCCGCCAGGGCGGCCAGCAGCGTCAACGCCAAGGCCTTTGCGAGATCAATCAGCAGTGTGCGACGGGAGCGCACTCGTGCGGCATGCCGCGCAAGCACACTCGTCAAAGTTCGGCGCCGCCTGCTCTCGCCTGGGCCGGATCCCCCTTCAGGCGCGACGGCATTGCGAGGAGCTTTGGGCCGCTTGACCCCAGGCCGGAACAACCGGCGATCAGATGCCGGGCCGTTCATCGATGGGACCCTACCCGCTGCCCGGCCCCAAATAGACCTTTCGGGCGTGAAGCGCGTGTGCGCTGGTCACTCGATCCAGGAAAAGCATGCCGTTGCAGTGATCGATCTCATGTTGCAAGGCCCGGGCTTCGAAGGCATCGGTTGTAATCAGTACTCGTTCGCCGCTCAACGGAAGCTGCCCCACCACCGTGACTTTGGTCGCCCGCTTCACATCACCTGTGAGGTCTGGGACAGACATGCAACCTTCCCGGCCCTTCTCGTTGCGACTCGCCTCGACGGTTTCCGCGTTCACGAGCACTATCAGGCCGTGGGTAGTCCGTGACTTGGGATGGCCTGAGACGTCAACGCAGAAGACCTGCGCGGCTACCCCCACTTGTGGCGCCGCCAGTCCAACGCAGCCCGGCGAAATCCGCATCGTCGCAACAAGATCGGCACAGAGCTGGACTATCAATGGATCGGCCGGATCGACGAGCGAACCGGAGACCGAGAGCACCTGGTTCGGCGCGCGGACCACATCCAGCACTTGCCCCTCCGGCAGCCTGGGAAGTGTCAGGTTCACAGCTGATCGTTCTCGAGCAATCGCATCGTGCAATCGACTCCGAGCTCGGCTGACACCTCTGCAAGGTGGGCTTGGAGCGCCTCGATGTCGGTCGATCGAGGTATGTCGACCTCGGCCAGCAGCACGTAGAGCGTGCCGGAGAGCCGCGTCGTGAAATCGGTGATATTGCCGCCCGCTTCAGCGATCACACCGGCCAACCGCGCCACAATCCCCAATCGGTCGGCGCCATGAACGGTGACCAGATAGGTGACTCCCAGCGGCGGCAGGTCTGGCTCCTCGGGCACTTCTCGTACGGTGACGTCGAGCGAGCCGTTCACCAGCGGTTGCAGGGCAGCCTCAACCGCGGCCGTGTCGGCATCGCCAGCGCAAATCAGAGTCATCGCAAAGTGACCACGCAACAACGTCATCGAGGAGTCCTCGAGGTTCATGCCGCACCCAGACAACACCTCGGCTGCCTGCGCGATGATGCCAGGCCGATCATGACCGACGACCGTGATGGCAAGAGAGGTCATCGCGGCATTCTGTCACCGCTCTCAATGAGCCCTAGAGCAATCCCATCGAGAATGTCCGATTCGCTGACGATCAAGTTCTCCACGTTCAAGCGCGCCGCGACGCGGGACTCGACCAGTGCTCCACCGGTGATCACATCGGCTCTTCCGGAATGCATGGATGGGATTGCCCGGATCTCCTCGACGGTCATGCCGGCCAGTCGATGAAGCAACTCCGTTATGGCGGGCAACGGAATCCTGGCGCCGTGCACTCTTTCCCGGTCGTACCGCTCCAGCTCCAGATACACTCCAGCCAGTGTCGTCGCGGTGCCAGCAACACCGATCCAGGTCCCGATGGAGTCGAAGTGCACCCCACTGCCATCCAGTAGCTGATCCACGTAGCGAGCGGCACTTTCAAGATCATGATCAGCGGCCGGATTCTGCTTGAGAAAACGTTCGGTGACCCGCACCGATCCGATGTCGAGTGAAATCGCGCTGTGCATGTCACCGTTGGCGTTACCAGTGATCAGTTCGGTGGAACCGCCGCCGATGTCCATGATCAAGACTGGCTCGCCTTCGGGCTTGATGCGGCTTAAGGCTCCGACGAAAGACAGCCGCGCCTCACGTTCACCGCTGATCACGTCCGGGAACACACCGAGCCGCTCTTTGACGCCGGCGAAGAATGTCTCTCGGTTCTTGACATCGCGAGTGGCCGAGGTCGCCACGAAGTGCACGTTCTCGACTTCTACATCGGCCTTTTTGATCAACTCCGCGTATTCCTCGACCGCGGCGAAGGTCCGCTGCAGCGCGTCGGGATGGAATTCACCGCTAGCGTCGACACCTCGGCCGAGCCGTACGATTTCCAGCCGCCGTTCCAGGTCTTTCAAACCGCCCGAAGCGCTGGGTTCGGCTATCAGCAACCGTATGGAATTGGTTCCGCAGTCAATCGCGGCAACCTTGCTCATGAGGCCTCTTCCAGACAGGGCCGCGCCCAGAATCTTCCTATGGTCAGCAGTGCCTCGTCACCCAGCAGGTTGACTCCCTTGCCAACCGCAAGCGAATGAGCCACCAGAGCATGCAGGCACTTCACCCGGTCCGGCATCCCCGCCGCTGAAATTCCCTTGATCTCAGGTACCGAATCGAGTCGTTCCCGATCGGCCAGATATTGCTCGTGGGCCCGGCGATACGTCTGAGCAAGATCATGATCACGGCCTAGTCGTTCTGTCATCTCCGCCATCAGGCCATGTGCCTCTAGAGCCGAGCACGCCGCGACTGCGCGCGGACACGTCAGGTAGTACATCGTCGGGAACGGAGTGCCATCGTCCAGGCGCGGCTGGGTCACCACGACGGCCGGCTTCCCGCAAGGACACCGGTACGCGATGCCGATAACGCCGCGCGAGGGTCGCTTTAGCTGCGCAGCGACTACAGCCTCATCGGCCGGGGTCATGGGTTCGAGCACAGTGGCAATACTCTCAACACATGGATCGCGCCGGGGTGGCAGTAGTAGGCAGCATCAATGTCGATCTAGCAGCCTTCGGCTCGCCGCTCCCGCGACCCGGCGAGACGGTGATCGGCAGCGGCTTTTCGCTCGTGCTCGGCGGCAAGGGTGCAAACCAAGCAATCGCGGCTGCACGGGCGGGCGTACCCACGTACATGATCGGCGCAGTGGGCGAGGACATGTTCCACGAGCTCACCCTGGCGTCGCTCGCTGAGGAGGGGGTCGATCTCAGTGCGGTTCGAATC